>JAABUY010000708.1_pt1 | contig 54500 bp, 58 predicted proteins | sample 5560271 | NCBI WGS metagenome assembly JAABUY01 (sample SAMN10711886, study PRJNA513374) | rock metagenome | isolation source: Antarctica rocks | place: Antarctica: Victoria Land, University Valley | reverse complement strand
GCCGCCGCGGAAGATCATCCCTTCCTTGGTGTTCCAATCGAGGATCGACTCCATCGTGTCCTGCACGGAGAGGATGAAGCACGCACTACATTGTGGCGTCTCCTCGAAGCCGACGTTGAACCACACGCTCGGGAAGTTCGTGACCTGCGTGCGCCGGCACGGCTACAACCTGCCGCCCCCGAACACGACGGGCACCGGCCCAGTCTTCGACGCCACCAAGGTCAACCGCAACGATCCCAAGCTGCTCACCGCGGCCCGGGCCTGCCAGGCCCTGATCCTGCGTCGGGGGGGTGGCGGTGCCGGCGCTGGGACCGGTGGGGGCGCCTGACCGCCGGGGGCCCGCGCCGGCCGCGCGGTCAGGCGCCGGTACGGTCGATGGATGAGCTCGAAGGCAGCCGGCACCGGACCCGCAGGCGAGCTGCGCACGTCCCGGCTCCGGCTCCGACCCTTCACCAGCGCCGATCGCTGTCCCCTGGGCGCGATCCACCGCGACCCCGAGGTCACCCGCTTCCTCAACCGTGTAGTTGACCCCGCCCGGGTGGACGATGTGTTCTGGGGCCTGCGCGACCACTGGCGCCGCCATGGCTTCGGCGCCTTTGCCATGGAGCCTCTCGAGGCCCTTGAACCTGGCGGCGATCGGGCCATCCTGGGCTTCGTCGGGGTGGCCTACCCGACGTTCATCCCGGCGCTGGCGCATCGTCCCGAGCTTGGGTGGAGGCTCGCGCGCGCCGCCTGGGGCCGGGGACTGGCGTTCGAGGGCGCCGTGGCCGCGCGCGAGCACGCCGAGCGGGTGCTGGGCCTGCGTCTGATCTCGATCATCCACCCGGACAACGTGCGTTCCCAGCGGCTCGCTGCACGCCTGGGCATGAGCGTCGAACGCCGGGTGGTCAATCCCGTGCTTCAGCGTGAGGTCGATGTCTGGTCGGTGGCCCCGGCCTGACCTCACCGGAGGCGTTCGGCCTGGGCGGACACTAGGATGGCGCCGCAATGGCGTCAATCCCGATCAACATTTCAGACCTCATCGGGGCGACGCCGATGGTCCAGCTCACCCGCCTGCTCGACGATGGCGCTCCCGGCGTCGAGCTCTACGCCAAGCTGGAGGCGATGAACCCGGCCGGATCGGTCAAGGATCGAATCGGGGCGGCGATGATCGACGCCGCCGAGCGGGAGGGGCGCATCGAGCCCGGCCGGACGACGATCGTCGAGGCGACCAGCGGGAACACGGGGATCGCGCTGGCCTTCGTCTGTGCCGCCCGGGGCTATGAGCTTGTGCTCGCCCTGCCCCAGGGGATGAGCCGCGAGCGCGAAGCGCTGCTCGCCCTCTACGGGGCCCGGGTCGAGGTGACCCAGTCGATGGGCGGCATGGACGAGGCGGTGGCGGCGGCCCAGGCGCTGGCGGAGGGACCGGATGCCTTCCTGCCCGACCAGTTCTCCAATCCGGCCAACCCCGAGGCCCACCGTCGCACCACCGGGCCCGAGATCGCTCGCGCGCTCGACGACCGCGTCGACGTGCTCGTGGCCGGCGTCGGCACCGGGGGCACCATCACCGGGGTGGGCGAGTATCTGCGCGAGCACAACCCCGCCCTGCGCGTGGTGGCGGTCGAGCCCGCCGGCTCCCCCGTGCTCTCCGGCGGCGGTCCCGGTCCGCACCGCATCCAGGGGATCGGGGCCGGCTTCGTCCCGTCCGTGCTCAACCGCGACCTGCTCGACGAGGTCATCGCCGTCGAGGACGACGACGCCGTCGAGTGCGCCCGGCTGGCCGCCCGCCGCGAGGGGCTGCTCGCCGGCCTCTCGGGCGGCGCCGCCGTGCACGCCGCCCTGGAGGTGGCGCGGCGTTCAGGGTCGCGCGGGCAGCGGATCGTGGTGGTGATCCCCGACTCGGGCGAGCGCTACGTCTCGACGCCGTTCTTCGCCCCCGAGCCACTGGCCGAGGGCGCCGAGCGCCGGTAGGGGCGATCCTTCGCGCCGGGTCGAGCGTGTCGCCGGCCCGGCAGGGGCTCAGGACTACCCTGGGCCGGGATGCTCGGCGTGGGAAGGCTGGCGGGCCTGGTCCGCGAGGTGGGCCGCGACGTCGGCGCCGCGCTCGAGCGCGACCCCGCGGCGCGGGGCGTGAGCCCGCCGGAGATCCTCGCCACCTGGCCCGGGGTGCAGGCGCTGCTCTCCCACCGGATGGCCCATGCGCTGCACGAGGTCGGCGTCCCACTGGCGCCCCGATCGGTGGCCGCCGTGACCCGGCTGCTCACCGGGATCGAGATCCATCCGGCGGCGCAGATCGGCCGAGGGCTCTTCATCGACCACGGGATGGGCGTGGTCGTGGGAGAGACCGCGGTGATTGGCAACCGCGTGACCCTGTATCAGGGGGTGACCCTGGGCGGCACCGGCTTTGCCACCGGAAAGCGCCACCCGACGGTGCAGGACAACGTCACCATCGGCTCGGGCGCCAAGCTCCTGGGGCCCATCACCGTGGGCCACGGCGCCAAGATCGGGGCAAACACCGTGGTCATCCACGACGTCCCGCCGAACTCGACGGTGGTCGGCAACCCCGGTCACCCCGTCCGCGTCGAGGGGCGCCGGCCCGAAGGCCCCGACGCCGACTGGCTGCACCTCCCAGATCCGATCGCCGATGCCATGGCCGGCCTGTCGCGGCGGATCGCCGAGCTCGAGGACGAGGTAGGCCGCCGGCGCCCGGCCGGAGAGGCACCTCCGGGCGGGGCCGCCGCCCAGCGCGGGGCCGAGGTTCGCGTCTTGCGGCCAGTCCGCGACCCGGGGACCACGGGCGGATAGCCACGGCCGCCCCGCGCGGCGGCCCCCGGCCTGCGCACGCGGCGGCACCGTTTCCGGTGCCGAGGGCGCAGCTTGTAGGCGGGCCTGCCGCTGGGGCGCCGCACAGGATCATCCCGAGCGCGCCGCGCAGAGGCCGTCGTCGCGCGCACGAGTGGGATGGCACCTGGATGGTACGCTGAATACCATGAGATCGACCATTGACGCGGCCGGTCGACTGGTGGTGCCCAAGGGTTTGAGGGATGAGCTCGGATTCGTCGCCGGCACACAGCTTGATCTGGAGGCTGTAGACGGCCGACTGGAGATCGCTGTCCCCTGCCGCGTTCGCGTGGAGGATGGCCCGCACGGCATCCGGTTCGCTGGCGACGCGGTCGACTCGCTGAGCTCCGAGCGGGTCCGTGAGCTGATCGAGCGGGGCCGGCGCTGACGGCCGACACCAGCGCGGTCATCGCCGCATTATCGGCATGGCACGAGGAACACGACGCGGCCGCCCGAGCGCTCGAGGGCGTTACCGCGCTCCCCGCACACGTCATGCTGGAGGCGTACTCGGTGCTGACCCGGCTGCCATCTGGGCTCGCCGTGCCCGCGGCCGTCGCAGCAGACGTGCTCGGTCGCCGCTTCGGCGCCTCGCCGCTGCGGCTCCCAGAGTCCGACCGCGGTGGGCTCCTCGAGACGCTTGCCGGCGCTGGCGTGTTCGGGGGCGCAAGCTATGACGGGCTGATCGCGCTTGAAGCTCACGCCCACCAACGCGTGCTGGTCTCGCTCGATCAACGCGCGCAACAGACCTACCGGCGCTTGCGGGTACCGTTCCGAGCGGCCTGACGGCGGCCTCTGCTTCCCGCTCGACCATATGACGCCGCGCCAGGCGACCTGGGCGACAGACGCCCGCATCGGACGTCCCAGGCGAGCGTCGATCAATAGGCGGTGCATCAATACGCCGTGCACCGCGTCCGGTGCCGAGGGAGCGCCTTGTACGCGGGCTCACCCCCCCGGCGCCAGAGGATCGCGTCCACGCGCGCCGCGCACAGGTCAGCGTCGCGCGCGGCGACCATTAGCTCGACCGCGTGCAGGGCGCAGGCCCTGATCTCCACCTCCTCGGGCGAGCCGTGCTCGAGGAGCCCGCCGCCGTCGATGCGCTCCGCGAGCTCGGGACGGTAACCCAGCACGCCGTCGATCCGGAGGACATGGGGCACGAGGTTGTCGGCAAAGAGCGTGAGCCGGTGCAGGTCGGACCCGACCAGCAGGCCGGCGGCGTGGAGGTCGGACGCGGCGATCTGGGCCCGCTTGTAGAAGGGGACGATCCGTCCGTCGTAGGCGATGGCGTCGTGCCAGCCCGGCCAGCTGGCCAAGGTCTGGGCCAGGCGCTCGGCCGAGCCGCCCGCCGCCCGCACCAGCGCCAGGAAGTGCCCGTCGTGCTCGAGCGCCACCCGCTCGCCGAGCTCGCGCAGGGCGGCCCCGTAGTGCGCCATCAGCGCGTGGTCGGGGTCCTGCCCGAGGGTTCTCGCCATCGTCCGGGCGTCGAGAAGGCGCAGCCGCTCGGCGGTGAAGAAGGCCGGATCGCTGTCGAAGCGACGGCGCAGGGCCAGCGCGATGGTGAAGTATCCCGAGCGACCCGGCCTCTTGCGTAGGGTCGGAAACCAGCCCGAGCCGAAGTTCACCGCGTCGAGGCTGAGAGCGAAGGCGGCGCGTGCCTCCGCCCCGGCTCCGACCGGGACGACTTCGGGATCGACGGCGACGGCTGGGCCGTCCCACGCGAGGGCGGACGCGTAGGCCGGGATGGTGGCTGTCTCGATGGTCACCTGCTGCGAGCGGGCGGCCACGTGGGCACAGGCGCCGCGAATGTCGTCGAGGAGGGCCACGAGACTGGCCAGGATGGCCCATCGCCGGGCGCCGGGCCGACCGCTACCGTCCGCTCCGAGCCCATGCCCGACGCCGCGCCGCCCCCCGTCCCCTCCGCCACGGAGCGCCTGCTCGCCGGGCTCAACGACCAGCAGCTCGCGGCGGTCACCGCGCCGGACGGTCCCCTGCTCATCCTGGCCGGGGCCGGATCGGGCAAGACACGCGTCCTCACCCATCGCATCGCCCACCTGATCGGCACCGACCGCGCCCAAGCCGGCGAGATCCTGGCCATCACGTTCACCAACAAGGCGGCCACCGAGATGCGCGAGCGTGTCGAGCTGCTCGTGGGCCGGCGCACGCGGGCCATGTGGCTGCTGACCTTCCACGCCGCCTGCGCACGGATGCTGCGGGTTGAGGCCCCCCGCCTGGGCTACACGCGCGGCTTCACCATCTATGACGCCGCCGACTCACGGCGGCTGATCAAGCGCTGCCTGGACGAGCTCGGCCTGGACCCCAAGCGCTTCACCCCCGGGGCCATCGGCTCGCAGGTCTCAGCCGCCAAGAACCGCCTGCAGGACGCCGCCGCCTACCGCGAGGTCGTCGGCGGCTTCTTCGAGCAGACGGTGGCCGAGGTGTTCGAGCTCTACGAGCGAGAGCTTCATCGCATGAACGCGATGGACTTCGACGACCTCCTCGTGCGCGCGGTCAACGTCCTCGAGCTCTTCCAGGAGGTTCGCGACCGCTACCAGGTGGCCTTCCGTCACGTCCTGGTCGATGAGTACCAGGACACCAACCATGCCCAGTACCGCTGGCTGACCCTGCTGGCCGGGGAGGAGCGCAACCTGACAGTGGTTGGGGACCCCGATCAGTCGGTGTACTCGTTCCGTGGCGCCGACGTCCGCAACATCCTGGACTTCGAGGACGACTTCCCCGACGCCATGGTGGTCAAGCTCGAGCAGAACTATCGCTCGACCCAGACCATCCTCTCCGCCGCCAACGCCGTTGTCGCCCACAACCGTGGTCGCACCCACAAGGCGCTGTGGACCGACCTGGGGGAGGGCGACCCGGTACGCATTCGCGAGCTCGACGACGAGCACGCCGAAGCCCGCTTCGTGGCCGGTGAGGTGCAGCGCCTCGTCGACGAGGGGGTCTCGCGCGCGGAGGTCGCCGTCTTCTACCGCACCAACGCGCAGTCGCGCGTCCTCGAGGACACCCTGGTCCGCGCCCAGATCGGCTACCAGGTCATCGGCGGAACCAAGTTCTACGAGCGCGCCGAGGTGCGCGACGCCGTCGCGTACCTGACGCTGCTGGTCAACCCCCAGGACGTCGGCGCGTTCATCCGAGTGGCCAACTCGCCTCGGCGCGGCATCGGACAGACGTCGCTGTCGCGGGTGGCCGCATGGGCCAACAGCAGCGGCGCCTCGATCTGGGACGCGGCCGCCGACCCCGCCGGGGTTCCCGGCCTCGGTGCCGCCGCGGTCAAGGCCATCGGGCGGTTCATGGACACCATGGGTGGCCTGCGCGCGCGGGTGGGTCAGGCCCCGGTGGCCGAGCTGCTGGAGGCCGTCCTGGGCGAGACGGGCTACATTGAGGCGCTGGAGGCCGAGCGGACGATCGAGGCCCAGGGCCGCATCGAGAACCTCCAGGAGCTCGTCGGGGTCGCGCGCGAGTACGACGCCGGGACGGGCGCCGAGGGCCTGGAAGTCTTCTTGCAGCAGATCGCGCTGCTCTCCGACACCGACGGCCTGCGCGACGACGAGGGGCTGGTCACCCTGATGACGCTTCACAACGCCAAGGGCCTCGAGTTTCCCATCGTGTTCATCATCGGCTGCGAAGAGGGAGTGTTCCCCCACTCCCGAGCCCTGGACGAGGGGACCCTGGAGGAGGAGCGCCGCCTCTGCTACGTCGGGATCACCCGGGCCATGCGTCAGCTCAGCCTGAGCTGCGCGCGCTCCCGCGCCCTGTACGGATCGCGGGCCTACGGGTTGCGAAGCCGTTTCCTCGACGAGATCCCGGCCGAGCTCACCGATCGCCAGGAGCCCGTCGCGCGGGCGATGGGCGCCGTGCCCACCGTGCGGCGGGCCACGAGCTGGGGCAGCGTCGATGCCGGCGCCCAGGCCGCTGAGAGCCCATTCCGGCTCGGCGACGACGTCGTCCACGCGGCGTTCGGCGAGGGGGTCGTCGTCGGGGTCGAGCCCGGGGGGATCCTGAGCGTCCGCTTCGCCGGCGACGGAGTGGAGCGCAAGCTGATGGCCGCCTACGCGCCGCTGCAACGGCGCTGAGCCACCTTGGCCGCGAGGATCATCGACGGGTCCGCCCAGGCCCAGCGCGTCCGCCGCGAGGTGGCCGAGGGCGTGCGCGGCTTCGTGGCCGCCCACGGGCGCGCGCCCGGGCTGGCGACGGTGCTCGTGGGCGACGATCCCGGCTCGGGCGTCTACGTGGCGGGCAAGCAGCGCGACTGTCGCGAGGTGGGCATGTTTCCCGTCGACCATCGTCTCCCGGGCGACACGGGCCAGGAGGCGGTCGTCCGGCTGCTGGCCGAGCTCAACGCCGACCCCCGCATCGACGGGATCCTCCTCCAGCTCCCGGTCCCGGCGGGGATGGACGGCGCCGGGCTGACCGCCCGGATCGACCCGGCCAAGGACGTCGACGGGCTCACCCCGGTCAGCGCCGGCCGGCTGGCCCAGGGCCTCCCCGGCCTACGACCCTGCACGCCGGCCGGGGTGATCGAGCTGCTGGACGTCGCGGGCGTCGAGCTGCGCGGAGCCCGCGCCGTGGTGATCGGCCGCTCCAACCTGGTGGGCAAGCCCCTGGCGGCCCTGCTGCTGGCCCGCGACGCGACGGTGACCCAGGCGCACTCGCGTACGCGCGACCTCGCCGCCCTGGCGGCATCGGCCGACGTGCTGGTGGCGGCCACCGGTCGCCCACGCATGGTCGGCGCCGACTGGGTCCGCCCCGGCGCCGCCGTCGTCGACGTGGGCATCACCCGCGCGGACGACGGGCTGACCGGCGACGTCGACTTCGACGCCGCTGTCGAGGTCGCGGGCTGGATCACCCCGGTCCCCGGGGGCGTCGGCCCGATGACCCGGGCAGGGCTGCTGCGCAACACGCTGGCCGCGGCGCAGGCCCGCGAAGGCGACTGAGGTGCCGGTACGCAGTCGCGCTGGGGGCCGGCCCGGGGTTGGGTCGGTGCCTCGGGCCCGGCACGACCTCGCCAGCCTTTCGGCCCGGCGGAGGATGGCGAGGATCTGCACGATGGTCATGCACGACCTCGCCAGCGTCCCGCGCCGGCGGAGGATGGCGAGGATCTGCAGGTCGACCCGAGGCCCGCGAAGCGCGGGTCGGCCGGCGGGGCACGCGGGTGCCGCGCCTCGCCGACGCCCCGCCGCGCGGTGGCGTACGGTGTGTGGGGTCGTCCGACATCGCGCCGGGCCTGCGCGCCGGCGACTCACTCGTCTCGGAGGTTTCCATGGACTTCAACGTCGCCCGGCTTCGCCAGGGCGAGAAGATCGCCGGAGCGTGCGCCGTCCTGCTCTTCCTGGACATGTTCCTGCACTGGTTCAAGGCATCGGTCAGCGCGTCCGGTGCGCTGGGCCGGTTCGTGAACACCTCGGGCATCTCCGCCTCGGCATCGGCGTGGAACGCGTTCTCGCTCATCGACCTGCTTCTGCTGCTGACCATCATCGTCACGCTGGCCATGGTGCTGTTGACCGGAGCGCAGCGGACCGTCGCCCTACCGATCACGGCAAGCGTGATCGCCGGCGCGCTGGGCGCACTCAGCACGCTCCTGGTCCTCTACCGGGACCTGATCTCCAAGCCGGGTGGTAGCGGCGTCTCGCAGACCACGGCGGAAGGCAGCATCAGCGCCCACGTGACCACCCAGATCTTCGGATGGTTGGGGTTGGTGCTCTGCGCCGGTCTCACCTACGGCTGCTATCTGGCCATGCGTGAGGAGGGCGTGTCACTCGGGGATGCCCGCAACCAGGCCTCCGGGGCCTTCCAGGGCCGCACGCGCCCCGCCCCACCGACGGGGGCGACCACCGCTCCTGGCGCCGCCACGGCGCCAGGAGCGGCGCCCGCGCCACCGCCGGCCGGCGGCGCGGGCGGCCCGGGCGCCGCCGGGGGCGGGGGTGGCACCGTACCGCCGCCCTCGGGGTCGGCGCCCCCCGGAGCCTGAGGGTAGGTGCGGGCGCCACGGCTTCGAGCCGGCGGCGCCCCCGTCCTCCTCGCCCCCGTCGGCCCGCCAGCACGGTCCGGCTGGGGGACCCGGACGAAACGTCCAAATGGCGGACGCAACGTCCGGGACCCCGCGCGGGCCGGGCGGGATCGGGCGGCACCGGCTCGCCCGCCCACCAGCCGTCGCGGGCCACCACACGCATGGCCTGTCAGACCGCGCGCTCACGGTCACGCGACGCTTCCCCGAAGGGCGGCGTCGAGGGGCCCGCGAGGGCGCGACCTGACCGCATCGCGCACCTGATCCGCGGAGCGGGCGCCGGACACTAGAATCGGCCGCCGATGCTCCAGCGCGACCAGGTGCTCCATGTCGCGCGGCTCGCTCGCCTCGAGCTCTCCGAGGCCGAGGTGGAGCGGATGGCCCGGGAGCTCTCCGCCGTTCTCGACCACGTCGCCGCGCTCGCCGAGCTCGACCTGGAGGGCGTCGCACCGACGTCCCACGTCATCGCGCTGGCCAACGCGCTGCGACCGGACGAGCCCGCTGCATCTCTGCCGCGCGAGGTGGCGCTCGCCCCGGCGCCGGCCACCGCCGCCGACGGCTTTGCCGTCCCCACCCCCGGCTCGTGACCTCGCTGCCCACGACGGCCAGCGAGGCGGTCGACGCCGTCCGCGCCGGCCAGTTGTCCCCGTCGGAGCTGTGGTCGGCCTGTCACGCCGCCGCCACGAACGACGAGCTCAACGCGCTGATCTGGGTCGCCGAGCCCGGACCCGACGCTGGGCCGCCTGCCCATGCCGTCGACACACCCCTGGCCGGAGTCCCGGTGGCCGTCAAGGACCTGTTCTGCACCAAGGGCGTCCCCAGCCAGGCCGGCTCGCGGATCCTGGAGGGCTACCGCCCGCCCTATACGGCGACGGTGGTACAGCGGCTCCTGGATGCGGGCACCCCCCTGCTGGCCAAGACCAACCAGGACGAGTTCGCCATGGGCTCCTCCAATGAGAACTCGGCCTTCGGCCCCGTGCTCAACCCGCACGACCGCGCCCGGGTCCCAGGCGGCTCATCGGGCGGCAGCGCCGCCGCGGTGGCCGCCGGTCTCGTGCCGTGGGCGCTGGGTACCGACACGGGAGGATCGATCCGCCAGCCCGCTGCCCTGTGCGGCGTCGTTGGGCTCAAGCCCACCTACGGATCGTGCTCGCGCTACGGGATGATCGCCTTTGCCTCCTCGCTGGACCAGGCCGGGCCCCTGGCCCGGACGGTGCGCGACGCGAGCCTGCTGTTCTCCCACATGGCGGCCCACGACCCCCGCGACGCCACGAGCGTCCGCCACCCGGGCCCGCTGACCGCCGAGCCCCTCGAGCGCCTCGACGGGCTGCGCATCGGCGTGCCCGGTGAGCTCACCGGGGAGGGCATCGAGCCCGACGTCCGCGCCGCCTTCGAGGCCAGCCTGGTCACCGCCGAAGAGCTCGGCGCCCACATCGAGCCGTGCGCCCTGCCCCACGCCCCCCACGCGCTGTCCGCCTACTACCTCATCGCGCCAGCCGAGTGCTCGTCGAACCTCGCTCGCTTCGACGGCGTGCGCTACGGCCTGCGCGCCCCAGCCCGCGACCTCCCGGCGCCGGCCGGCCAGGCCCTGGGGGCGATGTACGGGCGCACCCGCGGCCAGGGGTTCGGCGACGAGGTCAAGCGCCGGGTGATGCTCGGCACCTACGCGCTGTCGTCCGGGTACTACGACGCCTACTACGCCCGCGCCCAGCGCGTGCGCACGAAGGTGGCCGACGACTTCGCCACGGCGTTCACCGAGGTCGACGTGATCGCCACCCCGACGAGCCCGACGGTGGCCTTCGAGCTGGGGGCCAGGACCGGCGACCCGCTGGCCATGTACCTCTCCGACGTCTGCACGGTTCCGATGTCCCTGGCCGGAATCCCCGCCATCTCGATCCCCAACGGACGCTCGGGCCCGCTGCCCACCGGTCTCCAGCTGGCCGGGCCGGCGTTCTCCGAAGCGCGCCTGCTGGCCGTGGCGGGGGCGCTGGAGGCCGCTCACGCCGATCGGGTGGCGCCGCTGCCCTGCGCCTGGGCGCGCTCGACATGAGCCTGGCGCCGACCATCGGGCTGGAGATCCACGTCCAGCTGAAGACGCGCACCAAGATGTTCTGCCCGTGCGAGCTGACCTTCGGCCAACCGCCCAACACCCGCACGTGCCCGATATGCCTGGGCCTGCCCGGCACGCTTCCCACCGTCAACGCCGAGGCGATCCACTTCGGGCTGATGATCGGCGAGGCGCTGGGCTGCGAGTTGGCGCCCTGCTCGGTCTTTCACCGCAAGAACTACTTCTATCCCGACCTGCCCAAGGGCTACCAGATCTCCCAGTACGACGAGCCGCTGTGCCGCGGCGGCCGCCTGGGCGACGTGCGCATCCACCGCGTCCACCTCGAGGAGGACGCGGCCAAGCTCATCCACGTGGGCCAGGGTGGTCGCATCCAGGGAGCTGACTCCAGCGTCGTGGACTTCAACCGCGGGGGGACGCCGCTGGTGGAGATCGTCACCGAGCCCGACCTCCACGACGCCGAGACGGCCCGGAGCTGGCTGCAGCTGCTGGCCGCCACCCTGCGCCAGCTCGGCGTCTCCGACGTGCGCATGGAGGAGGGCTCGCTGCGCTGTGATGCCAACGTCTCGGTGGCCGAGACGGGATCGGCGGTGTTGGGCACCAAGACCGAGCTGAAGAACATGAACTCCTTCGGCTTCATCCGCCGCGGTATCGACGCCGAGATCGAGCGCCAGCGCGGGCTGCTGGAAGGGGGGGAGGCCGTCCGCCTCCAGACCTTGCACTTCGATCCCCGCAGCGGGTCGATCAGCGCCCTGCGGTCCAAGGAGGAGGCTCACGACTACCGCTACTTCCCCGAGCCCGACCTCGTGCCCATCGCCATCGACGAGGCAATGCGCGAGCGGGCCTCGGCGGCCACCGGCGAGCTGCCCGCCGCGCGCCTGGAGCGCTACCAGGCCCAGCTCGGCCTGAGCCCCGACCATGCGCGGCGGCTGGCCTTCCGCCCCGAGCTGGCGGCGTTCTTCGAGCGCGTGCTGGAGGCGGGCGACGGCATGGCGCCGGCCGAGCTGGCCAAGTGGACCGGCGCGGTGGCCGACCGGCTCGGTGACGCCGACCCCGCCGAGCGGGCGCTGGCCCCGGGGGCGCTCGTCGCCCTGGCCCGGCTCGTCGGAGACGGCCGGGTCGGTGCCCAGATCGCCCGTGACCGGGTGCTCGAGCTGATGCTGGCCGGAGGCGGCGAGCCGGCGGCGATCATCGAGGCCGAGGGGCTGGGCGCCATCGACGACGCGGCCGGGCTCTCCGACGCCGTGGCCGAAGCCATCGCCGCGCACCCCGACGCCGCCGAGCGCATCCGGGCGGGCAACGCCAAGGCCGTCGGTCCGATCGTCGGGCACGTCATGCGGGCCACCCAGGGGCGTGCGGACGGGGGGGAGGTCACCCGCCTGGTGCACGCCCAGCTGGGGGCCTGAGGCGCCGGGGTCAGGAGGCGGCGCGGATTTCCGCCGCGGCGTGGGTGGGGGGGCAAGGGTCGTTCGCCCGGGCCTACCATGGGCAGCGCGCACCACCGCCCCGAGAGGAGACCCGCATGTCCCGACTCGTCCGCATGGATCACACCGGTCACACCACCCTCGCCGAATGGCGGGCCGACGATCCCGCCGCGGTGCAGGGCGCCGTGCAGGCCTTTCGGCGCGAGCTGGACCGCGGCTACTTCGCCATGGTCTCCACCGGCGAGCGCCAGGCCGAGCAGGTGCGCGAGCTGCCCGCCGACGCCGACCTGGTGATCATGCGCCTGCCCATCGCCGGCGGCTGAGCCCGGGCGGCGCCGAGGACGGTGGCCAGCCAATCGTCTACCGCGCTGGGGCTGAGGGGCGAGCTCCCCGAGCTCGCCTCCGTCCCCTGGCGGCCGCGCGTCGACCCCTCCGCGTTGCGCAGGGCTGAGCGGCTGTGGACGCTGACCACGCTCGCCCACGTCGTGCCCTTCGTGCTCGTCGCCGCGGTGCTGGTCGCCCTGCAGCCGCTGTCGGCGCCGGTCGCGCTGGGCGCCCTCGCCCACGCATGGGTCATCCCCGAGCTCTATGCCCGCCGCGGGGCCAACGTCGTGCGTCCGCGCCGGCGGGCGGGCCAGGGCGCCGAGCGGGCGGCGCTGGGATTGCTGGGCGACCTGGTCGGACATCGGGCGCGGGAGCGCCACGCGACCACCGGTCTGGTGCTCGAGCGCGGCGAGCTCGGCGTCTGGCTGGTGGGCGAGGCCGGGGCGCTGCTCGTACGACCTGGCGGGCGCCTGGTGCACTGCTACTGCGTGCGCGTGGCCGACCCCGAGCTGCCCTCGGGCGATCGCATCGCCCACCTCCTGCTTGCCCTGCGCAGTGACGAGGCCGGCTTTGCCACCGTGGCCAACCGCGCCTTTGCCGGAGCCCCCTGGCGGCTTCGCCGGCGCCTGGAGGGTGCCATGCGGCCGGCGCTGGACGCCGCATTGGCGCATAGCCGACGGCCGACCGCCTGACGGTCCGGCCCGGTCGCGGCTCGACCGCCGGTCGAGCCCACCGAGACGATCTTGGGCCACCGGTCCATGGTCAGGGGCCCGGTGAGGGCTCAGACTGCCGGACATGCGCACTCCCATTCTCTCCCGCCTCGTTCTCGTGCCGCTCGTCGGCCCAACGCTCGTCGACCCCATGCCCACCGCTGCGCCGCCGGCGCCAGAGCCGGTCCGCCGCTACCGCCTGGCCCGCATGCGTCTCGACGGGCGGGCCTCCAGCGGCCGCCACGATCACCTGCGCCGGATCTACGACTGAGCAAGGCGGCACCCGGCGGCGTTGCTCTAATGGGCCGCCGCTCGCGCCGGGGGGGGCGGGCATGCGGGCCACCCCGCGGACGGGAGTACCCTTGAGTCATGGAGGAAGCTCCCCGCCCGGCATCGCTGACCCAGAAGGCCCTCGCGGCGGTTGTCCTGGTCGTCGTGGCCATCCTGGCCCTGAAGTTCCTCGTCGTGCTCGTCGCCGGCCTGTTCCACATCGTGCTGATCGCCGTTGTCGTCGTCGCCGCCGTGGCAGCGCTCGTGTGGGCACTGCGGGTCCTGTAGACGGTGGCCGGGGCGGGCGGCGCGGGGGCGCTGCTGCTGCTCTCCTTCGCGCTGGCCGGCGGCATCGTCGGGCGCATCAAGGGCAGCTCGTTCTGGATCTGGTTTCTGATCTCGGGCTGCGTCCCGGTGATCGGCCTGCTCACCGCGGTTCTCTATCGCTACGAGCGCGACGAGCTGCGCCGCCAGTGCCCGGGCTGCGGCCGGATCGTCAAGCTCCACGACGCGCTGTGCACGCGCTGCGGGACAGAGCTCGACTTTCCCGAGGTGGCCATCGCCCCGGAGTCGGCCGCCGACCGGCGTCCGCGGGCGGCCTGACCCCCTGGACCGGCCTTCGGCGGGCCTCCGAGATGGAGACGATCTGGGGGCGAAACCGCTGGTAGAATCACCTGTTCTCTGCGGCGGGACGTTTCGCGCCCCGCCTGTCATACCCCCCGCCTGTCATACCTGTTCACCCAGACTCCGCAGGAGGAGTGCATGCGTGCCGTCGACGCCCTGATCGAGTGCCTCAAGGCCGAGGGCGTCGACGTGGTCTTCGGTCTGCCCGGCGGGGCCAATCTGCCCACCTACGACGCGTTTTACGACGCCGGCATCCGTCACATTCTCGTCCGTCACGAGGCCGGCGGCGGCCATGCCGCCGAGGGCTACGCCAAGGCCACCGGCAAGGTGGGTGTCGCCCTGGCCACCAGCGGCCCGGGGGCGACCAACCTGGTCACCCCGATCTGCGACGCGATGATGGACTCGGTGCCCGTGGTGTTCATCACGGGCCAGGTGCGCACCGACCTGCTGGGCACCGACGGCTTCCAGGAAGCCGACACGATTGGGATCACCATGCCCATCGTCAAGCACTCCTTCCTGGTCCAGCACCCCCTGGAGATCCCGCGGGCTATCCACGAGGCGTTCCACATCGCCGGCACCGGCCGCCCCGGCCCGGTCATCGTCGACATCCCTCAGGATCTCTCGCGCGCCGACATCCCCTACGAGCCGGTCTCCGATCTCGCCCTGCCCGGCTACCAGCCCACCACCGAGGGCAACCAGAAGCAGGTCCGCCTGGCCGCCAAGGCGCTGGCCAACTCGGTGCGCCCGGTCGTCTACGCGGGCGGCGGCGTGGTCAACGCCGCCGCCGCCTCCGAGCTGCGCGAGCTCGTGCGCGCCGACCGCTTCCCGGTCACCTGCACGCTGATGGGCCTCGGCGCCTACCCGGCGCCCGATCCGCAGTGGCTGGGGATGCTGGGCATGCACGGCACCCGCGCTGCCAACTACGCGATGGACGAGGCCGATCTGATCTGTTGCGTCGGCGCGCGCTTCGACGACCGCATAACCGGCAAGCTCTCGGAGTTCGCGCCGCGGGCCAAGTTCATCCACATCGATGTCGACCCGGCCGAGATCTCCAAGAACGTCCCGGCCCACATCCCCATCGTCGGTGACGCGCGCAACATCCTCGCCCGCCTGGTCACCGAGTACCGCGCCCTGGGCGCCGATCCGGGCCGCCTGCAGGGCTGGTGGGACAGGATCGAGCACTGGCGCGCCCAGCACCCGCTTCGCTACGACGCCGGCGAGGGGGACGAGATCAAGCCCCAGGCGATGGTCGAGGCCCTCTATGAGGTCACCGGCGGCCAGGCCATCGTCACCTCCGACGTCGGCCAGCACCAGATGTGGGCGGCGCAGTACTACCACTTCCCCGAGCCCCGGCGGTGGATCAACTCCGGCGGCTTGGGGACCATGGGCTTCGGCCTGCCCGCCGCCATGGGGGCCGCCGTCGGCTGCCCCGATGTGCCGGTGATCTGCATCTCCGGCGACGGCTCGGTCCAGATGAACATGCAGGAGTTGGCGACCTGCGCCCAGGAGGGCATCCCCATCAAGGTGTTCGTGATGAACAACGGCTATCTGGGGATGGTGCGCCAGTGGCAGGAGCTCTTCTGGGACCGCCGCTACTCCCAGGTCGACATGGGAGCGCACCCGGACTTTGTCGCGCTCGCCGGGGCCTACGGGGCCACGGGCCTGCGCTGCGAGTCGCAGGCCAGCCTCCACGCCGACCTGCGCCGGGCCCTGGAGACCCCGGGGCCGGTGCTCGTCGACGTGCGCGTCACCCGCGAGGAGAACGTCTACCCGATGATCGCGGCCGGGCAGGCGGCGCGCGACATGGTCGGCTGATGGGCGAGCCGGCCACCAAGGAGCTGCTCAGCCTCGAGGATCTCGAGGCGGCCGGTGGCATCCATACCGGGCGCAAGCACATCGTCTCCATCCTGGTGGAGAACAAGCCGGGCGTGCTCACCCGGATCGCCGGCCTCTTCGCCCGGCGCGGGTTCAACATCAACACCCTCGCCGTCGGTCCCACCGACGACGAGCACATGTCGCGGATCACGCTGACCCTGGACGGGGCCCTGCACCCGATCGACCAGGTGACCAAGCAGCTGCACAAGCTGGTCAACGTGCTCAAGATCCGCGACCTCGAGCCCGAGGCCACCATCGCGCGCGAGCTCGCCCTGTTCAAGGTCTCCGCCGACGGTGCTGCCCGGGCCGAGGTGCTCGGCCTGGTCGAGATCTTCCGCGGCAAGGTCGTGGACGTCGGTCGGCGCTCGGTGGTGGTGGAGATCACCGGCACCGACGACAAGGTCGAGGCCTTCGAGGCCCTGGTCCGCCCCTTCGGGCTGGTCGAGATGGCCCGCACGGGAGAGATCGCCATCTCGCGCGGCCGCAACGAGACCTAGCAGCGCCGCGGCGGGGCGCCCCGCCCCGATCGCCCGGGGCCGGGAGCCCGGTCCTACCTGGCGACGCCCCCCGCCCGCACCGCGGGCAGCCCATCTAGGCTGAGTCGGGTGGCGTCTACCGCTTCCCAGACGCAGCGCAGCGTCCTGGCCCCCGCCGACCGCCGGCGCCTCGAGCGGCACCTGGCGGGGGCGCTGCGACGGGCGCGGGCTCGGCGCGGCCAGGCCTTGGCCGCGGTCACCATCGCCCTGGGGCCCGACGTCGACCCGACCGCCGCCGTCCTTGCCTCCCGACGCGCCGGCGAGGACTGGTGGGTGTTGGAGCGTCCGGACGCCGGCGGCCAGGTCCTGGCGGCGCTGGGCTGCGTGCGGCGGATCGAGGCGCAAGGGGTCGCGCGCTTCGCCACCGTCGCCGCCGCGTGGCGAACCCTGGCCGACACCGCCGATGCTGACCGCCCTACGCAGCCGCGGGGAGCGGGCCCGGTCGCCGTTGGTGGCTTCGCCTTCGCGCCCGATGGAGGAACCGACCCGGGTTGGGCCGGGTATCCCGCGGCCTCACTCCAGGTGCCCGAGCTCTCGCTCGCCCGCCAGGACGGCAACACGGCGCTGACCCTGACGGCCGTGGTCAGCGCCGATGACACCGTCGAGCACCTGGGCGACCGGCTCCAGCGCCGTCTTGCCGAGCTGCGCCTGGACCGGCCCCTGCCCCTGCTCGATCCCCATCCCACCGGTCGTCACCACGTCGTCTCCCCCCTCAGCCCCGAGCACTACGAATCGGCGGTGGGACGCGCGATCGAGCGCATCGCCGCCGGCGAGCTGGAGAAGGTGGTCCTCGCCCGCGAGGTGGCCGTCCACGCGCCGGCTGAGCCCGATCCCGGCGCGCTGTTGGGGGTGCTGCGGGAGGGGTTTGCCGCCTGCTTCGTCTTTGCCGTGGGCCGAGGCGACGCCACGTTCCTGGCCGCCAGCCCCGAGCTGCTCGTGCGGCGCGAGGGTCATCGGGCCAGCACCGTCGCCCTGGCCGGGTCGGCCCGGCGCTCGGCCGATCCGGCTGTCGATGACCACCTGGGCGAGGAGCTGCTGCGCTCGGCCAAGGATCGCCACGAACACGCCATCGTCGCTCGTCGGATCGCGGCGGCGCTGCGGCCGCACGCGCTGTGGGTGACTGCCGCCCCCGAGCCCCAGATCGTGCGGGTGGCCAACATCCAGCATCTGGCGACGGCGATCCGCGCTCAGCTCGACACGCCGCTGGGGGCGGTCGACCTGGCCGGGCTGCTGCATCCCACCCCGGCCGTAGGGGGAGAGCCGCACGATCGCGCCGAGCGCTTGATTCGCTCGCTGGAGGGGATGGACCGCGGCTGGTACGCCGGTGCCGTCGGGTGGACGGACATGGCGGAGGACGGGGACTTCTGCGTGGCCCTGCGGTGTGCCCTCCTGCGCGGGCAGGTGGCCCGCTGCTACGCCGGGGTTGGCGTGGTGGGCGACTCCGATCCGGCGGCCGAGCTGGCCGAGACCGAGGTCAAGCTTTCAGCGCTGCTGCCCTTGCTGGCCGGATAGGCCCACTCCGGGACGGGGACGCGGCCGGCTCAGCGGTGGCGGTGCCGGCGCTCGGGGATGCGCACGCGCTCGATGATCGTCTCCTGAGGCAGGCCGTCACTCGGTGTGAAGGTCACGGCCAGCCGGACGTGGATGACGCCGCGGCCTCCGAGCACGCGCCGGGCCTGCGCATTGGGCGGGAGGACAACCGTCTGCGGCGCCGGGCCGCCGGCGGGCACGTTGGCCACGCCATAGGGAACCAATCCGGCCCGCACACAGCGCTTACCGCTCGGGGTGGAGGCGCTCGGACAGCGCTTGGCCAGCGAGGCGATCTGGGCCGGGGGAACCGTGGCCAGCAGGTTGTACTCACCAGGTCCGAAGGACGACAGCGTGACCGCGACGCGTCCGCCCGGGAGCAGGCGCCGGGCCGACTGCACGAACGTCCGCACGTCGACCTGCGCCCGGCCCACCGGCTCGCCCGGCTCGGGAATGCCGTCGCCGTTTGAGTCGGCGAAGGCGGTAAGCGAATCGGTGCCCAGATGCCCGGCAGGGTCGATGACCGCGACCTGGCCCGACGGGTTGCTGGGCAGCGCGCCGGTGACAAGGTTGGCGCCGGCGATGGCGTAGCGGACGGGCACGCCGGCGGGCGCGCCGGCGATGACCAGGTGCAGTGGCTGCCCCAGCAGGGTGACGCCGTGCCCCGGGGTGACCTGGAGCGTCGCTGCACCCGAGGCCGCCGCCGTCCCGCCGGCCGCGGCAACCGCGACGACCGCCGCCGCCAGCAGGGGGCCGGCGCGCCAGGGCTGGGAGCGGCGCCCGGCGCCAGGGGCCGTCATGGCCGCCGGCTCCCCAGCCCGGCGGAGAGGAAGCGATCCGCCGCTCCGGAGGCGAGTTCGATCACCGAGCGGGAGCGGCGGGAGGCGGCGCCCCGGCGGGGCCGGATGCCGCGGTCGATCCGGACAACGCCACCGTCGCGGTCCAGCCACACGAGGTCCAGCGCGAAGCGCATGCCGAAGGTGTGGATTGATCGACACGGGTCGATGTGCAGGGCAAGGTGGGCCGGCAGCGCCGGCAGACGGGCGAGGCCCCGCGACCGGGCGCGAAACGAGGTCGCCTCGTAGACCCGCAGGCCGTCGCCGAGCTCGCGCCACGGGAGGGCGCGCAGCCGCTCCGAGGTGCCGTCATCGAGGTGGTCGATCGCCGCGCTCACGGTCCGGCGTAGGGTACGAGGTGGATGGCGAAGGGGGTGACGCCCGCGACGTCGGCACCGTTGGCGACGTTGCCACCGACGGCCGGGGCGCTTCCCGGCGGCGAGTGCGCGTAGATCTGGCTGAGCAGCGTTGCGGCTATCGGCGCCGTCTCCCCGGAGGAGGGGCAGCAGAGCGTCTGACCCGGTGGGGTGAGGCCGAACTCGATGTGGGGACCGGAGGAGAGCCCGACGATGCCGCAGCCCACCTCCGCGATGGGCTGGCCCGCGCGCACGTGGGTGCCGACGGGGACCAGCGCCGGCGCCGCATGGCCGTAGTACGCGTACCAGTTGGCGTAGGGGCCCGAGTCGATGCGCAGGACCGGGGCGTAGGGCCCGAAGCCCGAGATGCCCTCCTGGACGATGGTCCCCGAGGTGACGGCCACCTCCACCGCGGCCGGGCCACACGCCCCGCCGGCGGTCGAGACGTCGACGCCCTGGTCCAAGCTCCAGCCCGAGGGTCCGACGGCCTGCCCGACGGGCTGGATGGGGAAGGCCCAGCCCCCGACGAGGATCCCCGGCGGGACCATCACGCCAGCCGCCGGCGCGCCCGACGTGGGGCCGGCGGAGCCGCTGACACCGGGGCCGGAGTACCCGGCGAGCGTGGCGCTCGCCCGGGCCACCGCGCGGCGCCCGGTGCTGCCGGCGGGTGGGCCCTGCACCATATCGCGGGTGCGCACCACCACGCTGACGGTGTAGCCGTCCCGGCGGTAGTCGGTCAGCTCCCCGCCGTTGCGCCGGGCCGCGTCGGCGGCGGCGGCGCGGACCCGGACGTCGTCGATGGCGCCGGGTCCGAAGCCACCAATGTGGGGCTCCGCCGACTCGAGCTCGGCCTCCTTGGCCCCGCCCAGAGCCCCGGCGTCGGCAGCGGTCTGGCCCTGCGCGGCCAGCGAGCTGGCCTGGCCGACTGCGAACAGGGCAACGCCGATGGCCAGCACGCTGAACAGCACGAGCACGAGCAGGGGGATGATCTGTCCCGACTCGTCGCCTAGGCGGGCATGGCCGTCGTCGACGCCGAGCCACTGGGCGATCGCCTGGGTGCGGCTGGCGACGCCGAGCTTCTCGTAGATGTGACGGATGTGGTTCTTTACCGTCTTTTCGCTGATGACGAGCTCGGCCGCGATGGACCGGTTGGAGTGGCCGCGGGCGATGAGGGCCATGACCTCGTGCTCGCGCTCGGTGAGCTGACCATCGCTCGGGCTCGCGGCGGCGCTGGTGGCCTGGTGGCGCAGCGCACGTAGGACGACGGGCGCGACCGCCGGCGAGATCGCCGTCTGGCCGGCGGCCACGGCTCGGATGGCCGCCTCGAGCTCGGGAGCCTGGAAGCGCCCGTGAACGAGGTAGCCGGCGGCGCCGGCCCGAATGGCGCCGACGACCATCGGCTCGTCGTCGCTGTAGGTGAGCATCAGCACCCGGGCTAAGCCACTGATGACCTCCGCCGCCGCCACCCCGTCGAGCACGGGCATGCGGATGTCCAGCAGGGCCACCGTGGGGCGCAGCTCACGCGCGCGGTTGATCGCCTCTCGGCCGGTGACCGCCTCGGCCACGACCTCGATGTCGGGGGCGGTGCTCTCCAGCAGGGAGCGCACACCCTGACGGATGATCGCGTTGTCATCGGCGATCAGCACGCGGATGGGCTCGGCCCCGGTCACGATGCCGCCGCCGTCGGCACGGGTCGGCGCTCCACGGTGACCGGCACGCTGGTGAGGACCGTCGTACCCGCCCCCGGCTCGCCGAGCACCTGCAGCCCTCCGCCCACCCGCTCCGCCCGCTCGGCCATCCCGATCAGGCCGAAGTGGCCGTCGGGCTCGATCTCCCGAGGGTCGCCGGCGATCGACAGCCCGATCCCGTCGTCGGAGACCAGCAGTGTCAGCCAGCCGCGGTCCTCACCCAACTCGACGCGGACGCGGGTGGCGTGAGCGTGGCGCTCGATGTTCGCCAGCGCCTCCTTGAGGATGCACAACAGCTCATACCGGCTCGAGGGGTCGCCACCCGCGTGCTCGGCACCGATGACCTCGGCGGCGATCCGCTGGTCCAAGGCCCAGCGAGCGACGTGGCGGCGGACTGCCTCCCCCAGCGGGAGGTCGAGCATGTCTCGCCGCAGGTCGCCGATGAGCGCCCGCGCCTCGGCAGCCGCGACATCGGCCGCGTTGGCCAGCCAGCTGGCCTGGCGCGCCGTCTCCTGCGGCGCGCGGGCGGCCAGGGCCTGGGCCGCCAGCGACACGCCGCAGAGCGTCTTGCCCAGCGAGTCGTGCATCTCGCGGGCCACCCGGGCACGCTCCTCGCTGGCGGCAGCTGCGCCCGTGGCGTCGCGCAGGGCCGCCTCGGTCGCCGCCTGGCGCTCGAGCAGTGCGGCCACCGCCACCCCACCGGCGGCCGCCAGCGGGTAGAGCACCGGGATGTCGATGATCACCGCGAAGTCGTGGCGGAGCCCGCCGTAGCGCACGAGGACGATGGCCACGTAGGCCCCGACCAGGGCGACGGTGACCCCGGCGGCCCCGCGCGGGCCGTAGAGCACCCCGGCCAGCAGGGCGGTGCCCACGGTGACGTACACGAAGGGGCTATCGGGGCCGATGAGGGCCAATACCGTCTCGGCTACGACGAGGTCGGCCACCAGCAGGGCGGGATGGGCGACCAGCGAGCCCCGCACGCGCGTCCAGTAGCGCAGCGGAAGGTAGGACTCGATGGCCAGCACGATGATGGCCCCGACGATCAGCGTCGTCTCGTGGGGGCGCTCGGGCAGGTAGAAGAGCGCCGCGTTGAGCGCGAGGAGGCGGAACAGGAGCACGAGGCGGCACAGCCCGGCCACCCGGTCGGCCTCCAGCTCCAACGCGGCTCGTTCGGCGAGCTCAGCCACCGAAGATCTGCCCGGGCTGGACCCGGGAGCCCAGTAGCAGGCCGGCGATGATCAGCAGCATCGCTCCCGGCACGATGAGGGTGGTGATGATCAGCGACACGCGGGGCGCCGCTCGCTGGGCCCGCCGTCGTGCGCGCTGGTAGGCGTCGCGGCGCATGTCCGCGGCCATGTCCACCAGGGCGCCGATGAGCGGGACCCCGAGCTCCTCGGCCTGCAGCAGCGCCGAGGTGAACTGCCCGAGCGATTCGCACGGGTTTCGGTCGCGCAGCCGCTCGAAGGCCTCCCGGCGGTTGGCGCCGAGGGCCATCTGGCGCAGGGCGGTGGCGATCTCCTCTCCCAGCGGTCCGCCGACCGCCTCGCCCACCCGCGTCAGCGCCGGGCGGAAGGCGATCCCGGCGCCGACGCAGACGGCGACGATGTCGAGGAAGTCGGGCAGGTCGCGCTCGATCGAGGCCTGGCGCTTGCGGGCGGCGCGGTCCAGCCACAGCTCCATGAACAGCCAACCGACCAGCATCAGCGGCAGCCCGACGAAGAAGGCGCCCCGCACCACGAGCATGAGCCCGGCCAGGCCGACGAACAGCGCGACGGTGCCCTGTCGCGCGCAGAAGCGCTCGACGGTCATGCCGTTGGGCCGGCCGGCCGCGTCGAGTCGCGCGCACAGACGAGCCAGGCGCCGTTCGCCCGTGGCCCGCATGACCAACGGCCCGAGCACGGCGCCGAGGCGGTCGTAGAGACGCTCGATCGGGCTGGTGCCCGTGGGCTTGCCCTCGGCGGTCTCCGCCGCGCCGAAGCGCGCGAGCACGCCGGGGTCGCGGACGAGGGCCAGGCCGCGCAGCGCCAGGGCCAGGCAGCCGATGAGCACCGTGGCGGGGACGAGCGGGTTCACGTCTCGATGCGGGTCACCTGGCGGATGAGGACGAACCCGGTGGCGTAGAGCGTTCCCGAGACCACGATCACGATGATCCCCAGGGGGGAGGAGGTCATCTTGTCGACCACGCCGGGGCTGATGAGGTTGAGCACGAGGACGGTGGCCACACCCAGGCCGGCGACGATCCATGCCGTGAACACCGATCCGGCCATCACCGTGCGCACCTCGCGGATGAGGTCCTTGCGCGCCTCCAGGGTCTCGGCCATGTCGCCGAGGGCACGCACCAGGTCGCCGCCCGAGCGCTGCTGGATGACCAGCGTGGAGATCAGCACCCCAAGCTCGCGGCTGGGCATGCGCTCGGCCAGGTGGCTGAGCGCGAGGTCCAGGCTCTGGCCGATGCGCACCTCCTCGAGCACAAGCGTGACCTCCGCGCGGGCGGGCTCGATGAGCTCGGTGGTGGCGATCTGCAGCGCGCCGTTGATCGACAGTCCGGCCGAGGTGCCGTTGGACAGCACGCGGGCCAGCTCGGGCAGCTGGGCCACGAAGGAGTCCCGACGCTTGCCGCGGCGATACTCGACATACAGCCAGCACAGCCGCACCGCGCCGGCTCCGCCCAGCGCCGCCAGCCAGCGCGCTGTCAGCAGGGAGAGCCCAGCGGCACAGGCCAGCCCGACGGCCGTGGCGATGGCCACGAACTCCAGCGGGCTCAGCGCCACCCCCGAGGCGATCAGCCGCCCCGCGAGCCGGCGCCCGCGGTCGGTGTGGCGCAGACGCTCCTCGAGCCGGCGCACGAGCGCGAGCAGCCGCGGCATGGGGGCCTCCACCTGGGTGCGCCGGCGCAGGCCCGCGGTATGCGCTCGGCCGAGCAGGAAGCTGCGCAGGCCCAGAAGGGCGAGCAGCAGCGTGCCGGCGAGCAGCCACAGGGCGAAGCGGTCGCTCACGCTCCGGGCTCCCTCATACCGCCTCGCGCACCGGCGCCGTCACGCCCGACGCCCCGGCGGTGAACACCTCTGGCGTGGGCTCGGCGGCGAGCATCAGCCGGTAGGCGACCGGCTCGGGGAGCGAGAAGTGCTCGAAGCGCCCGATGATGGTCCGATCCGGGCCGACCGGCTCGTGCTCGAAGCGCCCGATGGTGCGCAGGCGGAAGGTGTCGCGGTGCGCCGAGGCCACGGCGGCCACCTCGCGGATGCGGCGGCGTCCGTCGGCGAAGCGCTCGAGCTGGACGATGACGTCGATGGCGCTGTTGATCTGGTCGCGCAACGCCTCGAAGGGGATCGCCACGTCGCTCATCGACGTCAGCGTCTCCAGCCGGATGAGCGCGGCCTCGGCGGAGTTGGCGTGCACCGTCGACAGCGAGCCGTCGTGACCGGTGTTCATGGCCTGGAGCATGTCCAGGGTCTCGGGTCCGCGGACCTCGCCCACGACGATGCGATCCGGGCGCATGCGCAGCGAGTTGCGCACCAGATCGCGGATGGTCACCTGACCCTTCCCCTCTACATTCGGCGGTCGCGCCTCCAGAGACACCACGTGGGGTTGCTGGAGCTGGAGCTCGGCGGAGTCCTCGATGGTGATGATCCGCTCCGCCCCGGGGATGAAGCCCGACAGCGCGTTGAGCAGGGTGGTCTTTCCGGCGCCGGTGCCCCCGGATATCACTATCGACAGCCGCGCGCGGACCATGGCGCGCAGCAGCGCCGCCGTGGGCTCGTCCACCGTGCCCATGTCCACGAGCTGCTCGAAGGTGAAGGCCCGCGGGAAGCGCCGGATGGTCAGGGTGGCCCCGTGGAGCGCGAGCGGGGGGATGATGGCGTTGACGCGCTCGCCGGTGGGCAGCCGCGCGTCGACCATGGGGCTGGACTCGTCCACCCGCCGGTTGACCGTGGAGACGATGCGGTCGATGGTCTGCAGCAGCTCCGCCTCCCCAGCGAAGAACGCGCCGGTGCGCTGGATGCGCCCGTCGCGCTCGATCCACACCTCGCCCGGCCCGTTGACCATGATCTCGGTCACCGTCGGATCGGCGAGCAGCGGCTCCAGGACCCCGAGCCCCAGCGCCTCGTCGACGACCTGTCGGATCAGCGTGGTGCGCTGCGCGGAGGACATGACCGCGCCCTCGACCGAGATCAGCTGGGCCACGGTGCGCTCCAGGCGGGCCCGACGCTGGCTGGCCGACAGCGTCACCAGTTCGCGGAGCTCGACGTCCTCCAGCAGCCGGCGGCGGAAGTAGGAGATGCTGCGGGCCAGCGCGCCCCCGTCGCCGTTGTCGCGATCGTCGTCGAGCAGCCGCTGGCCGCGGCTCAGGTCCTTGAGCCCCATCAGCCGCCCGGAAGCTCCGCGGATCGGGTGAGTACGAAGGCGCTGGAGTGCAGGCCGGGGAAGATGATCGGCACCTGCACGTGGATGGTGACCCGGTCGCCGTCAGCCTTCGCCGTGGCGCCCGGCCGGTCCATGGCCGGCAGGGAGCGCAGCGCCGCGCGGACCCCGTCGCCGCCCAGGCCCTCGACGCGGCTGCCGTTGCGCGCGGCGGCCACGGTCGACGTGGCGGTGGAGGCGGCCAGCAGCAGTTGCCAGATGCCCAATGCGGCGAGCAGCAGCCACGGGAGCATGCCCAGCAGCTCCACGGAGGCCTGGCCTTCCTGCGCGCGAAGCCGGGTCATCGGGTCAGCACCGCGGGCAGGGGGCGGTCCTCGACGACAGTCCGCTCGCGCTGGGAGACCGCGATGGGGCTGCTCAGGCCCGGAACGACCAGGGGCACGCGCAGGGTGACCCGGACCCAGTCGGAGCCGTGGGCGATGTGCATGCTCGAGCGCCACGCGCCGGGCAGATCGCGCCGCGCCGGCGCCTCGATGCTGTCCCCAACCGCCAGGTCACGGGCCCCGGCCCGGGCGGCATCGCCGGCCAGGACGAAGGTGTAGCCGGTGAGGACGACTTGCCAGAGGGCAAGGGCGACGAGGCCGATGATCGCCGTGAGGCCGAGCGTCTCCACGGCGACCTGTCCAGCCTGCGCCCGCATCCGTAGCCGTCGTGGTCCTCCGCGGCGCGGCGCCGCGCCGACGTCCTCGGCCAGGATCCGTATCGCCTTGGCCACCGACCCGCCGTTCACACGCTGCGGCACCCCGGTGTTGAGGGCCGGCTCCAGCTCTCGGAACCCGGCGGGGATCGTCACCTTGCGCACGGGGCGCATCGAGACCTGCCGGGCCAGGTCCGGTTGGATCTCGGTCGAGCGGTGGGTTCGGTTGAGCACGACCGAGATCGCGTCGCCGCGCAGGTGCAGGCGCTCCCACATCCGCACCAGCCGGTTGGCCCCGCGCAGGGCGGGTACGTCGGGCGTGGCGATGATCAGCGTGCTGTGAGCCAGTTCGACCGCCACGGCGCCGGGCTCGGTGACGACGCTGCCCATGTCAACCACCACGAGGTCGAACTGGAACTTCAGCGCACCGAGGATCTGGCGCACGGCCGCGGCCGAGACCTCTTCGGCGTCCTCCCCGTGGTCGGGGGCGAGCAACACCCGCAGCCCGCTGCCATCGACGTACAGGGTCTCCTCCAGCGAACGCGGGCTGACGTCTTCGGCCACCGCGAGCAGGTCCACGATGCTGCGACGCGGAGGCAGGTCGAGATGGGCGCGCAGATCGCCGGCCTGCAGGTCGAGCTCGACCAGGCACACCGAGCGGTCGGGGTCGGCGCCGGCCGCCGCCAGGGCCAGGTGCAACGCCACCGTGGTCGTGCCCGTGCCGCCCTTGGCGCCGGCCAGGGTGATGATCCGGCCGCCGACCAGGTCTCCCTGCCCGTGGCCGTTGCTCTCCGGTCCCATCCGCTCGCGCATCGCCTCGGACCACTCGATGGCGCTCCCCAAGGCCTCGGCGATCGCCTCGACGGTGAGGGGCTGACTGAGCACGTCGCGTACGCCCGCTCGCAGCGCGAGCCGGAGCAGCTCCGCGGTGGGGTCCCGGGCGATGAGCAGGAAGGTGATGGCCGGATAGCGGGCCGACAGCTCCCGGCTGAGCTCGAGCACCGGGAGCGGTCCCAGATCCTCGTGCAGGAGCACCGCGTCGATCTCCGCCCGCCCGAACGCAGTGACCAGCTCGTCGGCATCGCGGGCCGTGCCGACCACTTCGCCGGCGCCTCCCTCGCTGACCAGGGTGGTGATCTCGCGCGCCAGCTCAGCGTCGGGGACCCCGAGGAGGAGCCTGGCGTTCATCGCGGGGCCGGCTGCTTGGCCCCCGGCAGCGAGTACTCACGCCGCGGCCCGGGAAGCTGGGAGCTGTCGTTGCGCCGGATGAGGGCGAGGCGGACCTCGCTGGCGAACGACTCGGCGTAGGTGACCTTCAGCGTGTCCTCGGGGCTGAGCGCGAAGGTCACGGGAACTACCTGGCTGCTGGCCACAGACTGCAGCCCGGCGACGGGGCCAAACCGGTGGGTAGTGCCCTGCTGGGGGGTGCCAACGGTGATGATCTGCGCGTCGGGCACGACCACCTCCGAGCGCGGCGCGGACCGCTGGTCGCCGTCGAAGCTGGCCTCTATGTCCACCACGCTGCCGGGAGAGATCTTCCCGGCCACGCCGGTCGACGCGTCCACCAGGACGGCGAGCTCACGCTGACGGGGCTGGAGGGAGGGTGGCGCCACGAGCATCCCGTCCTGAAGCACCGTCCTGTCCGGCAGGTCGGTGCCGGCAACCAGGCCGCCGAGCGCGGAGAGGCTGTGGAGCGCGCGGGGCGGCATCCACTTCTCCGGCATCGGGGCGAGATGCACCGCCGTCAGGTCGATCGGCGACATGGCCGAGACGTTGTGGTCGAGCATCACCACCATGACCTTGGGGTCGACCTGCCGGCGGACGCTGGCGACGTAGCTGGCCACGGCAGCGAACACGGCGAGCGCCCCGAGCCCGGCCAGCCCCATGAGCATGGCCCCCCGTCGCTGCCGCGGGTTCACGCCGCCATCCTCGGGCCCTCGCCGGCGGCCCGTGCCGTGCGCCGCGCGTCAGCGCAGAGCCGGCAGCTCTCACCGACGAGCGGCTCGTCGCACCACAGGCAGTGCTCGGGGCGGGAGAACAGCTCGCCCGAGAGGCGGTCGATGTCGGTCGGATAGGCAACGAGCTCCAACGCCCTCCCCGAGCCCCACCAGCGTGCCGCGTCACCGGAAGCCCCCACATCGCAGACCGGTCCCCCGCCGGCGGCGCGGGCCAGGGTCTCAGCTGCCCACCCTCCGCCGCGGCCGGTACCGGCGACGGCCACCGCACCCGGGCCGGGCAGCTGCGGCGCCTCCAGGGCATCGCCCTCGCCCATGCTCCACACCGCCGGCGCCGGATGGCGGCGCACGACGAAGGAGCCGCCGGGCAGCAGCGAACGCAGTCGCTGGGACGTCCGGGCCCGGGGATCGCGCAGCCGCCGCACGCTGGGCAGCCAGGCGCCCACCCAGAGCGTGCGCTCGAGCACCGCCAGCGCCCCGGCCAGGGCGGCCGGGGTCGGCGCCGTCGCGCTCAGCGCGGCGCCGAGGCTGCCGAGCACCGCTCCGGCTACCGGCGATAGTGTGCTGTGGTGCACGACGACGCGCTCGCTGTCGAGCAGACAGTGCAACCTGTCGAGCTCACGGTGGGACGCCTGGTCGCCAGGGGGCTGCACGACGACCACGCCCCGGGCGAAGCCCAGGGCCAGGACGTCGATCTGCGCCGGGGTGATCGGCGCCCCCGGATCGAGCACGTGGGCGGTCGGTCGCGCGGGCAGCTCGGGGCCCTGGGGATAGCCTCGGACCAGAAGCCTGATCACCCTCAGCCTCCCCGCACGGTCAGCGCCACGACCCGGCTGAGCGCCGTCACGTAGGGCCAGTAGCCCTCCCGCGGCGCGAGAGCCCGGAAGAGGTAGCGCGTCGCCTGGCTGGTGTGGGTGAAGCGGTAGCGGACCCGGAAGGCACCCCTGGTCGAGCAGCGGGTCAACGCGAACGTCCGCCAGTGGCGCCCGTCGAGGACCTGCAGCTCCACCAGCATGCGGCTGCCTCGGACCGCCGTGGCGCCCAGCCGGCCGGAGAACACGGCCGACTGGCCGTTGTGGACGCGATGGCGGTTGACGCCCAGAGTCAGCGGAGGGCGCACGCCGAGGGAGAGCTGACTGGCGGCGATGCCAGCCGGCGAGGTCGGCGCGGGCACTGCGATGAGCGTGATGTGCCGCGAGGGGCCCGGTCCTACCACGATCGAGAACGCGCCCGAGCGGTCGGTCTTGGCGATGGCGAGCAGGGTGGGACGCGGGGTGTCACCAAGCGAGCTGGCCAGGGCGCAGATCGACTCGCCGGCCAGCGGCGCCCCGTTCGGGCCGGTCAGCCGTCCAAATATCCGGGCCGTGTGGCCCAGAACCACGGTCAGGCGGGCACGGTGCCGGCTGCGGGCGCCGCTACCCCGCCCGGCCGTGAGGAACGCTCGCAGCCGCGCCGGTGGACGCGTTGGCACCCGCGCCCCGGTGCAGGGCGGCGGTACGTGATTGGCCGTCGTGACGGTGAACGGGCCGGCCCAGACCGCGTTGGTGCCGGTGGCGTCGATCAGGCGCAGGCCGATCTGGTGCGGTCCGTCGGGGAGGCTCGCGGTGTCCAGCGTGACCGTCGAGCTGGCGTCGGAGGGACACGGCGCGGGCGAGGTGAAGGGCGCCTGGCAGCTTCCGCCGGTGCCCACGATGGGGGTCGTGGCGACCGTCGCGCCGTCGACGGTGAGCTCGGACCGAAGGAGACCTCCGCCCGTGTCGTGAGCGGCGAAGGCGAGCGACGCGGGGCCCGTGATCGGCGCGGTGGGCGAGGCCAACGAGCCCGACGGCGCACGAGTGAACACCGGCGGGCTGTCGTCCTCGATGGTCACGTGAGAGGCGGCGATCGAGACCGATGCGTCGGGGTTTGCCGTCTTGGGGCAGCCGGACGAGGATGCGCAAAGCAGCGCCAGGCCGATCCCCGTGGTCCCGGCGGCGGGCTGGGAACGGTCCAGGCGCGGCTGACCGGCAAGCAGCGCGCACGGCTGCGGGCCGATGCAGGACTCGACGATGGACGCCTGACCCGATCCGTACTCGAGCGTGGCATAGCGGTAGGCGCCTCCACCGCTGGAGATGCTCGGTCGGCGGATCAGCGAGTAGCCGGCGATCCGGGTCCCGGTGGGGGCGGCGAAGCGCAGCTCGGACTCGTCGCCGCTGGACTGCGCGCCTTGAAGGATGAGAGCGAAGCCCTGTCCGGAGGCGCATGGCGCCCCCCCGGAGAAGTCCGACGTGGGGGGGACAGGCCGGCCGAGCAGAACCCAGCCGTCCACGCCGGCGGGCCCGCCGTCGGAGGTGACGCAGCTGTTGACGGTGTACTGCCCCGCTCTGGCGGCCGGGGCGACGGCCAGCAGCGCGAGGATGAGCGCGCCGGGCACGGCGAGAGCGCGGAGGCTCGTCATGTTCGCCCTCACGGTCCGAACTCGTTGTGTAGGGAGCTGTGCCGGGGCGGGGGAGGGGAGGTGGGCCGGGGGGCAGGGTTGGCCGGCCGCGGGGAAGACGGAGCCACGTAACGGTTGGGGCCGGCGGGCGGGGGCTGCTGCTGCGCGGGGGGCGCGGGCGCCGGCCGGCCTGGGCCGGTGGGGCTGGGATGGACGGCCACCGCGACGCCAAGGTGAGAGGCAGGGTGTCTCCGCCGCCGGGAACGGTGCCGCCCCCCGGGCACGGCACGGTGCTGGTGAGCCGTCGCGGGCGGCGGAGAGCCGGAAGCGTCCGGCGGGGGCGCCGGGACGGTCTGGATGGGAACGGGCGGTAGCGCCGAGGTCGCGGCTAAGGCGGATCTCTGAGCGGCGTGGTCGCCGCCTGCCGTCACGCCGCGAACGACTCCGACCACCAGCAGAAGCGCCGCGGTGGCGCCTAGGCCACGAGCGAAACCGGGGCCGAGCGGCGCCGACCGCCGCGGCGTGATGGAGGCGGATGGGCTGGGATCGGCCCGCGGGGGAGCGGTCCGCGTCGGCAGTGCGGTGAGCGGCGCCCCCGCAGTGGCGCCCGCTGACGACGTCCCGGCATCGACGCTGTCCGGCGCGGGGTCGTGCTCCTCCGGCGCTGATGGGGCCGTGAGGGTGTCGGCCGCTGGCTCGCGCCGGTCCCGCGCCGACGTCGCCTGCGCCGGAAGGAGTTGGGGCTCGGAGGAGGACGGAGGAGCATCGCCGCCGCCCTCGGCCTCATCCCGCGGGGCCTGGTCGGCTGCGGCGCACGCGGGCCCAGCTGGCGCCCGGACGCCGGCCGGCTCCTCGGTGCTGGGCGGCTGACCCGCTCGGGAGGGCGGAGTGGCCCCGGGCGTGGACCCTTCGCCCCCGAATCCGCTCGGCCGTCCCTCGCCAGGGCGAGGGATCGAGCCGGTGCCGTCCGGGTGGGCCCCCGATGCGCTGGTGACCTCGCCGGTGGGCGGCGCCGGCGCGGTGACGCGCGGCGCCAGGTTCTCCGTTGCCGGCCCGACCTCCTCGCCGGCCGATGCGGAGGCGCTGGCGAGGCGCGATGCGGCCAGCCGCGTTGGCGCGCCGGCCCCGCCGTGTCCGCCCCGGCGCAGCCGCTCCAGTCCCAGCCGGCGAACCTCCACCTCGAGGAACTCGCGCAGAAGCGCCTCGCTCATTTCGGCGCGTTCCGCTGCGCGCCAGGTGGGCTCGAAGACCTGCTCGAGGTCGCGTTCCGGTAGACCAGGGAACCAGGCCCGAACGATCTTCAGGGCCTGGTGCTGCTGGGGTGTCTGCATCCTTGGTGCCATGCGCCTCGCGGCCACTTGCGCTCCGTGCTCCGCCACGACGTGCCGCGTGACGGGCGGGGATCATCCGGGAACCATCCGGCGGGAATGTGAAAGAGACGTGACCGTCGGCGATCTGCGGTGCGACAACTCCCGCTTGTGACAGTGACGTATCGTGCGTGTGAAGAAGGGTGAACCGGTGAGGCTCACTCAGCTGCCGCTACCCGTCGACGCGAACCCGTACCCGGCGCGAGAGCGGCGAGGTTCCAGGACGCCCGATCCGCGGCACCAGCCCAGGGGCCCGGTGCGCGTAGGCGACGTAGCCGGGCAGCGCGTCGGCGAGCAGCGCCTCCTCGAACCGGGCGCGCAGAAGCTGCAGCGGCACGAACGCAGCAAGGGCCAGCGTGGGTCCCAGGTGGGGATCGGCGGCGATTACGGCAGCGGCGGCGAGGATCTCCCCGGCGTAGATCGGGTGGCGCACCAGGCGGTATGGCCCATCGGTGACCAGGCGGTGGGCGGCGGGGATGATGCTGAAGCTGCGCCGCAGGTGCAGCAGCCCCCAGATGGCCAGGACGAAGGCCAGGAGCTCGATCACCGCGAAGGCGGCGCGGAGGGTGCCCGGGACCACGATCAGGCGCGGGCCCCCACCGGCCAGGCCGACCGCCAGCAGGATGGTGGTGCCCGCCAGGGCCGCGAGCCCCGGGGCCAGCGCCTTCGTCGTGGCCTGCGGTACCGGCCGCGACAGATACAACCCGACCGGAATTGCGCAGAACGCCATGTAGAGCAGCACCGGCGCGAGGTCGACGACGACTCGCGGAATCGCGGCGTGTTCTGGCAGCCGATCGATCAGCTCCAACGCGTGCCGAGCCTGGCCGTAGGCGAGCAGGGCGTAGAGCAGTGCCGGCACCGAGCGTCCGAGCAGCAGGAAGCGAAATCCGGCTCGGGGCGTCTGCGTCGCCGGGCCTGCGCTCATCGTCGGTGCCGCTGCGTCGCGGGCCGCACCACCACGAGGCGGCTCTGGCTGCGCCGCGCGCCCGAGCCCGAGACCGAGACGATACGCACGCGCAGCGTCACCGCCTGGCCGTTCAGCGCCTGGCGGCGCGCAGGTCCGCGCAGGGCCACCCGCAAATGGGCCCGGCCGCGGATCGCCCGCCGGCCGGCGCCGGCCGGCGCCCCGCCGTGGCTGAGGCGCAACTGGGCCCCGCAGGTCGGGGCGCCGAGACACCGCAGGCCGAGGAGCAACCGGGCGCCGGGCTGCAACCGGGCGCCGGTGAGGGCGACACCGACGAAGCCCCGTAGACCCACGCGGCTGGTGCCGACGAGGTAGATGCCGGTGAAGCGACCGAACTGGTCCCGGGAGACGCGTACAGCCGGCGTGTCCTCGGCGGCGCCGCTGACCCGGCAGGTGATCTGCCCGAACGCGTCGACGGGTAGGCAGAAGACCGTGTACCCCGTGGCCTGGCGGACCCGCTGCGCCACCGCGACCAGCTCGCCGGTAGAGCCGCCGTCCTCCTGGCCACCTTGGGCGGTCTGCGGCAGCTGGCTGCCGCAGCCTCCCGCGAGGACCGCCATGCTCGCGACGCCCAAGCGGCTGAGTGACCGCCCAGAGCTCACCCCGGGACCTCGCTCAGCCGCCGGCTCAGCAGCCAGGCTCCGAGCACCGCCGCGCCCCCGAGCACGGTGAGCTGTGCCCCGGCGATGATCAGTCCCAGCGGGCCGGGATCCACGTGCGCCAGCACCAGGGCCAGGCCCAGCATGCCCGGACCAAAGGCGCCGAGTCCAGCGGCCTGGCGGCGCGAGCTGGCGCCCGCCGCCGCCGCCTGCCAGGCGCCGACGGCGCCCCCCGTGGCCGCCGCCACGACGACGATGACGGCGATGAGTAGGGCCAGCAGGACCGGGAGGACCCCACCCACCCCCGCCGGCGTTCCGACCGCGGCGGTCATGACCGCCATGCACACGCCCAGCGAGATCAGGCCGCCCAGCGCTCCCGAGCCGACGGCCCGCAGGACGATGGCCAGGTGTCGCCGGCGGCTCACCGTAGGCGCAGGCTGCCCATCAGGGTGCTGATCTGACCCAGCTGGGGATCGTTGGCCGGCACGCGGGCGAACAGGTTGACCGCCAGGTGCCCGGGACCCAGGGCCACGAGGTCGAAGGTGTGCACCGCAACTGGCGGCCCGGTCCCCGGCTTGCCGGGATCGAGGTATTGGGACTCGGTGATCCGCGCGTCCCGACCGCCGGGCAGCGTCACCGGCCTGCGGGCGAGGATCGTGCGCTGCGCCAGGCGCAGGGAGCTGTCGAGCTCGTTGGCCTGCAGGGCGTCCTGAAAGCTGCCGAAGTACTTGGCCGTCTCGCCCAGGATCACCTGAGGCGGGCGGGCGCCGACACCCGTGATCCCGTCGATCTCGACCACCTGCCCACTGCCCAGGCTGTCGGGGCGCGGGGGCTGCAGGCGCCAGGTGGCCGGATAGGCGAGCTCGGCGTGGGGCCCGCGGTAGACGCTGAACCCGGGCGGAGGCTTCAGCGCGGCATTGACGTCGCTGCCGCCGCAGCCAGCCACGGCCACACTCGCGGCGAGTATCGCTGAGGCGGCACGAGCGCCGCTCATCCGGTGCAGTTGGTCCATGGCTGCCAGCCCTGCTGCGGGGTGTAGTACCACGCGCCGGTGAGCTTGGAGTTACCCGTTTGATACGAGCCGCCGAGCCCGAACTCGATGCCGTCGGCGATCGAGATGTCCCCGCCGTAGGTGTTGGTCGACTGGTTGTAGGTCTGGACCTGGAGCTTGCCGTTGTTGAGGAACTGCGTCCCGAGCCCGCCCGCGGCAGCCGGGTTCGTCGGGTTCATCAGGAACTGGGCCAGCGCCTGCTGAGCCGCCGGATTGTTCTGCAGCGGCAGGTCGTAGGAGAACTCGACCCGCTTGCCGTTCCCGCCGGCGAGGCTGCCCTTGAGGCTCTTGAACAAGCTCTGGGGGCTGAGCTTGCCGTTGAGGTTGAGATTGCCGGTGTAGCCCACCTTGCCCTGGATCGAGACCGACACTGGATTGCCGTTCTTGTCCAGGGTGACGGCGAGCTGCAGGCGCGAGTCCGACAGGTCGCCGTCCTGGCCTACGCTGAAGCTCGGGCCGAGCCCCAGCCCGCCGAAGCCGCCCACGACGTTGCCCTGGACCCGGAGGAAGATGGTCTTGTTGCCCGTCTTGTTATCGAACTGCGCGCCCAGGAAGCCGCTGACGCCGCCCTGGAGGCTGCCGTAGGCGCCGAGGTCGCCGACGTCGCCCTGCGCGCTGACCCCGCCGCCGCCCATCAAGAACCACGACGATGGCGAGGGAATGTTGAAGTCGCTGCCGTGGAAGTGATCCCAGATCGCCCCGATGATGGGGCCGCCGACCGCGTTTACGGCGCCGTCGACGCCCAGGCTGTGAAGCTGATCGACGAAGGCGCTGGCCCGCTTGTCGTTGTTGAACGTCCACGTGCCGCCAAGCTGGCCCTCACCGTTGGCACCGACCTTGAACTTGTCGCCGAGCACCGTCTTCATGAAGTCGAAGGACCCGCCGGCCCCCCCCTCGCCGCCCAGCTGCCCGTCACCGGTGACGGTGACCTGGACCTTGCCGTCGGACATCGTCTGCTTCTGGATGCGGACGTAGCCGCCGCCCTTGACCGAGAAGATGGTCACCGAGGCGTTGAGGCGCTGGGAGTTGTCGCCCCGCACGCACGCATTGTCCGGTTGCTGGTTGCCCTTCGAAGGCGCTGGCGTCTGCGCGAACGGGCAGTGACCGCCCATCACCCGGCAGATCAGCGCCTTGACGTCGGTGACGATGACCGAGCTGGTCTGGGGCGCGAAAGCGAAGACGCCGACGATGATCGCCACGACGACCCCGAGCATTCCGAGGTACTCGGTGGCGGTCTGTCCCGCCTCCGCGCGCAACAAGCGCACCAAGCGGGCAGCACGAGACGGGTCCGGGGAGACGGACATGGCAATGAGGGCGACGGGAAACCACGGGGAAGAGGAGGGGCGTGGCCGTCCTCTTCCCCGTGATCCGCCGGTTAGCCCAGAACCTTGCCGACCTCACTCGTGATGTCGTTGCCGATGGTGGAGCCGATGCCCGGAGCCAGCGCGAGCACGCCGGCGATGATGGCCACGACGACGGCGAGCACGCCGAGATACTCGGTTGCCGTCTGGCCTTCCTCATCGCGGACGCGAGCCTTGGCGCGCTCCGTGGCCTCCCAAACGCGAAACATGAGTGCGTGCATCGAATGACCTCCTGGGGTCGATAAGTGATGACGCGATCAAGGTACGAGTGGCGACCCCGGCGCACAATCGGTCAGAAGGCTCATCTTTGGCGCGGTCCGGGCGCACGTCGGGCGTGGGCCGGCCCACATGGTCTCTGGGGCCACAGGGACCCCCGTCGCCCCCCGGACGCGCCGGTGTGCAGGGGTGCGAGCACGCGCAGCTCGCGCCGGCGCCAGCGTAGGTGGCTCACGAGAGCAGGATGCCGGCCGAGACCAGCCGGCAGAGCGCCAGCGCCACGCTCCTGGCCTCGCCGGGCTGTTGACGCCCTATGGGATGGAGCCTTCGGGTGCGACCCATTGGCTGTGAAACGCGAGCGCCTCGGCGAGGCGGTCGTAGTGCAGGACCGCGAAGCCGCGCTCGGCTGTTGAAGCGGCGATCACCGCGTCGGGAACCCGGACAGGGTGTGATCCGGCCGAGCCGCCCGCCGCCAGCTGGCAGACGGCGGCGATCGCCGCGTCGGTCACGGTGCCGGTGATCCGCGCCTGCTCGAGCCCGGCGAGCGCGGTCGCGACCCGCTGTACCTCCTCGCTGTCACGTGCGTCGTAGAGCAGCTCGACTATCACCACGGGGCAACCCACGAGGTCCCCGGCCTGGGCCGCCTGCTTCCACTGGTGGGCGACGGGTGGCGCGCTCGAGCGGGCCCAGGCCGAGGTGTCAGCCACCCACGGCCCGTGACACCAGCTCACCGCCAGGCGCGCTCGCGAACGCTGCGCAACCGATCGAGGTCCAAGCCGGAGGTGCCCGCAGCCACAGTCACGAGAAACTCGTTTGCCCGCCGCTGGGCCTCGCTGTCGTCCTTGAGCGCCTCGGCGCCCCTGAGCGCCAGCGCGTCTACGACCTGAGACGCGGGCGCGTTCGGGCCCACCAGCTGGCGCCCCTGGGTGATCGCGCTTTGGAGATCCGGGTCGACGGGAACCTGAATGCGGGCGTGACGGCTGGCCACCGTCAACGTGTATCCGCTGATGGCACCACCCGCCACCGGCACGGCCCCCCACGCCGGGCCGCAGTCCGCCTCTCTCGATGGGCACGTCAGCGGCGCACGCGGCGTCCTGAGACGACCTCTTATGCTCGGGTCCTACATGTCGTCGCTTCTGATGATGCTCGGATTCCTGGTCGCCGGGGTGGCGCTGACCGTCCTGGGGGCATGGCTCATGGTCTGGCGCTGGCCGCTGGGGGTGGAGGATCTGCTCGGCTACTTCGGCCTGCTGGCGCCCGACGAGAGCGTCGCCGCCAACGCTGAGGAGACGGAGTCCTCGCGCCGGCGGCGTCGGACCCGGCACCGGCGAGAGACGGCCGCTGAGCCGCCACCGGCGGACCCCGAGGGCCCCCGCCCGCGCCGGTAGAGGCGGCTGCTCACCGCTGCAGGCCCTGCCCCTGCTGGCACGGATAGGGGGTTCGGTCCAGCGCTGCAGTGGCTAGCGAGGTTCCCCCCGGGCTGGGCTGAGCGAGCCACCACGTCTGCACGCCGAGCAGCTCGCCGAGGTGTTGGAGATGGCGGTCGAAGTGCAGCACGTCAACCGCGGAGCACTGGGCCGCAACCGCGACGGTGAGGTCGGCGAGTGGTAGCCGGTGAGCGCCGTGTGACCCGTCGCGGGCGAGTTCGCGCATCGTTGAGAGCACGCTGCGCTGCACAGAGCGATCGACGGGGATCTCGCGCAACGGCTCGAGCGTGCGGTCGAGAACCGCAATCGTATTGGCGTCCCGAGCGTCCACCATCAGCTCGTAGCGCACTGGCCAGCACCACGCCGCTTCTCCGCGCTCAATCGCGGCGAGCAACAGTTCACGGGCCGGAGGAATCCGGCGCGCAGCGATCCACGCGGATGTGTCGACCAACACCGGCCCATGCCCGGCCCAGATCTCCGCGCTCACTGGCTCATCGCGGTCGGGTGGTTGAGCCGATCGATCGCCTCGGGGTCGAGGTCGAAGCCGCCGTCCTCCGCGACCGTGAACAGCGCCTCAGCCGCCTCACGACGGTCACGGCCGGCTGTGAGCTCCGCTTGCGCGCCTTCGACTGCGAGCCGCCTGACCAGCGTCGCGTCCGCCTCGCCCGTGCGGGTCGCGGCGCGCACCCGTTCGAGGGCGTGCACGAGCTCCGGGTCGGCGATCACGGCGATTCGGTGATGTTTACTCGGCATTGGTCACAGTGTAGCTCCATGGAGTAACCCCACGGTAGTGAGGCGGTGCGGTGTGGCGGTGTAGGTAAGGCCGTCGGGCGTGTGCACGAAACCGGGCGTGTTTTCGCATCAGGTGCGCCGCCGCGACCCGCGCGGCGCCCGTGCCACGGTGCTGCGTGTGTGGCATACTGGCTCCCATGAATGCCACGGCTGTGTTGGGTCGACAGGGTCGACTCGTCATTCCAGCCGAGGTGCGCGCGGCATGGGGGCTCTCTGCGGGCGATCGACTGAACGTGTACCTCGAGGGAGACCGGCTCGTGCTCGAGCGGGCACGGGACGCAGCGGTCGAACTGCGACGGCTGGGCTCGACCGTCCCTCCGGGTCGCTCCCTCGTGGACGAGCTGCTGGCCGAGCGTCGCGCTGCTGCGGCCGCTGAGTGACGGTTCTCGACGCCTCGGCCGTCCTCGCCCTGATTCATGACGAGCCGGGTGCCGACCAGGTGGCCGAAGCCCTCCCCGGAGCATCTCTCGGAACCGCCAACCTGGCCGAGGTCATCGGCAAGCTCGTGGACGTGGACATCGACGCCAGCCGCGTCAACCAGCTCCTCACCGCGGCGGGCGTCACGGTGGAGCCGCTGCTCGCCGAGGACGCTGAGCTGGCCGGAGCCCTGCGCTCTCTCGAAGGAGGACGAGCGCTCTCGCTCGGCGACCGCTGCTGCCTCGCCCTCACCGCTCGAAGCCGGCCGGCCGAGGTGCTGACCGCCGACCACGCGTGGGCCACCCTTGACCTGCCGATCCACGTGCGCCTGATCCGGTGAGGCCGGGCGCGCCGGGGCCGAAAGACCACCACCGCCGAGCCGCCGCCGGCTGAACCCGAGGATCCCCGCGCGCCGGTCAGCCGGCGTCTCGGAGCGCCGCGCCCACCGCGGCCCAGGCGCGCTGGTGGACGGCGACGTTGGCCTGGCGGTCGGAGGCCACGGAGATCAGCGTGCACCCCGGCTCCTCGATCCCCCGGGCCAGTCCTTCCCGCAGCTGCGCCGGCGTGGCCGCCTGGACGTGGCGGCCCCGGGCCAGGGCGGCGAGGGCGTCGAGGTCGAGCGGGTGCGGGGTGGCGACGTGCTCCTCGAACACGTCGTGCTCCCCGGCGACGGGGAGGAAGTGGAAGATGCCGCCCCCGTCGTTGTCGACCACGACGAGAACGACCGGGAGCCCGAGCCGGGCGGCGGCGATCAGCGCGCCCGCGTCGTAGGCTAGGGCCAGGTCCCCGAGCAGGGCGACGACCGGTCCTGCGCCAGCGGCCGCGGCACCGAGCGCCGAGGCCACCGTTCCGTCGATCCCGTTGGCTCCCCGGTTGGACAGGGCGCACGGGGGCTCGCTGCGCGCCGGCCAGAAGCTCTCGGCGTCGCGCACGGGCATCGACGAGGCCAACCAGCACACCGCCGCGCTGGGGAGGTGGGCACCGAGCTCGGCCGCCACCCGGGGTTCGCTGAGACTGTCGTCAAGCGCTCGGGTCAGCGCTGTGGCCGCCCGACGGTCGGCGTCGGCCCAGCGCCCCGCCCACGCCGGGTCGGGGCGGGTCATCGCGGCCAGGCGCTCACCGAGCGCGTCGAGGGTCAGGACGGGATCCGCGGCCAGCGCGGCGGATATCACCCCGTCGGGGTCCTGCCAGCCGCCATCAGCGTCGAGCACGATCTGAAGAGCCTCGCCGCGCGCGGCCAGCCAGCTCCGCAGCGGCTTGGAGGTGGGCAGGTCGCCGACGCGGATGACCACGTCGGGCGCGAGGGCCGCGGCCACCGGCTCGTGGCGTAGCACGGCGTCGTAGTGGGCGATGGCGTGTGGTGGCCGGCGCGCTCCCGACAGCGGGTCGGCCAGCACGGCAAAGCCCGCCCGCTCGGCGAAGCGGACGATGGCGTCCGGGAGGCCGGGGTGTCCCTCAGCTCGCCCGGCCACCACGACTCCGCGCCGGCGCCCGTCCAGCTCCTCGCCCATCGCCTCGATGGCATCGGCCTCGGCCTCGCGGCGCGCGGGGGCACGGCGCACCCACGGGCGTCGCCCGGGCCGGGCGCCCGCGAGCACGGCGTCGCGCGGCACCGCCACTCCGGGCGCGAGCGGCTCGCGGAGGGGGACGTTGACGTGGACGGGACCGGGCCGGCCCTCCCGCGCCGTCCACCACAGCCGACAGGCCAGCGTCCGGATCCAGCGCTGGCGCTCCGGCGAGGACCGGTCGAGCGCGTCGAGCTCGACGAACCAACCGGCTGCCCGTCCGTAGAGGTCGAGCTGGTCGATCGTCTGTCCCGCCCCGACGTCGCGCAGCTCCGGCGGGCGGTCGGCCGTCAGCACGATCAAGGGCACCCGAGCCTGGTGGGCCTCGTGGACGGCCGGGCCATACTCGGCGGCCGCGGTGCCCGAGGTGCAGGCCAGCGCCACCGGGCGCCCCGACGCCTTGGCCAGTCCGAGGGCGAAGAATCCGGCGGCGCGCTCGTCGAGCAGGGAATGGCAGCGCAGATCGGGCTGGCGGGCCAGGGCCAGCACCAGCGGCGTCGAGCGCGATCCGGGGCTCGTGCAGGCGTCGGTGAGCCCGCACCGCGTCAGCTCATCGACCAGCACCGCGAGCAGCAGGTGGGCGGGGGGCGGCTCGGACACCGGCCCATCATGGCGGGCCCGGGAATGGGGCAGGATGGGGTCCAGATGCGCCCGCTCGTGCTCCTTCACGGCTTCACCCAGACCCACCGGGCATGGGACGGCGTCCTGGCTGCCGGCGCGGGCAGCGGGCGCGAGGTTCTCGCCCCCGACCTCCCCGGTCACGGTGCCCGCAGCGACGAGCGCCCGGTCGCCTTCGCTGACTGCCTTGCCGGCCTCGCCCCTCCGCCCGGCCAGCCGGTCGACCTATGTGGCTACTCGCTCGGAGGCCGTCTTGCCCTGCTGCTCGCCCTGGGCCATCCCGACCGGGTCGGCCGGCTGGTGCTCGTCGGTGTCTCCCCGGGCATCGCCGACCCCGTCGAGCGCGATGCGCGCCGGACGGCCGACGAGGAGCTGGCCGAGCGGATCGAGCGCATCGGCCTCGAGCGCTTCGCCCGCGAGTGGGCGCGGGGACCGCTGTTTCGCCACCAAGCGCCGGAGGTGGCCGAGGCCGCCCACGCCGATCGCCTGCGCAACACGGCGCCCGGGCTTGCTGGCGCCCTGCGGGGCCTGGGGACCGGGGTGATGGAGCCGCTGTGGGCGCGGCTGGAAGAGCTGAGGATGCCCGTGGTGCTCATGGTCGGTGAGCGCGACGGGCGATACGTGCGCATCAACCGGCGCATGGTTGAGCTGATCCCCCGCGCCGAGCTGCTGGAGGTTCCCGGCTCGGGACATGCAGTCACGCTCGAGGCGCCGGCGGTGGTGGCGGCTGCGCTCGGTCCGGCGTCCCGCTAGGCGCGAATTCCGAGGTGGTGGATTCGAAATTCGAGCGACGGCGGCGCCCGTAAAGATGGCGAGCGGGATCGCGCTGGCGCAGGGGACAAGGCTCAGCGTGGTCATCGACGATCACACGGGCGTCGTGACGTCGATCGTCCTGGGTTCCACCGGCCCGACCAGGGCCCAGCTTGCTCAGCTGGGCGCCGTTCATACGGCGGCCACGTTGACCTATGGAGGTCAATCCGCCGGACCGCTGAAGGCCGGACCTCATCGCACGCTGCGGCGGTTGTATGGCGGAGATGAGTTCGGGCTGACCCATAGACACCCCGAGCGTCCGCCACCAACCAGCCGCCACGGGCCACCAAGCGCGTACCCCGTCAGGCCGCGCGCTCGCGGTCACTCGACGCTTCCCGAAGGGCGGCGTCGGGGGGCAGCGAGGGCGCGACCTGACCGCCCCCGCCGAGTAGGCCTGCCCCCGGGGCGCGCGCGTCGCCGCATCTCCTCAGCCGAGCCCGAGCCCGAGCCCGGGTCCGTCGGGCACGGCCATCCGCCCGTCGCGCACGGGAAGGCGCCGGTCGCTCTCGGCGAACAGTCCCAGCGTGGCCAGCCCGCACGCCGGCAACGCGCCCAGCGCTGCGGCGGCGTGCAGCGCCCCGGCGATGCCGGCCGGACCGTCGAAGCTTGAGGCGAGATACACCTCGCTGCCCGCGGCCCGGGCGGCGCGGGCCGCGGCCACCACGCCGGCGATGCCCCCGCAGCGGGCGAGCTTCAGGCACACGAGGTCCGTCGCGCCCGAGGCCCAGGCGCCGGCGTCGGTGGCCGTCTCGTCCATGGCGATGGGCACCGGTGCACTGGCGCGCAGGGCGCGCAGCGCCTCGACGCCATGGACGGGCTCCTCGGCCAGCTCGAGGCCGACCGGGGCGAGAACCTCGAGCGCGGCGAGGGCGCCGACCGGGTCGCCCCAGGCGCCGTTGGCGTCGACGCGCAAGCGCGTCTCGCGGCCGACCGCCGCGCGGACCGCGGCCAAGCGTCCGGCGTCGTCGCCGAGACCGACCTTGACCTTCAGGCAGCGAAACCCGGCGCGCTGGGCGCGGTCAGCGGCGGCGGCCGCTGCGGCGCGGTCGGGGGCGGCGATCGTCGCGTTGACCTCGATCTCGGGCCGGGGAGCGCGGCTCAGCAGCGCCGCCACTGGTTGGCCGGCGCGCAGCCCGGCCAGGTCGTGCAGGCAGAGGTCAAGGGCGGCGACCGCCGGCGCGGGCGCGCCCGAGGCCCACGCGGCATCGAGGAGCGCCTCGGTGTCGCCCTCCTCGCTGCCGGCGATCAGGTCGGCCAGGCGCTGCAGTCCGGCCTCGCCGGCCTCGAGGGAGACTCCGTCGTAGGGCTCCAGGGGGGCCGCCTCGCCGCGCCCCGTCAGACCGTCGTCGGCCTCGAGCTCGACCTCGATCAGGACCCGGGATTCCAACACGCCAAAGCCGGTGTGCAGGGGTGCGAGCAGGCGCCGCTCGCGCCGGCGCCAGCGCAGGTGCATCACGAGAGCAGGATGCCGGCTGAGACCAGCAGGCAGAACGCGAGCTGCAGGCGCCCGGTGCCGGCCAGGGCGCCGTTGAGGGCCGGCCCGTCCGTGCGCTGGCGGACGGTGCGCACCAGGGGAACGGCCAGCGGCGCGACGGCCAGAGGCAGCAGCAGCCAGGCCGTCCCGAAGCCCAGCGGCCACGGCAGCACCGCGGTGCAAAAGGCGGCGGTGATCGTGGCCAGATAGAGGTGGCGGGTGCGCGGACGACCCAGGCGCACGGCGAGCGTCAGCTTGCCCGCACGGCGGTCGGTCTCCAGGTCGCGGACGTTGTTTACCTCGAGGATGGCGGCGGCCAGCAGGCCGACGGGGACGGCGAATGCGAAAGCCGGCCACGGGAGGTGCTCGCGCTGCACGTAGTAGGAGCCGGTCACGGCGACGATGCCGAAGAACAGGAAGACGAACAGCTCGCCCAGGCCCTCGTAGCCGTAGGGTCGCGGGCCACCGGTGTAGAGCACGCCGGCCAGGATCGATGCAGCGCCGAGGGCGAGGACCACCGGTCCGGCCACCGCGGTGAGGTAGACGCCGACGGCCACCGCGGCCCCGAACGATGCCCAGGTGGCGACCAGAACCTGGCGTGGTGGCACGAGCCCCCCGGCGGTCACCCGCACCGGCCCGAGCCGGTCCTCGGTGTCGGCCCCGCGCCGGGCGTCGGAGTAGTCGTTGGACAGGTTGGTGCCCACCTGGATGAACAGGGCGCCCAGCAGGGCGGCTAGGAAGGCCAGGGCCCGCAGGTGGCCATCGTGGCCGGCGAGCGCCGTTCCCACCAGCACCGGGGCCACCGCCGCCGGAAGGGTCCGGGGTCGGGCGGCGAGCAGCCAGATGCGCACCCGCCCGCCTGCGCTCAGGGGCGACGGGGGAAGCGGCCGAAGTCGGGACGGCGCTTCTCGACGTAGGCGTCGCGTCCCTCCTGGGCCTCCTCGGTCTGGTAGAAGAGCAGGGTGGCGTCGCCGGCCAGCTGCTGGATCCCGGCCAGGCCATCGTCGGCGGCGTTCATCGAGGCCTTGACCATCCGCAGGGCAAGGGGGGACAGGGCGAGCATCTCCTGACACCAGCGCACGGTCTCTGCCTCGAGCTCGGCCAGCGGGACAACGGCGTTGACCAGGCCCATCTCGTGGGCGCGCTGGGCGTCGTACTGGCGACAGAGGAACCAGACCTCCCGAGCCAGCTTCTGGCCGACCTGTCGGGCCAACAGCCCCGAGCCGTAACCGCCGTCGAAGGAGCCGACCCGGGGGCCGGTCTGGCCGAAGCGCGCGTTGTCGGCGGCGATGGTCAGGTCGCAGACCACGTGCAGGACGTGGCCGCCGCCCACCGCGTAGCCGGCGACCATGGCCACCACCGGCTTGGGGGTGCGCCGGATCTGCACCTGGAGATCGAGCACGTTGAGCCGCCCGATGCCACGCTTGGCGACCTCGTCGTCGCCGATGTACCCGTCGTCGCCGCGGATGCGCTGGTCGCCGCCCGAGCAGAAGGCGTCGGGCCCCTCGCCGGTGAGCACGATCACCCCGATGGCCGAATCGTCGCGGGCGCGGTCGAAGGCCTCGGACAGCTGGAAGAGCGTCTGGGGACGAAACGCGTTGCGGACCTCGGGGCGGTCGATGGTGATCTTGGCGATCCCCTCGGCCGCACCGGCCCCGTGCTCATAGCGGATGTCTGAGTACTGCTCGGCGGCGGTCCAGGTGAGCTCGGTCATGGGCTGGGAGCCTAGAGGGGCCACTAGCCTCGGACGCGATGAGCTTCGTCGAGGCCTGGCTGCCGCGCGCCGCCGCGACCAATCCCGCGCGGGCGGCCATCGAGACGCCGGGGCGGACGGTGACCTACCAGGAGCTCGCCGGCCTGGCCGGCGCGGCAGCGCGGGCGCTGGTCAAGCGGGGCGTCAGCCCGGGGGATCGGGTAGCCCTTGCCGCCGAGAGCAACCTCAACTTCGTCGTTTCCCTGCACGCCTGCCTGTGGCTGGGCGCGGTTGCCGTCCCGGTGGACGGCCGGCTGGGCGCCGAGGAGCGCGCGGCCCGCGAGGCGGCGGCCGACCATGTCCTCGACTCGTCGCCGGCCGGCGACGACTCCGGCGCCCGGACGCCTCTGCCCGCCGGTCACCGCGCCGACCACCCGGCGCTGGTTGTCCACACGTCGGGGACCACGGGGGCGGGCACCCCGGTCGCCCTAACTCACGGCAACCTGGCCGCGGCCGCCCTGGGCTCGGCCGTGGCGCTAGGCCTCGACGTGGCCGAACGCTGGCTGTGCACGCTGCCGCTCTCCCACGTGGGCGGGCTGTCGATCCTCACTCGCTCGGTTGCCTACGCAACGACCGTGGTGCTTGAACCGCGCGTCGAGCCCGAACGCGCCGTCGCTGCCCTCGCCGACGGGGCGGTGACCGTCGTCTCGCTGGTCCCGACGACCCTGACCCGCCTGCTCGACGCCGGCCTGCGCCACCCGCCAGCCCTCCGGCGAGCGCTGATCGGTGGCGGCCCGCTGAGCCCCACCACCCGCCAGGCCGCCCTCGAGGCCGGCGTCCCGGTCGTCCAGACCTACGGGCTGACCGAGGCCTGCTCGCAGGTGACGACGGCCCGCGACCCCGAGGACCCGACGGCCGGGCCGCCCCTGCCCCTGGTCCGCGTCCGCGTGGAGGCCGGGAGCGATGACCCCGAGGACGCCCGGCGCGACGGCGGCATCGGCCGCGTCGGCGAGATCGCCGTCGCCGGCCCCACGGTTGCCCCGGGAACCGCCGGCCCGGATGGGTGGCTGCGCACCGGCGATCTCGGCGCGGTGGACGACCGGGGCCGGCTGAGCGTGACCGGGCGGGTGGCCGACACCATCGTCACCGGCGGTGAGAACGTGGCCCCTGGCCAGGTGGAGGCGGTCCTGCTCGGCCATCCGGAGGTGGCCGACGCGGCGGTGGTCGGCCGCCCTGACGCCGAGTGGGGCGAGCGCCTCGTGGCCCTCGTCGTCCCGGCCGGGACCGAGCCGCCCGACGCCGGCGCGCTGCGGGCGCATCTGAGCCAACGCCTGGCACCGTTCCAGGTGCCCAAGGCGTTCGAATGGACCCGGCAGCTGCCCCGCACCCCGTCGGGCAAGCTGCGCCGGACCGAGCTGTGAGACCGGACGACGCCGCCAACGGGGACCCGGGCGTCGGCGGCCGGGCGAGCGATCCGGACGAGTACCGGGCCGAGAACCTCACCCGCTGGGAGGCTTCCGCGGCGGGATGGGCGCGCCGCCGCGAGGGCTTCCAGGCCGCCGCGCTCCCGGTCTCACGCTGGCTCGTCGAGGCCACCCACCCCCAGCCGGGTCACCGCGTCCTCGAGCTGGCCGCCGGCCCGGGCGACACCGGGCTGCTGGCCGCCGAGCTGGTCGCCCCGGGGGGGATCCTGATCTCCAGCGACGCCGCCGAGCCGATGGTCGACGTCGCGCGCCGGCGTGCAGGGGAGCTCGGGATCGAGAACGTCGAGTTCCGCGTCCTCGACGCCGAGTGGATCGACCTCCCGACCGCCGACATCGACGGCGTGCTCTGCCGCTGGGGCTACATGCTCCTTGCCGATCCCGACGCCGCGCTGCGTGAGACCCGGCGCGTGCTGCGCCCTGGGGGGCGGATCGCCCTGGCCACCTGGGCGGCCCCGGAGCACAACCCCTTCTTCACCATCCGCGGCCAGGAGCTGCGCCGGCGCGGCCTGGGCGGCCCACCCCCGGCGCCCGACGCTCCCGGTCCCTTCGCCCTGTCAGATCCCCACCGCGTCAGCGACCGGCTGGCCGGGGCCGGCTTCACCGGCATCCTCGTTGAGGAACTGGCCATCACGTTACGCTTTGCCAGCTTCGAGGAGCTGTGGGACACCAGCCGCGACCTCGGCGTCGAGTTCCGTCGCCTCACCCTCGCCGCCGGTCCGGAGGTCACCGACGATTTGCGCCAGACGCTGGCCACGGCCTACGAGCCGTTCACCGCCGCCGACGGGAGCCTGGCCGTGCCCGGCCTGGTCCTGGTGGCGGCGGCCGACGCCTGAGGGCGCGAGCCCGCTAGCCTGCCCCGCCGTGCTCTACGACGACGACGCCGACCTGAGCCTGCTCGAGGGCAAGACCGTTGCCATCATCGGCTTCGGCTCCCAGGGTCACGCCCACGCGCTGAACCTGTCGGACTCCGGCGTCGACGTCGTCGTCGGTCTGCGGCCCGACTCCGCCTCGGTGGACAAGGCCCGCGACGGCGGTCTCGAGGTCGCCGAGCCGGCCGAGGCGGCCAGCCGCGGCGACGTCGTGATGATGCTCGTCCCCGACGAGCTGCACCGCTCGGTCTGGGAGGGCGGCGTCTCAGACGGCGTGGCCGAGGGCAACCTCCTGCTCTTCGGCCACGGCTTCTCGATCCACTACGGCGAGATCGAGCCGCCGTCCGGGGTCGACGTCGGCCTCGTCGCCCCGAAGGGGCCGGGCCACCTGGTCCGCCGCACCTTCGTCGAGGGGTCGGGGACCCCCGGGCTCCTGGCCATCGAGCAGGATGCCACCGGGCAGGCCCGCGGTGTGGCCCTGGCCTACGCCAGGGGCATCGGCTGCACCCGCGCCGGGGTGTTCGAGACGAGCTTCAAGGACGAGACCGAGACCGACCTGTTCGGGGAGCAGGCCGTCCTCTGCGGCGGGGTCTCCGAGCTGGTCCAGGCCGGCTTCGAGACCCTTGTCGACGCGGGCTATGACCCGAAGATGGCCTACTTCGAGTGCATGCACGAGCTCAAGCTCATCGTCGACCTCATGTACGAGAAGGGGCTGGCCGGCATGCGCTACTCCATCTCCAACACGGCCGAGTACGGCGACTACACCCGCGGCAAGCGGGTCATCTCCGAGCAGACGCGGGCCGAGATGCGCCGGATCCTCTCAGAGATCCAGAGCGGGGAGTTCGCCCGCGAGTGGATCGCCGAGAACCGCGCGGGCCAGGAGCACTTCCGCCACCTGCGCGAGCAGCAGGCCGGGACGCAGATCGAGCGCGAGGGCGGAGAGCTGCGCTCGATGATGAGCTGGATCAAGCCGAGCTTCTGATCGCCGTGGCGCCCGGCCGCCGCGGGCCAGGGCGCGCCGGCTCGAGGCGCCTTCGTGCCCCCCCGAGGTTGATCTACACTCGGGCCACCGTCGCGACTGGCGCCTGAGATCGAGCTCACGATCGGGGAGCGATGGGGATTGCACCGCCGCGCGCCTGGGCAACGTCATCGACCACCGCCTCGCCAGCGAGGCACGATCGCGAGGACGCCAGACATGACGCCGGCCGACACGACGAGCGCCGTAGGAACCCTGGTCCTCCCCGAAGGGCTCAGGCCGGCCGACGGTCGCTTCGGCTGCGGACCGTCCAAGGTCCGTCCCGAGCAGCTCGCCCACCTCGCCACCCAGGCAGCGATCATGGGCACCTCCCACCGTCAGGCCCCGGTGAAGTCCCTGGTCGGCCGCGTACGCGCCGGGCTCGGAGAGCTGTTCGCCGCGCCCGAGGGCTACGAGGTGGCCCTGGGCAACGGCGGGGCCACCGCGTTCTGGGACGCCGCCGCGTTTGGCCTGGTCCGTCGGCGCGCGCTGCACCTGAGCCTCGGCGAGTTCTCCTCCAAGTTCGCTGCCGTCACCGGCGCCGCGCCGTTCCTGGAGGACCCGATCATCATCGAGGCCCAGCCCGGCCACGCCCCCGAGCCGACGGCCCACGCCGACGCCGACCTGCTGGCCTGGCCCCACAACGAGACGTCGACCGGGGTGATGGTCGACGTTCGCCGTCCGCCGGGCGCCGAGGGCGCGCTGGTGGCCATCGACGCCACCTCGGGCGCCGGCGGGCTGCCGGTCGACATCAGCCAGGCCGATGCCTACTACTTCGCCCCGCAGAAGAGCTTCGCCGCCGACGGCGGACTCTGGCTCGCCCTGCTCAGCCCGGCCGCCCAGGCGCGCATCGGCGAGATCGCGGCGACCGAGCGCTGGGTGCCCCCGTTCCTCTCGCTGGCCACCGCGCTGGAGAGCTCGGCCAAGGACCAGACCTACAACACCCCGGCCCTGGCCACCCTGCTGCTGCTGGCCGACCAGCTCGACTGGATGCTCGACAACGGCGGGCTCGACTGGTGCGTGGGGCGGACCCGGGCGTCCTCGGAGCACCTCTACGGCTGGGCCGAGGCCTCGTCGCTGGCCAGCCCGTTCGTCGCGGATGCGGCGCACCGCTCGCTCGTGGTGGGGACCATCGACTTCTCCGACGACGTCGACGCGGCGGCGCTGGCCAGCACCCTGCGGGCCAACGGCATAGTCGACGTCGAGCCCTACCGCAAGCTCGGGCGCAACCAGCTGCGCATCGGCATGTTCCCCGCCGTCGAGCCGGCCGACGTGCAGGCCCTGACCGGCTGCATCGACTGGGTCTCCGAGCGGCTGGCCGGCCAGGCCGGAGCCCCGGGATGAGCCCGCGTCCGCGCATCCTCGTCGCCGAGCCCATTGCCGCCACGGGGGTGGATCTCCTGCGCGAGCACTTCGACGTCGACGTGGCCGACGGCTGGGATGGCGAGGAGCTGGCGTCGCGGATCGGCGACTACGAGGGGATCCTCATCCGCTCGGCCACGAAGATGACCGCCGAGCTCATCGGCCGGGGCACCCACCTGCGCGTCATCGGCCGGGCCGGGGTGGGCGTGGACAACGTCGACGTCGACGCGGCAACCAAGCGCGGCATCGTGGTGGCCAACGCACCCCAGTCCAACATCCACGCCGCCGCCGAGCACACGATGGCCCTCCTGCTCGCCCTGGCCCGCAACGTCCCCCGCGGCCACGCCTCGCTCACCGCCGGGCGCTGGGAGCGCTCAAAGCTCAACGGCGTCGAGCTCTACGAGAAGACGCTGGGCATCATCGGCTTCGGTCGGATCGGCCAGCTGGTGGCCGAGCGCGCCCGCGGGTTCGGCATGCACCTGCTCGCCTTCGACCCGTTCGTCTCCGCCGAGCGCTTCCGCGAGCTGGGAGTGGAGAAGGCCGACAGCTCGGCCGGCGTCTACGCCCGCGCCGACTTCATCACCGTCCACCTGGCCCAGACGCCCGAGACCCGTGGCTGGCTGAACGCCGAGGCCTTCGCCCAGATGAAGCCGGGCGTGCGCGTGGTCAACGTGGCCCGCGGCGGCCTGGTGGACGACATGGCCCTCAAGGACGCGCTGGACTCCGGGCGGGTCGCCGGGGCGGCGCTCGACGTCTTCCCCTCCGAGCCGCTGACCGAGCACCCCCTGTTCGCCTACGACAACGTGGTCGTCACCCCCCACCTGGGGGCCTCGACCCGCGAGGCCCAGGACCGGGCCGGCGTGCAGACCGCCGAGCAGGTGGTGGCCGCGCTGACCGGCGGAGTGGTCTCCACCGCGGTCAACATCCCCGCCATCCCGGCCGAGGACATGGCGGCCTTGGGCCCGCTGCTGCCTCTGTGCCGGGCCCTGGGGCGCATCGGCATGGCGTTGGTCGAGGACTCCTCGGTGGAGCGGGTGGAGGTGGAGTTCCTGGGCCGGGTGGCCGAGCGCGACGACCGGCTCCTGACCATCGCCGTCCTGCTCGGAATCCTCTCGGGCCATACCGAGGAGGACGTCAACCAGGTCAACGCCCGGTCCATGGCCGAGGAGCGGGGCATCGCCGTGGTGGAGAGCAAGCAGGCGGCAGCCCGGGACTTCACCGACCTGGTGCGGGTGACGGTGTCGGGGAACGGGTCCAGCCAGCGGGTGGTGGGTACGACCCTCGGGCGCCACGAGCGTCCGCACCTGCTCGAGGCCTGGGGCCAGCGCTTCAACCTCCAGCTCGAGCCCCACCTGGTGCTGTTGCGCTACTCCGACGTCCCGGGGATGATCGGTCGCGTGGGCACCGTGTTCGGGGCGGCGGGGATCAACATCTCCTCCGCTGCCGTGGGGCGCCAGCCCGGTGCCGACGAGGTGGGCGCTCCCGCCGGCTCGGGCCAGCTGGCGGCGATGGCGGTGACCACCGACAGCGACGTGCCCTCCAGCCTGCTCGACGAGATCGTCGGGGCCGAGGGGTTCGTCGACGGGCGCGCGGTCAGCCTGTAGCGGGTGGGGAAGGGCGTGCTGACGGTCGGAGCCGCCAGTCAGACCGGCCGGAGCCCGCGGATGAGCTCGCGCAGCGTCGCCTTGGTCGCCCCGCCGTAGTACTTGGACAGGAAGCGGTAGGTGAAGCCCTGGATGCGACACGCGTAGAGGAAGGAGATGTCGGCCGGGATCAGGTAGCAGGTGTGCCCGGCGATTGCAGACCGCGGCTTGCGCCTCCCGCTGAGGTTCCGGGCATCGAGGATCGAGCGCAGCGAGGTGTGATCCCGCGCCACGGTGACGAAGCCGAACGGGAGGTCGCGGGTGTAGGGGTGTGAGCGGTACTGGTAGCTGACGGAGTAGCCGTCGCCGGTGATCTCGTCGAGCGTCGCCTTGCTGTGGCGCAGCAGCGAGGGGAGCGGGGCAGGCAGCAGGGCCACCGGTCGCAGGCCGGCCGCACGCAGGCGGGCGGCGACCGACGCCGGCGACGCCGCTCCCACCGGGCCGGTGAGGGCTGCGCCCGTGGCGGTCAGGGCGGCGGCCGCAGCGGCCAGGATCCGGAGGCTGCGCACGGCTGAACCCTACCGACCCCGTGCTAGATTCGACAGCTCGTGAGCCTCCTGCTCGACCTGCGTCTCCTTCTCCTCCCCCTTCGGGGGGAATAGCGCGCCGGCGGCCGCCCGTAGCCGCACACCAGCGAGAAGAGACAGGTCGACCAGCCCAGGAGAGGAGCCTGCACGATGACACCCGAAGGGTCAGCAGCCAGCGAGGCCGAGCGTGTCGTGATCTTCGACACCACCCTGCGTGACGGCGAGCAGTCGCCGGGGATCTCGCTCAACACCGCCGAGAAGCTGGAGATCGCCCAGCAGCTCGCGCGCCTGGGCGTCGACGTCATCGAGGCCGGCTTCCCCATCACCTCGCCCGGCGACTTCGAGGCGGTGCAGACCATCGCCCGGCAGGTGGACGGCCCGGTCGTGGCCGGGCTGGCCCGAACCCACGGGGCCGACATCGACGCCGCCTGGAACGCGGTGCGCGACGCCGCCCGGCCGCGCATCCACACGTTCATCTCCACCTCGGACATCCACATCGTCCACCAGCTCCAGACCACCCGCGAGGATGTGCTCGGGCAGGCCCGCGCCGCCGTGGCCCACGCGCGCGGCTACGTGGAGGACGTGGAGTTCTCCCCCATGGACGCCACCCGGGCCGACGTCGAGTTCACCGCCGAGGTGTGCGCGGTGGCCGTGGCCGAGGGGGCCACCACCATCAACATCCCCGACACCGTCGGCTACACCATGCCCCACGAGTTCGCCGCCCACCTCCAGCGGCTCTACTCCCTGGTCCCCGAGCTGGCCGACGTGACCCTGTCGGTGCACTGCCACGACGACCTGGGCCTGGCCGTCGCCAACTCCTTCGCCGGCCTGCAGGCCGGGGCGCGCCAGGTGGAATGCGCGATCAACGGGATCGGCGAGCGGGCGGGCAACGCCTCCCTGGAGGAGATCGTGATGCTCCTGCACACCCGGGCGGCCGACGTCGGCGGCCTGCACACGCAGATCCAGACCCGGGAGATCGCCCGCACCAGCCGGCTGGTCTCGCGCCTGACCGGCTACCCGGTCCAGCCCAACAAGGCGATCATCGGGCGCAACGCGTTCGCCCACGAGTCGGGCATCCACCAGGACGGCGTGCTCAAGGAGCGCACGACCTACGAGATCATGGACGCCACCACCATCGGCCTGGAGGCCAACTCGATAGTGCTCGGCAAGCACTCCGGCCGCCACGCGCTGCGCCAGGCCCTGGAGGAGCTGGGCCACGTGGTCGACGGGCAGGCCCTGGCGACGGCCTTCAAGCGCTTCAAGGAGATCGCCGACAAGAAGAAGCAGGTCACGGCCATGGACCTCGAGGCCCTGGTCACCGACGAGCTGCGCGGCGAGGTGACCGCGTACACGCTGGAGTGGTTCGACGTCGAGGCCTCCTCGCGCCGGCCGCCCCATGCGACGGTTGGCGTGCGCGGTCCCGACGGCGCCGAGCGGGTTGGGGCGTTCACCGGGGACGGACCCATCGACGCGATCTTCCGTGCCATCAACGCGGCAACGGGTCGCGACGCGCGGCTGCGCGAGTTCCGCGTCGACGCGGTCACCGGCGGCCAGGACGCCCTCGGAGAGACCTCGGTGGTCCTCGAGCTCGACGGCCTCAGCGCCGCCGGCCAGGGCGTCTCCACCGACATCATCGAGGCGGCAGCCCGGGCCTACGTCCGGGCCCTGTCGGTTGCGCTGCGGCGAGCCGGGCGCGAGGCGGCGGCCCGGGCCCGGGGTGAGACCGAGGTGGTGGCAGCGCCCTGAGCGCGCGGATGCGCCAAGATGGCTTGTGATGAACGGGTCTCGATCAGCGACGCGGGCCAGGCGCAGTGGCCTGGTCCTGGCCTGGGCCGGCGCGCTGGCCCTCGGCGCGGCGACGCCGGCCAGCGCTGACGCAGCGCCGTCCACGCTGCGCGCGGTCGGCAACGGCCTGACCTTCGTGACCCCCGACGCCGCCACGGTGAACATCTCCGTGGCCCGGGCCGGCGCCTCGGCCGACGCCGCCCGCGGGCGCGAGAACGCTCGACTGCAGGCGATCCTGGCCGGCCTGCGGGCCACCGGCGTTCCGCCCGCCGACGTTCAGACCGCCAACATCAGCCTGAGCCGCGAGGGGCTGGGGCCGGCGAGGCGCGGTCACCGGCGCCGCTTTCGCTTCGTGGCCTCGGCCAGCCTGACCGTCAACACCAAGCGCGTCGAGCTGCTCTCGCGGATCTTCGCCGCCGCCTCACAGGCGGGGGCCGACTCCTTCGACGGGCCCAGCTACACGGTCTCGGATCCGTCGGCCGGGAAGCTCGCGGCCGAGGCGGCGGCCGTGCGCGACGCCCGGCGCCGGGCCGACAGCGCGGCGGCGGCCGCGGGGGTCCGGGTGACCGGGGTGCAGTCCATCGACCTGGACCCGAGCTCGCCGAGCTCGACGTCGCCCGCGGCCGGGGCGCCCTCGACCGGGGTGACGGCGCCCAAGCCCGGCGTCGGCCACGCGCCGATTCCCACGCCCGTCAACCCGGGCAAGCAGGAGGTCGACGCCACGGTGGACGTCGTCTTCCTCGTCGGGCCCTAGTGCTTCGAGCAGGCTCGTCCAGGAGGCCGAGGTCGGTGTGAAGTGGCAGTGCACGCGCTCGAGGCGCTGACGGAGCAGAGCACTTAGGAGTCTGGAATGATTTAGTGCGGTGTGGGAGGATGTTGGTGGGTGGGTGTCGTATGGCGAGGGATGATCGATGAATCGAAGATTGCGGAGCGGTTTGCGGGGTTGGGTCCTGAGCTGAACGA
>JAABUY010000265.1_pt1 | contig 54522 bp, 48 predicted proteins | sample 5560271 | NCBI WGS metagenome assembly JAABUY01 (sample SAMN10711886, study PRJNA513374) | rock metagenome | isolation source: Antarctica rocks | place: Antarctica: Victoria Land, University Valley | reverse complement strand
ACCCGGCCGCGCGGCAGGCCGCCGACGCCGAGCGCGATGTCGAGGCCCAGCGACCCGGTCGAGACGGTCTCGATCTCGACGGCTTTTTGGTTCTTGCCGAGCCGCATGATCGAGCCCTTCCCGAAGGCGCGCTCGATCTGCGACAGCGCTGCCTCCAGCGCCTTGGTCTTGTCCACGGAAGTCCCTTCCACGAGGCGGAGGTTGGCTTGGCTCACGACGTCACGTCCTTCTGACACGGGCGGAACCGCCCTGCAACAGATGGCAATGTACCCGTTTTGTTCTCCTTGGCAAGAGGCGGGACCAAAGCTGCGCGAATAAAGAATCGGTGCAAACGCCTGCTCTTCCACGAGCGGCCCACGAGGCGCCAACGCTGTAGCGCCAGCATGCCCTGACGCTCGCCGAAAAGCGTCCGAGTGGTCTCAAAGATCAATCGGCCGGAAGCTCTTCGACATGCACGAGCGTGACGGTCCGATCCGTGTTGATCGTGAAGATCACGTATAGAGCGGGAGCTGCTCCGATCACTGTGGTCCTGGCATAGCGGAAACTGAAAGCGTCGCTCTCGAACTTATCGAATCCGAACGGGTTCCTACGCAGTCCGTCGATGACAGTTTCCAGGGCGACATCTATCATTCTGTAGCCCCCAAGCCGCGCGACGCATTCATCGAATTCCTTGCTGTAGATGATGGTCCGTTCCATCGTCCTAGAGCGAGGTCCAGTTGTTCGTTGCGGCAAGTTCGGCGAACCTGTCGCAATCGGCCGGGTTCAGCTTGGCATCCGACAGGAACACAGCCTCGTAGGGGATCGGATCGAGGAACTTCCGACTTTTCCAGGCGATGCCATGCGACAGGTCGCTCGCGTTGGAGGCCGACTTCGTCCAGTAGAACTGGATCGACTCATCGACGTAATCGATATCACCTTGGCTGAAATCTCTCAGACTGGGCGCCGCGAGGGCCGTCGGACGATCCTCCGCGTACCCATCGGCCATCTCGACGCGTGTCAGCTTCAAGAGGCCTTGTGCCTGCATTTCGGCCAGCACCAACGGCATCTCAAGCGGAGCGGGTCCTGCGGCGAGCTTCTGGTAGGTCCGGCCGGTCACCGGCATGCGCCTGTCGGCGAAGGCCTGGAAGTCGGCACGCCACAGGATCTTGTTGAGTTTGACCTTGCCGAAACGGTCGGCATCCTTGCAGGCCGCTGAGACGTAGAGCACCATCTCGCGAAGGCGGCTCTGCCCGCCCGGGAGTTCGATGACGAAGGATAGAGTGTCGCGTCGGTACATCATTCGAACATAACGCAGAGCCGTCGAAGAATCGAGGTCGCTCGACCTTCGTCCGGAGACGCGCGTCAGGAGACGTCGGACGGCCTGTCACCGATCGCGCAACGCTCGACGAAAAGACCGCCCGGAGGCGGCCTTCGATGGCGGAGAACCGGGATTCGGGTCAACGCGAATAGAACTCGATCACGAGGTTCGGTTCCATGTGGACCGGGTAGGGAACCTCGGTAAGACCGGGCACGCGGGTCATGGTGGCGGCCTTCTTGGTGGCGTCATGCTCGTAATAGTCGGGCACGTCGCGCTCGGCGAGCTGTCCGGCCTCGATCACGATGGCGAGCTCGCGCGAGGCTTCCTTCACCTCGATTCTGTCGCCGACCTTGACCAGGTAGGACGCGATGTTGACGCGCTTGCCGTTGATGCGGATGTGACCGTGGTTCACGAACTGGCGGGCCGCGAAGATAGTGGCTACGAACTTGCAGCGGTACACCACCATATCGAGGCGGCGCTCGAGCAGGCCGACGAGATTCTGCGACGAGTCACCCTTGAGGCGGATCGCTTCGGCGTAATACTTCCGGAACTGCTTTTCGGAGATATTGCCGTAGTAACCCTTCATCTTCTGCTTGGCCTTGAGCTGCGTGCCGAAATCCGTCGGCTTGCCCTTGCGACGCTGACCGTGCTGGCCGGGGCCGTATTCGCGGCGGTTGACCGGGCTCTTCGGGCGGCCCCAGATGTTCTGGCCGAGTCGGCGGTCGATCTTGTACTTGGATTGTAAGCGCTTGGTCATCGCGTCCTCTGTTCACACAAGTTGAGGAACGCGCCCTCCTTCGCCGGATCTCGCGATCCAGCCGACAGGCAGCTCACCGAGTGGTGTGGGAACGGCCGCGGGTGCGTCGCCCGAGCCCTTGCGGCTCCAGGCAGAAATCACCCCGTGAGCCGAGGCCCGCGTGGATGAGACGTGGTGGTTAGCCCCTGCATCCGCGGGTGTCAAATCCGTCGCAGATCCGCGCCCAGGCCGGGCGGCGGCCGCGATCCGCAACGAGCGGCACCTGCGGCCGGATCGAGGGTGGTGGCGCCAAAAGCGTCGACCCCTTTATGTTGGGCGCAACAGGAACCCGTTCGCCCTTTGCGCATTGCCATTTCGTGATCGCCAGGGCCTTTCGGCACGCGGAGCACACCCATGTTACGCTGGATGTTTGCCCTGTTCGCTCTCTGCGTGGGCTCTGCCGTTCTCGGTTTCGGCAGGATCGTCCCGTTGCCCGAGGGCTTCGCCAGCATCTGCCTGGCGATTTTCGCCCTGTCGGCCACGCTCCTCATCGGGTCCTTCGAGGCCTACGAGACCCAGGCGATCCGCACCGAGCGCGACGACCGCTGATCCGGTGCCCCGCGCCGCGGCCCAGACCTTGGCGAAGGCGTTGGGAATAGGCTCCCGGCCGAGCTGGTCCGGCGTCACCCACCGGTATCCAAGGGGCGCGGCGGTGTCGGGGGCGCTTCCCGCGTAGACGTCGAGCCGCAGTGCGAAATGCGTGAACACGTGGTCGATCTGCCCCCGGGACAGCAGGGTCGCGTGGCAACTTTTCGCCAAGTCGCGGACGTCGGGGGCGTCGGGCCCCCAATCCGAACCGAAGAACTCCGTCATGCCGCCGAGCAGGCCCTTGGACGGACGCGTCCGCACCAGGACGGCACCGTCCGGGCGCTCGACCACGGCCATGGCGCCGAAGCGTTGCGGCGTGGCTTTCCTGGGCGCCTTTCTCGGGTAGAGCGCCTGCGTGCCGGTCCGGCGTGCTTCGCAGACGCTGCCGACAGGGCAGATCGCGCAGGCGGGCGATCTCGGCGTGCAGAGCGTGGCGCCGAAATCCATGGTGGCCTGCGCGAAATCGCCGGGGCGATCCTTCGCCACCAGGGCCGACGCCAGCCGGCGAATTTCGGGGCGGGCCGCCGGGAGCGGCGTCTCCAGGGCGTAGAGGCGCGCCACGACCCGCTCGACATTGCCGTCCACCACGGTCGCGATCCGCCCGAAGGCGATCGACGCCAGCGCGGCGGCCGTGTAGTCGCCGATGCCCGGTAGGGCGCGCAATTCCGCCTCACTGTCGGGGAAGCGGCCGGCGTGGCGCTCGACGACCGCGGCCGCGCAATCGTGCAGGTTCCGGGCGCGGGCGTAGTAACCGAGGCCGGCCCATTCCTTGAGGACCTCTTCGCGCGGTGCCGCCGCCAGCGCCCTCACGTCGGGCCAGAGCGCGAGGAACCGCGCGTAGAACCCCTTCACGGCCGCCACGGTGGTCTGCTGCAGCATCACCTCGGACAGCCAGACCGCGTAGGGGTCGGGTGTGGCGTCTCGCTTGGCCCGCCACGGCAGGTCGCGCCGGTGGCGATCATACCAGCCGAGCAGGGCGGCCGTGATGGCGGGAGACGCGTCCATGGCGGTGATGCTAGGGTCTCACGGAGGGACCCGTTGGCTAGCAGGACTTCGGGCCGCGAGGAAGCGGCAGCGCATGAGCAGCACCGGCCGGGGAAAGAACTGGAGCCGGCCGCTGGCCGACTGGGTCGACGGCTGCATCGCGCCGGCGCTGGCCCGCTACGGCTTCGGCGAGGCCGACATCATCACGGGCTGGGCCGACATCGCGGGCGCGCGCGTGGCTTCCTTCGCCGAACCCGTGCGGATCAAATGGCCGCGGAGAGCCACCGCGGATCGGAACGACCGGGATGGCGGACGCCCCCCGGCCACGCTGGTGGTGCGGGTGGAAGGCGTGTTCGCGCTCGAGCTGCAGCATCTGGCGCCCGTGCTGATCGAGCGCATCAACGCCCACCTCGGCTGGCGCTGCATCGGGGCACTCGCGCTCCGCCAGGCTCCGCTCGAGGGCCGGCCTCTGCCTTGGCGCCCGGTTCCGCCGCCTGCGCCCGGCGCCGTCGCGCAGGCCCGCGACCTCACGGGCGGCATTGAGGACGAGGCTCTGCGCGGGGCGCTGGTGCGGCTCGGCGCGCGTGCCCTGGGAGCGCGCTAGTTGCCGCGGAGCGCCCCATGGCATGAGGATTTCCACGCCTTGGATTCTGCCCTAAAGGTTTCGCCGACGCGAGCCACGCCGCCCGGGTTCGTCGCACATCTGGAGAGGTTCACATGACGGGTTCCGCCCCCACCGATCGTCGATCGTTCCTGAGGATCGCCGCGGCCTCCGGCCTGGCGGCCGCCGGCGCGCTGACGGCCCCGGGTCCGGCTCGGTCCCAGGCCGCCGCCGCCGCGGTTCCAATCGGCGAACTCATGGTTGAGCCCAAGCTGCCGGACATCTGGCTCGGTGCCAAGGACGCGCCCGTCACGATCATCGAATATGCGTCGATGACCTGCACGCATTGCGCGGCCTTCCACCAGGAGACCTGGCCGACGCTGAAGTCGAAATATATCGATGCCGGCAAGGTCCGCTTCGTGTTGCGCGAGTTCCCGCTCGATCCGCTGGCCACCGCCGGCTTCATGCTGGCCCGCTGCGTCGGGCCCGAGAAGCGCAACGCCATCGTCGACCTCTTGTTCACGCAGCAGAAGAACTGGGCCTTCGTGCCGAAACCGGTCGAGGCACTGGAGAGCACGGTGAAGCAGGCCGGCATCACGCATGACGCCTTCGAGGCCTGCCTCAAGGACCAGAAGCTCTACGATGAGGTCAACCAGGAGCGCGACAAGGCAGGCCAGCAGTTCAAGGTGGACGCGACGCCGACCTTCTTCATCAACGGCGTCAGGCACTCCGGTGAACTGACGGTGCCCGAACTCGACAAGATCCTGGCGCCGCTGGTCAAGAGCTGAACGGAACGATGCCGCTGAAGATCGACCTGACGGAAGCGCCGGCCCGGGACGAGGTCGGGCTCGTCGAGCGCGGGCTCGTGGCGTTCAACGCTGCGGCGAGCGCCACGCCGGACGACCGTCGGCCGCTCTGCGCCTTCATCCGCGATGAGGGCGGCGACGCGCTCGGCGGACTGACCGGCTATACGCGATGGGGCTGGCTCTACCTCGACTGTTTCTGGCTACCGGAGGAATTGCGCCGGGACGGGTGGGGCAGCCGCATCCTGTCGGAAGCCGAGCGCGAAGGCCGCAACCGAGGCTGCGGCCGCGCCCGCCTCTTCACCTACTCGTTCCAAGCCCAGCACTTCTACGAGAAGCACGGCTACTGGGTCTTCGGCATCCTCGACGATTACCCGCCGGGCCACCGGCAGATCTTCATGCGCAAGGACCTCGACGGCTGATCGTGGGCCCCCGGCGTGCGTCATCGCTCGCGCGGCGGATAGTCGGTCGCGAGCGCCGTATCGCGCCGGCCTTCGATCTCGGCCAGCGTGTCCTTCAGCTTCTTGGTCACCGCATCGTGTCCCCATTGGCCGAGCACGAGGTGGAGGGGCGGGTTCGCTTCCTCGGTGAGCGCCATCATGGCGGCCCCAGCCCGCACCGGGTCGCCGGCCTGGGTTCCGCTATTGGTCGAGGTCGAGGCCAGCCGCGCCGCCACGGTCTCGGCATAGTCCGGGATCAGGCTCTTCGTCTGCTTCAGGGAGCGCCCGGCCCAATCGGTGCGGAACGGGCCGGGCTCGACGCAGGTAACCTTGATGCCGAGCGGCGCCACCTCCTTGGCCAGGGAATCCGAAAAGCCTTCCACGGCGTGTTTCGAGGCTGCGTAATAGCCCGAGCCTGGGAAGCCGCAGAAGCCCGCCACCGAACTGACGTTGATGATGTGGCCGCGGCGGCGTTCGCGCATGCCGGGCAGCACGGCGCGCGTCATGGCGAAGAGGCCGAAGACATTGGCCTCGAACTGCGCCCGGATCTCCTCGGCGACGCCCTCCTCGATCGAGGACTGGTAGCCGTAGCCGGCATTGTTGACCAGCACGTCGATCCGGCCGAACGCCGCTTCGGCCGCCGCGACCCCGGCCGCGATGTCGTCGTCGTCGACCACGTCGAGTGCCAGGGCGAGCGCCCGGCCGTCGCGCCCCGCCGCGAGGTCGTCGACCCGGGCCTTGTCGCGCGCCGTCACGACGGCGCGCCAGCCACGCTCGAGCACGAGCCTGGCCAGGTCGCGGCCGAATCCGGTGGAGCAGCCGGTGATGAACCAGACCGGCGTCGTGTCGGAAGTCATGCGTTCTGTCCTCGAACTGTGGGGTTCAGCGGTCCACCATGGCCATCTGGCGCTCGGTGTAGCGCGGGCCCGAGACCGATCCTGGGGGCAGGGCGGCGTCGAGATCCTGGACCTCGGCCGGGCCGAGGGCGATCGACACGGCCGCGATATTCTCCTCGAGGAAGCTGCGGCGCTTGGTGCCCGGGATGGGCGCGATGTCGGAACCCTTGGCCAAGAGCCACGCCAGCGCGATCTGGCCGGGCTTGACGCCCTTGGCGGCCGCGATGGCCTCGACCCTGGCGGCCGCCTGCATGTTGGCGTCGTAGTTGGCGTCCTGATAGCGCGGATCGGTGCGGCGGTAGTCCTCGGCCGGATAATCCTCGGCGCGTTTGGCGGTCCCGGTGAGGAAGCCGCGGCCGAGCGGACTGAAGGGCGTGAGCCCGATGCCGAGTTCGCGCAGCAGCGGGATGATCTCGGGCTCGAGGTTGCGCTCCCACAGCGAATATTCGCTCTGCAGCACCGACACCGGATGCGTGGCGTGGGCGCGCCGGATGTTGGCGGCGCCGGCCTCGCTCAGGCCCAGGAACCGCACCTTGCCGGCCTCGATCAGCCGCGACACCGTGCCCACCACCTCCTCGATCGGCACGGTCGGATCGATGCGGTGCTGGTAGAGGAGATCGATATGGTCGAGGCCGAGCCGCTTCAGCGACGCCTCCACGACCTCGGCGACATGCGCCGGGCGGCTGTCGACGCCCGCCACCTTGCCGTCCTCGATCCGGAAGCCGAACTTGGTGGCCACGACTGCGCCCTCGCGCCGGCCCTTCAAGGCGCGGCCCAGCAGCAACTCGTTCGAGAACGGACCGTAGACTTCCGCCGTGTCGAAATAGGTGACGCCGAGCTCGAGCGCCCGATGGATCGTGGCGATCGACTCGGCGTCGTCCGGCGTCCCGTAGGACTGGCTCATCCCCATGCAGCCGAGCCCGATGGCCGATACTTCCAGCCCCTGGGTGCCGAGTTTGCGTTTGGGCAGCATGCGAGGTTCCCCGGGCCGGCCGGTCCCCGGAAAGGAGCCGGTCCGATCACCTGCAGGCCAACGGCAGGGCATGCGGGATGGTTGCGCGGGGGGCGAGGGGCACCCGCTCAAGTTCGCGGAGACGGACGCTGGCTTGCACGAACAGATGCGTCGTGTCGGACGATCGACCCGGTCGGCGGGCGACCTGGCCCGCGCAACTCGGGCGGGTCAATAGGCGCGATGAGTTGCTATGGGCGGCATGAAGGCGCTTGACGAGTCACCGCAAAAATGCCCAGATCTCGCCAGATTTGTCCGGAGATCGCTCGAATGGAGCTTGGCAGCCCTCGGGCAGAGGGTAACCGCACCTCCGACGCGACCACGTCCCATATTCAAATGCCGTCACCGTGGGCCACGTCGCCCGGCAGCGCGGCCGGACCGGCAGGTGAAATGGAAGCATGTTCTGGGGCAGTCGGTCATAATACTGACCTCGGTCGCGGGTGCGGCGACGGGCACTCCCGCGGAGGCGGATATCAACCCGGGTCCCGTACGCTAAAATGAAACTGCCATAGGCTCGAGGACCGACACGATGGCCGACCGTCTCAGCCCCGCGGTTTTCTCGGTCACGGTCCTGTCCACCGTGGCGGGCATTATCCTCGGCAGCGGCCATGCTTTCGTGCCGGTCAGTCGCGCCGGGGATCACGCGGACAGCTATCTTAAGTCGGGTTCGAAGGTCTACCACATCCCGTCCGATTTCAACGTCGCCATGCTGCTGCCCGACTTCAAGCCCGCGGCGCTGGACCCTGCGGAGTTCGCGAGGGTCGGATGGCACAACCAGCTTACTGCCCTGTTCGAGCATGGGAGGCAGAAGATCTCGCCGGAGAAGTGGATCAGCATCGCGCGGGCCGAGGGCGGCGCGCCGATCGAGCGAGACATCGAGCAGATCGCCAATTGCCGAGCATATGATACCCAGAAGTGGATCAGCAAGGATATGTTCGTGTGCCATCGTGATAAGCCCGAAGAGCCAACACTCGTCTTGATATGCTCAAGAGCTACGGACGTACCCTCTCCCTCGTGCACCGTAACCGAAAGTTTAGACCGTGACCTGTCTGTCATCTATCACTATAGCAGGAAGTACATTGGTCAAGCGATCCAGATCGACGACCATGTAAGAAGGCTGGCTGGATCTTTCACGTCGGATTCACAGTGAGCAGAGTGATGACAGAGAGATGGCCGATTACACCGATGCTCAAATCAACGCCTTGCAGGGCTTCATCGCAGACGCTGAGAGCGCTCTGAAAGCCGGGACAGCCGAAACGCTGTCAATGACGTGAACCTCTATTACAACTTTCAATCGGACATGAGGGGTTACGCGTCCGACGCCCTGCAAGTTCAAGCTGCGCTCCGTCTGTGTGGACCCCCGACAATGAGACTCCCGCGCGGCTGCCACACGACGAGTCTCTCGGAGCAGGAATCCTGACCCCACCGATCGCAGACCCGCCCTTCGATATCCACCGATAGAGCAACTGCACCTTTTGCAGGAACGCTCAACATAGGCTCGACTGTGGCGACTGAAGATGCTGCTCTTAAGCTACGGCAGATCTGAGATGCCGACGTTGTGCCGAGCCCTCCGACATGGATTCCCATAAAGCCGCGGGACAGCTTCGACGGCTCGACCGGCGGCGCTGCCGAGTGGTTCCAATGCCGCCCAGCACCATGAACGCCGGCGATATCTCGAACGTCATCTCCGGCTTGGCCGGCGTGACAGTCAACATCCGCGTTATACACCTGTTGCAGATGAGGTCGGTCTTGTGAGATATTGTCGATCGGGACAGATGCGCGACGATCAGGAGAGGGAGCAATGCCTACTCGTCCCTTTGTAAACGTCTGCTGCACATTGGCATCCCTGCTTCTAATTTCGCCGGTGTCCGCGAGCGAAATATGGCCTGCACAGCCCTATCCCTGGCTCGATCATCTCGGTAAGAGAGAGAAGCGCATTGGTACGTCTTACCCCTGGGCAGATGCGGTGGAAGCAAAGCGTTGGGCGATCCATTCTGGGCAGTTTTTCCCGATTAGGGCTTTCGGTGGTATTTTTTTCAAAATAAGATCCGCATTGGATCGCTTTGTAGACGACGGCTACTTGGAGAAAGACGCATTTTTGCTTTCAAATCTACATTTTGTTCGTGCGGAAGATGACATCAGTGCGTTGAGCGACGGTGGCCGGGTCTCCGATGATTTCCTCGGACACGGGTTTCTACTCATGCCTCCCAACAACAAAGACCGCATTCCGATTCCAATCACCGATGTTTCCAAGCTCTCGCCTTTGCCGTTCCAGATCCGACCATCTAGACCTAACCGCTTTTCCGCTACCGTTCAGACCGAGGCCCAGAAGGCCGCCCGCGCACGCATTGAGCGTGAGTTTTGAAGCCAAAAGGGCATTTCAGATCCGTCAGGGAATAGGACGTTATCCATGTCGGCCTTTGGGCGAACCAGTGCTTCAGACAGCACACCAGCCATCTTGGCGGGAGAGAGTCGCAGCCTGTTGAATTAAGCGGACGATCGCACCGGATCTCAAGGAGAGCCAAAACTGGCATCCGCGAGTTCGTTTGGAGGCCGGTCCTCACGGGTGAGCAATCAGCGCTGTTCCGTGTAGGCCAACGACGGCGCGTGCAGGATGGATGGTTGCGGACGTGGGGCACCAGCTTTCCAAGCTCAAGGCCTCGCCCGTGCTGAGGTCATGTATCGTCAGGTTCGCCCACATGGTTTGGCATGGAACAACTGATTCCAGTCGGGCAGCATCGCATTGGATTGTATGCTGAACATTGCAAACCCGTAGCCAAGAAGTTCATCATGCACTCGTCCCCCAACGCTCGGAGACCGGATCGATTCGACGGCCCGCATGACGTGGGAGCTTGGCAGAATGCGGACGTTTGGACCGATTGCGTGGCTCGGCCCCAAGAACCGGTCTAGATCGCTACGGGTTGGGAAGAACAGTCCACCCATAGACGGAACCTGGAACACCTCACCGGTAGAAATTTCGGGTAGAGGTTCAGTTAATATGGAAAGATTAGCACCAGTATGTGGGCATGAGTACAGCTTCCACAGCAGTACAGGTGGGACAAACGGTTGACTTGGCCAAGATTCACCAGCTGTACTGTAGACGGGTGTAATGAAATACATCACAATACCGACTAGCGGTAGACTGCAGCGTGTAATCGCTCTAAACACTGAACTCATTGCCTACCCTTTTCTCATTTTAGAGCACATTGGCCCCTGCCAAGCCGGTTTTCAGATATTGTGAGATCGTGCCAACATGCAGCCGATTTATAGCACGATTTGCTGCAGGATGATGGCTTGACTCGGGACAAATCCGGGCACAAAGATCGGCTATGTCTTAGGAACGGGTGCCACCATGCCTGTCGACGTCGAAGCGCTCCATGTCACCGGTGATACAGTCACGGATGATAATCAGATCCTGAATACAGATGCAGCGACAGATTCCACCATCACTCCTTTCTTCGGAGGAGTCGGGTTTGGGGCGGCGCATTCCTTTTACCGCTTAGTTCCAGACATAAGTTCTCAAACCTTCGTGGGACAGACAGCTACGATTGGGGCTGATCAGCGAGCAGCCAGCTTTAGTTATCCAGAGGGCTATCGACCTCTAGACAGGGTAAATGAATTTACTTCAAATTATGATAAGGCAATCGTTTCCACTTTCAGTCGAAAAAGTTATGGTGAAAATTCTTTTGTGTTTTTTGCCGACAAGACCGCAGTTTCCCAATTTTTGCGTTCCTTGGCCATCAATGGAGTGGGAGTAAACAGCTCGTACGAGGGAGCGAGTTTCGAGGGCACCCCAGCTATTGGACAATTGAGTACGAGTGGAATTGTTCTCCCAGGGGACAGTGGTGGTGCTGCATATGTTGACCTAAGCGGCACGTCCTATGTAGTCGGAATAGCCAGTGCAGGTCTGGATCAACCGAAGGGGACCCTCTATAGCTATCTTGGTTTGGGAGACTACTACTCCGCCATCAATCTTGCCGGAGGCGCCGTAGATGCACCTCCAGTACTGCTAAGGGGATATGATCCCAACGAGGTAATTAGAGGCTATCAAGGGCATGCCAGCATTATCACGAGTGGCGACCATGACTTTGTTCTCGCCGGAAGCGGTGACACGGTCAACACCGGCACAAGCCAGAACGACATCGTGTTCATGCCGTCTGCTGTCGGACAAACGGACGGTGGCACGACGGTCGTGGTGTCTCCCGGGACCAAGACAATCGTTGGCGGTGGCCCGCGTGACAGACTCGTCGTACCGACAGACAGACTGTTATCGTCCGGGTCTATCTCCGATGCGTCGTCGACCATACAGTTGGTGGGCGGGTCTTACAGCGATAACACCGACGGTATTACTCCAGGCGCTTTGTCGCCGTGGTTATCGGTCGACCATCCAGGACACATGGATGCAGGCTTTGGGACCGACAATGGTGCCATCGGAGGGCGAGGTTTTTTGTCGAGCAAAAAATCCGTGCTCGGAGTGAAGTTGGCATGGCTGCATGCCCATGTTGGCGGCGTGCTAAGGGCCAGAACGGTGGCGGTAATCGCGACTGCGACAGGGTAGGTGCCTGGGTTCACTCAACCTTCTTCCGTTGTTTGTATCGACCTTCTCGAGACGTACTATCCCACATGTTATACTCGTTCGGTACAGGCAAGTCCGAGTCGCTTCACGCGGCTAACGTCAACCCCTCAGAAGATCGCGGGCTCGGGCACGGGGGCGCCGAATTCGGTGCGCAGGAAGTCGAAGTCGCAGCCCTGGTCGGCCTGCTGGATGTGCTGCGAAAAGGCCCAGCCGTAGCCGCGCTCGTAGCGGGGCGCCGGGGGCACCCAGGCGGCGCGGCGCGCGGCCAGTTCCGCGTCCGGCACCTCCATGCGGATCGCGCGGGCGTCGACGTCGAGCGTGACGATGTCGCCGGTCCTCAGCAGCGCCAGCGGCCCGCCGACGTAGCTCTCCGGGGCCACGTGCAGCACGCAGGCGCCGTAGCTGGTGCCCGACATGCGGGCGTCGGATAGGCGCAGCATGTCGCGGTGGCCCTGCTTCAGCAGCCGCTTCGGCATGGGCAGCATGCCCCATTCGGGCATGCCGGGTCCGCCTTGCGGGCCGGCGTTGCGCAGCACCAGCACGTGGTCGGGCGTCACGTCGAGGTCGTCGTCGTCGATCGCCTTCTTGAGGCCAGGATAGTCGTCGAACACCAGGGCCGGGCCGGAGTGCTTGAGGAAGCGCTGGTCCATGGCGGCCGGCTTGATGACGCAGCCGTCGGGCGCGAGATTGCCGTAGAGCACCGCCAGCGAGCCCTCGCCGTAGATAGGCTTGCCGACCGGGCGGATCACGTCGGCGTCGTAGACCTCCGCGCCCGCGATGTTGTCGCCGAGCGTGCGGCCCGTCACGGTCAGGCAGCCGAGGTCGAGATGCTGGCGGATTTCGTTCATCAGCGCCCGGATGCCGCCCGCGTAGAAGAAGTCCTCCATGAGATAGGCGTCGCCGCTCGGGCGGACGTTGCCGATCACGGGAACCCGGCGGCTGTAATGCTCGAAATCCGCGAGGCCGACGTCGTGGCCGGCGCGGCGCGCCATGGCGATCAGGTGGATGATGGCGTTGGTGGAGCAGCCCATCGCTATGGCGACCGCGATGGCGTTGCCGAAGGCGGCGCGGGTCTGGATGCGCTTCGGCGTCAGGTCCTCCCACACCATGGCGACGATGCGCCGCCCGCTCTCGCTGCTCAACCGGATGTGACCGGCGTCGGCCGCCGGGATCGAACTGCCGCCCGGCAGCACCATGCCGACCGCCTCGGCGATGGCCGTCATGGTGGAGGCCGTGCCCATGGTCATGCAGGTGCCGTAGGAGCGCGCGATGCCGCCCTCGACGCCGAGCCAGTCCTGGTCGGTGATCGTGCCGGCCCGCAGTTCGTCCCAGTATTTCCACGAATCGGACCCCGAGCCCAGCACCTTGCCCTGCCAGTTGCCGCGCAGCATGGGGCCGGCCGGCAGGAAGATCGCCGGCACGTCCATGGAGGTGGCGCCGAGCAGCAGGCCGGGCGTGGACTTGTCGCAGCCGCCCATCAGCACGGCGCCGTCGACCGGGTGCGCGCGAAGCAGCTCCTCGGTCTCCATGGCCAGCATGTTGCGATAGAGCATGGAAGTGGGCTTGAGGTAGGTCTCCGACATCGACAGCACCGGCAGTTCCACCGGGAAGCCGCCCGCCATCAGGATGCCGCGCTTGACGTCGTCCACGCGGCTCTTGAAGTGCATGTGGCAGGGTTGCAGGTCGGACCAGGTGTTGAGGATCGCGATGACCGGCTTGCCGGTCCATTCCTCGGGCGCGTAGCCCATCTGCATGGCGCGCGAGCGATGGCCGAAGGAGCGCAGGTCGGCGGGACCGAACCAGCGGGCGCTGCGCAGCTCGGACGCCTGCTTGCGCCGCGCCACGGGCTCGGCGGGGATCGCGCCGGGTTCGAGGGCCTGGGGTGCCGGCGGCGTGTCGGGCATGTCGAAGGTCTCCGGTGATCTTTGGACGGCTATTCCCGCCGGGACCCTCAGGATAGCGGCTCGAAGCTGATGAGGTCGTCCCCGTCGTCGACCAGGTCGCCCAGCACGGCCCGCACGGCCGCTACGACGCCGTCGCGCGGCGCCGTGAGGCGCATCTGCACCTTCATGGCTTCCAGTACCAGCAGCACCTCGCCTCGCTTCACCGCGGCACCGGGCTCCGTCTGCACAGCCACGATGCGGCCCGGCATGGTGGCCACGAGCCGGTCGCCGCCCGCGCCTTCGCTCCGGGGCGGGGCTAGCGGGTCGACGAGGCGCAAGGGCCAGGCCGCGCCGTCCACGATCACCCAGAACGTGTCCCGATCCCGCACGACCGGGACGCGGCACCGCACTCCGTCGATCGCCAGGGCGTCCCCGAGGCGGCGGCCCACCGCGCCGCGCCGCCCGCCCGCCTCGAGCGCGAAGGTGCCGTCCGGCCGCGGGAAGGCGCGCAGCGCATGGTCGATGCCACCATGCTGGAGTGTCAGGTCCTGGTGGCCGTCGCCGTTCAGGCGCCACGCCGAGGCGAGGCCCCAGGGCGAGTGGGCGTCCGCGCCGGCCCCGGGCGCCGCGTGTCCCCAGTCGGCCAGGATGGCAGCCGCGGCGGCCGCCAGCGCCACGAAGGGTGGCAGCGTCAAGTCGGACGCCAGCACCTCCGGATGGCGGTCGAGGAAGCCGGTATCGACGTCGCCCGCGAGGAAGTCGAGATGCGCCGCCACCCGGCGCAGCAGGCCGAGGTTGGTTTCCACCCCGGCCACCTCGTATTGCGCCAGGGCCGCCTCGACGCGCCGCACGGCCGCGGGGCGGTCGCGATCCCAGACGATCAGCTTGGCGATCATCGGGTCGTAATGGACCGTGATGGCGTCGCCCTGCCGCACGCCCGTGTCGACCCGCACATGCGGCCCCTCGGCGGGCGGGCGCAGGTGATGCAGGGTCCCGATGCTGGGCCGGTAGTGGCGCGCCGGATCCTCGGCGTAGACGCGGACCTCGATGGCGTGACCGTGGATGGAGAGCTCGTCCTGCCGCAGCGGCAGCGCCTCGCCGTCGGCCACCCGGAACTGCCATTCCACGAGATCCTGGCCGGTGATCATCTCGGTCACCGGATGCTCGACCTGGAGCCGGGTGTTCATCTCCATGAAGAAGAAGGCGTCGCCCTCCACGATGAACTCGACGGTGCCGGCCCCCTCGTAACCGATGGCGCGGGCGGCGTCGCAAGCGGCCCGGCCCATGACGGCGCGGCGTTCCGCCGTCAGCCCGGGCGCGGGGGCTTCCTCCACCACCTTCTGGTGCCGGCGCTGGATCGAGCAGTCGCGCTCGAAGAGATGGACGGCGTCGCCGTGTCGGTCCGCGAAGACCTGAACCTCGATGTGGCGGGGCCGTTCGAGGTAGCGCTCGACCAGCACCCGGTCGTCGCCGAAGGAGGCGCGGGCCTCGCCCTGCGCCAGGACGAGGCCCTCGGCGAAGCCGGCCGGGTCCGTCACCACCCGCATGCCCTTGCCGCCGCCGCCGGCACTCGCCTTGATGAGCACCGGATAGCCGATCCGCTCCGCCTCTCGCGCCAAGAGGTCGGGGTGCTGGTCTTCGCCGTGGTAGCCGGGCACGAGCGGCACGCCGGCCCGCGCCATCAGGCCCTTGGCGGCCGCTTTCGAGCCCATGGCCCGGATGGCCGCGGGCGGCGGTCCGACGAACACGAGTCCCGCGGCCCGGCAGGCCTCGGCGAAATCGGCGTTCTCGGAGAGGAAGCCGTAGCCCGGGTGGATCGCCTCGGCACCGGCGAACCGCGCCGCCTCGACGATGCGGTCGATGCTGAGATAGCTGTCGCGGGCGGGCGCCGGGCCGATCGGCCGGGCCTCGTCGGCCAGGCCGACGTGGAGCGCATCCCGATCGGCATCGGAGAACACCGCGACCGTGCGCAGGCCCATGCGCCGGGCCGTGCGGATGATGCGGACCGCGATCTCGCCGCGGTTGGCGACCAGGACCGAGCGGAACATCGTCACATCCTGAACAGGCCGAAGCGCGTCGGCGCGATCGGCGCGTTGAGGCTGGCCGAAATGGCGAGCGCGAGCGTCATGCGCGTGTCCTCGGGCGCGATCACGCCATCGTCCCACAGCCGCGCGCTGGCGTAATAGGGGTTGCCCTGGGCTTCGTACTGCGCCTCGATCGGGGCCTTGAAGGCGGCCTCCTCGGCGGCCGGCCAGACGCCACCCTTGCCCTCGATGTTGTCGCGCCGCACCTGGGCCAGCACGCTGGCGGCCTGGGTGCCGCCCATGACCGAGATGCGGGCATTGGGCCACATCCACAGGAAGCGCGGGCCGAAGGCCCGGCCGCACATGCCGTAATTGCCGGCCCCGAAGGAGCCCCCGATCACCACCGTGAACTTCGGCACGGCCGCGGTCGCCACCGCCGTCACCATCTTGGCGCCGTCCTTGGCGATGCCGCCGCTCTCGTACTTGCGGCCCACCATGAAGCCCGTGATGTTCTGCAGGAACACCAGCGGCACGCCGCGCTGGGCGCAGAGCTCGACGAAATGCGCGCCCTTCTGGGCGCTTTCCCCGAACAGGATGCCGTTGTTGGCCACGATGCCGACCGGATAGCCCCAGAGGCGCGCGAAGCCCGTCACCAGTGTCGGGCCGTAGAGGCGCTTGAACTCGTCGAAGGCGGAGTCGTCGACGAGTCGCGCGATCACCTCGCGCACGTCGTAGGGCTCGCGCGCGTCGGCCGGCACCACGCCACCGATCTCGGCCGGGTCCAGCGCCGGTTCGCGCGGCGGCCGTATGTCGAGACCCACGCGCTTGACCGCGTTGAAGCTGCCCACGATGGACCGCGCGATGCCGAGCGCGTGGGCGTCGGTCTCGGCCAGGTGGTCGGTGACGCCCGAGACGCGGCTGTGAAGGTCGCCGCCGCCGAGGTCCTCGGCCGTCACGACCTCGCCCGTGGCGGCCTTCACGAGCGGCGGCCCGCCGAGGAAGATGGTGCCCTGGTTGCGCACGATCACGCTCTCGTCCGACATGGCCGGCACATAGGCGCCCCCGGCCGTGCAGGAGCCCATCACCACGGCAACCTGCGGGATGCCTTCGGCCGACATGCGGGCCTGGTTGAAGAAGATGCGGCCGAAGTGCTCGCGGTCCGGGAACACCTCGTCCTGGTTGGGCAGGTTGGCGCCGCCGCTGTCCACGAGGTAGAGGCAGGGCAGCCGGTTCTCCTGGGCGATCTCCTGGGCGCGGAGATGCTTCTTCACCGTGACGGGAAAATAGGTGCCGCCCTTCACCGTGGCGTCGTTGGCCACGATCATGCACTCGCGCCCCGCCACCCGGCCGATGCCCGTGATGATGCCGGCCGCCGGGATGTCGCCCCCATAGAGGCCGTAGGCCGCGAGCTGGCTCAGTTCGAGGAACGGGGATGCGGGATCGATCAGCGCCCGCACGCGGTCGCGCGGCAAGAGCTTGCCGCGGGCGGCGTGTCTGGCGCGGGCGGCCTCGCCGCCGCCCTCCCGGATGCGGTCCACCCTCGACCTGAGCTCGGCCACGAGCCCGGCCATGTGGTCGGCATTGGCCCGGAAGGCGGCCGAACGGGTGTCGATCTCGGTTTCGATCGTCGGCAGGTCGACCTCCCACACTGCGGAACGCGACGCCGGCCGCCGGCGTCGTGGACCGGTATGATGTTCGTCACAGGTAGGCGCGGCCGGCCTCCTCGGCGAAGCGCGCCGGGGGTCCTTCCCAGACGATGCGGGCGTGTTCCAGCACATAGACGCGGTCGGCATGCGGCAGCGCGAAAGTCACGTTCTGCTCGCCGAGCAGGACCGTGATGGGCGTGGTGGCGCGCAGCGTCTCGAGGGCGCGGCTGAGCTGTTCCAGGATCACAGGCGCCAGACCCAGGGTCGGCTCGTCGAGGATCAGGAGCCGCGGCTTCATCATGAGGGCCCGCGCGATCGCCAGCATCTGCTGCTCGCCGCCGCTCATCTTGCCGGCCGCCTGGGTGGCGCGGGAGCGCAGGATGGGGAACAGGTCGAGCAGCCAGTCGAGCTGCCGTTTGCGCTCGCCGGCCCCGAGATGGGCGCCGCCGAGATCGAGGTTCTCGCGCACGCTCATCGTGTTGAACAGCTCGCGGGTCTCGGGGCACTGCACGATGCCGCCGCGCGCAATCTGAGCGCCGCTCCGCCCGGCCAGGGCCTCGCCCCCGAACGTAACCGTGCCGGCATAGGGCACGAGGCCCGAGATGGCGTTGAACAACGTCGTCTTGCCGGCGCCGTTCAGGCCGACGACGGACACGAACTCCCCTTGCCCGACGTGGATGCCGACCCGGTCAAGCGCCTGGGCCTTGCCGTAGAACACCGACAGGTCGCGGACGTCGAGCAGCGCCGGGCCGGCCTCGACCGCGACCTCGCGCCGTGCGGCCGTCTCGATCGCGCCGCCGAGATAGACCGAGCGCACCGTGGGGTCGGCCATGACCTCCGCGGCCGTTCCCTCGGCCACGAAGGCGCCGAGATACATGGCGACCGCCCGGTCGACCAGCGCAGCGACGCCCTTGACGTTGTGGTCGACCAGCAGCACGGCCTTGCCCTCGGCCCGGAACGAGGCGATCAGTTCGGAGAAGGCGCCGACCTCGCCGACCGTGAGCCCCGCGAAAGGCTCGTCGACCAGCACCACTTTCGGATCGCGGGCGATCGCCTTGGCGAGTTCGAGCCGGCGCAGGTCCGCGAAGGGCAGCGTGGCCGGGCGTCGGTCGTAGACGGCGCCGAGCCCGACCCGCTCGGCGATCTCGCGGGCGCGCCGGTCGACATGCGGGTCGGCGATCAACTTCAGCAGCGAGTCCGGCAACAGCGCGAGCTTGATGTTCTCGCCGACCGTCTGCCGATGCAGCGGGCGCGAGTGCTGGAACACGAGCCCGACGCCGTGCCGGGCGATGCGGTGGCTGGGCCAGCCTGCGACATCCACCCCATCGACCGTCACGCTGCCGGCGTTCGGCCGCTCGATCCCCATGATGAGCTTCATGACGGTCGACTTGCCGGACCCGTTGGGGCCGATCAGGCCGAGGATCTCGCCCGCGCGGATCGCGAAACCCATGTCCTTCACGGCGACGAGCCCGCCGAAGCGCTTCTCGAGGCCCGACACCGCGAGGAGCGGGCCCGCGCCGTCGGGCGCGGGGCCGGATGGCGCCCGACCCGCGCCTGCGACGGCCGGATCGGCCCGGGTCAGCTCGATCGTCATGCGCTCCCCCGACGGTAGAGCAGCGCGCCCAGGAACCCGGCCGGGACCAGCAGGATCACGACCAGCGCGAAGCCCGAGACCACGAAGGTGGACAATTGCCCCAGCGGCCGCAGCACTTCGCCCGCCACTACCAGGAAGATGGCGCCCAACACCGCGCCCACGATGGTGCGCCGGCCGCCCAGCACCGCCGCGATGATCACCTGCACGCCCACCGCGAGGTCGATGAACGTGCCCGGGGAGGCGGTGCCGTAGTAGAAGACCAGCATGGCACCTGCGAGGCCGGAGAAGAAGGCCGACACGCAGAAGGCCGCGAGCTTGTGCTTGGCGACGTTGAAGCCGAGTGCCCCCGCCTCCACCGGATCCTGGCCGCAGGCCTGAAGGATCAGGCCGGCCGAGGAGCGCGACAGGCCGAACAGCACGGCCCCGCTGATCGCAAGGAAGCCGAGCGCATAATAATAGTTGGTATGGTCGTCGATCGACAGAACGTCGGGCAGCGACAGGCCGATCTCGCCGCCGCTCACGCTTGCGAACACGGTCACCATCTGCTGGAGCAGGAGCACCGCCACGAGCGTCATGAGACCGAAATACGGCCCCGACAGCCGCAGCGCCGGCAAGGCCAGCAGGACACCGCCCGCCACCGCCAGCGCCGTGCCGAATGCGACGCAGACCGGGATGCCGAAGCCGAACTGCGCGTTCAGGATACCGGCCCCGTAGGCCCCGAGTCCGACCAGGAATGTGGGGCCGAAATTGACCTCCCCGGCGAAGCCGAACAACAGGTCCCAGGCCATGGCGAAGACGGCGAAGTAGAAGGCCGGGATCAGGACCCCGATCTGGTAGGAACTCGCCACCAGCGGCAGCAGCGCCGCCAGGACCAGAAAGGTCAGGCTCCCCCAAAACAGCCGCGAGCGAAGGAGCCCGGCCATGTCAGCGTCGCCCCAGCAGGCCTTGCGGCCGGACGTAGACGACCGCGACCAGCAGGATCAGCGCCGGGATGTTGCGAAGTGCCGGCGAGACCATGTAGGCCGTGATGGTCTCGAGGTAGCCGATGCAATAGGCGGCCAGCAGCGACCCCGTCACGCTGCCGAGCCCGCCCAGCACCACGATCGAGAAAGCGCTGGCCGTCAGCGTGCCCACGTTGTCGGACGAGGCGCCCAGGAAGGAGCCGAGCAGCACGCCCGCAACCCCGACCAGCACGCCGTAGATGGCCCAGACGAGGAGGTGAACCCGGCCGAGTTCGAACCCCAGCAATGTCAGTCCGCGTGGGTTGATGGAGGCCGCGAGCAGCGACTTGCCGGCGCGGGTGCGCTCGATCAGCAGCCACAGTCCCCCGATCGCGGCCCAGCACAGGACGGCGGTCAGGATCTCGTTGGTCGGTGTGCGCACGCCGGCGACCTCGGTCACGCCGGCGATCAGCGGCCGGACGGTGTGGGGGCTCGTGGTCGCGAGATAGGCGATGGCCACCTGGATCATGATGCCCCAGAGCAGCGTGCCGGTCAGCACGAAGATCTCGGTCTCCTCGTGCGGGATCGAGCGGGAGCGCTGGATCGGCCGCACCACCGCGAAATAGGTCACGAAGGCCAGCGCCATGGCGCTGAGCAGCCCGGCCAAGGCGCCGCCACAGGCGCCGGCCCGCTCGGCCGCCCACCAGGCCACCGTGGCGGCCGTCACCATGATGCCGCCATGCGACAGGTTGAGCACGCCGGACACGCCGAAGATGAGCGTGAAGCCGACGGCACCCAATCCGTAGAGCGCGCTGATGGCAAATCCGTCGATCAGAATTTGAAGAGTCAGCACGGCGGCACGCCGATCGAGCGCGAAGCGTCCGCGAAACCCGCCAGGATCACTGCGCCAGCTTGATGAAGGACGGGAACACGAGCTTGCTGTCCCCGGCGATCGACTTCGGCCAGATCGCCACCTGCTTGCCGTCCTGCCACTGGACGAAGAGTCCGCTGACGGTCGACGGCCCATATTCCATACCATGGGTATGGGACTCGTCCTTGCCGTAGAACTTCACGGTGCCGGCGGTGCCGAGCCAATCGGTCTTTTCCAGCGCCTCGACGATCTTGTCGGGGTCGTCGCTGCCGGCGCGCTTGATGGCGTCGGCGATGTAATAGACCTGATCATAGGCGCCGTAGCCCGTATAAGCGGGCGAGACGCCGTAGCGCTTGATGTAGCTCTGCGCGAAGGGGATCGTCTTGGGTGTGGTCGGCACGGTCTCGACCGCCATGTTCTGCAGCACCACGCCGTTGGTAGCGCCGTTGGTATCCTTCCAGAAGGTCGTCGACGTCGCCTGGGATGAGACGCCGTACATCGGGATCGGCACCTGCTGGTTGGCCCACTGAACGGTGGGTTGCACGCCGACGTGGCTGATGCCGGTGATCAGCACGTCCGGCTTCTTCGCTTCCAGGCCGTTGTAGATCGGGGTGAAGTCGGTGGTGTCGGGCGACATGCGAATTGTGTCGATGACCTTCAGCCCGATCTTCGGAAGGCAGCTCTCGTAGCCGGCATCGAGCGGAGCCGTCCAGGCGGCGTCCTCGCTGAAGATCGCCGCCGTCTTCATGTGCAGCTTGCTGTCGACCAGGAGGTCCTTGGCGGAATCGCAGACCGCCTGCGCCAGGAAGGAGGAGGCGAGATACCCCTGGAAGAAGTATTTGAGCTGGCCGTAATTGTCGTGGACCCGCTTGGTGATGTCGTCGCTGGCGGCGCCGGGCGTGATGGTGGGCAGCTTCAGCCGCCCGGCCCAGGGCTCGAGCGCCAGGGCGACCTCGCTCGTATAGGTGGCGATCACGGCCTGCACCTTGTCCTGCGAGGACAGGCGCTGCAGCGCCCGCACCGCGTCGGCGGCGGAATTATGATCGTCATAGGCGACGATCTCGATCTTGCGGCCGTCCATCCCGCCCGCGGCGTTGATCTCGTCGGCGGCGATCTGGGCCGCGTTGGGGATGGCAATGCCGCTGATGGAGGAATTCTCGGCAATCACCCCGATCCTGATGGGCTCGGCCGCCTGAGCCGCGAGGGGCAAGACGGCGGCAGTGGCCGCATAGAGCAGTCGCAGCTTGGACATGGTGTGCTTCCCTACCCGGTTCGGCCCTTGTCGACGGGCTTCGCCAGCGACGCTATGCGACCCTGGCCTGCGAGTAAATCGCCTTTGCAGACTCGCGACCTGCCGGCGGAGACGCCTCGACCCATGCCGCAAAAGCACGGCAGATCCGAGCCGTCGTCCTGGCCGGCGAAACGCCTTCAGCCGTCGATCGGCGGGCGCTCGTCCGCCACGCCGAGCCGCGCCTCCAAGGCCGCGCCGATACGCAGGATCGTACCCTCGTCGAAGAGCCGGCCGTAGAGGCTGACCGCGTGCGGCACGCGGAACTCCGGGCCTTCGTCGGAGGGGCGCTCGCGCCGCCCATCCGACAGCGCCACGCGAAGGCGCGTCCGCGTCGACCGGAAGCCGGCCCGCATGGCGAGGCACGGGTGTCCGGTGAAGTTCGTGATGGTCAGCATGGGACCGGCCAAGCAGGGACCCAGGATGGCGTCCACACGGCCGAAGACCGCATCCATGTCCAGCATCACGCGGCGGCGCAGGCGATCGACCCCCACGAGGTCGACGGCCGACAGGAACCGCGCCTTACGGAAGCTGTTGGGCCAGGCGCCTGCCGTCTGCCAGGTGAGGCGGTCGTCCTCGTCGTCGAGCGTGAGCCGCTCGAAGGAGGCCGCCGCCTCGGCGTAGAGCACCATCATGAGCGCGTCGTAGGGCAGATCGGGGCGGTCGAGTTCGACGAGTTCCAGCCCGAGGGCACGCGCCGCATCGAGCGCCGCGCGGTCGAGCGGGTGGGCGTCCTCGGCCTCCATGTCGGCCGGGAACCAGCCGAGGCGCAACCCCGCCACCGGGGCCGTCGCGTCGAAGCCGAAGGACGCGTCGATGCTCGACGGGTCGGCGGCGTCGCCGCCGTTGATGGCGTCGAGCACCAGCGCGGTGTCGGCGACGCTGCGGCACATGGGGCCGATCTTGTCGAGCGACCAGCAGAGCGGCATGGCGCCGGTGCGCGGCACGCGGCCGAAGGTTGGGCGCAGGCCCGCCGTCCCGCAGCGCATCGCGGGCGATACGATCGAGCCCAGCGTCTCGGTGCCGATCGCAAATCCCACGAGCCCCGCCGCCGTGGCCGAGCCCGAGCCCGCCGAGGAGCCACTCGATCCTTCGAGCGGGTTCCACGGGTTGCGGGTGACGCCGCCATGCCAGATGTCGCCATAGGCCAGCGCCCCGAGCGTCGTCTTGGCCACCAGCACGGCACCGGCGTCGGCGAGGCGCCGCACCACGGTGGCGTCGGTGGACGGCATCCGATCGGCGTAGGGCTCGGCTCCCCAGCCCGTGGTGATGCGGGCCGTATCGAGCAGGTCCTTGCAGCCGTAGGGAATGCCGTGCAGCGGCCCGAGATAGGTGCCGGCGGCCAGCAGCGCGTCGGCGCGCCGTGCCTGGGACAGCGCGAGATCCGGCGTGGCGAGCGCGATGCATTCGAGCTTGGGACCCAGCCGCGCGATGCGGTCGAGGTAGAGGACCGCCAGGCGCTCGGCCGTGATGGCGCGGCCGGTAATCCAGCCGGCCAGCTGGCCGACGGGCGCGAAGGCGATGTCCTGCTCGCGGTCCGGCAGCGGACCGGGCGCGATGGCGGTGGGCCTGAATGGCGCGGCGTCCGGCATCGTGAAGCCCGGCAGGCGGGGATCGAAGCGCGTCGCGGGCGCGAGATCGTGGGGCAGCGGCACGGCACGGCGCCGTACCGCAAGATCGACCTGGGCCTGGAGGTTGTCGGCCATCAGGGCGCGCTCGGCCTCGGTGTAGCGCACCCCCATGACGGCTTCCGCCGCCGCGATCTCCTCGGCGTCGAAGATGCGGCCGGTCAATCCCGCGCCTCCCGGTCTTCGACGACGACGGCGCCCGTCACAGCAGCGCCTTGGGCAGCAGCATGTGGACGCCCTTGTTGCCGTCGACGAGCTGTGTGACCCTGAGATCCCCCGCCAGCGAGCACAGCATATAGGCCTGGTTGCGGGTGAGCGCGGTGCGCCGGCACAGGTGGTCCACCATCTCGCGCACGGCCTGTTTGGCCGCGTCGTCGAGGTCCTCGTCGAGCCCGATCGACATCAGGTGGGTCGCGGTCTCGGCGAAAGGACGGTCGATCGGCATGTCCTTGCGGACCGTCAGGCGGAACGTGCCCGTGACGCCCGTCTCGAGCGCCGTGATGCAGACCTCGCCGTCGCCCTGCACGCCGTGGCCGTCGCCGGCGTAGAACAGCGCCCCCGCATTGAAGACCGGCAGGTAGAGGGTCGTGCCGGGCTTCAGCTCCTTGTTGTCCATGTTGCCGCCGAAGCTGCGCGGCACCGCGGAGCCGACCCGGCCCCAGGCGGGCGGCGGCGCCACCCCCATGATGCCGAAGAACGGCGCGAGCGGGATCTCGGCGCCCCACGGCATGATGCAGAGTCGGCGTTGGTGGTCGACCGCCGGGTGGATGGTCTCGTAATCGGTGAACTCATCGGGCAGCGTGCCGAGCAGCGGCAGGATCGCCACGAATCCCCAGTCCTGGCTCACCACGACGTCGAGGATGTCGACCTGCAGGGTGTCGCCTGGCTCCGCCCCCTCCACATGCACCGGGCCGGTCATGAAATGCGGCCCGAGCCCACGCACCATAGTGTCGAGCGCCTGGAGGTAGCCGGCCGGCACCTCCCTCCGATCGGGCGGAAGGGAGTCCTTGCCGCCCGCCGGGAACGAGCCCAGCGTCACGGTGTCACCCGAGGCGACCCGCAGCACGGGCGTGGCGGCGCTGTCGAAGGTGCCCCACACCATGGTGTCGGGCGTGACCGGTATGTCGTGGTGTCGAGGCATGGACTGTTCCGATCCTGCGGGAGAGCGGGCCGCCAGCTCCGACGCGGTCACGCCGGCGCGCCGAAGTCGGTCAGATGGCAGGCGGCGCGCCCGCCCGGGGCGCGCGGCGTGAGGATCGGGCGCTCGGTGCGGCAGCGGTCGAAACTGTGGGCGCAGCGGGTGTGGAACGGGCAGCCCCGGGGCAAGGCGATCGGGCTCGGGAGTTCACCCCGGATCTCAGCCGTGGCGGCACGGCGCCCGGGCACGAGGTCCGGCGCGGCGTCAAGCAGAGCGCGCGTATAGGGGTGGCGCGGGGACGAGAACAAGGCCTCGGTGTCGCCGACCTCCATCACCGAGCCGAGATACATGACGACGACCCGATGCGAGATGTGGCGGACCAGCCGCAAGTCGTGGGCCACGAACAGCACGGTCAGGCGCAGCCGGTCCTGCAGTTCGAGCAGCAGGTTCACGACCTGGGCTTGGACCGACACGTCGAGCGACGACACGAGTTCGTCGGCCACCAGCACCTCGGGCTCGACCGCCAATGCCCGGGCGATGCCGATGCGCTGGCGCTGCCCGCCCGAGAACTGGTGCGGCAGGCGGTCGGCGCTGTCGGCCGGCAGGCGCACGAGGTCGACGAGTTCCGCGATGCGGGCCGGGATTTCGGCGCGGGGTCGCATGCGGTGCACCGTGAGGGCCTCGGACAAGACCTGGCGCACCGTCATGCGGGGGTTGAGCGAACCGTAGGGGTCCTGGAACACCATCTGGACGCGGCGATTGAAGCGTCGCCGCTCGGCACCCGCGAGCGCCCGGATGTCCTCGCCCTCGAAGCGGACGCGGCCGTCGTCGGGATCGATCAGCCGCACCACGGTTCGGGCCAGGGTCGACTTCCCGCAGCCCGACTCGCCGACGATACCCAGGGTTTCGCCCCGCCGAACCTCCAGCCGCACCGCATTCAGCGCGTGCACGGCGCGCTCCGGCCGGCCGGTCAGCCGGTCGAGGACGGTGCGCGGCACGGGGAAGCGCACCACGACATCCTCGATCGACAGGATGGGAGCCTCGATCACGTGGCCGCCTCCGCGGCCGCCACGGACTCGTGGTGCCAGCAGGCCGCGAGCCGCCCGGGCGCGACCGGCTCCAACGGCGGCCTCTCGCGCCGGCAGAGCTCGGTCCGGAAGGTGCAGCGGGGGTGGAACGCGCAGCCCGTCGGCATGTCGGCGAGGCTCGGCGGCGTACCCTCGATCGACAGCAGCGGTCGCCGCTCGGTGCCGCCCCGCGGCACCGAGCCGAGCAGGCCGCGCGTATAGGGATGCCGGGGCCGGGCGAACAGCGCCGCCACCGGGCCGCTCTCGACGATGCGGCCCGCATACATCACGGCGACGCGCTCGCAGGTCTGGGCCACGACGCCGAGGTCGTGCGTGACCAGGACCACGCTCATGCCGAAACGGTCGCGAAGCCCCAGGATCAGCCGCAGGATCTGGTCCTGGATCGTCACATCGAGCGCCGTGGTGGGCTCGTCGGCCAGCAGGAGCCGCGGCTCGCCCGCGAGCGCGATGGCGATCATGGCGCGCTGCCGCATGCCGCCGGAGAACTGGTGCGGATGGTCGGCGAGGCGCGCGGCCGGGGCCGGGATCCCGACGAGCTCGAGCAGTTCGATGGCGCGGGCGCGGCGGCCGCGGGCGTCGAGTCCGGTATGAGCCTCGAGGCTCTCCTCGATCTGCCGCCCAACCGTCAGCACCGGGTTCAACGCCGTCATGGGCTCCTGAAAGATCATGGCGACCTCACGGCCGCGCACGCGGCGCAGATCGCGCTCGGACAGGGCCAGGAGGTCGCGCCCGCCCCACAAGACCCGGCCCTCGACCCGGGTCGGCGGCCGCACGAGCCGGGTGAGCGACCGCAGCGTCACGCTCTTGCCGGAGCCCGATTCGCCGACGAGGCCCAGAACCTCGCCGGCCGCGACATCGAGGTCGACGTCACTGACCGCCGTCACGGTGCCGCCCGGTGCCATGAAGCGCGTGGTCAGTCCGCGCACGGCGAGCGTGGCGCCGGCCGCGGAGGCTGCCGGCCGTGGGCACGGTGTCGGCCATGGAAACGGCTGTCATCGGCGGGGCCTAAGCGCATCGGCCAGGCCGTCCCCGAGCAGGCTGAACCCCAGGCCCGTCAGCACGATCGCGACGCCGGGGAAGATCGAGATCCACCAGGCGGTCGCCATGTAGTTCTTGCCGTCGGCGATCAGCACGCCCCATTCGGCGGTCGGCGGCTGCGCCCCAAGGCCGAGATAACCGAGGCTGGACCCGAGCAGGATGCACAGCGCCATGTCGGTCATCCAGTAGACGAGCGCGGCCGAGATCGCGTTGGGCAGGAGATGGCGCAGAACGATGCGGGGAAGCGAATAGCCCATCACGCGCGCCGCCGCCGCATAGTCGAGCCGCCGCTGCAGGCCCATCTCGGCCGCGATCAGCCGGGCATAGAACACCCAACCCACCACGCTGACCGCGATATAGAGGTTGATGAGCCCCGGCCCCAGCACCGCCACGATGGCGATCACCAGAACCAGGAACGGGAACGTGACCACGGCGTCGACGATCCTGCCGAACAGGGCCAGCGCCCAGCCGCCGCGGTAGCCCACGACGGCGCCGACGAGCGTTCCGAACAGCACCGGGAACAGCGTGCCGAAGAGCGCGATCTGCAGGTCGACCCGGTAGGCCCAGACCGTGCGGGACAGGATGTCCCGGCCGAAATTGTCGGTGCCGAACAGATGGGCCGCGGAAGGACCCTTCAGGATTGCGCGATAGTCGAATTTCGTGGGTTCGTAAGGAGCGAACAGCCCCGGCGCGACCGCGAAAAGGAGCGAGACGAGGAGGATCGCCGCACCGCCCGCGAGCGGCCAGGATATACGCGGCACGTGGAGCCGCACCGCACGGCGCCGCACGGGTCTGCGCGACAGGACGTCCTCGGCAGCCGTCACCGGGCGAGCCTCGGGTCGAGGGCGGCCTGGAGGATGTCGGTCAGGAGGAAGACGAGCGACACCGTCACGGCGAGGATCAGCGTCAGCCCCTGGATGACGGGGTAGTCGCGGCCGTAGATGCTCTCGATCATCAGGCGGCCGACGCCCGGAATGGCGAAGACCGACTCCGTGATCACGGCGCCGCCGAGCAGCGTGCCGACGGTCGGGCCGAGCAGCGCCACCGTGGAGATCAGCGCGTTGCGCAGCACGTGCCGCAGCAGCACGACGCGGCGCGGCAGACCCTTGGCGCGGGCGAAATCGACGTATTCGGCGCCCAGCACATCGACGATCGCGGCCCGAAGATTGCGCATCAGCACGGCCGCGAGGCTCACGCCGAGCGTCACGGCCGGCAAGAACAGATGGTAGACGCGGTCACCCCAACCGTCGCCGTAGCCGCCGACCGGGAACCAGCGCAATTGCGCCGAAAACACCGTGAGCAGCACGAGGCCCACGTAGAACACCGGCATCGACAGCCCGACCTGGGACGCACCCCGGATGGCGAGATCGGCCGGGCGATCGCGCGCGAGCGCCGCCACGACGGCCAGCGGCACCGACGCCGCCACTCCGATCGCGACCGCCATGCCGGTGAGCACCAGGGTGGCGGGCAGGCGCTGGCCGATCAGTGCCCAGACCGGCACCTGCAGCACCAGCGAACGGCCGAGGTCGCCCGTGAGGACGCGGCGCGCGTAGAACAGGAACTGCACCACGATCGGCTGGTCGAGCCCGTAGGCGGCCCGCGACTGGGCCACCTGGGCGTCGGTGGCCCGGTCGCCCGCGATGGCGCTCAGCGGGTCGCCGGGCAGAAGCCGTACCAGAAGAAACGTCACGACCAGGATGAAGACGAGGGTCGGGACCATCTGCAGCACGCGGCGGAGCAGGAACGCCGGGTTCAGCACGGGATGCCAGGGGTTTCGCCCTTCTGCCGCCGGCGGGGGAGGGTGCCCGAGCGCGGCGAAGGCGGATGAGGGCGGATGAAGCAATATCCCACGGTGGTGACTCCCGCCCTTATCCGGCCCTGCGGGCCACTTTCTCCCGCAGGCGGGAGAAGGGCAAAGCCCACCGTCCGCACCTCACTTCTCGATCGACGCGCCGGAGAAGATATTGTTGCCGAGCGGGATCTGGAGGAAGCCCGTCACCCCCTTCTTCAGAACCACCGGATAGGGCGACTCGTAGAGCGCCAGCGTGGGGCCGCCGCGATAGATCTCCTGCATCCGGGCATATTGGTCGGCCCGTTTCTTGGCGTCGAGTTCCAGCTGCGAGGCTTCGAACAGCTTGTTGAATTCGGCGTTGTTCCATCCCGAATGCTGCGACTCGATGTTGGGGAAATAGCCGAAATAGGATGCGATCTCGTTCGGGTCGGCGATGTCGTCGGTCCAGTCGCCGAGCCGCATGGAGAAATCGCCGTCACGGTAGCGCGCCGTTCGGGTGGCATTGTCGACCTGCTCGATGTCGAGCGTGACGCCGACCTGGGCCCACATCTGCTGCAGCGCCGTGGCGATGCTGATCTCGTTGACGTTGCCGGCCAGCACCAGGCAAGGGAACCTGAAGCCCTTGTCGAAGCCCGCCTCCTTCAGCAACGCCTTGGCCTTGTCGGGATCGGCCGGGAACTCCGTACCGGTGCCGGTGTGCAGGGGCGTCGCGCTCGACATGAAGCTCGACATCGGCGTGCCGACGCCATGCGTCACGATCGCGATGATGGCGTCCTTGTCGGCCGCATAGTTCAGCGCCATCCGCACCTTCTCGTTGGCAAGCGGGTTGTCGGCGCCGCTCTTGAGCTTCGGCCGGACGTTGAAGTTGCCATAGGTGACCTTGGTGGACGGAAACAGCTCCATGTTCAGCTTGCCGTCGGCCTTGAGTTCCTCGACGCGGCTGAAGGGGATGAACTCGGCGCCGTCGAGCTCGCCCGACTGCACCTTCAGGATCCGGGTGGCATCGTCGGGCAGGATCTCGAAGGTCACGCCGTCGAGGTAGGGCAAGGGCTTCCCGTCGGCGCCCTGACGCCAATAATAGGGATTGCGGACCAGCTTCATCTGCTGCCCGCGACTCCAAGACTGGAACGCGAAGGCGCCCGAGCCGATCGGATGCTCGGCGAAGGCCTTGGCCTTCTCATCGAGCGTCGCGCCCGGGGCGGCCTCGAAGGCGTGCTTCGGCATGATGGCGTTGTTGAACACGCTGAGGCCAGGGATGATGGCCGGGTCCGGGTGCTTCAGCGTCAGCACCACGGTCTTCGGGTCCTTGAAGTCGACCGAGCCGACCGACTCGTCGATGAAGCCCCAGATCCCTTCCTTCGGATCACGGGCCCGGTCGAGCGACCATTTCACGTCCTCGGCCGTGATGGGCGAACCGTCCGAGAATTTGATCCCGTCCCGCAGCGTGAGCGTCACGCTTTTGCCGTCCGGCGCAACCGCATAGGCGCTGGCGAGGCCCGGTTGCACGCCCTTGCCGTCGTCGGTCGGCAGCAACAGCGTGTCGTAGAGGTTCGACAGGACCCAGATGTCGACGTTGGCATCGTTGAGGACCGGATCGAGGAACAGGCTGTCGGTGTAGCGTCCGTAGACCAGCGTTCCCCCGCGGGTCGCGGCTCCGGCCGGCACGAGGCCGGCCGTAACGAGCGCGGCCCCGAAGGCCACCGCGGCGGCATGTCTGAAGCAGGTTCCGGTCATCGTCGCGCCCACATTGTTCTAAGACTTTAGCACGCTATCGCCCGCGGCGCGGCGCTGTCAACGCTCCGCTCTGCGCTTTGTATTTGCAAGGGGTGCATCGATTTCGAGCATCCATCGCGGTTGTGACCCGAACCGCGACTGTGCTAGCTTTCTAGGACGATGCTTCCTGTCCCACTTCGCCTGCTCCTGGACCGCGACCTGCCGGTCCCGCTCGGAACTCAGCTCAGCGGCCTACTGCGCTACGGCATCGCCTGCGGTGAGTTCAGGGCGGGCGACCGTCTGCCTTCGGTCCGGGATCTCGCCGAGGAGGTCGGCGTCGCGCCGATGACGATCGCGGCTGTCTATCGCGATCTCAAGAGGGCCGGGCTGATCGAGGCGCGCCCCGGCTCGGGGACCTTCGTGGCGCGCAGCACGAATGGGGTCGGCAAGGATCGGCGCCTCCTCGCCTTTCATCAACAGATCGACGCGCTCCTCGATCACGGGCTCACGATCGGCTTGAGCGGCGCCGACATCGCCGGCCTGATCGCTGCGCGGCTGACGATCCGCCAGGCCCGCGGCAGGAGCCAGCACATCGTGCTGGTCGGCATTTTCGCGGGGGCTACAGCCGACTACGCCCGTGCGGTCGCGGCGGCGCTCGGACCTGCCGCGAACGTCGGCGCCACAACGGTCGACGCGCTCCAGTGTACCGAGAGCGCGCGCCACCTCGCGAGCGCGGCCGACCTCGTCCTCACCTTCGCGCATCTCCGGCGAGAGGTCGCCGCCCTGCTGCCGCGCCAGCGCGTGGCGGCCATCAGCTTCATCCCGTCCGAAGCGACCCGCCGGGCGCTGGGCTCGCTCGAGGCTGGCGCCCGCGTCCTCGCGGTGTCGCGCTTTCCCGAGTTCCTGCCGCTGATGCGCCCGGGCATCTGCCGCTTCGCGCCCCACCTCGACGGAGTCGATGCCGCCGTGCTGGATGCGCCCGATCTCGCGGCGAGGCTCGCCGGCCACGACGTCGTAGTCTATGCGACCGGTGCCGAAGCCGTGCTGGACCGGCTGCCAACGGGCGCCGTCGCAATCGAATACCGCCACAGCCCGGATCTCGGCGACATCGACCGCATCCTGCGCCCGCTGCTCGACGGGGCCGAATCGGCGCCGGAAACCCGAAAGGAAGCCTCATGACCATCGCGGCCATGAACTGGACCGATGTCGAGCGCCGCCTCGGCCTCGACGACCGTGCGATCCTGCCGCTCGGCAGCACCGAACAGCACGGTTTTCTGAGCCTATCGGTCGATTCCATCCTGTCGGAGCGCGTCGCCACCGAGGCCGCGCAGCCGCTCGGGGTCCCCGTGTTCCCGGTCGTGCCTTACGGCATCACGCCGTACTTCCTCGGTTATCCAGGCACGGTGAGCCTGAGGGTCGAGACCTATATCGCATTGGTGCGCGATATCCTCGACGGGCTTCATCGGCAGGGGTTCCGCCGGATCCTCGTCGTCAACGGCCACGGCGGCAATGCGCCTGCCGGCGCTTTCGCGGCGGAATGGATGGCCGACCGCCCCGGCACCGCGGTGAAATTCCACAACTGGTGGAACGCGCCCAAGACCTTCGCCAAGGTTCAGGACATCGACCCCGTGGCCAGCCACGCCTCCTGGATGGAGAACTTCCCCTGGACCCGGCTCGCCGGCGTCGTTCAGCCGACCGAGCAGAAAACCATGGTGGATTTCGATCGCATGCGGGTGGCGGGTCCGGAAGGGGTCCGGCGGCTGCTCGGCGACGGCAACTTCGGCGGGCTCTACGAGCGACCCGACGCCGATATGCTGGCCATCTGGGCCGTAGCTGTGGCCGAGACCCGCGCGCTGCTCGAAGGACCCTGGTCTTGAGCGGAGCCGCGGGCGAGACCGCGCGCGATCCCGTCCTGGTCTGGGGCGCGGGCGCCATCGGGGGCACGCTCGGCGCCGCCTTCATCGTGGCCGGCGAGGAGGTCGTGTTCGTCGACACGGACGCGGCCCATGTCGCGGCCATCGCAGAGCGCGGCCTGGCCGTCACGGGCCCGGTCGCGCCATGCCGCGTCGAGGCGCGGGCCTTCCGGCCCGAGGCGCTCTCGGGCCTCTTTCGGATCTGCATCCTGGCCGTGAAAGCCCATCACACGGCCGACGCGGTCGCGGTCCTGGCGCCGCATATGGCGCCCGATGGTTATGTCGTGTCGGCCCAGAACGGGCTCAACGAGGATGTCATCGCGGCCCGGGTGGGCCGTGAGCGAACGGTGGGCTGCTTCGTCAATTACGGGGCCGACTACCTGGAACCCGGCGTCGTGATCCGCAGCGGCCGGGGCGCCGTGGTGGTGGGCGAACTCGACGGCGCCATGACGGACCGGCTCGTGGAACTGCACGGCTTGTTCCGGCATTTCGATCCCGCCGCGGTCGCGACCGGCAACATCCAGGGTTACCTCTGGGCCAAGCTGATCTACGGCGCGCTGCTGTTCGCCACGGCGCTGACCGACGACAGCATCGCCGACGTGCTGGCCTCGGAGGCGCATCGCCGGGTGCTGATCCAGCTCGCCCACGAGGTCGCGGCAGTGTCGCGGGCCGAAGGCGTGACGCTCGAAGCCTTCGACGGCTTCGATCCCATGGCGTTCCTGCCGGACGCGCCGGCGGGGCTCCTCGAGCGGTCCTTCGACGACATGGTGGCGCACAACCGCCGCTCCGTGAAGTCGCATTCGGGCATCTGGCGCGACCTCGCGGTGCGCAAGCGCCGCACCGAGGTGGATGCCCAGCTCGGTCCCATCATCGCGGCGGGCCGCCGCCACGGCGTGCCGACGCCGGTGACGAGCGCCGTGACCGAGCGCATCCACGCCATCGAGGACGGGCGCCGCACCCTCGGCGGCGGCAATCTCGACGATCTGGCGCCGCCCGAGCCGGCCCACCAGGAGCTGGCGTCGTGAGGATCGACCTCGGCGGCCGCAGGGCGCTCGTCACGGGCGCGGGCCACGGCTTCGGGCGCGCCATCGCGGCGGCGCTGGCCGGCGCTGGCGCCACAGTTCTCGCCTGCGACATCGACGAGGCTGGGCTGCCCGAGACCGTGGCCCGGGCCGGGCCGCTCTGCGCGGCGCGGCGGCTCGACGTCACCGACGAGGCCGCCGTGATGGGCCTCGCGGCCGAACACGACGCGGCCGGCAAGGCGATCGACGTGCTGGTCAACAATGCGGGCGGCGTGCTGGGGCAGGTCGGCCGGCCGATCGAGGACATCTCTCTTCACGACTGGCAGGCGATCTTCGACGTCAACCTCACCGGCGCATTTCTCACGGCCAGGGCTTTCGCGCCCGGCATGAAGCGGGCCGGATGGGGCCGGATCGTCAACATCTCGTCGGGCGCCGGCCTCGGTATCAGCCTCACCGGCATCCAGGCCTATGCGAGCGCCAAGGCCGGGCAGATCGGCCTTACGCGGCAGCTCGCCCACGAACTGGGTGCCTTCGGCATCACGGTCAACAATGTCGCGCCCGGCTTCGTGCGCTCGAACCCCACCACCGAGCGGCAGTGGCACGCCATGGGCGAGACCGGACAGCAGCGTCTGCTCGACACCATCGCCCTGAAGCGCCTCGGCACGCCGGAAGACATCGCCAATGCGGTGCTGTTCTTCGTCTCCGACCTCGCGGGCTGGGTGACGGGACAGGTGCTGAGCGTCGACGGCGGCAGGTGAGTCGGACGGCTCGCGCCGCGCGACTCACGGCTTCTCCCATCAAGTCGCTTATGCTGGTCATCATCGGCAATGGCAGGTCGCGCGATCGACTGCCCGACATCGTCGGCTCCGCGATCCGGACTTGCTCCGGCCCGACGATCCGGGTCTATCGCCGACGCAGGATCGGCCATCTCGGTCCGACGCGAGACGTGTGACCCGCCATGACAGTGGATCGATATCTGGCCGCGATCGGGCTGTGCGCCCTCCTGGCGCTGCCCGGGATCGCGGCGCCCCAATCGGCCGAGGCGCGGACCGACGTGCCCATCGATCAGACCGTCCTGCCCGACGGCGACACGCGCTACAGCGTCCCGATCACGGTCGGCGGGAGCGCCCCGATCCAGGCCGCACTCGATACGGGGTCGTTCGGCCTGCGCGTGCTCAAGGCGGCCCTGACGCCGGACCGCTACGAACCGACCGACATCCGGCGGCAATACGGCTTCGGCGGCGGCGCCCGTTTCGACGGCGTCCTGGCCCGGGCCACGCTCGGCGTCGGCTCCGCGCAGACCGACCGGCCGATCCTGTTCCAGCTGATCGATACGGTCGGCTGTGTGGAGGCGCAGCCCGATTGCCCGGCGTCGCGGTTGAGGCCGGAAGACTACCGGATCGCCGGGGACGGCTATGCGGGCCAGGGCTTCGACGCCATCCTGGGGCTCTCGATGCGCAGGGCCACGACGGACGACAGCGCCCTGAACCCGCTGACCGTCACGGGCGACCGGAGCTGGATCGTGATCCTGCCGCGGCCGGGTTCCACCGAGCCGGGCCAGCTCATCATCGACCCGACCGACGCGGATCGGGCCGGCTTCGTCCTCCTGCAACTCCAACCGGAGGGCGGCGCCTCGGACGGCCGGCAATCCGGCTGGGCCGACACCGCCCTGCCGGGCTGCCTCGTCGATCTCGCCCGCAAGGAGCGCTCCTGCGGCAGGACGGTGCTGGACAGCGGTGCGCCGGGCTTTTCCCTGCCATCGGCGAAAGTCGGGACGCCCACGCCGTGGGGACCGGGCCGCAAGGCCAGCTTCGAGCTCGACCTCGGCGGCACCCGCATGGTGATGCCGTTCACGACGGGTCGCGACTGGTCGAAGCGGGTCGTGGCGCATCCGCCACGACGGTCGGCCGGCGCCGAGATCACGGCCGGCACGCTGCCCTATTTCAGCTATGCCGTGCTCTACGACGCCGAGGCCGGCACGATCGGGCTCAAGCGACGGGACTGAGATCCCAGGGAGGCAGGATCAGTCACCCTGGACTGGAACGCGGAGGCTCAGCGCGCGGCCTTGTCGATCTCGGCTTCGAGCGTCCCGATATTGTCGGGCGTGACGGGGCCGATCAGCTTGTAGGCCAGGGTGCCGTCGCCCTTGACCACGAAGGTCTCGGGCACGCCGTAGACGCCGAAGTCGATGGCGGTGCGGCCCGTGCGGTCGTCGCCGACCGCCGCATAGGGGTCGCCCTTGGAGCCGAGAAAGCGGCGCGCGTCCTCGGCCTTGTCCTTGTACACGATGCCGTCGAGCGCGGCGCCGAGTTCCTTCATGCGCGGGCTCTTCGCCAGGGCCATCAGGATCCCGTGCTCGTCATGGCACTCCGCGCACCAGGACGCGAAGACGTTGATCAGCGTGACGTGCCCGGACTTGAGCGCCGCGGCGTCGAGGCCGGCGGCCTCGGCGCTGGCCTCGACGCCCGGCGGCGCGGCGCGGCCGGCGAGCGGCGGCAATGCGAATTGCGGGACGGGACGGCCGATCAGCGGCGACGGAATGCGCGACGGGTCGCCGGCACCGAGCCTCAGCATGAACAGGGCCGCGAGACCAGCGAAGACCAGCAGCGGCAAGGTGACGAGCAAGCGGCGGGGGCGGGGCGAAGCCGCAGCCACGCTCGGGCGTCCCGGGTCGGGCCGGGCGTCGGACGCGCTCACCGCGATGTCTCCGCGTCGGCGCGCTCGCGGGCGGCACGGGTTTCGAGCCGGGCCAGCGAACGCTTCAGCGCGCGTCCGTCGAGCAGCACGGCCGCCGCGGTGCCGACCAGGACGACGGCCGTGGACGCATAGGCGGCCAGGATGAAGTCGATATGGGGAACCGCCATCATGACGGCACCGCCTCGGCCGGGGCGAGCCGGGCCGCGGGCTCGCGATCCTGCGCGGCAGCCAGCATCAGGCGGCGCAGGCGACGGCGCAGGACCTCGTTGCGGATCGACAGCACGTGCAGGGTCGCGAAGATCAGCGTGAACGACGCCGCCATGACGAGCAGCGGCACCAGCATGGATCTGTCCACCGTCGAGCCGGACATGCTGAAGATCGAGCCCTGGTGCAGCGTGTTCCACCAATCGACCGAGAACTTGACGATGGGCAGGTCGATGGCGCCCACCAGCGTCAGCACCGAGGCGGCCCTGGCGGCGCGGCCGGGCTCCTCGATCGTATGCCAGAGGGCCAGCAGACCCAGATAGGTGATGAACAGCACCAGCATCGCGGTGAGCCTCGCGTCCCACACCCAGTAGGTGCCCCACATCGGCTTGCCCCAGAGCGACCCGGTGACGAGGCAGATCAGCGTGAAGGCGGCGCCGAGCGGCACCACTGCCTTTTGGGCGGCCTCGGCCAGCGGGTGACGCCACACCAGCGTGCCCAAGGCCGAGGCCGTCATCACCACATAGGCGAGGCTCGCCACCCAGGCGGCCGGCACGTGGACGAACATGATCTTGACGGTCTCGCCCTGCTGGTAGTCGGCGGGCGACGCCAAGGCGAGCGCGAGACCGCCCACGAGGCTCAACACGGCGGCCCCGGCCATCCAGGGCAGGAGGCGGCCCGACACGCGCATGAAGGTCTGCGGATTGGCGATGACGTACATGGACCGATCCACCGGCGTCGAGGAGCACTGGCGCGCATCCCGTTCTCCAGCGCGCCCAGGCTTCAGCCTCTACCGCAAATGCGGCAGGATCATAAGGGGCCTGCCGTCCGGGCGAGCCGCGCGGCACCCGGCCGCGAGCGGGATCCAGGTGACGAAGAGGCTCGCACGGCCATGCTCCCGGCGGAAGCTCTCATCCGATGACGCATTCGGCCCGTTGCCACTCGCATTGGATGCCAAATCGCACCGACCGCTTCAGGCATCGCTCTCGGCGCGGGACGGGCGCGACAGGAGGGCCTCGAGCGCGTCGCGGGGCGTGGTCGCGCCCGTCAGGATGGCCGCGACACTGTCGGCGATCGGCATCTCGACGCCATGCCGGCGGGCGAGCCCGCAGAGGATGGGCGCGGTGGCCGACCCTTCCGCGAGCCGGCCCGCCGAGGCCTCTCTCAGGGAGGCGCCGCCGCCGAGCGCCCGGCCGAGCGCGAAATTGCGCGACCGCGACGACGAACAGGTGAGCACGAGATCTCCCAGGCCCGACAGGCCCATCAGCGTCTCGGGCCGCGCCCCCATGGCGCGGCCGAAGCGCGCCAGTTCGGCGAAGCCACGCGCGATCAGGGCCGCCGACGCGCTCGCACCGAGATCGAGCCCGGCCGCGATGCCGCTCGCGATGGCGAGCACGTTCTTGGCCGCGCCCCCGATTTCGACGCCTCGCAGGTCGTCGGTGAAGTAGAGCCTGAACTGGGGACGGGCGAGGTCCCCGGCGATGCGCCGGGCGAGCCCGCCGTCCCGGGCCGCCACCGTGACGGCGGTCGGGCTGCCCCGCCCGACATCGGCCGCGAAGCTCGGACCCGACAGGGCGACGGCCGGATGACCCGGCCGGCATCGCGCCAGCACATCGCTCATCAGCAGGCCCGACCCAGCCTCGATGCCCTTGGCGCAGAGGATCACCGGGATCCCCTCCGGCAAGGGCGGCAATCCGTCCAGGGTCGCGCGGAGGTGCTGGGCCGGCACGGCCAGGAGTGCCATCTCGGCATCACGCAGACAGTCGAGCGCGGATGTCGGTTCCACGCCGTCCTCGAGCCTGACGCCGGGCAAGGAGCGGCGATTCTCGCGCTGCCCGGCCATGGCGGCCGCGTGATCGGGATCGCGCGACCACAGGGCGACGGTGCGGCCGGGCGAGGCAGCGACATTGGCCAGAGCCGTACCCCAGGCGCCGGCACCCAGGACGACGATCCGCGAGACCGGCGGCGAGCCTCGGGTCGAGGGCATCAGGCCCGCCCGCCGCCGGTCGGCCCAGCGTCGGGGTCGAGCGGCCAGCGCGGCCGCGGCGGTGCCGAAAGATCGTCGGCGAGGCCCAGCAGCAGCCGCTCGATCCCCACCCAGGCGATCATGGCGCCGTTATCGGTGCACAGGATCGCGGGAGGCAGCACCAGCCTGACGCCGCTCTCGCCCGCGAAGTGCACGAAGGCGCTCCGCACCGGCAGGTTGGACGCGACGCCGCCCGCCACCACGATGGCGCTCGGCCGTCCCGCGATCTCGCGGAAGGCGCGCAGGGCCGCGCGGGTCCGGTCGATCAGCACGTCGACGACGGCGGCCTGGAACGATGCGCAGAGGTCGGCCACGTCGGCGGGGTTCAAGGGCGCCGCCTTCTCGGCTTCGAGCCGCACCGCGGTCTTCAGGCCCGACAGCGAGAAGTCGGGCTTCGCACGGCCCAGCATGGGCCGCGGCAGCGCGAAGCGCGTCGCATCGCCCGTCTCGGCCGCGCGCTCCACCGCCGGGCCGCCCGGATAGCCGAGGCCCAGCAGCTTCGCGGTCTTGTCGAAGGCTTCGCCCACGGCGTCGTCGACCGTGGTGCCGAGCCGCCGGTAGGCCCCGACGCCGAGGACGGCGATCAGCTGCGTGTGGCCGCCCGAGACGAGCAGGAGGAGGTAGGGGAACGGCACGTTGTCGGTCAGCCGCGCCGTGAGGGCGTGGCCTTCGAGGTGGTTGGCGGCCACGAAGGGCTTGCGGAGCGCCAGCGCCAGGGCCTTGCCGGTCGTCAGGCCCACCATGACGCCGCCCACGAGGCCAGGGCCGGCCGCGGCCGCGATGCCGTCGAGGTCGCGCAGATCCATTCGGGCAGTGTCGAGCGCGCGTTCGACGAGACGGTCGATGATCTCGACATGCGCCCGCGCCGCGATCTCGGGCACCACGCCGCCGAAGGCCGCATGGTCGGCGATCTGGCTCATGATCTCGTTCGACAGGATGTCGCCGCCGCCGCTTTCCCGCAGCCGCACGACACTGGCGGCCGTCTCGTCGCAGGTCGTCTCGATGCCTAGGACGCGCATGAGTCCCCTTCGCCGGATTTCGGGGAAACGGTAGCGGAGCGGTCCGGCAGCGACAAGGCTGTCTCCCGGATGACGGAGCCGCACGCCTTTCGCAAGACCGACCCCACCCTTATACTGACGGTCGAAAGACGAACGGAAGAGCGGGACGGCATGGCGGGCGACGGCATCGTGCTCAGGTTGGGCACCAGGGGCAGCCCTTTGGCGCTCGCCCAGGCCCGCGAGACGCAGGCCCGGCTCGCGGCGGCCCACGGCTGGAGCGAGGACCGGGTCGAGATCGTGGTGATCCGCACTTCGGGCGACGCCATCCAGGATCGCGCCTTGGCGGAAGCCGGCGGCAAGGGGTTGTTCACCAAGGAGATCGACGCGGCGCTCCTCGAGGGCCATATCGACCTGGCGGTCCATTCGGCAAAGGACCTGCCCGCGATGCTGCCCGACGGGATCGTGCTGGCGGGATACTTGCCGCGCGAAGACGTGCGCGACGCCTTCGTCTCGGGTGATGGGGCCAAGCTCGCCGACCTGCCGCTGGGCGCCGTCGTGGGCTCGGCATCGGTGCGGCGGCAGGCGCAGTTGCGCCGACTGCGGCCGGACCTCGACGTGCGGCTGCTGCGCGGCAACGTGGAGACGCGGCTGCGCAAGGTCGACGGGGGCGAATTCCACGCCACGATCCTGGCGGTGGCGGGGCTGAACCGCCTCGGCCTCGCCCATCGCATCACGGAACGGCTCAACCTGGGGGACTTCCTGCCCGCCGTCGGCCAGGGCGCCATTGCGATCGCGGCGCGGGTGGCGGACCGCGCCACGGCCGACGCATTGGCCGCCATCCTGGACCGCGACACCGGCCTTGCGGTCGGCTGCGAGCGTGCCTTCCTGGCCGTACTCGACGGATCCTGCCGCACGCCGATCGCCGGCCATGCCCGCCTCGACGGCCCGCATGTCGCGTTTCGCGGCCTGTTGCTGGCGACCGACGGCTCGGACTCGGTCGAGACCCTGGCGGCCGGTCCCGTCGATTTGGCCGAGGCGCTGGGACGCGATGCCGGCCTCGACCTGCTGGCCCGGGCGCCATACCACCTGACGCTCCCGTTCCTCGCCGCGAGCTGACCGCGGCGGTGCGCGTCCTCATCACCCGCAGCTCAGCCGATGCCGAGCGGACGGCGGTTGCCGTGCTCCGGCTCGGCCACGAGCCCGTCCTGGCGCCCGTCACCACAATCCGGCGCGAACCCGGGGCGCGGCCGTCCGGCCGGTTTGCCGCGGTCGTGGCGACGAGCCATCACGCCTTCGCGGAGGACGACGAACGCCACGGCGAACGCGCGCTGCCGCTCTTCGCCGTCGGCGGAAGAACTGCCGAGGCGGCTCGCGCGGCCGGATTCGAGGATGTCCGGATCGCCGCCGGCGATGCCGAGAGCCTGGCCGATCTGCTGCGCCTGACCCTGCCGAGGCCCGCGCGGCTGCTCTACCTCGCGGGCCGGGACCGCAAGCCGGCCCTGGCGGCGGCGCTCGACGCGGCCGGCTATAGGGTCGAGACGATCGAGATCTACGCCGCAGAGGCGGTGGAGCGCTGGCCCGCCTCGGCGCTCGACGCCCTGCGGAGCGGCTCCATGGACGTAGCGTTGCACTATTCCCGCCGTAGCGTCGAAATCGCCCTGCGGCTGGCCGAGCAGGACGGACTCGGCGACGCGCTGCTGCTGATTCACCATGCCTGCCTGTCGGCCGATGTCGCCGAACCGCTCCGCCGACGCCGCGCCGCGTCGATCGCAGTCGCGGAGCGCCCCGACGAAGACGCCCTGCTGGATTTGCTGACCAACGATCGAGTGCCGGCGCCGCGGCCCGCCGACGGGTCCCCGTGACCGCAGACCCGGCGCCGCCGGCTCCGCCGGACGCCACGGTGGTGGACGTGCTGATCCCGGTGGCGGTCGACACGGCCTATTCGTACCGTGTGCCGGAGGGTCTCGCCCTGGCGCCGGGCGACTTCGTGATGGTGCCCCTCGGCACGCGCCAGACACTCGGTGTCGTATGGGACGCACGCTCGACGGGCGGCGACAATCTGAAGCGCGTCGTGTCACGGGAAGGCTGGCCGCCCGTGCGCGGCCCGCTGCGGCGCTTCATCGACTGGCTCGCGGCCTGGACCCTGAGCCCGCGCGGCATGGTGCTGCGCATGGCGGTCCGGGCCCCGGAGTTCGCGGGTGCCGAGCCCGTGCGGGTGGGGGTCCGTCGTGCCGGTCCGCAGCCGGCCCGCATGACGCCGGCCCGCATGCGCGTCCTGGCGGCGCTGGAGTCGAATGCCGGCGACGGTCTCACCAAGCGCGCTCTGGCCGAGGCGGCCCGGTGCAGCATCGGGGTGATCGACGGGCTCGTCGACGAAGGCACGATCGAGACCGCGGTCCTGCCGCCCGACGCGCCCCCGGCCCAGCCCGATGCCGAGGCCGCGGCCGTCGCGCTCGACGCCGCCCAGGCCGAGGCCGCGAGCGCGCTGTCGGCGCGGGTCGCCGAACGGCGCTTCTCGGTCAGCCTGCTCGAAGGCGTCACCGGATCGGGGAAGACGGAGACCTATTTCGAGGCCGTGGCAACCGCGCTGCGGTGCGGCCGCCAGACCCTGATCCTGCTGCCCGAGATCGCGCTCACGGCGCAGTTCCTCGACCGCTTCGCGGCGCGGTTCGGCACCCGCCCGGCCGAATGGCACTCGGGCGTGTCGCCCAGGCGCCGCGCCCGCACATGGTCGGGCGTGGCGGCGGGCCAGGTACGGGTCGTGGCGGGCGCCCGCTCGAGCCTGTTCCTGCCGTTCCGCGATCTCGGCCTCGTCGTGGTCGACGAGGAACACGAGGCCGCCTACAAGCAGGACGACGGCGTCAGCTACCACGCCCGCGACATGGCCGTGATGCGGGGCCGCTTCGAGGCGGCCGCCGTGGTGCTGGCCTCGGCGACGCCTTCGCTCGAGACGCGCGTCAATGCCGAGACCGGGCGCTACGGCTACCTGCGGCTCCAATCGCGCTACGGCGGCCGCGCGCTGCCGGCCCTGGGCGCCATCGACCTTCGTCGCGATGCGCCGCCCCGCGGCCGCTGGATCGCCCCGCCACTGGCCGAGGCCGTGCGGGCCACGGTGGACCGCGGCGAACAGGCCCTGCTGTTCCTGAACCGCCGGGGCTACGCGCCGCTCACGCTGTGCCGCTCCTGCGGCCATCGATTCAACTGTCCGCAATGCTCGGCCTGGCTGGTGGACCATCGCTTTCGCGGCGCCCTCCTGTGTCACCACTGCGGCCATGTCGAACGCAAGCCGGGCCATTGCCCGCGCTGCGGCGAGGTCGACGCGCTGGTGGCCTGCGGGCCGGGCGTGGAGCGCATCGCCGAGGAAGCGGCGGCGCTGTTCCCGGACGCCCGGCGCCTCGTGCTGTCGTCCGACGCGCCGGGCGGCACCGAACGGCTGCGGCAGGACCTCGCGGCCATCGCGCGGGGCGAGGTCGACATCGTGGTCGGGACGCAGCTGGTGGCCAAGGGCCACAACTTCCCCAAGTTGACGCTGGCCGGTGTGATCGACGCCGACGTGGGCCTTGCCAACGGCGACCCGCGCGCCGCCGAGCGGACCTTCCAGCTGCTCCAGCAGGTGACGGGCCGGGCCGGACGCGGCGACGTGCCCGGGCAGGCCCTCATCCAGACCTGGCAGCCCGATCACCCGGTGATCCGGGCGCTGCTGACCGGCGAGGTGGAGCGGTTCTACCGCACGGAGATCGAGGCGCGGCAGCGGGCCGGCCTGCCGCCCTTCGGACGGCTCGCGGCCCTGATCGTCAGCGGCACCGACCGCCACGCGGCCGAGCATCATGCCCGGGGCCTGGCGCGCGCCGCCCATGCGATCACGGGCGACCCGCTGCGGAGCGGGGCCGACGACGCGCCGCGGATCGAGGTGTTCGGCCCGGCCGAGGCGCCCATCGCCATGATCCGCGGCCGCTACCGCTACCGGCTCCTCGTCAAGGCGCCACGCGCGGCCGACCTTCAGGGGTTTTTGCGCCGCATGGTGGCCGAAGGGCCGAAACCGACCGGCAGCCTCAAGACCGCGGTCGACGTGGAACCTCAGAGCTTCCTGTAGGACGGGACGACAGCCGTCTCGTTCAGGACCGCTCTGCCACGCGGTGAGCCACGGCGTGCCAGGAAGAGCCGAGGGGAGCCGCAGCGCTCAAGCGCATTCCGCCAGGTTTCCTGACATCGCGACGCGAGTGCGAGTGGGACGACCGCGAGAGCGACGACCACGATGGGGGAGAAAACAAGGGCATACCAGCCGAGCGGGCTCATGGGACCACTCGCTTCAGCAGGGTGCGGGCCACCATATGTAACGCTCCGCCGACGAAATCAAAAAACCCGCCACGACGAGACCCTTCTCGTCAAAGTGGTAACCGGGCGCCTGGTAGCCCCAGGCGACAGCTGGAACGACGAGCCCCGTCACGATGAAGCCGGCCGCGATGTTGTTGAGCCATGTCGCGGTAAGGCGCCATCGCTCCTTCTCGGCCTCCGTCACTTCGCCCCCCGGGGTTCTCGCGGCGTGGAGACAGCCGGTGGCGTGAGCCAAGTCGATCTCGTCTTCGAAGGGCAGTTCAGGACGCCCTCGCCCGATCTGTTGGTCGAGCGCTACCCGGCGCAGTCAGCGTCGTCCAGGCGCCTTGTACGGGACGCTTTGGACCGATAATATCTTCGGCACCGTCGTCGAGAGCCGCACGGTTTCCGTCGTTTCGAACGGCGGAGGGTTCAGGCCAGCACCATCGCTGGCAGCGTCGACCTCGGCCTGTGTGAGACTTCGCGAACGGCGAACCTGCACTCTCGTCTTCCCTCGTTCGTAGATGTCGTGCCTTTCCGTCTGGCCTACGTGATCGAACCCTTGACCGATGAGGTAGCGAACAAAGTCAGCGGAAAGGACATGCCATATCACGCGGCTTCCCTGATGAGCGGGACGCCTTGGGGCAGGTCGCGATCTCGCTTTTGCAGAAGCCGGAGCACATCGAATGCCTGTTGCTCGACGTCTGAGACCGTATCGCCCGGCGCCCCTACGACGCAAAAACCCTTGATGTCGGGCGACGTGATCGCATGCTGCCCGGACGTGAAGACCTTGTGCTCGAACGTGATCCTGTCGGGCATGGGAACAACCTTCAATGACGACCAGCCCAGTAGAGGATAGGTCGGACGCACCTTATGAAGAAGCGGGTTTCAGCCTCATGAATGTCGGGCTCTGAAGACGCCTTGTCAAACAGGGCTTAATCGGCGCTTTTGGGATCTTTGAGGTGAGGAGGCAGAGTACCGCTGGACTGATGGCGACCGCGATGCTGGCCACCATCCTTCCGGGATCGGACGCGAACATGCTTCCGCCGGTGAGGTCTTCAGCATCGTCGAGAGCCGCGCGGCCTTCCGGGCGCGGTGCCGGTCATCGCCGTCACGATGCCCGGAGCGCCCGCCGCCCGAGCGGCTGGGCGAGGCGCAGCAGGTAACCGTCAGGGTCCGCGACGACGAACTGCCGCTGCCCGACCTCGCTGTCGTCCCTTCGATACCACTTGTCTTCGACCGGCATGAACAGCGGCCAACCGGCCTTGGCGAGCCTGTCGAGGACCGGCGCCGTGGCGGCCACCTCGATTTGCAGGTTGATGCCGTTGCCGAGCGGCGGTTCGTAGGGACGCACCAGCCAATGGCGTCCCTCGGGATGATATTGGTCGAGCATGACTTCGGCACCGTCGAGCTCGAGAGAAGCAAAGCCCTCCTCGGGTCGGTCGAAGACCAGGCGGAAGCCGACGAGGTCACGCCAGAAGGCGAGGCTCCGGGCAAGATCCGTGACCGTGAGTTCGGGCATGAGCCGGTTCGAGGTGTGGTCCATGGGAAGCGGCTCCGATGACGACGGTGACCGAAAGCCGAGGAGGCGCGTGCGGACGCCGGCCCAAGCCGCAAGGACCCGCGCCGGACCTTGCCCCGGCACGCCGCGCATGCCACGTGTCACGCCATGCTCCCCTACGCCAAGATGAACGGCATCGGCAATTCCATCCTGGTGGTGGACGAGCGCGGGCACCGGCCCGTCGTCACGGCCGACATGGCGCGCGACCTCGGGCGCGGCGCGCTCGCCTTCGAGCAGATGATGATCCTCTCGGATCCGGCCGGCAGCAGCGCGAGGCCCCGCTTCGACGCCGCGGTCAGGATCTTCAACAGCGACGGCTCGCGCGCCGGCGCCTGCGGCAACGGCACGCGCTGCGTCGCCTGGTTCATGGGCCAGACCGGCAGCGGCGACGCGCAATGCCTCGACGTCGACGGCACCGCCGTGCTGTGCCGGCGCGATGGACCACTCTGCTTCACGGTCGACATGGGGGTGCCGCAGCTCGGCTGGCGCGATATCCCCTTGCGCGAGCCGGCCGACACCCTGGCGGTCGACCTCGGCGCGATCCTGGCCGAGACAGGGCTCGGGGCGCCGGTCGCGGTCGGTATGGGCAACCCGCATGCCGTGTTCTTCGTGCCGGACGCCGCGGGAATGGACCTCGCGGCACTGGGTCCGCGCTTCGAGCGGCACGCCATGTTTCCCGACCGCGCCAACATCTCCTTCGCCGAGATCCTGTCGGCCGAGCGCATCCTACTGCGGGTGTGGGAGCGGGGCGCCGGGCCGACGCTGGCCTGCGGTTCCGCCGCCTGCGCCACCTTGGTGGCGGCCGCCCGCCGTGGCCTCGCGGCGCGGCAGGCCGGCATCGTCCTCCCGGGGGGCGAGCTCACGATCGCGTGGCGCCCGGACGATCACGTCCTGATGAGCGGGCCGGTCGCGCTCGAACATCGCGGCCGGCTCGATCCCGCGACCGGCGAAACCGCGCCGTGGTAACGGTTTCGGTTCCCGATGGCGTCGAGGTACTGACCTTCGGCTGCCGGCTCAACATCGTGGAGTCCGAGGCCATGCGGAGCGCGGCACTCGCGGCCGGCCACCGCGACCTCGTGGTCGTGAACTCCTGCGCCGTGACGGCCGAGGCGGTCCGCCAAGCCCGGCAGGCGATCCGCCGCGCGGCGCGCCACCGGCCCGGCGCCGAGGTCGTCGTGACGGGTTGCGCGTCCGAGGTCGATGCGCGCTTCGCCGCCATGCCGGAGGTGTCGCGCGTGCTGCCCAACGCGGGGAAGACGGCGCCAGCGGCCTGGGCGCGCCCCGGCCTGCCGCCAGGACCCGCAGCCGCCTCACCGGCCTTCGGCCCGGCGGCGGGCGGCCGGCACACGCGCGGCTTCGTCGAGATCCAGAACGGCTGCGACCACCGCTGCACGTTCTGCATCATCCCGTTCGGTCGCGGCGCATCACGCTCCATCGCGCCCGAGCGGATCGTCGCCGAGATCCGCGCGCTGGTCGAGGGCGGTGCCGCGGAGGCCGTGCTCACCGGAGTCGACCTCACGTCCTACGAGGGACCCGGCGGCACCCGGCTCGGCGCCCTCGTCAAGCGCATCCTGCGCGAGGTGCCGGACCTCGCCCGGCTGCGGCTGTCGTCGATCGATTGCATCGAAGCCGATCGCGACCTCCTCGACGTCATCGCCGACGAACCCCGGTTCATGCCGCACCTCCACCTCTCGCTGCAGAGCGGCGACGACCTTGTCCTCAAGCGCATGAGGCGGCGCCACAGCCGCGCCGACGCGATCGCGTTCTGCAGGCAGATTCGCGGCCTGCGGCCCGCCCTGGCGTTCGGCGCCGACCTGATCGCAGGCTTCCCGACCGAGACCGACCACCAGGCCGCGCGGTCGCTCGAACTCGTCGAGGACTGCGGCGTCTCGCATCTCCACGTGTTCCCCTATTCGGCACGCCCCGGGACCGCCGCAGCCCGCATGCCGGCCGTCCCGGGCGAGGTCGTCAAGGCGCGGGCTGCGGCCCTGCGGGGCGCGGGCCAGGCCGCTCTGGCGCGGCACCTCGACCGGCACGTCGGGACGCGCGTCAAGGTCCTGACCGAACGTGGCGGGCGGGGCCGGACCGAGGATTTCTCCGCAGTGCGGCTCGGCGAGGGAGTCGCGCCGGGGCGGATCGTCGAGGCCGCCATCGCGGGCCATGACGGGCGTGAACTGGAGACGGTGCTCGCACGGAAGCCCTCTTGATGCCCGCCCTCCCGACATCGCCGGAAGGAGCGCCGGGCGCGGATCCGATGCCCTTGCAGGCCGCGATGATCTGCGCCACATAGGCGCCGGGAGGTTGGCGTGGGACGTTTCACCCGCCAACCGGGTCAGATCCGGAAGGAAGCAGCCCTAACGGGACCGAGCGGGTCTTCGTCCAGCCTCCTACCGCGCTCGACCCAAGGGGCGCCAGAGACGCCGCGTGTCGCTCGACAACAACTACCGGGTCCTGGCCCGCAAATATCGGCCGACCCATTTCGACGACCTGATCGGGCAGGACGCGCTCGTCAGGACTCTGTCGAACGCCTTCGATCTGAGCCGCATCCACCAGGCCTATCTGCTGAGCGGCGTGCGGGGCGTCGGCAAGACCACGACGGCCCGCATCATGGCACGGGCGCTCAACTATCATCGTCCGGCCCGGGACGGTGCCGCGCCGATCGACGCGCCGACGATCCGCATGCCGGGCTTGGGCACGCATTGCGAGGCCATCATCGAGTCCCGTCACGTCGACGTGGTCGAGATGGATGCCGCATCCCACACCGGCATCGATGACGTGCGCGAGTTGATCGAGAGCGCCCGCTACCGCCCCGTGATGGCGCGCACCAAGGTCTTCATCATCGACGAGGTCCACATGCTGTCGAAGGCGGCCTTCAACGGCCTGCTGAAGACGCTCGAGGAGCCGCCCGACCACGTCAAGTTCCTGTTCGCCACCACCGAGGTCGACAAGGTGCCGGTCACCGTACGGTCGCGCTGCCAGCGCTTCGACCTGCGCCGGGTGGAGGCCGACGTGATGATGGCTCACCTCAAGGCCATCTGCGGCCGCGAGGGCGTGTCGGTCGACGACGAGGCCCTGGTGGTCATCGCCCGCGCGGCGGAAGGCTCGGTGCGCGACGCGCTGTCGCTGCTCGATCAGGCCATCGCGCATGGCGCCGCGCAAGGGTCCGAAGGCGGCGGCCCGCATGTCGTGGCCGACAGCGTGCGCGCCATGCTGGGACTGGCCGACCGGGCCAGGATCATCGACCTCTTCGAACATGTGATGCGGGGCCGCCTGGCCGACGCCATGATGGGGCTGAAGCTGCTGCACGACAGCGGCGCCGATCCCGGACACGTGATGTCGGACCTCGCCGACTTCGTCCACCTCGTGACGCGGTTGAAGCTCGTGCCGGAGGCCGCCAAGGATCCGGCCCTGACCGAAGAAGAGCGCCGCCGCGGCGCCAGCTTCGCGGCGGCGCTCTCGCTCCCGGTCCTGACCCGGACCTGGCAGCTGCTGGTCAAGGGACTCGCCGACGTCAAGGATGCGCCGCGCCCGCTGCAGGCGGCCGACATGGTGCTGGTGCGGCTCGCCTGCGCGGCCGACCTGCCGACGCCCGACGAAGCGTTGAAGCGCCTCGCCTCCACACCCGCGAGGGGTGGCGCCGAGCCCGTCGCCGGATCGCCTGGGCGGATCATAGGGGCGGTGAACGGCGGCGGCGGGAGCCTCGCGGGCGGCATGGCCGCCATTGCACCGTCGCCCGAGTCCCCGCCCGCGCCGGTCCGCCCGGCGTCGTCGGCGCAGGCGGTGGCGCAGACGCGGCCAGTGCCGGCGCTGCCGAGCGCGGCAGCGCAACCAACGCCGCGGCTCGAGACCTTCGCCGACGTGGTGGCGCTGGCCCAGGCCCGGCGCGATATCCAGTTGAAGCTGGCGCTGGAACGCGACGTGCGGCTGGTGCGCTTCGAGGATGGGCGGATCGAGTTCGAACTCGCCCCCAACGGTTCGCCTCGGATCGCCGCCGACCTGATGCGTCGCTTGGCCGAATGGACCGGGGCGCGGTGGATGGTTTCGGTCGTGTCGGGCGGCGGCACCCCCACGATCCGCGAGGTCGCCGATGCGAAAGCGCGCGAGGAGAAGGACGGTGTCGCCTCCGACCCGATCGTCCGCCAGCTGCTCGACACCTTCCCGGGTGCCGAGATCGTGGCGGTCCGATCGCTGGTCGATGCCCCGGCAGCGTCGCCCCTCGCGGCCACGGTGGCCGGTGCGGGGGCCGACGCCGACGTCGGCTATGACGACGGCTTCGACGACGACGATCCGTGATCGAAACAGGGGAACCGAGATGGCCGACATCATGGGCTTGATGAAGCAGGCGCAGGCCCTGCAGGAGAGAATGGCGGAGGTCCAGAAGGACCTGGAGTCGCTCGAGGTCGAGGGTGCGGCCGGCGGCGGGCTCGTGCGCGTGACGCTGAGCGCCAAGGGCGCCATGAAGGGCGTCACGATCGACCCGTCGCTGTTGACCTCCGACGAGAAGGAAGTCCTCGAGGACCTCCTCGTGGCGGCTCATGCCGACGCACGCGTCAAGGCGGAGCGCCTCGCGGACGAGAAGATGAAGACCGTGACGGCGGGCCTCTCGCTGCCGCCCGGCATGAAGCTGCCGTTCTGAGCCTGCCGCCCGAACGCCATGGCTGAGCGCGTCGCCGGCCCGGAGATCGAGCGGCTGATCCAGCTCCTGGCACGGCTGCCGGGGCTCGGACCCCGCTCGGCGCGCCGCGCCGCGCTGCACCTCATGCGTAAGCGCGAGGAACTGCTGACGCCCTTGGCCGAGGCCATGCGGGTCGCGCGCGAGCGCATCGTCACCTGCGCGGCCTGCGGCTCGGTCGACACCCTGTCGCCCTGCTCGATCTGCCGGGACGAGCGGCGCGATCCGTCACAGCTCGTGGTGGTCGAGACGGTGGGCGACCTCTGGGCTCTGGAGCGGGCCGGCGTGGTCAAGGGGCGTTATCACGTGCTCGGCGGCGTGCTGTCACCGCTCGACGGCATCGGGCCGGGCGACCTCAACCTGGCAGGGCTGGTCGAGCGCGTGGCGGCCGGCGAGGTTCGCGAGGTGATCCTCGCGGTGAATGCCACGGTCGACGGCCAGACCACCGCCCATTACGTGACCGATCTCCTGGCCCATCTGGGGATCGCGGTGACGAAGCTCGCCCATGGCGTGCCGGTCGGCGGCGAACTCGATTACCTCGACGAAGGCACGCTCGCGGCCGCCATCCGGTCCCGCACGGCGTTTTGAAACGTTGCAGGAGCGACGGCCCCGCTCAGTCTCGGGTGCCCGGCCCGTCCGGTCGAGGTCGGATGCGCGGCGCGCGACCTTTGCGAATGTGACGAGCAGGGAGAGACGGGACGCGGCTGACCGGAGACAGCAATTGGCGGCTCATCTCCCGCCACCTCCGACCTTTGGGTGTCCCGGGCGCCTGCCTCACGTCTGCGACGTGCACAATACATCGCCGATCATGCAGGGCAGCATCTTCGGCTGCGTGTTCGGGCGGATCGAGGACGCCGGTGGATAGGCCAGGACTGGACCGGTCGGCCCGGAGGCGCATCCGGAGAGGAAGAGCAGAGACGCTGCCATCAGGGCGATGCGGAGGTGAGCCATGGCTTCCAGTGTGCGCGAAGGAGGAGCAGCCGTCCAGGGCGACCCCGCCCCCGTCCAGGAAAACATGAGGGACGCCACGGTCGATTCTTAAGGGTGGAGCGCCGTCTTTGCGAGCGGAGCGAAGCAACCCAGCCTTCGTGACGGTCGATCTGGGTCGCTTCGGCTCGCGCTCGCGATGACGGTGACGAGCCCGAACAGAGGCAAAAACCCTTTTACCCGACTGCTCCGCGTCCACGTCCAAGGCCGAAACCCTTGCACCCCCGCCCAATTGCCTCGAGCTTCGAGTCGACCCGGGACCTCCAGGGTGGATCGCGGGTCGTGTCTCGTTTGACATCGGAAAGGCTTGAGCCCGTTCGCGGCCGGAAGCGCGGACCATCCGAGACGCGGCAGACGGCAGCTTTGGGTGCAGGCTGTGTGAAAACGCCGACTTTGTCGCGGAGGATGGTGACCGCGTGGTCGGCTTTGGTTCCTGCGCCGGGTCGGCGCGAATCCACTTTGTTCGATGCAGGAGGAGGACTCAAGCATGACGAGATTGCTGATCGCTGGTGCAACCGGGCTCGTCGGAAAGCTTGTCTTGAAGCAGGCGCTTGCTGACCAGCGGGTAAGTCGGGTGATCGCCTTGACCCGCCGCCCTATCGCATCGAGCGACAAGCTGGAGAACGTCGTAATCGACTTCTCCGACATGCCCGACCAAGCCGCCTGGTGGTCCGTCGATGGCGTTGTCAGTGCGCTCGGCACGACGCGCGCCGCGGCCAACTCGCGTTCCGCCTACCGGGCGGTCGATTACGACTACCCGCTTGCTGTCGCACGTCGTGCACGTGACCATGGCGCGACACACTTTGCGCTGACCTCGTCGCTCGGAGCAGATCCTCGCTCGCCCTTCGTCTACACACGAACGAAGGGTGAATTGGAGCTCGAACTGAGGAAGCTCGGCTTCCCGTCCCTGACGATCGTTCGCCCAAGCGTGCTCGACGGACATCGAGAGCAACACCGCCCCGATGAACGCATGGCCAAGATCATCTTCAGAATGATGGCTCCCGTACTCCCGCGCCGGCTGCGCATCAGTCCTGCAAGCGCCGTCGCAGCCTCTCTAATCGACGGAGCTGTCGAAGCCCCACCGGGCATTCATCTCAAGACTAACGACGACATGAACTAGGCGGCCGAGATCGCCGAGCGCCGCAAGGGCGCCTGCGCAAGTTGGGGCCGCGGCACCGGCCCGTCGCCGACAGCCCGGAGGAGGCCGGCTCGATCGCCGAGATGGACCATCGTGATCCTCGCTCCCGCGCAGCCCTACACCGGTGGCATCGGTGATCGATGGTGCGGCACCCGAGAGTCGGCTCAGAAATTCAAACTGAGACACCTCCGATTCCGGCCAGCCTTGCCTTTACAGTTCGAGTCGTGGCACTGGTCCCGCGGAGTGCGGGTCGATGGCCCGCGTTTCGCGTTGCGGGTCGACGCCTTGAAACGGCCCGGTGGCTCGCCTAGCGCCATGCTGCCGGCGCCGCCGCGAGACACTGAGGATACAAGCCACCGCATGTTGACCACGATCGTAGCGCGGATCGTCGCCGCCAGTAGCCGCCATGCCAAGCTCGTCGTGTTGCTGGCCGCCATCCTCACCGTCCTGGCCGGCTATCATGCGGTCTCGCATTTCGCCATCAACACGGATTCGAGCACCCTGATCGCCAAGGACCTGCCGTGGCGGCAGCGTCAGGCCGCCTTCAACAAGGCGTTCCCGCAGAACGACGGCCTGATCCTGGTGGTCCTCGACGGCGCCACGCCGGAGGCCGCCCAGGACGCCGCCGATCGCCTCGTCGCCAAGCTGAAGGACCGGACCGACCATTTCGACTTCGTGCGCCTACCGCCCGAACAGAGCTTCTTCGGCAAGGACGGGCTGCTGTTCCAGCCGGTCGCCAAGGTCCAGCAGGTCGCCGACCAGTTGAGCAAGGCCCAGCCGCTCATCGGCACGCTGGCGGCCGACCCGAGCCTGCACGGCCTTATGCAGATGGTCGGCATGATCGGCATCGGCGTCGAGCAGGGCAAGACCCCGCTCGACCAGGTGGCGCCATTCTACGGCCATATCGCCGATTCGATCGAGGGCGCGCTCGCCGGCAAGATGGTGCCCTTCTCGTTCCAGGATCTCGTCGGCGGCTCCGGCGGGCAGGCGAACCCGAACCGCCGCTTCGTGCAGATCAAGCCGAAACTCGATTACGGCGCTCTCGAGCCCGGCCGAGGCGCCACCGACGTCGTGAACAAGGCGGTGGCCGACCTCGATCTCACGCCCGCCAACGGCGTCACGGTACGGCTCACCGGACAGATCCCGCTCGACGACCAGGAGTTCGGCACCATCAAGGACGGCTTCGCCCTGAACTCCCTTCTCACGGTGGCGGCCGTGGTGTTCCTGCTGTGGCTGGCGCTGAAGTCGGGCCGGCTGATCGTGGCGGTGTTCCTGTCGACCGCTGTCGGCCTGGTGCTGACCGCCTCGCTCGGCCTCGCCCTCGTGGGCGCGCTGAACCTGATCTCGATCGCCTTCGCGGTGCTGTTCATCGGCATCGGGGTGGATTTCGGCATCCAGTTCTCGGTCCGCTACCGCGACGAGCGCTACATCGAGCCCCGGCTGCTGCCCGCCATCGCGGGTGCAGGCGCCAAGGTGGGCCGCCCGCTGATGCTGGCGGCGGCCGCCACGACGGCTGGCTTCTTCTCGTTCCTGCCGACCGATTACCGCGGCGTGTCCGAACTGGGCCTCATCGCCGGCAACGGCATGATCATCGCGTTTCTGGTGAGCATCACGCTGCTGCCCGCCATGCTGGCGATCTTCAATCCACCGTCCGAAGGGCGCGAGGTCGGCTACCGGTTCCTGGCGCCGGTCGACCGGTTCCTGGAGACGCATCGCGTGTGGGTCATCGTCGCGACGCTCGGCCCGGTGGCCCTGATGTCGCCGCTGCTCTTCCACGTGCGTTTCGACTTCAATCCGCTCAACTTGAACAGCACCAGGGTCGAGTCGGTCGCCACCGTCCTCGATCTGGCCCGGGACGCCAATACGACGCCCTACAAGATCGACGTGCTCGAACCCTCGCTGGCCCGGGCCAACGCGGTCGCGGCCGAGATCGCCAAACTGCCCGAAGTGGCGAGCGCCAGGACGCTCGACGCCTTCGTGCCGGCCGAACAGGAGCCGAAGCTCCTCGTCGTCTCCGACCTCAAGGACCTGCTCGGCCCCTCGCTCGATCCGGCCGACGCCAAGCCGGCGCCGACCGACGCCGAGGAGGTGGCGGCGCTGAAGGGCGCCGTGGTGCGGCTCGACCGTGCTGCGGCCAAAGGCACGGGCCAAGCTGCCGCTACCACGAAGCGGCTGTCGGCCGCCGCCGGCAAGCTCGCCGACGCACCGCCCGAAGCGCGCGCGCTCGCGCGGCAGGCCTTCGTGCCGGCCATGCACCTCCTGGTCGATCAGCTTCGCGGACTCGTGTCGGCCGAACCGGTGACGCTCGACACCCTGCCGAACAATATCCGGGCCGACTGGATGACCGCTCAGGGGC
>JAABUY010000706.1_pt1 | contig 54551 bp, 56 predicted proteins | sample 5560271 | NCBI WGS metagenome assembly JAABUY01 (sample SAMN10711886, study PRJNA513374) | rock metagenome | isolation source: Antarctica rocks | place: Antarctica: Victoria Land, University Valley | reverse complement strand
GTGGCCGAGATCGGCCCTGTCCCGTCTCGCCCAGCCGGCGATTGCGTTCGCCGCGCCTCGAGAGCTCCGGCCTCGCCTGGGCTTCGGCGTGCCCTGGAGCCTTCGCAGCAGACCGCTGCTTTCGCCTTGATCCGGTGGTGTCGCGTTGGGGAACGAGATCGGCGCGTATGCCTCGCGCTCAGGTCGGCCACGAGGGGGTGGGCTGGGGCGGCCGATGCGCGCGCTGCGGCGCGTGGCGGGTCACCGGCCAAAGGCTACGCCGCCCGCCCGACGGGCGACGCTCCTGCAACACCTGACGTTCAAGCCGACCAGCCAGCACCGAGGCCAAGTCCCCGACAGACGAAAGTCCAGCGTGACCGCGAAGCCCTCTGGTGACGAGCGAGATAGTCGACGACATCAGTGCGCCCCGTGCACCAGCCGGCAAACGGCAACGACACGGCCAGACTAGATGCCCACCCGGGGTTGGTGTCGGTTTGTTACCGGTGCGTGCCTGGGCATTAGGGCGCCGCGGATCGTCGTCGGGCTCCTGACGGGGCCGCTGCGCCGTCTTTGATCGGGGCTGGTTCCGGGGGGCTCGTGAAAGTCCTCGTAACACTTTCGCTTCTCGGCGACCAGAGGGGGGTATGGGGTCAGGCTCGTTCTGGGACACGTTGGCGTGCGCGGCTGGGTCGTTGGGCGCGGTCGGCGTGGGGGGTTGGGCTGGTGAGGGCAGCCGGCAGGGGCGGCGGCCACGGCCAGATGATTGTCGGCTGGTGAGCTGGGCGGCGGGGCGGTAGTTCGTCGTGGTCACTGCGCGTAGCCTGGGGATCGGCACGGATTACGCCCGGTACTTGGAGGGCCGCGCCCAGCTGCCCGAGCGCGGGGATTACTACCTGGGTCCCGACGGGCTCCCGGCGGAGGCCCCGGGGCGGTGGGTGATGCTGCCCGAGACCCAGGGGCTGTTGGGCATCGATGCGGATGCTGGGTTGGTGGGCGAGCAGTTCCGGCGGCTTGTCGCCGGGCGCCATCCGGTGGAGGATCGCTTTGTCCGCGGGGTGGGCGTCGACAGGGAGGGGCGAGTTGGCCGCGCAGGGGGGATCGATGTGGTGTTCTCGGCCCCCAAGAGCGTGAGCGTGGCGTGGGCGGTCGGTGGCCCGCAGACGCGGGCGGCGATCGAGGCCGCTCAGGACGCCGCCGTGGCCCGGACGGTGGCCTACCTGCGTGAGCGGGTGCCCACCGCGCGTCCTCGGTCGGGTGGGGGCACCCGCGAGTTCGTTCCCGCCGCCGATGTCCTGGCCGCGGCCTGGCGTCATACCGTGACGCGGGGGATTGACGGGGAGGATGGGTTGGCTGACCCCCAGCTGCATGATCATGTGGTCATCACCGGGGTGCTGCGTGAGGACGGTGCGGTCAATGCGGTGGCGTCGCGGGCGATCACCCAGGGCGGCCATCCGCGGGAGTTGGGAGCCGTGTACCGCGCCGAGCTGGCCGCCGGGCTGCGTGCCGCGGGGTTCTCGATCCAGGCGGGAACCGGGAAGGAGGGGCGCTACTTCGAGATCGACGGGGTTGGCCAGGAGACTGTCGACGCCTTCTCGCACCGCTCCCGGGAGGTTGACCGGGCGATCGCGCAGTTCCAGGCCGCCTACGGCCGGCCGCCTGATCGGGGTGAGTTGGGTGGGGTAAAGCTCGCCCAGCGCCGCCAGAAGGTCCCGACCACCCGCGGGGAGCTGACCGCCCGCTGGCAGACCACGGCGGCTGAGCACGGCCTGACCCGCGACGGCGTCTACCAGCTGCGCCGCGGCCAGTCGACGGTGAGCCGTGCGGGTGGGGATCCGTCGTGGCGGCATCGGGTCGAGGGGCGGTTGGCCTATGACCGGGCGATCGTGACCGGCCCGACGGTGACCGCGACGGTGCTGGAGCAGGGGGCGGGGGAGGGCAGCGCCGATGAGCTGCTCGCGCGGGTGGGGGAGCTCAAGCAGTCAGGGAGTCTGCTCGAGCTCACCGACGGGCGCTACACGACGCGGGAGATCCGTCGCGCCGAGCGACTCATTCACACCACCACCCAAGGCCTGGCCCGACCCAGCCCCGCAGTCGACGTCGGCGACCACGCGCGCGAGCACGGCCGGGCCGTGGCCAGCGAGCGGATCGGCGCCCCGCTTTCCGCGGAGCAGGACCACGCGTTGGGCGTGTTGACTGGTCCGGAGCGCATCGCGGTGCTCATCGGCCCCGCCGGCACCGGCAAAGGGGTGGTCTTAGAGGCCGCCGCCCAGGCCGAGCGTCACGCCGGCCGCCACCCGATCGGTGTCGCCCTCGCGGGGAGCACCGCCCAGCGCCTCGGCGAAGACCCGGCCAGCGCCCTGCACGACCACACCATGACCCTCGACGCCCTGATCCACCGCGCCCAGACTGGCAGTCAGGGGGTGGGGCAGGACACGACGATCACCGTCGATGAGGCCGCCATGCTCGACACCCGCCGCACCGCCGCGCTCTTCGACCTCGCCGCACAGACCGGGGCAAAGCTCGTCCTCGTCGGTGACTCGCGTCAGCTGCAATCCATCCAGGCCGGCGGGATGTTTGACCACATCCACAACACCGCCCCCTCAGCCGAGCTGGACGACGTCCGACGGACCACCGACCAGGCTGAGCGCAACGCCTGGAAAGCGCTACGCCGTCACGACCCCGAACCGGCCCTAGCCCACTACCTCGCCCGCGGGCAGCTGCACATCGAAAACACCCGCCCCCAAGCCCTCGAAGCCGCCTGCCAACGCCACCACCAGCTCACCGCCACCCACCTGGCCAAGGACGTCGCCCTGGTCCTCGACGGGTCAAACCACGAGATCCACCGTGCCAACGCCCGCATCCAACACCTCCGCCACCAACGCGACGAGCTGGCCGCAGACCACGTCGAGCACCCCGACCCCGACATCCACTACGCCCTGCACACCGGCGACCGCATCACCTTCGTCGCCCCCCACCGCGAAGACGGCCAACGCCGCGTCGAGAACGGCACCACCGGCCACATCCTCGCCGCCGACCCCAACATCAATGGGGTCATGGTCGGCCTGGACGGCAGCGACCGCCAGGTCGCGGTCTTCGGAGACGACCTCGATCGGTTGCGCCTGGGCTACGCCCACCACGTCCACCGCGTCCAGGGCGCCACCGTCGAGCACACCATCGCGGTCACCGGCGGCTGGCAAACCAACGCGCAGGCCACCTACGTCCTGGCCTCCCGCGCCCGACAGACCACCCACTGGCACGTCAACCGCGACGATCTCGGCCACGACGGCACCGACACCGACCGCATCAACCGCCTCGCCCAGCGCATGACCCACACCCACAACCACGAACCCTCCATCAACACCCCACTTGCGCCCGACCAGCCGTGGGTCGACCCCGCCCCCGAGCTCCACCGTCTCAGACCACTCCCCGGCCACATCACCCGGCGCCCCATCGACCGCACCACCCCCGACCGCCACGAGCTCTACCCCGACCCCTACACCAACGACTACCTCAACCACCCACCATCGCTGGGCCCCCAGCCCCCCGCTCCCCCCGAGCCGTCCATCGACCTCGACTGACCCCGCCGTGAACTCCCCCCGCCACTGGTCACCGCAGACCGGCTCTGCCCAGCTCTCGCTGGACCTCCCGGAGGCGCCGCTGCGCGAACCTCCATCGTTGTCCCGTCCCGCGCCAACGCCCCCAGCGCCGTCAGTCCAGCCCGAGCCTCCCGCCGGAATTCTCGGTCTGCACGCCGACGACCCGCTCCTCAATGTCCACGAATGCGCGTCCGCGGTCCGCATGTCCGAGGACTCGATATACCGGGCGCTCACCTCAGGCGAGCTGCGCGGCAGCAAGCTGCGCGGGCGCTGGCGCGTCTACCGCAGCGAGCTTCACGGATGGGTGCAGCGCTGCCGGGCCCGCGTTCCCAGTCCTCCCGACGCGATGGTCCAGGGCAAGGCACCGCGTCGGCGCAGCGCGGAGCGGCGAAGCCGTCCGCCCATCGGGGATCCTCCGACGACCTCAGCAACCGACTACGCGACATCATGAGGACGGGAAAGCTGTGAAGCCGGTCAGGACTAAACGCAAGGACGGCAGCGTCGTCTGGCTCGTACGCTGGCGCGAACGCGGCCGCGACTCCGCCCGGCGCAGCAAGGCCTTCTCCAACAAAGCCAACGCGGAGAAGTGGATCACCCACCTGCGCAACCAGAAGGAGCTCGGCCAGCTCGCCACCGCCAGCACGATCCCCCTCGCTGAGCTCGCTTGCATCTACGTCGAGCAGCACCTCCCCGGTCTGGCCACACGCACGCGGCGCGATTACGCCCGCGCCATCGAGCGCCACATTCTCCCCCGCCTCGGAGACCAAGAGCTCCGCAGCATCAACCTGATGGCCGTCGAGCGCTTCCGCCGCGACCTTGAACGTGACGGCGTTGACCCCTCGACCATCCGCCGGGCGATGATGATCCTCCAGGGGATGCTCTCGCGCGCCGTCGCCTGGGGCTACATCACCGCCAACCCCGCCCGCGACGCCCGCAAGCCGCCGATCAAACGTCGCCGTCGCGTCCGCCCGCTCTCGCCGAGCGAGCTGGAGGACATCCGCGACGTCCTGCTCGACGCCGGGCGCGCCGGCGATGCCACGCTCGTCTCGGTCCTGGCCTACGCCGGCCTCCGGCCCCAGGAGGCGCTCGCCCTCCAGTGGCACCACGTCGGTCGCCAGACCCTGCTCGTCGAGCAGCGCGCAATCTTCGGCGAGATCACCCCGGCCACAAAGAACGGCGACCCGTCACGGACCGTCGGCCTCCTCGGACCGTTGCGCTCCGACCTTCTCCAGCGCCGCATCGCCCTCGGCAACCCACCCGACAGCGCCCTGGTCTTCCCCCGGGCGACTGACGGACAGCCCTGGCTGGACTACGACTGGCTCAACTGGGGCCGGCGCACGTGGCACTCGGCCCTCAAGACCGCGTGCCTACCGCCCATGCCGCCCTACGACCTCCGGCACGGCTACGCCTCCCTCCTCGTCTACGAGGGCCGCTCGGTCAACGAGATCGCCGAGCAGCTCGGCCACAGCCCGGCCATCACCTGGAGCACCTATTCCCACGTCATCGAGGACCTCCACGGCTGTTCACCCGAGCCGGCCGAGCAGCGGATCGCCGCCGCCCGCGCGGCCCGCGAGAGTCGGGCCAGAGCCCGGGAAGAGCGCCACCACGGCGGCGACGGACGCCAGCGCCGCGCAATCTCGCCCTGATGGCCAGCAGCGAATCCTTCGCCCTCCGGCGCGGCCGACGCGATACTGCTGGCATGGAGCTCCGCGGTGCCTACCCCGCCGACCGGGCCGCCGCGCTTGCCGGGGTGCCCAAGTCCACCCTGCACTACTGGGCACGGCGAGACGTGCTGATCCCCTCGGTGTCGGCCGAGCGCGTCAAGTACTGGTCCTACAGCGACGTGGTCGGGGTTCGCACCATCGCCTGGCTCCGCGCCACCAAGACCGCCGCAGACGGCCACGACATCCCGCGCACCGCCATGACGGCGGTGCGTCGCGCGCTTCGCCAGCTCGACCAGCTCGACCTCGGCCTGTGGTCCAGCGACGGTGTGCCGAACGTGGCCGTCGAACGGGACGGCAGCATCGTCCTCAGCCCCGACACCCAGCCGGAGCGCCCCAACGGCCAGGAGCTCATCGACGCCCCCTGCCTCGACGTGCTGCGCCCGTTTGAGCTCAATGCCGCGGTGCGCGGCCCCGATCTGGTGCGACCCCGCCCGCGTCTACGAATCGTTCCCGGGAGGCTCTCAGGGGCCCCCCACGTCCACGAGACGCGCATCGAGACCCAGGCGCTCGCTGCTCTGGCTACTCGGGGGATGAGCGCCGAGCGGATTGTCAGGCTCTATCCCGTCATCGAGCCGGCCGACGTCGACGATGCGCTCGATCTCGAGCGCGAGCTCCAGCCGGCCCTCGTCGCGGCCGCCTGACCCGTCCGGGTCCGTGCCCCGGCTCTTCGCGCTGGACCAGAACTTCCCCGAGCCGATCGTCGACGCCCTGGCCGACTTCCTGGCCGAGGACGCTGAGGTCGTCCCGCTCCGCCAGATCGACCCGCGGCTGACCACCGCCGACGACTGGCAGATTCTCCACGCCCTCTACGCGCACAAGCGGACCTGGGACGGCCTCATCACCACCGACTCCAGCATGCTCGGCCTGCCGAAGGAGCTGGCCGTCATCTGCCAGACCAAGCTCACCCTCGTAGTGGCGATCGGCGCCGGTCACGATCCCATCAAGGCCACCGGCCTGCTGCTCGCCCACCTCGGGTCCATCGCCCAGGCCACCGACCCAGACGCGGCGCAGATCTGGACGCTGCGCACCGTCGCCCGCCGTCCCGAGGACCCGTGGGACCACCTCACCCGTGCCGCCGAGAATCAGGGGATCCAGGCCAGGACGCTTTACCACCGCGAACGTCTCTCACCCGTCGCCCTGAGCGCCCCTCCGGAGCTCAAGAACTGAAAGCTGGTGGACCCGTGGTGGACCTGCGAGCCTTCTGACCGTCTGCCCCAACTCCACAAAATCCCTGCAAATGGGCCAAGCCGGAGCCCGGATTCGAACCGGGGACCTGCGCTTTACAAGAGCGCTGCTCTGGCCAACTGAGCTACTCCGGCGCCGCGAGGTGGAGTCTACGTCCGGCACGGCGGTACCCGGCGCCCGCCGAGGATTTCGTGCATGACCTACCCCGGCCTGGCGGCTCGCCCTCCCGCGATGTTGTGCATCCATGCCGTGCACGACCTGCCCACCCTCCCGATCACCGAACCCCGCTCGATGTTGTGCACCCCATGAACGGGCGACGCCGCCGAGGCCGGGGCCCAGCCGCCCCCTACCCCCCGCTCGCAGTCGCCGCCAGATCCTCCACCCGCCCGTGCCCGTTGGATGACACGACGACCTCGGTCACCGGCTCCTCGGGCTCGACCGGCGGGTTCAGCCGGCGCTCGATCTCTCCCAGCACGACGCCGAACAGCGTGTGGCGCCAGAGCATCTGCCCGAAGGCCGCAGGGTTGCCCCACAACCGCGGCATGGCGGCGCGGGCCGGATGCACGCGGTCGGTGACCATGGTCATCGGCCACGTGGCCACGCCCTCACTCAGGCCGGCGGCGGGGCCGCGCGCCCAGGAGGGCAGCGGGATAGATGGGCGCGCGAGGGCGTAGGCCGCGCCGAAGAGGGCGCCGTTGCTCAGGTGAAGGGCGATTCCGACCGGGCGCCAGGCCCCGACCGGGCCTCGGCCCGATCGCCGCACGAAGGCGCGTCCCAGCAGCTCGCAGTCGTCGTAGTCGACGCCGAACAGGCGCTGGTCCAGCGGCTGCTGGGCCGCCCACACCGCGGCGGCCAGCGTTCCGGCGACGGCGCCGCGCACAGCGCGAGGGGCGTCGAGGGCCATGGTCAGACCACTGTAACGGTGAGCAGGACCCGGGGTTGAGCCAGGCAGATGCCCGCTCCCGCCCCTGCGTGTCCCGCGCCCACGCCCGCGAGCCCCGCAGGGGCCTCCGCGACGTACGAAGCCGAGCACCGTCGCGCTCGCGAACGGGGGGTCAACCCGATCCTCTACTGGCTGGTGCGCGCGGTCTTCCAGCCCTTCTTCCATCTCTACTTCCGACTCAGCCGGATCGGCCGCGAGCACATCCCCACCGACGGTCCGGTCATCTTCGCCTCCAACCACCGGTCGTTCCTCGACCCGTTCGTGATCGCCACCCTGATCCGGCGGCCGATGTACTACGTGGCCAAGCGTGAGCTCTTCCGCCACCGGCTGCAGGGGTGGTTCCTCAACTCGCTCGGGGCCTTCCCGGTCGATCGGGGCAGCTCCGACGCCGAGATGATCGCCACCGCCAAGGCGATTCTCGCCCGCGGCGACTGCGTCCGCATCTTTCCCGAGGGAACCCGCATTCGCCCGGGCGCCCTCGGGACGCCAAGGCGTGGCGTGGGCCGGCTGGCGCTGGAGTCCGGCGCCCCGGTGGTCCCGCTCGCGGTGATCGGAACCGAGGACGTCCGCCGCGGCTGGCGCATCCGGCCGCACAAGGTTCGCATCCGCGTCGGGCGCGCGCTGACCTTCCCGCGGGTCCAGCGCGCCTCGCCGGCGCTGGCCCAGGCGGTCACCGACCGGGTCTGGCCGTGCGTGATGCTCCAGTGGGAGTGGCTGGGCGGCGTCGTGCCGATGCGCCGGGCCGCGGTCATCGGCTCGGGCGCGCGGGCCGCAGCTCTCACCGAGCTGCTGGCCCGCGCCGGCCTCGACCTCGACGCCAGGTCCGGCGCCGCGACGGCGACCGGGCCGCCCTTGGCCGATTGCGACCTGGTCTGCCTGGCCGGGGCCGCCGCCGAGCTCGGTTCCATGCTCGCCGCCCATGGGGAGGCGATCAGTCCGCACGCCACCGTGCTCGTCCACGTCGACGGGCTCGTCGCGCCCCTGGGCACGTTGCCAGTCGCCTATGTCGCCGAGCGGGTCTGCGCCCGCGTGGTCGCCTGCCTGGGTGGGCCGGGCCACGCCGGCGACGCGCTGCGCGGCGGAGCTGTACCGGTCGTGGCCGCCACTGATCCCGGCGTGGCGCGCGAGCTCGCCGAGATGCTGCGGCGCGCGGGCCTGCCCGCCGAGCACAGCAGCGCGACCCTCGCCGCGCTCGTCGAGGGTTGCGTGGAGCCCGAGCAGTGGACGAGGCAGCTCCTCCGTCAGACGGCGGGTCAGCGCGCCGCGTAGCCTGCCGTGCGTGCCACCGCCGCCAGCCGCCAGCTCGAAGGCCCAGATCGATGACGACTTCTCCGACCTCTACCGAGCCCATCTGCGCGATGTCTTCTCCTACGCCTACTACCGGGTGGGCAACCACCACGACGCTGAGGACATCACCGAGCAGACCTTCCTGCAGGCCTACCGCCACTTCGAGCGGGCCCGCGCCGAGTCCAACGGACGACCGCTGCGTCCGTGGCTCATCCGCATCGCCCACAACCTGGCGGCCAACTACTACCGCGACCGCGCCCGCCGGCCCCAGACGCCCCTGGATGACTCCGAGGCCACTCTGGCCACGGTTCACGACACCGAGTCGCTGGTCGAGGGGCGGGCCGAGCTGGCCCGCGTCCTGGCCGGCGTGGCCAAGCTGCCCGACGAGCGGCGCGAGGCGCTGATCATGCGCTTCGCCCTGGCCATGGACAACCGCGAGATTGCCCGCGCCATGGGCAAGACCGACGGCGCCACCAAGGTTCTGCTGCACCGGGCCATCCGCCAGCTTGAGTCCATTCTCGAGCAGAGCGAGGTCGCGTGAGCCCTCCGGCCGAGGCCGCTGCCTCGGAGCTCGAGGCGCTCCTGCGTCGCGCCCTGGCCCCGGTGGATCCACCCGATGATCTCGTGGAGCGGGTGGAGTCCACCCTGGCCGACCTGCATGGCGCCGCCGCCGAGGAGTTGGAGAACTGGGAGCTGTCGGCCATGCGTGATCCGCGCAACTGGGCGCGGCCGGTCGCCGCGGCGGCGATGACGCTGGGGGCCGGGAGCGCCCTGGTCCTCGTGCGCACCCGCCAGCGCGCCAGTCGCCGGGGCCAGCCCACCGGGGTGCTGGACGCGATCGAGCAGACCGTCTCGGATCTGGCCACCGAGACGCGCCGCCTGGTCGACCGCTGATCCGCCGCTCGGTCCAAGGCGTAGCCCCCACACGATGAAACCCGCCTGGCCCGTCTCTGCGCGCCGTCGTTCCCAGAACCTGCGCGCCCTGGCCGACGAGGATCTCATGCGCCTCGTTCCCGAAGGGGATGCCGCCGCCTTCGAGGCGGTCTTCGCCCGCCATGAGGGGGTGGCGTTCTCGCTCGCCTACCGGATCTGCGGGGACCGGGCCGTCGCCGAGGAGGTCTGCCAGGAGGCGTTTCTTGCCCTGTGGCGCAGCGGCGCCCGCTACGACTCGGCCCGCGGCAGCGTGCGCACCTGGATCCTCGGCATCGTCCACAACCGCGCCATCGACGCCCTGCGCCGGGCCGGGGTCCACGATCGCCGCCGCTCGGACGACGAGGGCGCCGCCGAGACGCTGGAGTCAACCGAGCGCACCGAGGTCGAGGCGCTTCGTCGCGACGAGGCACGCGCTGTGCGCTCGGTACTCTCAGATCTCCCCGACGAGCAGAGCCGGGTCATCGAGCTTGCCTACTTCGGCGGCTTCACCCACTCGGAGATCGCCGACGTCGTGGAGGCGCCGCTGGGTACGGTGAAGGGCCGCATGCGCCTGGGCTTGGAGAAGATGCGCGTCGCCCTCGAGTCGGAGTCGCGATCGTAAGCGGCGCTGAGTCCCACTGCCGGCGGGCCGACTCGGTCGGCGCCTACGTGCTGGGCGCGCTGCCCGACGCGGAGGCGCGCGGCTTCGTCCGCCACCTCGATGACTGCCGGCTCTGCCGCGAGGACGTGACCCGCCTGCGCGCGCCGGTCGAGCTGCTGTCGGCCGGGGCGCCGCCCGCCGTCCCTTCGGCGTCGCTGCGGCGCAACGTGATGGCCACGGTTCAGCACGAGGCCGCTGACCGTCGTCGGGAGGGGCGCACGTCGCGCCCGAGCCGCGTGTTGCCCTGGGCGCTGGTGGCGGGGCGCACCACGCTGGCCGCCGCCGGGGCCGCGGCGGTCGCCGCGGTTGCCGTGACGGTGGGGATCGGCGCCAGCGGCCCCAGGAGGGTTGCCGTTTCGCCGCAGTCTCATCTGGCTGGGCAGGTGGCGGTGCTCTCGCCCGGCGGCGCGGGGCAGTTCGCCCTGACCGGGCAGCAGGGGACCCTGAGGGTGCGTGGGCTGCCCGAGCCACCGCACGGCCGGGTCTATGAGGTGTGGCTCCAGCGGGCCGGCATGGCCCCCCAGGCCACCGATGCGCTGTTCACCACCAACGAGCGGGGGGAGGCCGAGGTCGGGGTGCCCGGGTCGCTCGCCGGTGTGCGCCGCGTGCTGGTGACCAGCGAGCCGCGCAAGGGCAGCGTCGTCCCCACCCGCCAGCCGGTGATCGTCGTCACGCTGTAGGCCGCCGCTGCCCCGCGAGGGGCGCCGGCGGCCAGGGTTTGACTGCTAGCTTCGGCCGCCGCATGGCCACCTGTTATCGCCACTCGTCGCGCGAGACGGGGGTGCAGTGCTCCAACTGCGGGCGGCCCATCTGCCCCGATTGCATGACGCCGACGTCGGTCGGCATGCGCTGTCCGGAGTGCTCGCGCGACAGGACACGAACACGCCTGGGCGCGCGCGCCTTTGCCCGCTCGGACGAGCCTCGGGTGACCTATGGGCTGATCGGGCTCAACGTCGTGCTGTTTCTCGCCGAGGCGGCGTCCGGTGGGACGCTGGGAACCGGGGGCGCGCTGGGCAACGTCGCCGACCGGCTCAGCCTGTACGGGCCCGACGTGGCCTCCAACGACCGCTTCGTCCAGATCCTCCCGCAGATCGCCGACCAGGGCGCCCATCAGTTTTACCGCCTGGTCACAGCGGGTTTCTTGCACCAGGGCCTGTTGCACATCGCCTTCAACATGTTCCTGCTCTGGCTGCTCGGGCAGATGCTCGAGCCGGCGCTGGGCTCACTGCGCTTCGGCGCCCTCTACTTCGCCGCGCTGCTGGCCGGCTCGCTCGGCGCCCTGATCGCCAGTCCCCTGAGCCCCAGCCTCGGTGCTTCGGGCGCCGTGTTCGGGCTCATGGGCGCAGCCTTCGTCGAACAGCGACGCCGGGGGATCAACCCGATGCAGTCGGGGATCGGGACGCTGATCCTGTTCAACCTCGCGTTCTCGCTCATCCAGCCCGGCATCTCCATCGGCGCTCACGTAGGTGGCCTGGTCGGCGGTGCGATGTGCGGTCTGGCCCTCGGAGCCTCCGACCGTCTCCGCGACCGACGCCTGCGCCTGCCGGTCGCGCTGGGAGCCTGTCTTCTCGTCGGGGTGGGGTCGGCGGTGGCCGCGGTGGCCGTGGCCAACTCGATAATGCTGCCCGGCGGGTAGGTCAGCCCTGGCCCAGCACCTCGCGGTAGATCTCCTCGACGGCGTCCACCAGTCGGGCGGGGGCGAAGCGCTCGCGCACGTCGGCGGCCGCCGCCCGTCCCAGCCGTTCGCGCTGGGCCGGATCGCCGGCGAGCTCGTCGAGGATCCGAGCGAGCCCGGCGGGATCGTCGGGAGCGACGAGCCGACCGGTGCGTCCCTCGGCGACGATCTCGGGAAGGCCCCCGTGGGCCGCGACCACCACGCAGCGTCCCGCTGCCGCCGCCTCCAGCGCGCTGTTGCCCAGCGGTTCGGGGCGGGTGGAGGGGACAACGACGACGTCGGCGGCGCCGAGCACCGTCTCGATGTCCTCGCGGTAGCCGAGCATCCGCCAGCGCTCGCCCAGTCCGCACCGCGTGGCCTCGGCGCGCAGGAGCGTCTCGCGGCTCTCCTCGCCGGGCCAGACGTCGCCGGCGACGAGCCCGACGGCCGCGCGGTCGCGCAGCGCCGGCTGGGCTAGGGCCTGGGCCAGAACCGCCTGTCCCTTCCAGGGCGAGATCCGCCCGAGCACGGCGCACACGAAGGCGTCCGGCGCCAGCCCCAGCAGCGCCCGGGCGCGAGTGCGTTCCAGTGGTCCCGGGCGCGGGGGCAGCGCGTCGAGGACCACGCGGGCCGGCGCGCCGGGGGCGAACTGGGCCCGGGTCGCCGCCGACACGCAGGCCAGGGTGCTCGCTCCGGCCACGAGCGCTGACCGCCATGCCGGCCATCCCCGCGCCCAGCCCGCGTAGATCTCGCGCACGTGGGCGACGTGGGGGACCCCGGCCAGGCGGGCGGCGGCCCCGGCGGCGACGATGACCGACGTGTTGGAGTGCACCAGGACGGCCCTCCGCCCGCGGGCGAGGCGGCTCAGGCCGCCACAATCCAGCAGCGCCCGACCGGCGGTGCTCGCCATGGCGCCCGGGGTCAGGGTCGACCGGCGGATCACCGCGAGGGGCCTGATGTGCACCCCGACGCCAGCCGCCTCCAGGACTCCGGCGAGCTCCCCGCGCTCGGGCAGGACGGCCTCGGCGCGAAAGTCGCGGAGCCCGGAGGCGAGCAGCGCGAGCTGACGGTCGGCGCCGTAGCCCCCGGCGGAGGAGTGCAAAAACAGGACGAGCGGGCGGGTCGCCCCGGCCGTGTCCGGTGGCGAGCCCGCCTCTCTCAGGCCAGCTCGATCTCGAGGGGGGCGTGCACCGCCTGGGGTACGCGGTCCGGGTGCAGGATGTGGGCCAGCAGCTCCAGCCCCTCGATCAGCCGCGGGCCGGGACGCGAGAAGTAGGCCGACGCGTCGACGGCGACAACGCGACCGGCGCCCAGCCCGGCGAGTCGCTGCGCTTGGGCCAGCGCCTCCAGGCGGGCGGTCTCCGCGCCATAGCCGCAGGGCATGGCCACCACCACCTCGGGCTCGGCAGCGGCGACATCGTCCCAGGAGATCTCCATCGAGTGCTCGCCGGGCAGCCCGAGCATGTCCTCGCCGCCGGCGTAGTCGATGAGCTGCGGCGTCCAGTGACCGGCGGCGAACGGCGGGTCGAACCACTCGAGGGCGACCACGCGCGGGCGGGGGAGGGCCCGCACGGCGAGGCGCACCGCGTCGATGCGCCTGGCCGCGTCGGCGATCAGCGCAACGCCGGCGTCGTTGGTGTGCGTGAGGCCGGCCAGGGTCCGCACGTCACCGAGCACCTCGCCGATGGTCGAGGGATCCAGGGCAACCACTTGTGGACGCGGCTCGAGGTCGGCGACTGCCTCGACCACGTCGTCGTGGGAGACGGCACACACGGCGCAGAGCCGCTGGGTGACGATGAGGTCGGGCTCGAGCTCGCGCAGCTCCTCGACGTCGAGGGAGTAGATCCCTGCACCGGCCAGCGTCCGGTCGCGGACGGCAGCATCGATCTCGGCGGAGGAGAGCCCGGAGGGCAGCGCGTCACCGGTGACCGCGGGCAGCTCGCGGGCCACGGGAGGATAATCGCATTCGTGGGTAACCCCCACGATGGAATCCTCCAGGCCGAGCGCGAAGAGCGTCTCGGTGGCCGACGGAACGAGGCTGACGATGCGCACCGAGTCCTGATCATGGCAGCGACCCTGAGCAACGCGGAGATCGCCGAGCGCCTCGGCGCCCTGTCCGCATGGCGCCACGAGGGCTCGGCCATCGTGGCCGAGGTGCAGCTGGCCGACTTCGCCGCCGCGATCGCCCTCGTCGATCGGGTGGCCGAGGTCGCCGAGGCGGCCAATCACCACCCCGACATCCTCGTGCACGACTACCGGCTCCTGCGCCTGACGCTGAGCACCCACTCCGTCGGCGGCCTGACCCACGCCGACCTCGACCTCGCCGCCCAGCTCGACGGCCTGCTCCGCGGCTGACCCAACGGCGCGGCGGCGAGATGTGTCGCCAGACGGTTTTGCCCGTGGCGTGCGCTACCCTCGCTCGCGTCGCCTGATGATCGACGACGACCCTCCGCGAAGTAGCGGCGGGCCCGGAGCCGGGCCGCTGCTGCGCTCCGCGCCCCCTCACGCTCGCTGACGATGACTGCCCTTGCGCTGGTCGCCGTCCTCGTGCTCCTGCTGGTCAACGGCTTCTTCGTGATCGCGGAGTACTCACTCGTGCGCTCGCGTCGCGCCACGCTTCAGTCGCTGGCCGATGACGGCGTGCGCGGCGCCCGCCGGGCCCTGGCGCAGCTCGACAGCATGGGGGACTACATCTCCGCCTGCCAGGTGGGCGTCACGCTGGCCTCGATCGGGATCGGCGCGGTTGGTGAGCCGGTGATCGCCGGGCTGTTGCGTCCCGCATTCGGGTCGGCCCTCAGCCACGGCGTGGCTGTCGCGCTGGCCAGCGTCATCGCCTTCGGGATCATCACCAGCGCCGAGATCACCGTGGGCGAGCTGGTGCCGAAGTTCTACGCCATCCAGCGCGCCGAGGGCATGCTGCGTCGCGTCTCACGACCCCTGGGCTTCTTCCAGCGACTCTTCCGTCCCTTCACCTCCGTCCTGACCAGCATCTCCGCGACCATGCTGCGGCCGCTGGGGGTCGATCCCCAGCTGATCCGCGACGAGGGCTCGACTTCCGAGGAGCTGCGCGCGCTGATTGCCCAGTCGCTCACCGGCGGTCACCTCGACCCGGGCGAGGCCGGAATGCTCTCGGGCGTCTTCCACCTGCACGAGCAGGAGGCCCGTCAGGTGATGACCCCGTTCCCGGCGGTGGTCACCGTCGACGTCTCCGAGGACGTCGAGACCGCGCTGGGCCGCTGCGTCTCCTCGGGCCACACCCGGCTGGTCGTCACCGAGGACGAGAACCCGGACCGGGTTCGCGGCCTGGTGCACTCCAACTCGCTGGCCCGGTTGCTGATGGCCGAGGGCGGTGAGGCCTCGATCGAGCCGGCGCTGCGGGATGCCCACATCGTCCCGGAGACCAAGTCGCTGGACGATCTGCTCTCCGACCTCCAGCACCAGCGCACATCGCTCGCGGTGGTGGTCGACGAGTACGGCCGCACCGCTGGGCTGGTCACCGTCGAGGACATCATCGAGGAGGTGGTCGGCGAGATCGATGACGAGACCGATCCCCGCGGTGGGGCCGTCCGTCGACTGGCCAACGGCGACTGGTTCGTCCGCGGCCACGTCGCGGTCACCGACCTCGACGACTACGGGCTGGGCATCCCGGTCGACACCGATGCGTACAACTCGGTCGGCGGCTTCGTCTTCGCCACGCTCGGCCGCCTGCCCAAGCGCGGCGACACGGTGTCGGCCCACGGCGTCTCCATCCGCGTCGAGTCGGTGCGCGAGAACCGGGTCGAGGCGGTGCGAATCCGTCAGCGGCCAGCGACCGCCTGAGCCCGGGGGCTCGGCGCTCAGCGCGACGCGTCGTCGCCGGCGGCGACGTGCAGCGCGCCGTCCTTTACGGTCAGCTCGATCTGTCCGGCCATGAGGGCGAGCAACTCCTCGCCCACCAGCTCACGTCGCCAGCCCGCCAGCACGCGAACCTCGGGCTCGCGGGCGCCGCTGCGCACGGCGGCGGCGAGGGTCTCGAGCTCAGCCCGGCTGGCCACCAGCTCGTAGGCGATGCCGGCGCTGGCCACCCGATGGCGGACCAGGGCCTCACAGAGCGAGACGAGGGGGCTCAGGGCCGGGCCGGAGGGGGGGCGCTGGCCCTCCTCGCGGATCAGCGGCTCGGCTTGGCGCCCGCGAGCCACGGCGGCCAGCAGCGCCTCGCCGCGGCGGCGCAGGACCGGCGGATGAAGCCCGCGGACGTCGGCCAGGGCATCGGTTGACCCGGGCTGGCGGGTGGCGATCTCGACGAGCTGAGCGTCGCCGACCACGCTTCCCAGCGGCCGGTCCTCCGCGGCCGCAGTGCGCTCGCGCCAGGCTGCGAGCTCGCGGGCCACGGCGCGCTGACGTCCCGACAGCCGCCCCACCCGGGGTAGCCGGCGCCAGGCCTCGGAGGGGTCGCGCTGGCCACTGGCCTGCTCCACCAGGCGGCATTCCTCGCGGGCCCACTCCAGGCGGCCCGAGCGGCCCAGGCGCTCGTGCAGCGCGTCGGCCAGCGCCAGCAGGTGGCGCACGTCATCGCGCGCGTAGGCGAGCTGATCGGCCGACAGGGGCCGGGTGTCCCACTTGGTGAAGCTGGCCGTGGGCGCCGCGCGTCGGTCCAGGAGCCCGGCGATCAGCGCGCCGTGGCCGAGCTGGGCTCCCAGCCCGGCGAAGGCCGCCGCCACCTGGGTGTCGAACAGGCCGCGCACCTCGGTGTCCCACTCGCGCTGCAGGATGGCGACGTCCTGGCGGGCGGCATGCACGACCACCTCGACGTCGGGGTCGGCGAGCACCAACGCCAATGGGGCAGGATCCGACGGCCGCGAGTCCAGCGGGTCCAGCAGGCCGATGAGCTGACCGTCGGCGCTGTCGGGGTCGGGCACCACGACCTGGGCCAGGCAGAGCAGCGGGCGGTAGCGGCCCTCGGAGACGAACTCGGTATCGATGCCCAGCCGGCCGTGGGCAACGGCCAGCCCGGCGAGCCGCTCGGGGGCCGGCTCCGGCGAGGTGGCCATCCCGGCAGCTTGACGCAAGCCACGGCGGCCCGCGTGTCGGGCGCCGGGTCTCCAGACGCACGACCGCCCCGGAGGGGGCCGGGGCGGTCGGCGCTTCTGGGAGGAGTGCGTCGGCGTGTTGCCGCGCGAGAGGAAGTGTCGGTGCCCTTGCTCAAGCGGGGCTAAGAATGGGCTGAGAACGGCGTTCCGGCCGAGGGATCAAGCCTCGACCCCCGTCACCAGTCCGTGGCCCGTCTTGCGCCCCAGCGCGCCCTGGGCCACCAGCACCCGCACGCGTGCGGGAATCTCGGCGCCGATCTCCTCGCCGATGGCCACCGCCACGTCGAGGCCGACGAGATCCAGGAGGGCGAGGGGCCCGATCGGGTGTCCGGCCCCGAGGGTCAGGCACGCGTCGACGTCGCTGGGGGCCATCCCTGTGCTCTCGAGCAGGCGCACGGCCTCGAACAGGAACGGGAACAGCAGCCGGTTGACAACGAAGCCAGGCGCGTCGGGGACCTCGATCGCCGTCTTGCCCAGGGCGGCGCAAAGAGCCCACGCTCGCGCGCGGGTGTCGTCGGTGGCCTGCTCGGGGAAGACGAGCTCGACGAGCGCCATGCGGACCACCGGGTTGAACACGTGCAGAGCGGCGAAGCGCTCGGGTTGCCCACTGGCCCGCGCCAGCCCGGCCACCGAGAGGGACGAGGTCGTCGTGCTCAGCACGGCGTCGGGCGCCAGGCGCTCGGCCAGCTGGGCCAGGAGGCGTCCCTTGGCGCCGGCGTCCTCGACGATCGCCTCCACGACGAAGCTGGCGCCCACCAGCGCGTCGAGGTCGTCCACCAGCTCGACCCCACCCGCGGCCTTATGCTTCCCCGCCCGCTCGCACGCGGCAGCGACCGCGTCGGTGACCCGCCGGGCCGAGGCCGGCGAACGGACGTAGAGCTGGACCGAGACGCCGTGCAGGGCGGCGGTGGCGCCGAGGCCGGCGCCGATCGCGCCCGCACCGACGATGGCCAGGCGCTCGGACCCTACGGGCCCTGGCTGACCGGCCAGTCGGCCGGTAGAGTCTTCGGTCGTCACGGCGCGCACATCCTGGCGCACCGCGCGCGCCGTTGGATCTTTCCCCAGCCCGGAGGCAGCGATATGAGTCAGATGCAGGGCCGCGAGGTCGTCATCGTCGAAGCCGTTCGCACCCCGATTGGCCGTGGCCACAGGGAGAAGGGCTACTACAAGGACGTCCACCCCAACGCCCTGCTGGGCAAGACCTACACCGAGGTCCTGGAGCGCACCGGGATCGACGCCGCTGAGGTCGAGGACGTCGTGTGCGGCTGCGTGCAGCAGATGGGCGAGCAGGCCTTCAACGTTGGACGCAACGCTTGGCTGCAGGCTGGGCTGCCCATCGAGACCCCGGCCACCACGGTCGACCGCCAGTGTGGCTCGGCCCAGCAGGCGGTCAACTTCGCGGCGGCCCTCATCGCGGCGGGCGTCCACGACTGTGCCATCGGCTCAGGGGTCGAGCACATGGGCCACCTACCCTTCAGCGCCGGGCTGGAGGGCCAGAAGCAGTTCGGCCAGGCGTTCACGCCCGAGCTCTTCGAGCGCCACAACCTCGTTCCCCAGGGCCTCTCGGCCGAGATGATCGCTGACAAGTGGGAGATCCCCCGCTCCGAGCTGGACGAGCTCGGGGTGCGCTCGCACCGCTTGGCCCACCAGGCCACCGAGGAGGGCCGCTTCGAGCGCGAGATCGTCCCCTTCCAGGTCAATGGCGACACCTACGTGACCGACCAGGGCATCCGGCCTGACACCACGCTGGAGAAGCTCTCCCAGCTCAAGCCGGCCTTCAAGGAGGACGGCAAGATCACCGCGGGCAACTCGTCGCAGGTCTCCGACGGCGCGGCGGCCGTGCTGCTCATGGCGGCGGAGAAGGCCGAGGCCCTGGGGCTCGCCCCGCGGGCGCGCATCATCGACCAGACCACCGTCGGGGTCGACCCGGTGATCATGCTCACGGGCCCGATCCCGGCGACACGCAAGATGCTGGACCGCAACGGGATGACCATCGACGATCTCGACCTGATCGAGATCAACGAGGCCTTCGCCCCCGTGGTGGCGGCCTGGCGGCGTGAGCTGGAGCCCGACATGGACCGGGTCAACGTAAATGGGGGGGCGATGGCGCTGGGACACCCCCTCGGCTCCACCGGCGCCCGGCTGATCACCACCCTCCTGCACGAGCTCGAGCGCTCCGACAAGGAGATTGGGCTCGTGACGATGTGCTGCGGTGGTGGCCTGGGCACCGGGACGATCATCCAGCGGATCTGAGGCCGGGCGGCGGGCGCCGGTCGCCCGCGGCGGGACGATCATCCAGCGGATCTGAGGCCGGGGGGCGGGCGCCGCCCGAGTCCGCGTGGCTCGGGCCGGCCACGCGCTGGTCGCCGGGGACATCGTCCTCGTGCGCACCGGGTGCGATGCGCTCTACGCCGAGCCCGACTACATGGCCCACGGCCCGGGGGTGACCGTGGAGGCGACCCACTGGCTATGGGAACGTGGCGGACGGGATGCCGGGGCCATCACCGCGCGCCGGGACCGCCCCGCCGCCCCCGCCACGGTCCGGGCCGCGGCGTCCCCGCGCCCGGGAAGAGCTGGCCCGCGGGGCCGCTCAGACCGTCCGGCCCCCACCCTCCAGGCGGGTGACCAGCTCGTCCAGGCGCAGCTCCTCCAGTCCGCGGCCCACGGCCTCGAGCTCCCCGGCGCAGAACTCGACGAGCGAACGGCCCTCGCGGCAGAGCTCCAGCGACTCGCGCAGGCCTCCCTCTCCGGAGTCCAGGCGCCGAATGATCTCCTCGATGCGCGCGGCGGCCGCCTCGTAGCTGTCGGGGGTCGCGCCGGGGGATGCGCCGCCCCCCTCCGCGCCGGACGCCCCGCCCCCCTCCGCCTCACGACCGCCCCCGACATCCGCCGGCCCTGCGTCTGGGCCGTGGGCCGGCCCCGCGTCTGGGCCGTGCGCCGCGCCCGCGTCTGGGCCGTGCGCCGGTCCGAAGGCCCGTTCGCTCATCCGCGCACCTCCGTCTCGACGGTCCCGTCGGCGAATCGCACCGAGAGCTCCCGCGCCCGGCGCGCCGCCGGCGCGCTGCTCAGCGGCTCGCCCCCCGGGGCGCTGACCAGCGCGTAGCCGCGGCGCAGCGCCGACTCGGGCTCGTGGGCGGCGAGGGCCAAGGCCAGACGCTCGAGCTCCTGGCTCCGCCGGCGCGAGGACACCCGGGCGGCCCGGGACAGCGTGCCCGCTGCGCGCGTGGTCCGGTCGGCGCCGCGCTGCGCGCTCGCGCGGCCCACCTCGGCCTTGCGGCTCAGGACGAGCAGTTCGCGACGCCGACGCGCGCCCTCACCGTCCAGGCCGCGCCGGGCGCTGGCCCGGAGCTCGCGCACCCGCTGGTGCAGTCGCCGCCGGTGGCGGTCGATCTGCTCGGCCGGGGCGCGGGTCAGCCCGCGCAGGACCCGGGCCCGGTCGAGGACGGCCGCCCGCCCGCGGAGCGACAGCCGCTGGGCATCGGTTGTCAGCCGGGAGCGTGCCTCGGCGACGTGGATGCGTACGGCCGCCTCGGCGGCATGGGTCGGGGTCGAGCAGCTCACGGCGGCCACGTCATCCAGCAGCGTTCGGTCGGTGTGGTGGCCGACCGAGGCGATCACCGGCGTGCCGAGCAGGGCCACCGTCCGGCACAGGGTCTCGTCGCAAAAGGCGAGCAGGTCGACAAGCGACCCCCCGCCCCGGGCGACGAGGATGACTTCGACGTCGTCCATCGCCGCGAGGTCGCCGAGCGCCCGGGTGATGCGCGGGGCGGCGTGGCGGTCCTGCACGGGGGCGAAGGCCCAGACGACCCGGCCCGCCCACCCGCGCCTGCGCAGGCCGGCGAGCACGTCGTCACGCGCCTTGGATCCCTCGCCGCAGATGACCCCGATCGTCCGGGGCAGGGACGGGCGGCGCAGGCGCTTCTGGGGCTCGAACGAGCCATCGTCCGCCAGCCGGCGACGCAGACGCTGAAGCTGGGCCAGCAGGTCACCCTCGCCGGCCAGGCGCAGGTCGGAGACCGCGAAGGAGAAGCTGGGCGACGAGGTGGCCGAGCCGGGGTAGAAATCGCACCCGCCGGCCGCGACGACGCGGGCGCCGTCGGTCAGCACGGTCGCTGTAAGCCCGAGCGCGTCCCAGTCGCCACGCCACATCGAGCAGGGCAGCGCCCCGCGCGAGTCGCGCAACTCGAAGTACACGCGAACCCGGTGCACACGGAGGTTGACCACCTCGCCGAAGACCTGGACGCGAACGAAATCGCGCAGACGGTCGCGCAGGGCGGCCGCGTACTCGCCCACCGCCCAGGGACCGGGCAGCTCACTGCCCGGGATGCCCGTCGGACGCTGGGAGGCGCTCGCGGCGAGCTCGGCGGCGGGATCGAGCATGCCCCCGCAGGCTACCCCGGCGACAGTGGGTCCGGGGCGGGGGCGGTGATGGCGCGAGTGGGGGCGCCCCGCAGTAGGGTCCGCCATCCGGGTCGATCGGGAGGAGAAGGAATGGGGCACCCCAGCCGTTGTGTTGCCGCGGCTCTCACGCTCGTCCTGACCGGTGTGGCCCAGGGCGACGTCCAGCCCTTCGGCGCTACGGACTACGGCGGCTTTCGCAACGTCCTGCCCCCCGGGACCAACGGCCTGGTCAATCCGCTCCAGCTCGTCCAGTACGAGGCCAGCAACAGCGCGCGGCCGCCGCACAACGACGACCAGCTCGCCATGTACCGCGACCTGCTCTACGGGGCGCCCGGCCTACAGGCCGCAGACATCCCCAAGTACTTCAAGGACGCGACCTTCGGGGTGCGCGCCGGCGACCTCGACGCGTCGCGCACGGTCTCTCCGCGCTCGGACGTAACCATCGTGCGCGACAGCTCCTACGGGGTCCCGCACGTCTACGGCACGACCCGGGGCGGCGTGATGTTCGGGGCCGGCTACGCCGCTGCGCAGGACCGCCTGTTCTTCATCGACGTTCTACGCCATCTCGGGCGCGGCCAGCTGTCCTCCTTCGCCGGTGGCGCCCCGGGCAACCGCACCATGGATCACCAGCAGCTGCTGATCGCCCCCTACACCGAGCAGGAGCTCACCGACCAGGCAAATCGCCTGCCCCAGCTCTACGGGGCCGATGGCGCTCAGACGCTCGCCGACGCCATCTGAGCCGGCCCGCCCATCCGGCGGCTGACGCCGTGGCTCTCCCCGATCAGGGCTCCTTCAAGGCCACCGTCGTGGGCGACGCCGCCGGCGGCGCGCGCAGCGCGGGCTCGGGGCGCTCGGTGGCGCACGGGCTCCTTGGCGACGGCGGCCTTGCTGGCGCCTTCCCCAAGGCACAGTCAAACGCGCTGCTGGTGTCCGGCGCCCACTCGGCCTCCGGGCATCCCCTCGCGGTGATGGGCCCGCAGGTGGGCTACTTCGCCCCCCAGATCCTCATGGAGGAGGACCTGCACGGCCCCACCATCGACGCGAACGGAGCCGCGTTTCCCGGCGTCAATCTCTACGTCGAGCTGGGCCACGGGCGGGACTACGCGTGGAGCGCGACCTCCGCCGGTCAGAGCATCATCGACGACTTCGCCGTCCCGCTGTGCAACACAGACGGCTCACCGGCGACGACAACATCGACCGGCTACGAGCTGCGGGGCCAGTGCGTTGCCATGAGCATCATCTCCAGAACGAACACGTGGGTGCCCAACGCGGCCGACAGCACCCCGGCGGGGTCGGAGACCTTCGACGTCCAGCGCACCCCCTTCGGCCCGGTCATCGGGCGGGCGACGGTGGGCGGACATCCGGTCGCCTACACCCAGCTGCGGTCGACGTTCAATCACGAGATTGACTCGGCCCTCGGCTTCTCGGACTTCAACAACCCCGACCGGGTCCACGACGCGCCGAGCTTCCAGCGCGCCGCAAGCCGGATCGGCTACACGTTCAACTGGCTCTATGCCGACGACAAGGACACCGCCTACTTCAACTCGGGCAACAACCCGGTCCGCGATCCCCGCATCGACCCGCTGCTGCCCAACCCGTCCAAGTACGAGTGGCAGGGCTGGGACCCGTCGATCAACACGGCGACCTACACCCCGTTCGGGCAGCACCCCCAGGTCCTAAACCAGGACTACCTGACCAGCTGGAACAACAAGCAGGCGCCGGCCTACCAGTCGCCTGACGGGTTCTACGGCACGATCTACCGCTCCCAGCTGCTCGACGACCGAATCCAGGCTGGGATCTCCGGTGGCCGGAAGATGGCGCTGCCCAATCTCATCACCGCCATGGAGGACGCCGGCACCGTCGACCTCCGCGGCGACAAGGACCTGCCGTGGATCCTGAGGGTGATCGACTCGGCGCCGGTGACCGACCCGCGGCTGAGCGCCGCGTTGGGTGCGCTGCGCTCATGGATGGCCGACGGCGCCCATCGCCGTGACCTGGGTGCGACCGGGACCTACGGCCACGCTGACGCCATTCGGACCATGGACGCGTGGTGGCCGCTGCTCGTGCACGCCCCTGATCGGCACCGGCGCCTTCAATCAGATCAGCTCACAGCTGACGATCGACAACGATCCCAACAACGAGGGCGCCCACCTGGGCTCGGCCTATGACAACGGGTGGTACGGCTACGTGCAGAAGGACCTGCGCGACCTGCTCTTCCCGGCGACGGGGCCGCGCTGCCGCACCGTCCGGCGCGTTGTCCGGCGCGTCGTTCATCTCGGGGGGCGCCGGGTCGTGCGCCGGATCGCGCGGCGCGTCCGGGTCTGCAGCCCGACCCGACACCGCCGGCTGGTCCGGCGCCACCGCCGTTCGGCCGGGCACGGGCACGCCCGCGCGGGTGACGTCGGCGCCACCGCCGCCCGGCGTCACCGGGTCTCCCGCCCCCCTCACGCCAGGCGGCGGGCCCCGGCCCCGCCGGCGGTGCTCGGGCGCTTCTCGCGCGTCTACTGCGGCGGCGGTTCGCTGCCCGCCTGCCGGCAGATGCTGCTGGACACGCTGGCCCAGGCGCTCGCCGCCGACCCGGTCAAGCTCTACGCCGACGACCAGTGCGCCGCCGCGGGCCGACCCTCGGACCAGGAGTGCTTCGACACCGTCGGCTTCCGGGCCCTCGGCGCTGTCGCCCAGCCGCTGATCCCCTGGATCAACCGCCCCACCTTCCAGCAGGCGGTGGAGGTCCAGGGCCACCGGCCCAGGTGAGGCCAGGTGAGGCCCCCACTCGAGCTCTCTGCGGTGGCTGTTTGCGGCCGGCGGTTGTCTGCTCGCGCCGTTGGTGTTCGCCGTGAGCCTGGCCTGGGCCTGCGTGCCCCCGAGCTTCGGCGGTCCACCTGCTTCGCCTCCATCCATGGCTCTAGAGTTGCTCTCGGGGTTGCCGGCAGCACGACGACGGTCACGGGGAAGTCGTTTCCGTCTGGGCCCGTGGAAATCCGTTGGGACTCGACCAGCGGCCCGTTGCTGGCCTCTACGACCGGACCCGACTTTTCAACCTCCGTCACAATTCCCGATGTCCCGAGTGGCGCGCACAACATCGTTGCCTTCGGCCACAGCCCGGGCGGGGTTCCAGGCCCGGGACCGTCCGCGTCGTTTCAGGTCAACCCTACTCCTGGTGCACCTCCTAGCCCTGTGGCCCCTGTCCTGACCCCCGCGTTGGAGCGTCCGCCCGGTTCGCTTCTACGTTCTCCACCGGACGCCAGCTACCAGGATTTTTCACGCTGAGCCGGGGCGCCCAGTTATGCTCAAGTTCCGCCTGACGAAGTCCAACTTGAAGATGCTGATTGCGGCGAAGACGGTCCGCATGAGGGCGCCGTCGACGCACATCCGCGCCATTCGCCTCCGCGGCCAGGCCCGCCGTAAGCTTGCCGAAGCGCCTGTCTCCGGGCCAGCTTCGCTGCCGGTGACGAACCGCAGAGCCCGCCGGCGGCGTGAGCCGTCTGGCTTACGGCCAGTCGATCTGTCCGGCGAGCTGGGCCGGGCCGAGGTCGATCAGGCGGCTGCAGTCGGTAGCGCGGTACTCGCCTTGCACCTCGTCGAGCGCGAGCCAGTGGACGGCGCGCTCGTCCGGGTCGACGATCAGCAGCTCATCGACGTGGTGCTCGGCGTAGAAGGGCAGCTTCTCCCAGCTCTCATCGCCGGGCGAGAGGATCTCGACCACCAGCGCAGCGGTGGCGTTCCACAACTCGTCTGGTCCTGGCCGGTGCAGCCCTCCGTCGGGCACCCGGTAGTCGTCGGGCTCGCCGAGGTTGAACTCGCCGATGACCCCTAGCCCGGCAGCGTCCGCTGGAGGACCGAGCAGCCGCAACAGCTGCGCTTGGATCTTCGCGTGGCGACGATGCGCAGCTGGGGTCATGTGCAGAACACCCTCCCACACCTCGTCGTGGGTGTCGGCCCCCCACCGGCGCCGGCGTTCGAGCAGCTGCTCGAAGTCGGCCGGGGGCGGGTCGGGAAGCAGCGTGCGCATCGCGATCAGCAAAGCGTATCGCCGCCGAGCCCCTTCCCCCGTCGAGTCACGTTTGCGCTCAACCCCCCACACCTATGCCTCAGAGCTGGCGCGGGAGCGCACCCCGATCAACGTGATCCGCGACGCGCTCGGGCACTCGACGCTGGCGGTCACCGACCGCTATCTGCGCGACGTCGCCCCGATGCACGTGATCGACACGATCCGCGCCCGGCGCTGGGACGGCGCGTAGCGGGCCTCGCAGCCGCCGGCCGATCCGACGACGTAATCCGGGTGGGGTGGCCTTGCGCAGGGTCTTAGGTCGCCGACCAGTCGATCCCCACAGGGCGCCGGATGGCGCATATCCACCCCGTCGGCGTTAGGGTGGACAGCTTGATGTCAGACGCGTCGGGGATCAGACGCTGGGCCCCGGTAGCGCACCACGTACCACTGGGATGCGGCGACGCCCGCCGCGACTACCTGCCCGTCCGGCCGGTCAACGACCGCCTGGGCGGTCTGGGCGCCGTTCGGGGAGTCGCCGAACGTGGCCATCAGCACGTCGCCTGCCGCCCACGTCGGGTCCAGCGCCCCGCCGGGAGTCAAGCGGGCGATGAGCGAGAACGCTCCCGAGCGCCCGGTGATCCCGCCGGCCACCAGCTCGGCGCCCGGGGCGACCGAGATGCCGTTGGCCCGCGAGGTGTCACCAAACGATCTGGTCACCGTTCCGCCTGACCCGAAGGTCGGGTCCGGTGTGCCCGGCTGAGCCGACGCCGACGCCGACGCGGCGAGAATCGCAGCGAGCACGACGGCCGTCAGGATGGCGAGACGCGGCATCATCACCGACAGGCTGTCAGGCCCGTGGGAGCCCTGTCAACGCGGGATCTAGCCGCTGCGATGGATTCGGGCTACGGGAATGAACTGCCAATGCGTAGAGCAGCGGCCCGGCCCGATCATGCAGTTGGGGCTCGCGGGTACGCAGCTCGTTCCGTTCGACAGGGACAGGAAGCAGTTCGGTGGCCTCTGACCGCTGGGCGGGGCCAGAGGCGACGGGGGCGGGGCCAGCGGCGACGTGGGCGGGGCCAGCGGCGACGTGGGCGGGGCCAGCGGCGACGGGGGCGGGGCCAGCGGCGACGGGGGCGGGGCCAGCGGCGACGTGGGCGGGGCCAGCGGCAACGTGGGCGCTCGTGAGTGCGTACGTAGCGTCGGCCTGAATTGGGGCCGGGGCGCTGCCATCCAACCGGGAAGAGCGATGGCGCTTGGCAGCGGCCCGCCGGCCACCGGCCGGGCAGCGCTGCCAGTCAAGGCGAGGATCGCTGAGACCATCGCAGCGAGCACGCCCGAACCGTAGCGGCCCCTCTCGACGATCGCCCGCGCTGCGGCGACGGAGGCTCGATCAGGTGATGTCGCGGCGGCGGTCGACAATCAGGGCCGCCGCCAGGGCTAACGCCGTCCAAGCGACGGTGACCGCAACCGCCGCGGCGAAGGTGAGCTGGTCCCTTCCGTTGCCGTCGCCCACGGCTCCCAGTGCATTTCCGATCAGGTACGGACGCACGGCGCTGCTGGCCACGCCGATCAGCGGCTCGGCGACGAACAGGAAGACGAGCGTCCCGACGATCGCTGCCACCTGGTTTCGGATCAGCACTCCGAGGCCGATTCCGAGCATCGCACCGAACCCGCAGGCCAGGAGGCTGCCGCCGGCGGCCTGGGCGTAGTCGCCGGCATCGAGGGATGGCCCCTGCGTGCCGGCCAGCAGCGGGATCCCGATAGCCAGAGCGACGACGAGCATCAGCGCGCCGACAGCGAGGCCGGCAAGCCCGTAGGCGAGCATCCTTCCGACGGTCAGGCGCATTCGTACCGGCTCGATCAGCGCGGCCGGCGCGACCGTCCGGTGGCGGTACTCCGCCGTGGCGCCGACGACCCCGAACAGCAGCAGCACGACGGACAGCGCGCTGCCGATGCTGATCGCGGCGCGCTTGTCGTCGCTCGTGCTCGGGTCGCCGGCGAGGATGCTGACGAGCACGACGAGCAGCACCAGCAGTACGCCCGCCGCGGCGAATCCGAGCGCCGTGCGCGTCGTTCGGAGCTTGAGCAGCTCGGCGCGAAGAACGTTGGTCACGGCGCCGCCGGTTACTTGTCGGTGGTCAGCTCGAGGAAGACGTCTTCAAGCGAAGCGGCGTGGCGCGCGAGCTCATGCAACGGCAGGCCGGCCGCGAATGCGAGCTCGCCGACCTGCGCTGCGTCGATCCCCGAGACGAGCAGCCCATCGCCGTCCGTGGGGCTCACCTCGCCCCCCGCGCCGCGCACCGCGGCGGCGAGCTCGGCTGCGCGCGGGGAGCGAACGCTGACGCGCTGCGGACCGGACAGTTTGTCGACGCGACCTTCGTCGACGAGCTGGCCGTGGTGGATCACGATCACGTTGTCGACCGTCTGCGCCACCTCGGCGAGAACGTGGCTCGAGATCAGCACGGTTCGACCTTCGGCAGCGAGGCTGCGCAGGAAGTCGCGCAGCCAGCGGATGCCCTGGGGATCGAGGCCGTTGGCCGGCTCGTCCAGCACCAGCAGGCTCGGATCGCCGAGCAGCGTGGCGGCAAGCGCGAGCCTCTGGCGCATCCCCATCGAATAGCCCCCGGCCCGCCGGTCGGCCGCTTGGGTCAGGTCAACGAGACCGAGCACCTCATTGACCCGCGACGGTGGAAGCGAAGCCAGCCGGGCCAGCGAGCGCAGGTGGTTGCGGCCCGAGCGCCCCGGGTGGAAGCCGGAGATCTCGAGGGCGGCCCCGACCTTCCGGGCCGGGTCGGCGAGTGTCTCATAGCGCTGGCCGAAGATCGTCGCCTCGCCGGATGTCGGGCGCGCCAGGCCGAGCAGAATCCGCAGCGTCGTCGTCTTGCCCGCGCCGTTTGGCCCAAGAAAGCCGGTCACCGAGCTGCTGCGCACGACGAACGAGAGATCATCTACGGCAGCGACGCTGCCGTAGCGCTTCGACAGCCCCGAGACTCGGACGGCGATTGTTGCGTCGTCCGGCAAGACATCGAGGATAGGACAGCGTCACACCGCCAACCACTGGCGGCGCGCAGCTGCCGGCGACTGGGGACGCTACGCAAGCCTGGCCGCCATTCCGGGCGCCTGATCGAGGGGTGGCGGCTGGCATCCTGTGGGCATGGGCGTCCAGGGCGTCAGTCCCCGCCGCGAGACCAGCCCGGGAGGCTCTGGGGTGGTGGTGGGCCTGCGCGCGGCGGCCAAGCGTTATCGCTGGCGTGGTCCTTGGGTGCTGCGGGATGTCGACTAGGGTGCCTGTGAATACGAAGCAGAATCGCCGTTCGGCCGAAGGTGGGCTCCTCGACGCAACGAACTTGAGCTTGCTCGAGGAGTTGCAGCGCGATGCGCGGACATCGCTGGCTGAGCTCGGCCGCCGCGTTGGCTTGTCCTCGCCAGCCGTGGCGGAGCGGCTCAAGCACCTGGAGAATGAGGGAGTCATCACCGGCTATCGCGCGGAGGTCGCATCCGCGCAAGCTCGGCTACAACCTCGGCGTGACGATCCGCATCAGGCCGGCGCCGCGCCAGTTGTCTGACGTCGCTGCTCTAGCCCGCGATACGCGCGAGGTCATCGAGTGCCACCGGGTCACCGGCGACGACTGCTACGTGCTGACCGCCACGTCCGCGACGTCGAGCACTTGGAGACGATCATCGACCAGTTCGCCGCCTACGGTCAGACGACGAGCTCGATCATGCAGTCTTCGCCGGTTCCTCGACGTGGCATCTCGTCGCCGCGCTAGGGCCCGGCCGTCCTCGTTCTCGGCCATGCCGGGCGGGCTCGTCGTCGTGCGCGGCGCGGGGCGACGCTAGGCCGCGACCGGCGGCTCGCCGCCGACTGATGGCAGCGTCGGCATCCCGTCGTGGGGGTCGATGCCGCGCGTCTCCCCGTCGACGGCGATGCGGTCCAGGCGGGTGATCTCCCGCTCTCCCTCGATGCGCGCCGGGTGGTCGGGAGCCAGGTCGCGGATCAGCTTGTGGATGCGGTTGCGCAGCTGCAAGGCGAAGTGCGGCGTCGAGGCGCCCATGAGAGCGCGAACGTCGTTGACGCTGACCTCGTGGTCGGGGCGCAGGCGCTCGGGGTTCTCGGCCTCGGCCACGGTGCCCAAGATACTCGGGGGCCCGGCCCCGACGGCACACCGCTCACGGCTTGGCGGTCCGGAGCCCGGTCAGGCCTCCAGGCCCGATGGGATAGCCGCCGCCCGGCGACCGTTGGTGGGCGCGACGCGCGTGCGGCCGCGCTGGGCCGCTCGCGCCCGTGGGGCCGGTGACGCTCGGCGCCGGGATCGGCGCCGAGGCGCCCCCGGGACCAGCCGCTCCAGCCGGTCCGGTGGCCCCCTCGCCCGGGGCCGTCGGCCCCGGGCCGCTGACCGGGGCGATCTCGAGCAGGGCGTCGATCGAGGCCTGCTCGGTCAGCGATATCGCCGCGCGGTCGCCGATCAGCCATGCGTGGTTGTAGAAGCCGCGGGCGGGGTCCTTGTCGTACCCCGGTTGGATGTCGCGCAGGTAGCCGTCCAGCGCCGATGGCAGGCCGATCGCCGAGTCGGTCACCAGCAGCGGGCCATAGGAACCGCTGGCCGAGAGCGGGGCGGCCGCGGCAGCGTCGAGGGGCCGCGTCGCGTTGGCGAACACCAATCCGTGGCCGGGGTCGGTCACCCCCCATCCGAAGTGTCCGTCGGTGAAGCGAGCGAAGGCGACAGCGCTGGCCACCGGGTCCGGGGCGGAGATGCGCGTCACCTTGCCGAGCGGGCGCAGGGCGCTGGTGACCTCCTTGCCCACCACCGACAACGGCCCCAGGACGTAGAGGTGAGCTCCCGGGTGCGAGTGGATGGCCGCCATGGTCTCCGCGGGCACGGAGGTCGGCGTCACGAAGAGGATGGGGTCGCCGGACTTGGCCGCCCAGCCGGCGGCGGGCATGGCGAAGGCCGGCGCGGTCGAGGGGACGACGACGACCTGACCGGTGCTGCTTCCGCTGGCCTCGCTGGCCAGTCGGTCGATGGCGGCGGCAACGGCGAATGGGGTGGCCCCCGACACCTGGCGGACGCGCAGGCTCCCCACCGAGGCCTGGGTGCCCACCCGGATCACCTGGGCGCCGCCCGCCTGCGGCGCTCCGGTCGGAGAGAGGTCGCGGAGGGCCTGCTGGGTGGCGGCCGGCAACGAGTTGCCGTGGGCCAGCAGGATCGGGGCCCGCAGCGGACGGCTCATGAGCACCGAGGCGGCCAGGGCGCCCGGCCAATTGCGGTCGTCGGCCAGCACGACGACCTGGGGGCGGGTGTTCGCCGACGCGGCCACGTACACCGCCCGCGCGACCGCCGCGGCATCGGCCACCGGGTCGCTACCACCGACCCGGGTGGTGTTCTTTGTCGCGAAGCCGGGGTAGCCCAGGTCGGCCGCGGCGGTCGACTGGCTTGACGGGGCGCCCAGCACCGGGACCGCCGGGTTGCCCGTGGTGGAGCCCTGGCCACAGCCGGCGCTGGCAAGCAGCGCGGTGACCGCGCCAGCGGCGGCAATCATCCGCGACAGCATCGGCCTGACCATACCGTCCGTTTGGGGCGGGGCCAGCATGTGTCCGCCCGGAGTCGCGGGGCCGGCTGAGGCGGGTAGGCGTGATCGGCTACAGTGCCGCCCATCGCCGAGCCCCCGGAATCGCTCCGGGGGACGGGGGACCCAGGCCGTTCGGGGCGAATTCCGTGGTGATCCCACGGGAGGCGCAGGTGCGCCAGCCCGTCAGCTAACCCCGCAGGCGAGCACCGAAACGCCATGCGCCGCGCTGACACGCGAATTGACGCCCGTTCTCAACCGCGCCTGCGGAGGCTCGGCAGCGCCCTGATGGGGCTTCTCGTGGGTGGGCTGCTTGTCATACCCGTCGCCGCGTCCGGGCAAACCGCCGGTGGGGCCTCGGCCCCCGTGGCCGGCGGCAAGACCCCAGGGGCCCGCGTCCCGGCCCGGCGCCCGGCGCGGTCGACCAAGCCGGCTGCCCATGGCGCCCGCGGCCTGGGCCACCGGCGCCTGCATCGCGGGATGCGTGGGTCCGACGTCCGCCTCCTCCAGCGCCTACTCGGCCAAGCCGGCTACCAGGTGCCGGTGCTGGGGATCTTCGGGACGCTGACCCAGCGCGCGGTCAGCCGCTTCCAGCACGACCACGGCGTCTTGCCGGCCAACGGGGTAGTCGACCCGCTTACGGCCCAGGCGCTTCAGAGCGCCGTTGCCGGCGGGGCTCTGGCCGGCCCGCTGCCGGCGGCCGCACCGGTGGTCCCGCCGGCGGGCGTCGGCGCGTGGGTCTTTCCGCTCTATCCGCGCCGGCGCGCTCTCGGACCGTCGGGCTGGACCCTGGACCAGGGCGTGGACATCGGCACGGTCAACGGCGCCTGCGGGTCGCAGGTCCTCGAGCGGGCGGTGACCTCGGGCACCATCGTGGCCGAGGGCATCGACGGGTTCGGGCCAGCCGCGCCCGTGTTGCGCATCGACAGCGGCCCCTACGCCGGACGCTACGTCTACTACGGCCATGCGCTGCCCGCGCTGGTCAGGGTCGGCACCCACGTCACCGCTGGCCAGCCCATCGCCGAGGTGGGCTGCGGCTCGGTCGGGATCTCCGACGGGCCACACATCGAGATCGGCATCAGCGACTCGCCGTCGGGGCCGCCCTGCTGCCCCGGATTCGGCGAGACGTCCGGACTGATGCGCTCGTTGCTGCTGGGGACCTGGCAGCACGCCCGCTGATGAGCGCGTAGGCGCCCCAGCACCTCCGCCGCGGGCCCTGACTCCGCAGGTCGGTCGCGGCAGGGGCTCGGACTCGGGCGCTAGCCGTCGCGGCCGGACTGGATCTGCTCGCGCTCGGCCAGGCGGTTTGCCCGTCGCAGCTGGGCCTCGCGCTCGCGGCGCTGCTCGTCGGGCGACTCGGCCCGCAGCTCTCCGACGGCGACCGGGCGGCCCTCGTCGTCAACGGCCACCATCGTCAAGTAGGCGGTGTTGGTGTGGTGCTGCTCGCCGGTGCGCGGGTTCTCAGCCTGCACTCGGACTCCCACCTCCATCGAGCTGTGCCATGTCGCGTTGACCGTGGCCGCGAACGTCAGCAGCTCTCCGAGGCGCACCGGGTGCAGGAAGGTCATGCGGTCGACCAGCTGCGGTCACCACCCGGCAGCGCGAGTGCTTGACGGCGGCCAGCGCCGCCGCCTCGTCACAGAGCTTCATCACCGTGCCGCCGTGGATGAAGCCGGCCGAGTTGGCGTCGACGATCCCCATCCAGCGCACCAGCTGGGAGGCGGAGTCACGGGCTGGCCGGGGGTCCACGGGCGTCGCGATGCTACTCGCGGCGTCGTGGACCGCGCGACCTCTAGGCTGTCATCCAGTCCCCGCCCAGATCCCGAGGCCAAGGAGGCACCGGATGCCCGGCATGTCCGGACGCTTCTCCACCGTCGTCAAGTCCAAGATCAACAAGATGCTCGACAAGGCCGAGGACCCGGGCGAGACGCTTGAGTACTCCTACCAGAAGCAGATCGAGCAGCTCCAGAACGTCAAGAAGGGGATCGCCGACGTCGTCACGGCGAAGAAGCGCCTGCAGCTGCAGTCCGAGAAGCAGGAGCAGCAGGTGGTCAAGCTCGACACCCAGGCCCGCCAGGCCCTGGCCGCGGGCCAGGAGGATCTGGCCCGGGCGGCGCTCGAGCGCAAGCAGCTCGCCCAGACCGAGCTGCAGTCGCTCGATCCCCAGGTCCAGCAGCTCCAGCAGCAGCAGGAGCAGCTCACCGACTCAGAGAAGCGCCTGCGCGCCAAGATCGATGCGTTCAGGACCAAGAAGGAGGTCATCAAGGCGCAGTACTCGGCCGCCGAGGCTCAGGTGCGGATCTCCGAGGCCGCTACCGGGGTGGGGGAGGAGATGGCCGACGTCGGGCTGGCCATGCAGCGGGCGGTGGACAAGACCGAGAACATGCAGGCACGGGCCTCGGCCGTCGAGGAGCTCGAGAAGGCCGGCACCTTCGAGGACCTGACCGCTCTCGGCTCGGGCCAGGACGACATCGATCGCCAGCTCAAGCAGCTCACCACCAAGTCGGGAGTCGACGATGACCTGGCCAAGATGAAGGCCGAGTTGGGCACGGGCAAGGGCGGCGGCCAGCTGGAGGCCGGGGCGACGCATCCGCCCGCCGAGGGCCCGGGGACGGGGGCCGGAGCGTGATCATCCGCATCTCGACGATCGGGCAGTACCGGGTCACCGACAGTCAGGCCAGCGCCCTCAACGAGCTCGACAACCAGGTAGTCGACGCCATCGACGCAGCCGACGAGACCACGTTCCACGAGCTGTTCGCGCGGATGGTGCAGCTGGTCCAGGAACAGGGCGAGCGCGTCGACCACGACACCCTGGAGGGCTCGGACGTGATCCTCCCACCGCCCGACACCTCGCTGGCCGAGGCGGCGGGCGAGCTGCGCCACGACGGGCTGCTCCCTGAGTAGGAGCGGCCTCACGCCCGGTCGGCTGCTGACGGCCCTCGCCGCCGGGAGCATCGCCCTTGCCGCCGCGCCGACTGGCGCCGAGGCGGTCATCGAGCACCTGCCCACGGCAAGACCGTCAGCTACCAGCCGCTGCGCGGCTCGCGCGTGCGGCGGTTTGATGCCTTCTTCTCCAACCTGGACTACAACGGCGGCCCGGTGATGGCGTCCAACACCAACTACGCGGTCTACTGGGACCCGGCCGGGGCCCCCGTCTACCCGCCCGACTATCGCTCCGGGCTGGACCAGTACTTCACCGACCTGGCCGCCGACAGCGGTGGCACTGCCAACGTCGACTCCGTCGCCGGTCAGTACAACGATTCCTCAGGCCACTTCGCCAACTACGACTCGCACTTCGGCGGCGACATGCTCGACACCGACCCGTACCCGGTGAGCGGCTGCGCCGGAGCCACCACCTGCCTGACCGACGCTCAGATCCAGACCGAGCTCGACCACTTCATCACCGCGCACGGCCTGCCGCGCGGGCGCACCCACGATTACTTCCTGCTGACGCCCCCGGGGGTGGAGAGCTGTTTCGACCCCACGGGCAGTCAGGGGTGCTCGGCCGGCTCGACCATCAACCCCCAGTACTGCGCCTACCACGGCAACAGCCCCCCCGGCCCGGGCGAGTTCATCTACGCCAACGACCCCTACGTGACCGCCAACGGGCGCTGTGACGACGGCAACCATCCCAACGGGTCCACGTCCGACGGCGCGCTGCAGGGCGGCTTGAGCCACGAGCACAACGAGTCGATCACCGATCCCGAGCCCAACAGCGCCTGGGCGGACCTCGGCAGCGGTTCCGGCGAGGAGAACGGCGACAAGTGCAGCGCCAGCACCGGGTCCCCACAGGGCACCGTCCCCAGTGGCCCGGGTGCGAGGGCCAGCTACAACCAGGTCATAAACGGCCACTTCTACTGGTACCAGCAGGAGTGGAGCAACCAGGGCAACGGGTGTCTGCAGCGCCTGTCCTTCGCTGGCCTGCGGCCGACGGCCCAGTTGACCTCGACCCCGGGCCGCGGGCTGAGCGTGAGCTTCGACGGCGCCGGATCGACGGCGCCCGGCGGGGTCAGCCGATACAACTGGCAGTTCAACGATGGCAGCAATCCGGACGAGACGACCGGCGCGACGGACTCCCACACCTTCTCCTCGGCCGGGCAGTACACCGTTGCGCTGACGGTGTTCGGCAGCGACGGCACGAGCATCGGCACCTCCGCGCTGGTCACCGTGGGTGAGAGCGCCCCGTCGGCGTCGTTCACCCCGCCCACCGGGGGGACGGCCGGCGCGCCGGTGTCGTTCAGCGGCTCGGGGACACCCGCCAGCGGGTCGGGATCGATCGTCGGCTACACCTGGGACTTTGGCGACGGCGGGCCGTTGATCGATGGCCAGTCGCCGACGCACACCTTTGCGCTGGCGGGGACCTACGCCGTCAAGCTCACGGTGACCGACAGCAATGGCCTGATGGCCATTGCCACCCATGCGGTGGTGATCGGTGGCCCGGGCTCCGGCGGCGGGCCCGGGACGTCCGGTCCGACTGCGCCGACCCCAGGGGCGACGCCGGGCGTGGCCGGGGGAGCGACAGGCGGGTCCACCGGGGGGTCGACCGCCGGCGGGGGCCACGCGGTCAACCCGGTGCACAGGACCGCGCGTCCGCTCTCGGCGAGCGCGCGCTGCCGGGTGCGCTACCGGGGCCGCCGCAACCGCGGCAAGCTGGCGCGATGCCTGCGGGTCGCCCGGCGCCACTACGCCAAACCCCACCGCGCGCACCGCCCGTAGACCCGACCTCGCGTCCGGTCAGTTGGCGCCGGGACGCGTCAGATTGGCCGCCGGGACGCGTCAGGTTGGCGCCGGGACGCGTCAGGTTGGCGCCGGGACGCGTCAGATTGGCGCTGGGACGCGTCAGATTGGCGCGTCCCAGAGCGGGAACCAGCGTTCGAGCTCGGGCTCGACGGACATCTCGCCGCCGAGCTGGGCCTTGAGCTTGAGCTCGCGCTCGGAGTCTCGCTCGCGCGCGCCGCCGGGAAGGGGCACGAACGGGTAGAAGCTGCCGCGCTTGTAGTTGTAGATCACGTACAGCGGACCGTGGCGCGCATCGGAGAGGGCGAAGACAGCGCACAGCACGCGGTCGCCGTACCCGCCGGCGACCAGGGCCTGGGACACCGCGTGCACGCCCACCACCAGGTCATCGAGCTCGCCACCGGCGAGCACCATCCAGCGATAGCCGAAGGAGTCCTCGCGAGCGGAGACCGACGTCCCGCTGTCGTCGCCGGTGCTTCGAACGACCTCCTCCATGTCGCTGACCAGCTCGGCGAAGTCGGCGGTGTCCAGCGCCTGGAAGACGATGGCCGCCCTCTTGGAGGACGTGATCGCGTACTGCGCCTCGAGGGTGACGGCGGCGGTCGACAGCGCGAACAACCGCTCCGGGGCGGGTTCGCGGAGCTTGCGCTTGCCGGTGAGGACTTCGAGCAGACCCATCGCCGCTGACGCTAACCGGCGGCCTGGAGCGCAACCTCGAGGCGCTCGAGGGCGGCGATCCGCTTCTCCGTCGGCGGATGGGTCGAGAACAGGCCCATCACGCTCTGCTTGCTGACCGGCGGGAAGATGTAAAACGCCTTGAGCCCCTCGGCCGAGCGCAGATCCTGCTGCGGGATCCGCTGCATGGTGCCGCCGATCTTCAGCCGAGCCGAGGCGAGGGCACTGGGCCGACCGGTGAGCAGCGCCGAGCCACGGTCGGCGGCGAACTCGCGGTAGCGCGAGAGCGCGTTCATCAGCAGGAAGGACACCGCGTAGACCACCGCTGACACCAGGATGAGGACCAAGAAGCCACCGCCGTCGTCGTCGCGCTCGTCGCCCCCGCCGCCGAAGAAGAACCCGAACTGCACGATGAAGGCGGCAACCGTGGCAAAGAAGGAGGCGACGGTCATCACGAGCACGTCACGGTTCTGGACATGGGTGAGCTCGTGGCCCATCACGCCCTCCAGCTCGGCCGGGGAGAGCAGTTCGACGAGGCCGGTGGTGGCGCATACGGTCGCCGACCGCGGCGAGCGCCCGATGGCGAAGGCGTTGGGCATCGAGGTCTCGGCCATGGCGACGCGGGGCTTGGGCAGGTCGGCCTGGACGCAGAGCCGGTCGATCACCGCGTGCAGCTCGGGCGCCTGCCCCGGAGAGACCTCCCGAGCGCCCATCGCGGCCAGCGCGAGCTTGTCCGACGCGACGAACTGCACTCCGAAGAGAACGACGGCGATCAGGGCGACGGTGACCCCCCCGACGCCGGCGGCCAGCAGGGCTGCGACGAGCACCGCGTAGACCAGTCCGAGCAGGAACATGGTCAGCGTCATGCGGGCCTGCAGTCCTCGATCCCGACCGAAGGCTGAGCGTCTGAGCATGGTCTGAGTGTGGCAGAGCGACACCGCCGCCCGGCGGTCCCGACGGGTGGCCGGGAGCGGGTGAGCTCAGTGTCCGGGCGGCTGCGGCGACGCGGCCGGCGCGGGCCCGAAGACGTCGTTGAGGATGGCCGTGGTGTCCACGATTCCGAAGGCCTCACGCAGGTGACGGTCCAGCTCGAGCCGCGATCGGCCCACGACCGCCATCTCCAGGGCGACGAGGCGGGCGGCGTCGGCGCGGTCGTCGCCGGGCGCGGGGCCCAGGTGCGGCCCGCCAGGTCGCTCGCGCGCAGGGGGGGCGTTGCCGGGCGCCATCTGCGTCCAGGGGTCGTCGCCGTCGCGGGGCGTCCCGGATAGGGGCACCATTCGCCGGCGGACACCGGGCGGCAGCTCTTCGGCGGCCGCGATGCCCGCCGGCCCGGGTGCTGTCCGCGCCTCAGGGTGGATCGGTGGTCCTGGCGCGCCGGGCGCTGGGCGTCGATCTCCCGCTGGATGGCGAGCGCCTCGCGCTCGGCGGCGCGGACGATCGACTCGCCGCGTCCGGCGATCTGCGCGGGAATCCCTTCCGCGGTGGTGGGGTGCGATGGATCGGCCATGCCACGCGGGCGACGGAATCCCGCAAGCGCACCATACACCGCCCCCGGGGTGCTTCGGTGCAAGCCGCGCTGCGACCCGCGGTAGCGTCCAGGCCCGGTGAAGCCTGAGATCCACGTCCTTGGCCTGTCGCTGAAGACCTTCGGCATCTGCTTCGCGGCAGCCTTCCTGGCCGCCGGCGCCGTGCTCGCCCGGCGGTTGGATGAGCTCGGGCACCCCCGGGACTGGGCCTACGAGATGATCTTCGCCGGACTCGCCGGCGGTGTGATCGGCGCGCGCGGCTACTACATCGCCGAGCACTTCGACGAGGTCTCACACGACCTGCTCGGGTCGATCTTCTCGGGCTCGGGGCTCGTCTGGTACGGCGGGGTGGTCGGTGGCGCCATCGGCGTCCTCGCCTGGGCGCGCTGGCGAGGCGTCCTCAGCCTGGGCCTGCTTGACCTGGCGAGTGCTCCGCTGACTCTGGGCTATGCCATCGGGCGGATCGGCTGCCAGGTCTCCGGCGACGGCGACTACGGGATCGGATCGAGCCTGCCGTGGGCCATGCCCTACCCGCACGGCACCGTCCCCACCACCCTCCACGTCCATCCCACCCCGATCTACGAGACGCTGGCCATGGGCCTGCTGGCCTGGGCCCTCTGGCACCTGCGCGACCGTCTGCGGCCCGGCGCGATCTTCGCCCTCTACCTGGTGGGCTCCGGCGTGGAGCGGCTGCTCGTCGAGTTCATCCGTCGCAACAGCGAGGTCGTGGCCGGGCTGACCGCCCCGCAGCTGGAGAGCATCGTCGCCGCGGCCCTCGGGGCCACGGCGCTCGTGGTGTGGAGGCGCGGTGGCGGCCTGGGCGGCGCGGGGCGCGACGGCGACCGTCGGCTCGGATCGCCGGCCTCCAACGCGGCCGGGGTACCCTGAGGGAGGGTCCGGCGCGCACGGACGCCGGCGCGGCTACCGTGTAGGCCTCGGCACACGTCGGGCTCAAGGTCGGCGGCGAATCGGTCGATAGTCCACTCAGGTGAACGAGGTCTTGATGAGATGAGGTTGACGCGCGCATACCTGGCCGGACTGGGGACCACCGGGTCCCTGCTCGCCGCGACGGCCTGCGCCGCCGTGTTCACCAGTGCCGTGGTCGCCTTCAGGGGTGTGCTGCCCACGCCGTCGAACGGCCCGACGAGCGAATCGATATCGGTGGCCGGCCCCAGCGTGGCCTTCGACCGGGCCGGCACCCAGATCGTCGCTCTGCGAGCCGCCGGGGCGGCGGTCGCCGTGGCGCCCACCCGGGTGATCCTGGCCGCGGCCAGCGCCCAAACCGGCGGGCCGACCAGCGGAGCCGGTGGCCCGCCGGTGAGCAGCTCCAACCTGATGCCGGGCGGTCCTCCAAGCGGTCCGGTGACGGTGGTCGCTCCGGCAGTGCCGCACCCGAGCGCCGCCAGTGCCTCAGCCCCGCCCTCCTCCCCGCCGTCGGGCCCGTCCTCGGTCGTCGTGTCGTCCGGAAATGGCTCCCCGGTGCTCGGAACCAGGAACACGCTGGCCGGCACGGTCGATCAGACCACCTCCACCCTCGGCGGCATCGTCCAGAGCACGACAGGCACCGTCGGCCCCGTGGTTGGACAGGTCAGCCCCCCCGTCGGGCAGGCCGTGACAACCACCGGCCAGACGGTGGGCGGCGTGCTCGGCGACCTGGGCCACGCCCTCGGCGTCGCCCTGCGGGCGGGCGGAGTCTGAGAGGCCGTCTCAAACTCCGTGCGCGAGCCGTCTCAAACTCCGTGCGCGCGTCTGACGCGGTGTCTCCAGACACCTCTAAGACGACCGCAGCGCGCGCGCGAGCCAGCGCACCGTCACCCCGGTCAGCTCGTCGTCGCGCTGGACCGAGCGGTGGTGACCACCGGGCACGGCGATGAGTCGTCGGGTGGCGGCGGGGCCTCCGGACGCGGCGAGCAGGGCGCGCGAGTGCTCGACTCCGACCACCTCGTCGCCGTCGGCGTGGAGGAGCAGCAGGGCAGCGCGTAGCCGCGCTGCCTCGACGAGGTCGTCGTGGCGGACCAGGAAGTGCTCGAGGGCCGGCGCGTCGATCCGGGCGTCGAGCCGCCCGGCCCGGAGCGAGCGCAAGAGCCCGTCGGCCGGTGCCGGGCAGACGGCGGCCACCGCCGTCGCCCCGAGCGGGCCGGCGCCCACCAGCGCGAGGTAGCCCCCCAGGCTCGACCCCCGCACGGCCAGTGGCATGCCGGGGGGCAGGACCCTGGCGGCGCCCGCGACGCGCTCGAGCACCCGATCGTCGAGCGCCCCGTCGGTGTCGCCGTGGCCCGGGAGGTCAACGACCAGGGCGGCCAGCCGGGCCGCGGCACAGGCGCGGGCGAAGGGATAGTGGTTCTCCTTGACCGAGCCGGCTCCGTGGAGCACCACCACCGCCCCCCGAGGCTCGCCGGCCGGGGAGAACGCCCGTAGGCCACGCCACCGCGCACCCCGCGCTCGGTCGGGGGACGAGGCACCCGATCGACCATAATCGGCGCCGATCATGGCAGCCACCACGCTCTCGGAGTCGCCCGTCTACCCCATCGGCAGCCGTCTCAATGGTCGCGGCCGCCTGGAGGTGGGCGGCTGCGACGTCATCGAGTTGGCCCGCGAGTTCGGCACCCCGGCCTACGTAGTGGCCGAGGACGACCTGCGGGCGCGGGCGCGGGCCTTCGTCGGCGCACTGGGTGCCCGCTGTCCGTCGGGAGAGGTGATCTTTGCCTCCAAGGCGCTGCCCTGCGTGGCGGTCGAGATCATCTTGCGCGAAGAGGGCCTCGGTTGTGACGTGGCCTCCGGCGGCGAGCTGGCCCTGGCGCTGCGGGCGGGCTTTGACCCGCGACGCCTCTACCTGCACGGCAACGCCAAGTCCCGCGTCGAGCTGACCGAAGCCCTGGAGGCCGGCGTGGGCACGATCGTCATCGATAACGCCGACGAGGTGGACCGGCTCGCCGCCCTGCGACCGCGCGACCAGGCCGTGCTGCTGCGCGTCGCGCCCGGGGTGCGGCCCGGCACCCACGCGAGCATCTCCACCGGGCAGGCCGACACGAAGTTCGGCGTCTCGGTGGCCGAGGCGCCCGCCCTGATCGAGCGCGTAGGCGAGATCGACGGCCTGCGGCTCGTCGGCCTTCACGTCCACCTGGGCTCCCAGCTCGTCGATGCCGCGGTGTTCGACGCGGCGGCGGCTGCCATCGCCCGCCTGGGCCAGTTCGAGGTCTACGACCTCGGAGGCGGGCTGGCGGCGACCTACACCGCCGCGCAGGCGCCCCCGGCCATCGAGGCCTATGTCAACGCTCAGGTCTCCGCCGCCGAGCGCCACCTCGGGACGGGGCGGCGGCTTGTCCTCGAGCCCGGCCGGGCGCTGGTGGCCAACGCCGGAGTGACGCTCTACTCGGTCGAATCGGTGAAGCGCAACGTCTCCACCTGGGTCGCTGTCGACGGCGGCATGTCCGACAACCTGCGGCCCATGCTCTACGCGGCGCCCTACGAGGCCCAGGTGGCCGATCGCTTCCTCGAGGATCCGGGGGCCGGCGAGCGCTGCGTGCTGTGCGGCAAGCACTGCGAGTCGGGCGACGTCATCGTTCCAGACGTGCCTCTGGCCAACCCGCGCGCCGGAGACGTCATCGTCACTCCGGCCACTGGTGCCTACGGTCATGCCATGGCCAACAACTACAACGGCGTTCCCCGCCCCCCGGTGATCGTCTGTCGTGACGGGCAGGCGCGTGTCGTGGTTCGGCGCGAGACCTACGCCGACCTGCTGCGCCGGGAGACGCCCGAAGGGTCGCCGGCGGCGTGAGCGTCCCGCCGCCGGTGGCGAGCGCCGGCGCCAGCCCGGGCGCCTCGCCGCCCTTTGAGATCGGGCTGCTGGGCCACGGCACGGTTGGCAGCGCCTTCGCCGACCTGCTGGAGGCCCGGGCCGACGCCATCGTGCCCATCACCGGGCTGCGCCCTCGCCTGTGCGGCGTGCTCACCCGGACCCGGGGTGACTTCGCCGAGATCCTCGAACGCTCCCAGCTCGTTGTCGAGCTGATCGGCGGCCTCGAGCCGGCCCGCGAGTACGTCCTGACCGCCATGCGCGCCGGGCGACACGTGATCACGGCCAACAAGCAACTGCTCTCCCGGCACGGTGAGGAGCTTTGGGCCACGGCGCGAGAGCACGGCGTCCAGCTGCGCTTCGAGGCCGCGGTGGCCGGTGTCGTGCCGGTGATCCGGGTGCTCCAGGAGACGCTCGCCGGGGCGGACGTGCGGCGCATCCACGGAATCGTCAACGGCACGACGAACTTCGTGCTCGGGGAGATGGCGCGCAGCGGTGCCGGCTACGCCGAGGCCGTGGCCGAGGCCCAGCGCCTGGGCTACGCCGAGGCCGACCCGGCCGAGGACGTGGACGGCCGCGACGCGGCGGCCAAGATGGCCATCCTGGCCCGGCTGGCCTTCGACACTCCGGTGCACCTCGACCAGGTCCGCTACGAGGGAATCGAGCGCATCACACCCGACGAACTGGAGTACGCCCGCGAGCTTGGCCTGGGCCTCAAGCTGATCGGCACCGCCGAGCGCGTCGGGGAGGGGCTCAGCGTGCGGGTGCACCCCGCCTTCCTCTACGCCGGGCACCCGCTCGCCTCGGTGGCCGGCCCGTTCAACGCAGTCACCGTCGAGTCCGACGCGATCACCGAGATCACCATGTCCGGTCCCGGGGCCGGGGGCCCCCAGACTGCCTCGGCCGTGCTCGGCGACGTGGTCTCGGCCATGATCCCACCGGCCTGTACTCCAGCGCCGTCGCAGCGCCTGGCCATCGTCGACGATGTTGAGTCGGCGTTCTACCTGCACCTGGAAGTGGCTGACCGCCCCGGGGTGCTGGGCCAGGTCGCCCAGGTGCTGGGGATGCAGGGGATCTCGGTGAAGTCGGTGGTGCAGAAGGGGCTGGGGGGCAACGCCCGGTTGGTGATGGTGGTCCATCCCGCCCTGGAGTCCCGCTTCTACGCCGCCTGCGCCTTGATCGAGCGGCTGGACTTTTTGCGTGCCGCGCCGCGCGCCATCAGGGTCATCGAGGAGCAGTTCGGGTGAGCGCCGGGGTCATCGAGCGCTATCGGGACGTGCTGCCCTTTGCCCCCGAGGACCCGGTGATCTCCCTTCAGGAGGGATCGACGCCGCTGGTAGCCGCCCCCGGCCTGTCCGCCGCCGTGGGGGCCGAGGTTCTGCTCAAGCTCGAGGGCCTCAACCCGACAGGCTCGTTCAAGGACCGCGGGATGACCGCTGCCGTGTCGGCCGCCGTCCGCGAGGGGGCGGGCGCGGTGATCTGCGCCTCTACGGGCAACACGGCGGCCAGCGCCGCCGCCTACGCTGCCCGCGCCGGGCTGCGGTGCGTGGTCATCGTCCCCGAGGGCAAGATCGCCACCGGCAAGCTGGCTCAGGCCCTCATCCACGGGGCGCGGGTCATCGCCCTGCGGGGGAACTTCGACCAGGCCCTCGAGGTGGTACGCGAGCTCGTTTCTCGCCACCCCCTCGCGCTGGTCAACTCGGTCAACGCCTTCCGGCTGGAAGGCCAGAAGACTGCTGCGCTGGAGCTCCTCGACGAGATCGACGAGCTCGATGCCCTGTGCATCCCGGTGGGCAACGCCGGGAACATCACCGCCTACTGGAAGGGCTTTGACGAGCGGGGCGCCGCGCCCCGGCTGCTCGGCTTCCAGGCCGAGGGTGCTGCACCGCTCGTCCACGGACGCCGGGTGGCGCGCCCCGAGACCGTGGCCAGTGCCATCCGCATCGGCAACCCGGCGCGTTGGGAGGAGGCGATGACGGCGGTGGTCGCCTCGCGCGGAGAGATTCGCGCCGTCTCAGACCACGAGATCCTCGACGCCTACCGCATCCTAGCCGCCGGCGAGGGCGTCTTCTGCGAGCCGGCATCGGCCGCCGGGGTGGCCGGTCTGCTGCGCTACGGGCCCGGGGACGCACGTCGGGTGGTCTGCGTGATCACCGGCCACGGGCTCAAGGATCCCCAGACAGCGCTGGACACGGCGGCGGGGACCGGCGGTGGGGTGGTCAGCTGCGACGCCGATCTGGAGACCGTCGAGCAGGTCGTGCTCGGAGCGGAGTAGGCCGACGTGCGCCGCCGACGCGCCGTCCGGGTGCCCGCCTCCTCGGCCAACCTCGGGCCGGGCTTCGACGTGCTCGCTGCTGCCCTGAGCCTGCATCTGGAGCTCGAGGTGGAGGAGACCGGCGCCTTTGCCGTCAGGACCGATCTGCCGCTCCCGCTCAACCGCTCCAACCTCTGCGTCCGGGCCTTCGAGGCGTTGGCTCCGGCCGGGGCGTTCACCTTCACCATCAACTCGCAGATCCCCCTCGCCGGCGGGCTCGGCTCCAGCGCGGCGGCCACGGTGGCCGGGCTGCTGGCCGCCGATCACCTCTTCGAGCTCGACGCCGATGTCGAGACCCTCGCCGCGGAGCTGGAGGGCCATCCGGACAATGCAGCGGCAGCGCTGCACGGCGGCTTCGTGGTCTGCGCGCCGGGCCGGGCGCCGACGCGGGTCGAGCCGCCCACCGGCCTGGAGGCGGTCCTCGTCGTGCCCGGCGAGCCGGTGGCCACGGCCAGCGCACGCGGCGCCCTCCGCGGGGAGGTGGCCCGGGCCGACGCCGTGTTCAACGTCGCCCATGCGGCGCTGCTGTGTCTTGGGCTGGCCCGCGGGGACTGGGACCTGGTGGCCGCGGGCCTGCGCGACCGGCTGCACCAGGACGCGCGCGCCCACCTGTTCCCGCGCTCCCACGCGCTGCTGGAGCAGGCGCGCGCGCTGGGTGCGCTGGGGGCAACGCTCTCGGGCGCCGGGCCCACCGTCCTCGTCTGGTCGCACTACGAGCAGACGGGCGGACTCGTCGAGGCGCTGCGCCACGAGGCCGAGGGATGGGCGACGGTCAGGCGGGTGCCGTTCGAATCCCAGGGCGCGAGGGTGGTTGAGCTGTAGGGCTTACGCCCCCATTACACCGACCTGACGTTCCCCGAACCGGGCTCGTCGATGCTGCCCCCTGCATCTACAACTCGAGAAGGAGGACCCTCATGACCCACCGTCATTTCTCACTCGCCCTGGCCACCATCACCCCAGCGCTCGTCACCGGCGGCGTCGCCCTCGCCGCCACCGGTGGCTTGGGCGGCCACGCAAGCGGGCATGGTCACGCCGCCAAGCGCCGCGGCGGTCCGCTCGTAGCCATGCGCCGCCCGCTGCGCTCGCGGCTGACCAGCGCCGACATCCGGCTGTTCGTCAAGGGCCAGGTGCACGACTTCCGCCTCGACCGCGGAATCGTGCAGTCCGCCGGCAACGGGTCGGTCACCCTGAAGGAGCTTGACGGCACGATGGTCACGGTGCCGGTCGACGCCAGCACGCGCGTGCACAACGACCGCAAGCCGGCGACGCTGGCCGACGTCAAGCCTGGCGAGGTGGCCTTCACCCTTCGCCGTGACAACGGTCCGGCCCGCCAGCTGCGGGCCGGCAAGGCGATGGCGCCCGCTGCCGGGGCCGCCCAGCCCACGCCCTCCCAGCCCACGCCCTCCCAGGGCTGAGGCCGGTTGCGCCCGGTCCGCCCGCGCTCGGCCCTCACCGCGCGCGGGCGGACCGGCGCCGTATCGTCCTGCCATGGCCGTCCGCGTGCTCCTGGTCGAGGACGACGGCGCCATCGGCGCGCTCGTGCGCACCTACCTCGTTCGAGACGGTCACCCCGTCGTCTGGGTGCTCAGCGGCGAGGAGGCGCTGGTCGAGCTTGGGCGCCACGCGATCGGGCTGGTCATCCTCGACGTCGCCCTGCCCGGCGTCGACGGACTCGAGGTCTGCCGACGCGTCCGGGCCCGCTCCTCGCTGCCCATCATCATGCTCACCGCCCGAGACGAGGAGCCCGACCGGGTGGCCGGCCTCGAGCTGGGTGCTGACGACTACGTCACCAAGCCCTTCTCGCCGCGGGAGCTGATGGCCCGGGTCAAGGCGGTCCTGCGCCGGGCGGGGCCCAGCGCTCGGCTTGCCGTCGAGCGGGCAACGCCCCGGGAGGCAGGGGACGTTCGGCTCGACCCCGCCGCTCGCGAGGTCACCGTCGGCGGCCGGGCGGTGCAGCTGACGGCCAAGGAGTTCGACCTGCTGGCCCACCTGCTCGCCCATCCTGGCGTGGTGCTCGGCCGCGACCGGCTTCTCGTCGACGTCTGGGGCTTTGACTTTCCCGGCGGCACGCGGACCGTCGACGTCCACGTCGCCCAGCTGCGCAAGAAGCTGGCCCGGCCCCTGCTGATCCGCACGGTCCGCGGTGCCGGCTACAAGCTCGTCCGCCGATGAGGACCCTGAGCGGCCGGCTCGGCGTCATCGTCGCTGCTGTGGTGATCATCTCGGTGGGGGCGAGCCTGGCCGTCGCCCAGAAGCTCGTGCGCGACGCTCTGCGCGCTAACGCCGAGGTGACACTTGGACGCCAGGCCGACCTGCTGGTTGCGCGCCGGTTGCTGCTCGGACTCCCTCCGGCCACCGCGCGGCGTCCCGCGGGTCAGCGCCTCACCGTCTTGGGCGCCGATGAGCTGGCCGGCGCTCTGCCCCCCGCCGCGATCGTCGCTCTGCGCGCGGGACGCGGAACCCAGGGTGATGGGCTCCTGCAGGGTGAGCGCCGGATCTACGCCGCCCGGCCCCTGCCCACGGGGCGCGTCGTCGTCGTCTCGCGTCCGGACCGGCTGCTCGGTGCCGACGAGCGGCCGTTCCTCTCGGCTCTGGTCATCGCCGGGGTGGCCGGAGCGGCCCTCGCCTCCCTGGTCGGCGTGGTGCTCGCCCGCTCGATCGCCCGTCCGGTTCGCCGGGTGGCCCGCGCGGCCGGCGCGCTCGCGGCCGGAGCCTCGCCCGACCCGCTGCCGCGCGAGGGGCCCGAGGAGCTGCGCGCCCTGGCCGCCGCCTTCGACGGGATGGCCGTTGACCTGCGCCGCGCGCGCGAGGCCGAACGCAGCTTCCTGCTGTCGGTCTCCCACGAGCTCAAGACGCCACTCACCTCGATCCGGGGGTATGCCGAGGCCCTGCAGGACGGGGCTCTGGACAGCGGCGAGGCGGTGGCGGTGATCGGGCGCGAGGCGGGGCGCCTGGAGCGGCTGGTGGCCGACCTGCTGGCTCTCGGCCGCCTCGAGCAGGCTGGCTTCAGCGTGGCCCGGGGGCCGCTGGACCTGGCCGAGCTCGCCGGCGAGGCGGTGCGCCGCGGCGAGCGGGTCGCTGCCGCGCGCGGGATCGCCCTCGTCGCCGATGCACGCCGCCCCGCCCCGGCGGTGGGCGACGGTGACCGGGTGCTGCAGGCGCTGTCCAACCTCGTGGACAACGCCCTCCGGGTCACCCCACGGGGCGGGACGGTGACCGTCTCCGCCGGGCCGGGCCGGGTGGAGGTCGCCGACAGCGGTCCGGGGATCGACGCGGCCGACCTCCCGCACGCGTTCGAGCGCTTCTACCTCCACGGGCGCATGGGCGACCCCGCTGTCGGCAGCGGGCTGGGATTGGCCATCGTCGCCGAGCTCGCGCGGGCCATGGGCGGCGAGCCGGGAGTCAGCAGCGCGCCCGGGCACGGGGCCCGCTTCATCCTGCGACTGCCGGTCACGGACGCACCGTCAGCACCGTCCCCAGCTGCACCTGATCGACAAGCGCCCGCATCGTCGACGGTGCCGCCCGCAGGCAACCCAGGCTGACGGCCTGGCCGACCGAGCCCGGGTCCTCGGTGCCGTGGACGGCAAGGCGATCGCCGCCCCCCCAGCCCTGGGGAACCTCGGGTTGGTGACCGCTCAGGGCCAGCGCACAGCAGCCGTAGGGCGAGGCCCCCTCGATGAGCAGGCGGTCGGTGACCGCGAAGCGTCCGACGGGCGTGGGGTCGGCGGGTCGGCCGACCGCCACGGGGGCGCGCACGAGCACCCGACCGTCCCGGCGGAGGACCAGCAGCCGGCGCGAGACACTCGCCTGCAGTGCCGTTCGAACCCGGAACAGGGCGAGGCGGCCGGTCAGCGCGACCCAGGCGGGGCGATCATCCCGACGTTCGGACACCAGCACGCCCAGCCAGTCACCGCGCCGAACCACCGCGGCGAGGACTCGCGCCGAGCCGAACGTGGTGCGGGGCCGGGCCGTGGTCAGAGGCGTCCCGCCCGGTGAGCCGCGCAGGATCACCGGCGAGAGCACCTGGGCGGCCAGCGTCCCTGGTCCCGAGGGGATGACCGGCGGCCCCGGCGGTGTCTGGCGGGGGCGGGGCGCGGTCCGAGGGCCGGTGTCGCCGCCCAGGGCTGCGAGCCGCGTCGTGGTCGGGACGGTCGTCTTGGGGATCCCACCCGAGCCACAGCCGGTCAGGCTGACCAGGGCGGCCGCGACGAGGGCAGCGAGCGCGGCGCGCCGAGGTGCTATGGGCGGGCGCCGTCGACGGTCGCGCTCAACCGGCGCCGGGGCTCATCGAGTCCCATGCGATCGAGGATCTCGCCGGCAAGGGCGATGTAGTCGGCGGCCAGGTCGGGCCGGTAGTCAAGGATCGAGACGGCACGCTCCGCCGACTCGGCGTAGCCGATCGAGCTGCGGATCGTCGAGGCGAACACCTTCTCGGAGAAGCTCTGCTTCAGCGACGCGTACGCCTCGCGCGAGTGGACGGTTCGCATGTCGGAGATGTTGAGGAAGACCCCGAGCCACTCCAGCGCGGGATTCAGGCTCTCACGCGCGAGCTCGACGACCTCAAGGGCCTGCTCCACGCCCTGCAGCGCGAAGTACTGGGCCTCGGCCGAGAGCAACGCCTTGTCGGCGGCGACGAGCGCATTGACGGTCAGCAGCCCAAGGGCCGGAGGGCAGTCGATGAGGATGAGGTCGTGACCGGAGAGCGCGCGCAGGGCCTTGCGCAGGGTCAGCTCGCGGCCCATCTTGCCGCTCAGGGCGAGCTCGGCCTCGGCCAGGCCGAGGTTGGCCGGGATGACCCCGTCGTGGAGGGCCTGTCGGGCGGTGGCGCGGCCCGAGAGCACATCGCCGATCGTCGGCTCGGCCGCCGGGTCGACGTCGAAGTAGTCCGAGAGGTTGCCCTGGGGGTCTAAGTCGACGGCGACCACGTCCAGCCCGCCGCGCCTGAAGAGGTCGGTCAGGGTGCGGACGGCGGTGGTCTTCCCGGTCCCGCCCTTCTGGGAGAGGACGGCGATGGTCGTCGCCATGGCGCGGGACTCCGTCGGCGCTCAGGGTGAGGAGGCGCCGGCCGACTCGGCCGGCTCGGCGGGCTCGTCGGGCGAGCCCTCGCCATCGATGAAGGCAAGGGCAAAGCGCCCGACGACGATCTCGTCGCCATCGCGCAGCATGCGCGTCTCGACGCGCTCGCCGTTGACGAACACGCCATTGAGGCTGCGGTCGTCGAGGACGCGGATACCGTCCTCGCTCCGGGCCAGGATGGCGTGGCGCCGCGACACGGTGGGGTCGTCGAAGCGGATGTCGGCCGCCAGGCTGCGGCCCACCCGCGTCCAGTCGCGGGCCAGCGGCACGCAGATCAACTCGGCCCCGTCGCGGTAGGCGATGTGGGGGCCGGGGGCGGCGACGCGGGCCCGGGCCTCGGCCAACCATGGCTCGGGCGGTGCGGCCTGGGGAAGATCGGGAATCGTCGACGTGAACAGCGACGAGCGCGCCCAGGTCGTGTGACCGCAGCCCGGGCAGGTGGGGAGATCGGTCTCGTGAGCCAGCGACAGCTCGTGCCCGCAGCTCTCACAGCGAAAGGAGCCGGAGCCGGCCAGGGTGCCCGATGACAGTGTCATGTGGTTCTCCTCTCGAGCGCCCCGAGGGGCGGACCTGCAGCCGCCTGCTCCGACGATGATACCCCGTTATCGCCCTCGGCAGATGTCGCCGTGGGCTGGGTCGTGTTGCCCCGCGCACGGCGTTGGCCGCAGGTACCCCCGACCGCGTCGGGATGAAACGCCGCTGTCGCCGCGTCACCCGTGGGAGGATCGCGCCGAGCGGCGGCGAATCCCCGCCAGCGTGACCCCCACCGACTCCGCCGTCCTGGAGCGCGAGCTGCTGCGCAAGTCCGTCGACGCCCTCCAGGCGGGCCGCCACCACTGCGGCGACTGCGGGCGAACTCCGCTGATCGGTGAGCGCGTCTACGCCTACCCAGGCGGGCGCGAGGTCTGCGAGCTCTGCCGAGCTCTGCGCCGCGAGCCGGAGGAGTCCTCGCAGATCGTGCGCTCCAGCGAGTTCGGCCATGCCGTGCGCCTGACGGTTCGCGCCGCAGCCTGATCGCGGGTTGCGCGGCGCGGGCTGGCGCGCGCCGCCAGGTGACGATGACGGCCGCGACTGAAACGGCCATAGACTGCCGTCGCCGTGGACCCGGTCGAGCTCTCCGTCGTCATCGCCCGCCCGCGCGAGGAGGTCTTCGCCTATCTCGCGGACATCGCCAACCACCCCGAGTTCACCGATCACTTCCTCACCCGCTGGCACTTGACGCGCGAGGACTCCTATGGGCGCGGGGCCGGGGCGCGCTTTCACGTGGGGGCCCCGCTGCAGCGCTTCTCGTGGGCCGACGTCACCCTGGTCGAGGTCGAGCCTCCGCGGCGCATCATGCAGCGGGGGGCAACGGGGAAGTTCAACCGCGTCCGCCTGCGGGTCGAGTATCTGCTCGAGCCGGCTCCCGAGGGCGGCACGCGGGTCACGTTTCAGACCGAGACCGAGCCGGCGACGCCCACCGATCGGATCATGGAGGCGCTGGGCCTGCGGATCTGGCTCCGGCGGCGGTACGGACGTGCGCTGCGCCGGCTGCGAGCGATCCTCGAGGACGGCGAGCAGCGCGGCGTGCGGGCGACCGTGGCGACGCGGTAGGGGCCCGGTGGGCGACGGTGGCCGGTCGTGAACCTGCGGCCGGGCGCCACTAGACTCCCGCCGCGCATGTGCCCACGCCGCCGCCTCCCGACGCTGCTCAGCGGCCTTGCCCTCCTCGCCGGGTTGTCGGGCTGCGGCGTGACGACCGGCGGGTCGGGGGCCGAGGGATCCCAGCGGACTGCCGCCGACACCGAGGGCACCTATCTGGTCTTCCCGCACGACCTGACCTACCAGATCCAGATCTCGCGCTACCTCAACCCGGCCGACCCCGAGGACCGCAGCTATGTGCAGGGCCTGCGGGCCGGGAGCCCTCCGCTGGCCCCAGACGAGCAGTGGTTCGTCGTCTTCATCCGCGTCTCCAACGAGACCAAGCAGCCCCACCTCGCCGCCGCGGACTTCCGCATGGTCGACGCCCAGGGGACGAGCTATCAGCCCGTCCCGCTCGACGGTGGGCTCAACTCGTTCGCCTACCAGGCCTCGACCCTGGCGCCCAACGACGTGGTCCCGCCACCGGCCTCCGCGGCGGCCGAGAACACGATCCAGGGCTCCGAGCTGCTGTTCAGGATTCGGCGGGACTTCTTCTTCAATCGCCCGGTGGTCTTTCGGATCACCTCGCCGGTGAACCCCCAGCTGACCCGCGAGGCCGACATCGACGTGTGATCCGCCCGCCCCTGCGGCCGCTCACCCGGCGGCGTCTGGGGGCCGCGGGCCTATAGCGGCGCGCCGCGGGCCCACAGCGGCCGGTACAGGGCCTACCGCAGCCGGTACAGGGCCTACCGCGGCCGGTGCAGGGCAGTGAGCAGCACCTCGTGGGCCACCGGCGCGGCGGTCTGGCCCCCCGCCCCGGCACGCACGAACAGCACTCCGATGGCCACGCGGGGCTTGGCCGCCGGGGCGAAGGCGGCAAACCAGGCGTCGGTCTTGGTGAAGTTGTCGCCTCCCGTCGCGGTCGGGCCCTGCGTGGCCTCCAGCTCGGCGGTACCGGTCTTGCCCGCCACCGCAACCCCGGTGATCTGCGCCGAGGTCCCGGTCCCCGACCGGACCACCTCGAGCATCATCCGGGTCATCAGGTGCGCCGTCCTCGGGCTCACGGCGCGCGCGAAGCGGGGCGTCGCGTCAGCGCTGAGGGTGAGATGGGGCCGCCGGCCGCCGTCGGCGATGGTGGCGGCGATCAGGGCCATCTCCAGCGGCGTGGCCACCACGTTGCCCTGGCCGATCGCGGTGGACCCCAGGTCCAGGTCGTCGCCGATCTTGCTGGGCTGTGGGATGGTGGACTCAGGCGTCCCCGGGAGGTCGGGCGGCTGGTTGAACCCGTAGCGCTCGGCCGTGCGCACGAGTTGGGCCTTGCCGATCTTGACCCCCAGCGGTGCGAAGACCGAGTTGCAGGAGTCCGCGAAGGCCCGGAGCAGTGTCCCGCCGCATGTCTCGCCGCTCGCGTTGCCCAGCGTGACCCCGGCCAGGACCGAGTGGTCCTGGAGGGGGAAGGTGCTCGAGAGGGTGACGAGGTGGGCCTCCAGCGCGGCGGAGGTCGTCACCATCTTGAACGTCGAGCCCGGGGGTTGGGTGTCGGTGGCCAGACCGGCGAGCGCGAGAACCTGTCCCGTCGCGGGCTGGAGCACGGCGATGCCGCCGAGCATGGACAGGCTCGCCTCGGCGGCCTGCTGGACCGCCGGGTCGATCGTCGTGCGCACGGAGTGTCCCGGCACCGATTTGGCGCTGGCCAGGGCACGGCCGCCAGCCATGAGCGTCCCTCCGGGGGTGCCGGCCAGCTGGTGCTCGAAGGCCTGCTCGAGACCCGAGCTGCCGATCTTGGCTGCCTCGGGATACCCGAGGGCGCGGAAGCCCTCGCGGCCGGCGGCGGGGATGGGACCGAGCTGGCCGACCACGGCGGTGACGGCGGAGCCGAAGGTCGAGGCGCGGGCCGTGCCCGCAGCCAGCGGGCGCCCGTCCCGGGCCAGGATGCTGGCGCGCGCTCCCAGCCGCGTCCGGCGGGTCAGCGTCTCGCCGGGAGACAGGCCGGGGAAGACCAGCCGGGGGGTCCAGTCCACCCCGGTGGTCGAGCCCTGGTGGCCGATGGGCACGGTCAGCGGCTCGCGCAGCGTGCCGAACACGCGGGTGCTGACGAGGATCGGGATGATCACGGCGCCGTGGGGGCCCGAGCGCGGCGATCCACCCCGGAGCCCGATCAGCGTGGCCGTGGCGGCTGCCTGCTCGTAGTCGCGCTGAAAGGTGGGCGCGTCGACCGCGCCGCGCGCCGCGGGCGTCAGCAGCGCGTACATCGCGGCGTAGTCGCCCCGGGCCCAGGCCCCGACGAAGCGGCGGGCCAGGCCATTGTCAGACGAGCTGCCTCCAACGCCCACCGCGGCGCCGGCCACGAAGGCCGCCCCGGCGATGAAGATGAGCGGCAGGGCTCGGGCGCGACGACGGCGTGCCTGCTCGGGGCGTCCACCGGGCGCCATCGGACCGGGACGCCAGCCCGACAGCGCGGGAGCTCGGGGTGACACCTCGGCGGCAATCTACCCGGTTGCCCGGGGTCCAGACACCCTTGACGGCGGTATTGCGCTGCACTGACGCAGAGAGCTGTGGCGGCTCGGTTAGCCTCGCCCCCGAGTGACCACGCTCGACTGGATCATCGTGGCGTTCACGCTGGGGCTCGGGCTCTATGGGTTTGCCCAGGGCTTCCTGGTCGGCGTGCTGTCGCTCGTGGGGTTCGCGGCCGGCGCCTTTCTGGGCAGCCGGCTGGCTCCGACTCTGCTCAGCGGCGGAGCGGCGTCGCCGTATGCGCCAGCACTTACCCTCGGCGTCGCCCTGCTCGCCGGCGGCGTGCTGGCCGCCACCCTCGAGCGCGTGGGGCTTGCCCTGCGCGCGGGGCTGCGCCTGCCGGGACTCGCCACGCTGGATGGGATCGCCGGCGCCCTGCTCACCGCCTGCGTCGCTCTGGCCATCGCCTGGATCGCCGGCGCCGTAGCCCTGCAGACCCCCGGCGCCGGCAGCCTTCGCCGCGACGTCCAGCGCTCGCTGGTGCTGCGCCGGCTCAACCAGCTGCTTCCGCCGTCGGGGTCGATCCTCCACGCGCTGGCGCGCATCGATCCGCTGCCCACGGTCAGCGGTCCGCCCGTGGCCGTGGCACCGCCGCCTCCCGGCATCGCTCGCAACCGGGTCATCCGCCGTGCGGCGGCGAGCACTGTCCGCGTGCTCGGCACTGCCTGCGGGCTGGGGGTCGAGGGCTCGGGTTGGGTCGTCGGTCCAGATCTCGTGGTGACCAACGCCCACGTCGTGGCGGGCGAGGGGGACACGGTCGTCCAGCCCGGGGGCGACGGGCCCCGGCTGCGGGCCGTGGCCGTCGCCTTCGACCCGCTCGACGACGTTGCCGTGCTGCGCGTCGCCGGCCTGGGGCTGGCACCGCTGCCGGTGGCCAGCGATGCTCGGGTGGGAACCCCGGTTGGCGTCGTCGGCTATCCCGAGAACGGGCCCCTGACCATCCGGCCCGGCCGCGTCGGCGACACGTCGACGGCGATCTCCCAGGACGCCTACGGCCGCGGCCCGGTGCGCCGGGAGATCGTCTCCCTCCGCGGTCGGGTCCAGCCGGGAAACTCGGGCGGCCCCCTGCTCGACGCCTCCGGCCGGGTGCAGGCGATGGTCTTTGCCACCACGGTGGGCGGGGGCTCGGCCGGTGGCTACGGCGTGCCCGATGGGCGGGTCCGCGCGGCGCTGGCGGGCGCGTCGGGACCGGTGAGCACTGGGCCGTGCGCGCGGTAGGGGAGCGCCGGCCGTCGAGGGCGCCCCGGCGGTCGAGGGGCGCCCGCTGGTCCGCCCCAGCTGCGTCGGAGCGTCGGTCGCGGGATGGGTGCTTGGGAGGCAGAA
>JAABUY010000704.1_pt1 | contig 54596 bp, 40 predicted proteins | sample 5560271 | NCBI WGS metagenome assembly JAABUY01 (sample SAMN10711886, study PRJNA513374) | rock metagenome | isolation source: Antarctica rocks | place: Antarctica: Victoria Land, University Valley | reverse complement strand
AAAGCACTTGAGAAATGGGAAAATCACTGGAAACTAGCCAAAAAAGAACACACCTACACCCAAATGAAAGCTATACCACACTGGAATCAGAACCAAAACCTCAAAAACATCAACAGACTTCAGTTTTTCACATTTATTCAGATGAAACTAGGGCATGGCTATTTTAAATCCTATTTAAATAGACTACCTAACTATGATTCTGACAAATGCCACTGGCCATGTCATCAAAGACAGACACCAGAACATCTTTTAACTACTTGTTGTCATTTTAAACATGAACAACTAGTTTTAAGAAGAAAACTTGGAAGTTTACCATCAGGAATCAGAACTCTTTTTACCATAAAAGAAGAAATTCAGGCTGTTTTACAGTTTCTGAAAGAAACCAAAGTAGGAACCAGAAAATGGTTATTAGGGAAAGAAGAAGAAGGAGAAATTGACTAAAGAAGAAAAGAAAGATGAAAGAAAGTTAGTTAACAATCAAGGAAACAGCCTGACTGAAAAGAAGTGATTAAAAAGCACATCAGCATGTAAATTTCTTATGTTGAGAGTTTTATGTGCTATTTCTAGTGTTAACCGCCATAGCCTTATAGGCTGCATGCGATGTATGAAGAATAAATAAATAAATAAATGATTAATAAGAATCTTTAATATATAATAGAGATTCTTATTTAAGTCTTTATAGACAACATATTTATCAATAATATCTTTTCTTTTTTCTCATTAAGCAATCTCAATTTTAAGAATCAGCAAATTAACAGCAGAACTCTGTTCTGAATTATAGTTTGCATTAATGCTGATAATAAGAATTATTTTATGAATAAAATTACAATAAAAAAAGCTTGAAATGCTTTCTTCTTAAAGTACAAAAAGAAACTGCAGACAACTGAAAGACAATATTTGATGAAGTTCATTAAATATAAGATGTCATTAAATATAACTGTTAATGAAATATAAACTTAACTTAATAATCTTGACAGAAAGATCACTGCAACACAGTTAAGACTTAAGAACTTTATTATATTTAAGTAGTGATTTTAAATACTGCTTTAAGCATTATTAACAGAGTATGCTGTTATTTGTGACATCATTAATGTTTAGAATACATTTAATATTGAGATGAATTTACAGAAATTTCAGAAGAAGAAAGCTTAATTAAAGATGTTTAACAATGTTTTATGAGCTGAGCAGTAAAGACAGAATAAAAATTATTAAAAATGTTAAATCTTATAACATGATCACAGAAGACACTCAAGCTCAAATAGTAATTATTTATCATTATACAGAATTTTAATCTGCTATCTTTATGATGATGCTTACTGCAAACAGAACTGTAAATATGTCTTTGTGATTTACAAGATTATACAGTCAGCAAAGTTAATCAAGACAGTTAAGAAGCAAGTTAAGTTGACTGCAGTCAATTTGCACAAAAATAAAAAAAGAAATCAAATCTATGATGTAAAAATTGTTTCCAAAAAGAAATTCAGTACATAGAAGTCTGAAGCTGTAGATAAGTTTAATGAGAAGATTGCTGCTATTTTTAAAAACATTATTAATAAAATTTCTTAATCAGACTGAATTGCAGACTTTAATGTCTCATCTTATATAATTAATAAACTTTTAGCTTTTCAGTGATTCTCTGATGCACATATGATGATGTATCATCAAAGTCAAAAAGAAAAGATTGTATATTAATTATTATGATACAGTCACTATGCAGAATAAGAATGAAAATTTAATTCTTTTAAATTCAATATTTTATGTTCTAAAGCTTGAAATCAATCTTCTGTTAGAAAAGAAGATGTGTAAGAAGAAACTGCTTAAATATTTTGATTATAAGAATTTTTATATGTAAAATAAGAATGAAAAGCTCATGTTAAAAGCATTTAAGAAAGAGAGAGTTTATATAATTAAATATATTTTAAATAATTTTAATGAATTTGCTCTACTCTCTGTTATGCATATACAAAGTAAGTCAAAGATCACTCTTTTAGAAGTATATAAAAACTCATAGATTCAGATCTTTAAGTTTATTACAGATACACTTAGCAAGAATGTGTAAATGAATGATGACATAATTATGTCACATAATGATAAGATCAAGACATATAGACTTTGACATCATTAGTTTGCTTATCTTGATGCAGCTAAGCTTTATGATCTTTATAAGATCATTACTTTGAGCAAGTCAATTCTCATTATTAAAAACAATATTAATGTATATGAGATCTGTACTCTGACTAAGTTTGTGAATCAGTAAGAGCACAACATAAATAAAAGAAAATTTAACATTTTTATTTTAATCTTCATTAACATATATGAATCTCTATCTTTGTCATTCACTGACTATCAATACTTTCTGAAAATTGTAGACAATCATTTACAGAAGATATAAATAATATCATTAAAGTGATAAAATAATGTTTTGTAAAAACTGTAAAAGTAATAATTAAAGATTGAACTTCAGTCTGATGCAAAGATTCTTACTGTATAAAGTGACAATGTAATAAAGCTGAGATTTATTCTTAATGAGTGATGTATATCTTTTAACATTATATTACAGTATACAGTGCTTTACATATTGATTTAAAATGATGTGACTGAGAGAGCAATCAGAATCACTGAAAACTCAATATATACAATGATTAAGAAGACTGAACTCTCAATAAAGTTTTAAGCAGAGATTGTATAAACTGATATTTATTTTTACAATTATATAGTAACTGATTTCTTAATTAATGACAAACAAGTCACTTCAGAGAAAGCATTCACTGAGATGAAATTATTTATTAATTATGTATATATATAAAAATGCAAATGCTACTTCTATGTTGACTTAAAGTCTCTGTTTAAGAGCAGACAGAATAAGTTTATGAATTGAGAATAAGTAAAAGTATTTATAAGTTATAATGAGAAAATTACAAAGCAGTATCTGCTTTGAGCATTAGATCTTAAGTAAATCATTAAGAGTTATGTTGTTAAGTTTGTTAGAAATGAGAAAAACAACAGCATTAACATAAAACTTCATAAATAAATACTGAACATTCTTTTAAAATAAAAGTCTGTTAAATAACTATATAAGACTGAAACTGCAGCTGCTTCACTGAAACAGTTTCTGAAATTTAATATGCAAATTTACAAATTTAAATCTGTAAGTTCTTATTCTGTTGTCACATTATCAGAGAAAGAGATCATAAACAATTCATTATTAAAGTTAATTGCAATCAACTTTAATCATAATGCATTAAAGCTCTTTTCTTATGTTGAGATTTCTGTCAACAAGATTATTTATTCAGACATGAGTGTCTCAATTAAGAGAGTCAAGACATTTCTGTATATTAAAATATTAAAGAGAAGATCAAAAAACAATAACACTGATTTTAATAAGCTTATGACAAAGATCTTAAAAATTATGCTGACATTGACTGCATTTACAGTCAATGATGAGAATAATGAGCACTCAGCAAAAACTGATATCTTAACTTCTCTGATATATGTTGAAGTAGTGAGAGACTTAATCTGAAGAAAAATATAAAAAAATGTCATTAATGCAGAGCTAACAATGCTTACAATAAATGACATTTAAGAAGAGACTGTTCTGTTAAGAGAAATCAACATTGTAATTAATAAGTGAGTATTTAAATTCAAGCTGCATACTGATGATTTTCTTAACAAATTAAAGACAAAAGTAGTGATAAGAGAATTCTTATAGATATATAGCATCAATTATAAAGATATTTTTGCATTAATTGTAAAGTTTAATACTCTTTATGTCTTTCTGACTTTAGTTGCACTTGAAGATTTAAAGTATCATTAAATAAATGTTAATAATGTTTTTACTGAATCATTTCTGAAGAAAACAATCTACATAACATTATCTTTTAAAGTTACAACTATTTTTAACTGTATATTACACATTCTGCACAGTTTATATGATCTAAAGCAAGCTATCAGAGATTAACATGAACAATGTGTCACTGAACTTTTTCAGTTAAATTTTCATTAAAGCAGTGCAGACTTATGTCTTTTAATTTACATTGTTAAAAGCATCATATTACTTCTTTATGTAAATGATATCATTATAATCTCATCAAATCTCTTAAATGTTCTCTGATTCAAAGAGTCTCTTAGAAGCTTATTCAAGATCAAGAACTTAAGAAAGACACAGAAAATTCTTAATATTTAAATAATCTGTAATTGCAAGAAAAAAACACTGTGCATAAATTAGACACACTATGTCAATAAGATGCTCAGAGATCTTTATATGTAAAGTAATAAGCATTAATGCATTAAGATCTTACTGAATGAATATGATTCTCTTTGTTCAGCTGACTTTAATGATCAGTATATAGATTAAAGAAAATATAGTAAATCATTGAAAATCTTATGTATATTGTAATTTATACATGCTTAAACATCTTTTTTATCTTAAAATGACTGAATCAGTATCTCAGTGACTCTGCAGAGCATTATAAATATACATTTAAGAGATTGCTGCAATATATACAGTTAATTATTAATCTTAAGATCATGTATGAATTCAGTGAGAGTTAAGATCTGCTTAAATACTCTGACTTTAACTATGCATTAAACAAGTTAAACAGAAGATTTATTCTAAATTATGTTTATCTGCTTAAGAAAGAATTTATGTCATGAGTCAGTCAGAAGTAAAAGTCAGTAATAACATTAATTATTGAGGCTGAATACATAATCATATCAATATATGCAAAGACTGAAGTCTGACTCACTCAAATATTAAGAAACATAAGATTAGACAAGTATCTTGAAGTCAATTTACATTATGTGAGCATTCAGAAAAATGAGATTCATAAAGAAAATGCATTTCTTCAGCTTAAAAGAGACAATCAGACTGTTTTGACACTGATTAAAAATGCTTATATACATAAGTAATTAAAGCACATCAACATTGTCTATCATTACATTTAAGATCTGCACAAGATAAATTAAATTTAAATAAACTTTATACTTAGTTAAGATATAATAGCTGATGAACTGATCAAGCTTTTGTTAAGATAGATGTTTAAGTGCTTTGTGTGTCAGTTAAGACTTGACAATAGTGAGAGTCAATAGATATGAATGCATTAAGTAAGAATGTTAAGAAATATGATGCTTTATCTGTTTTCTTAATTTCTTTAGTCTTAATATAAAAGATTAACAGAGTCTTCTTCTACCTTAGACAGCAGAGCTTCTGCTATTAATATAATTACACTTAAGTTAATTGTAGTCAATATTGATGCATTAAATTCACTAGATAGGCAGATAGCACAAGTACTTATTATTCTTTCAATATTTTCTAAGAAAATGAGTATATTTAATGATAATTCTTACTTAACATACTACTATCTACTGATTAATTCTAATGTGTCTGAAACTTCTTTTATATCATAAGCTTTAATTTCTAAACTCTATATCAGAGAAATCTCTGATCAGAATGTAATATAAAGTAAGTGTTACAATACTTAAGAGAGATTGTAAGCTTCAGTTTGAAGTATAAATTAATTATGAATGTTTGTATGAATTAGAACACAAGATATGTATATAATTACTTAAACAGCAATTACATTAAAGACATTGTGAAGCTGAAGATTCACTATGAGCTATGTATTTATGTTGAATGAAGACATTAACAAGTTTCTCTGCTACTTGAGCAACTCACTTATTCAGATCACCTCAAAAACTTATATAAATCATAATATTTCAATTTTCAATAACATCACAACATCTTTATAAATTCTAATTATTTAAGCTGCATTAACATTGTATTAGACATCTTTTAATAAAATATTAACATGAAGTGCTATCAATTTTTAAGAAAGTGAAGTAGTAATACAGAGCACAGTATTTTATTATATTTTTTAATAAATCTTGTATACTACTTCAAATAATAGACATTACATCTTTAAAAAATTTTACATAGCAGAATATATTAGTTTTTACTATATATTCAAAACTTAGATAATTTCAATCTCATGTTGTGATGTTATTGAAAATTGAAATATTGTAATTTATATAAGTTTTTGAGGTGATTCAAATAAGTGAGTTGCTCAAGTAGCAGGGAAATTTGTTATAGTATGAATGTTAAAGAAACAATATATAATATTAATATTCATGATAGAAGCTGAGTACATAGTGCTGAGATATGACATTAAATAGAAGATATGAATGTAGAGATTCATTAATGAATTAAAGTTAAACAACATAACTTTAAGTATTACACTTTTAAAGAACAATAAGTTAAGTATTAAGCTGATGCATAACATAGAGCAATATAGTTGTACAAAACATATTGATGTATAATATTACTATATATAAAACATAATCAATAACAATGAACTGATTGTCAAATAAGTTATAATAGACAACATGCTGACAGATAAATTAATAAAGACTTTAATAAAGAATATTTTTAGAAGTTATAAACAACATCTTGAAATTATATAACTTAATAGATTAAATAAGATCTTATATCTTCAGATTTTGACTATCTGAAAAGAAGAAGATAGTATTATAACAATGATTTTAAGATTATATATTTATAAATTTTATCACTAAAATAAACATATCAGCTTTACAATTTCAGAACATCTGAAATTGTATGATTTAAAGAATAAAGAAGAAGAATATTAACAGAGAAAGTACATAGAGTATAGTTGCAGAGAAAGTGTTAAATATAATGTTTAGATTTAAGTATTTAGAATATAAAGAGCAGCTTAGTAAGACTGCTTAAATAAGATATATTAAATTTCTTTTATACAATTTAATGTATTTTCTATAGCTTGCAGAGTTTGCATTGCACATACTTGTATTGTATGCATTTACTACTATATGCTTAGATACTCACTTTAGTCATACTATTTATCAGATTGCATTAGATATGTTTATTTTCTTAAAAAAATGATCTAACTATATATTAAATAATAACTGTAATTGTTGTAATTGCTGATAATTATAATGCACAAATAGATCTATTTAAGATTTATAAACTTACTAAGATTATTAATGTCTTTTTTAACTTAAACAATCTTATATCTATATATACACTATATACACATATCTCTAGTTACTATCATAAACTGTTCTACAAAGTATTACTATAATAATATATTAGTGAGTTACTGTGCTCACTGAGATTACTTAGAAGTATAATAAGTTAATAGATCTTTTTGAAATTTATTGTTTAATTAAGATTATTGATGATTATATTAATCTAAATAATCTTATATTTATAAGTACACTGTTTCAGTGTATCTCTGATTACAGATTACTACTTTAATCTTCATAGATTATGGTTGTAACATTATAGATATCAATGTCTGAAAAATCTTAGGTGCAAAATCTTGGCACATGAAATCTTCTGAAAATATATTACATGTTGTGATTTAAAAAATTTTAAAAATACAAAATAAATTACTCAACATGAATCATGAAAAACCTCAACCACTTATGTGACTACATACTACCAAAGTTGAGCATCAAGTGCACTCAGTCATGGCTACTACATCCTGAATTTGCAGCTCAAAATCTCTATGTGTGGTTGTTGTTCTATGGTGAAAAGTCATATCTGAAAAAAAACTTGTGACCGGCTGCCCGCAAGATTTCTGCACGCACTTTGTCATAGCATTGTATAGTCGGTAGCAGATCCCAGAAGAGTAACGTTCTACGCCTACAGAGACCTTCATCACTTCGTGTTTCTTATGACCTGTTGAAAAGTTCTCAACAAAGAGATACAAGCGCGCGCTCAATACATCTATAAGCCTAACAATACACTCAATCCTCCTCAACTTCCTCAATCCTAGGAGTGAGGTCTCTTCTTTTGGCGGGTGAGACGACCGCATCAGATCCTGTTGTAATTGTGCCCGAAGAGATGCCGACGGCGACAGATGCGGAGCCAGCTGATTCGGCGTTGTTGTTGTTGTTGGAGATCGAGGGGTTGACTTTTCCATTGGGAGCGGCGTCGCTGCGGCCTTTCTTCGCTCTCTTTGTCTTCTTCTTTTTCTCCTGGGGTTCAGGTAGTCAGCTTTGGAAAGCGCCATTCGGGGAAGTAGACTACCTCTTGCCAGCCCCACACCGGCCGGAAGCTGTCAAAGAATCCCACATCTTCGAACAAATTTGGGTATAACCATAAACCCGGTGGGACGACAAGTACCGTGGCGCAGAATAATATCAGCCGGAAAATAGCCATGACGAAAAACAGCCCGATCAAACCCAGCATCCCCATACTAAGATACCACACACCCAACCGAAGCTTGACAGGCCACAAAGGAAACATCACAACTGCCATAATTGCCGCCACCGCGCCGCCAGCGTACACTTTCTGTTTCCATTGCGGACCCTCGTATAGCCAAACGTAGTGCAGCTCATCACGGACCTCTTGTTGTTGCTCAATGCGAACCGTCCAGACACCTTTGATGCGTTTCTGAGGTTTGGCGTGCGCGTGACCCTCGTGTGTGTCAACCTTTCTCACCCTTAGTGCCAGAAGAGAAAGGGGAAGGAGCTTGAAAGTCTCGACCGCTGCTGAAGCGGACGTAATGGACGGAAGGAGGGAAGATTTCTTCGAGGACACCTTTTGGTAAGCGGGAGATTGGAGGGCTCTGAGGGCGCGTTTGACTGGCAAGAAGAGCTGGTTTAGCAGATAGTAAGGAGCGCAAGGCTCAGATTTGTCCAAAGGTAACTAACCTTTGAACATATCTTTCCTCTGACCGTCGAGTATACATGTTCTGCTCTTCAAGTCCTGGGCCCGCAACCACTTGGCCAGGGCCAAAGTACTCGGATTTGGTGCAGCAGGGTTAACAGGCACCTGCTGCTTCACATGGTCCTGCTCTTGCTGTACAGCATGCTGTTGTTCTGACTGTTGTTGTTGTTGTTGTTGTTGTTGTTGTTGTTGTTGTTGTTGTTGCTGTTGTTGCTGCTGTTGCTGGGCGAGCTTTTGCTGATGCTGTTGTAAAGCCTGGGCTTTCAGCTTCTCGACGTATTGCTCCACTGAAAGACCGTGTTTGGCAGCATCGGCGGCGAGTTGCTGGCGCTGCCAGATGGCAAACTCTTGAGGTGTCATGCCCTTCTTTTGAGCTTCGGCTGCAAACTGCTGCTGCATGGCTGCGATCTGTTGCGGAGTCGGTTTCTGGGTGGGTGATGGAGTCGCCATTGTGAAGAGAACACGATGTGAAGGATGCGGCTGTCAAGGGCCCATATGAAGCCAGTGAAAGGGCGCGGTATCAATGTGGGCGAACGTGAAAGTGAACTTTGAGTGAGTTAGAAAGAGGACACGAACACATCGAATAACTTACCTCGGGTACAAAATACCTAATAACCTAAGGTAAGGTACCTTTAGAAAGGGAAAGGTGTGCAGAGCCTCTACAAGAAAGAGATCATGATTACATAAGGGAGTAGAGGTAAGGTACGTACGGTACCTAGGTACCTACCTATAGATCCTCGGGACTATCGACGTCCATGCTCCATTCTGCTTTCAGCAATGTCTGGCACAAGCTCCTTTCAAGTCCACCAAAGACCGTGATTGATTGAGCGTTGAGAATCCAAAATGATATTCCAATTACTCTTGGATGACCGTCAAGGCAAAGCTGCGTTCAGCATAGTAATGGAACTAATGCAAATACAGACAACAAAGGAACATCTTACTCAACTAGGGCACAGAAGAAGCTGTGAGACATTAACACTGCAAGCCAGAGATGGACAATAAAATCCTGACAACTGAACGTTCTTCAGATTCACACCAAACTTCGAAATATGTTCTTCGGACCTTAATAGTCGGTTGCGAGCTCGGGACTGTGCATGACATACAGGTCATGCAAAGCGCAACATGGACGCAGAAGACATGTGGGACGAGCACCCCGAGCTGAATGTCTTTACCAAAGCGGAGCTGCAACAACTCGGGATGCTTGAGCTAGCTGATGCCAATCGTGCAAGTCTGACCAATGCTATTCACCCAATTTTCCTTGCACCGAGTTGGGTCAACGTCCGCATTGCCCACCACACCCAACTCAGACCCGTCTTGCGCTTGGCATCGCAATACATCACTGACCCCCATCTTCTCCCGTTCTGGCATGCGCAATTGTTTGGCCAGCGAATCGAAATTCCGCGTAGTGTCGTGGTTGGGCCGATCTATGGGCATACTCTCTCAATCTTTCAGCGCGATTATGACTTTGTCACTCAAAGCTACGCCCTCTCCAGGTTAGATCTTGTACGGACCCGGGAAGCCTTGGTCAGTCTTGCGGGCTTCATCACTTTCACGATCAACCGAGAGCCCGGCACGACGGGCGCCGTCCTTACGACCATGCGCGATTTTGTGTCCGCTTCGCCCACTAGCTTTCCTGGGACGGCGTCGCTCATCGAGATCGATCGCAAGTATCTGGACGCGTATGCGAGACCTGACTTGACCATCTCACAAAGGCTGCGTTTACAGTTCTTTCTTGCGGTATCATTGGTGCATGAGGTGGGTCATCGCCGAACCCCGTCATTCGTGCTTGGCACATGTTGCAGTACAGGGTTACCAGATGATCGAAGAGTTGCCTTTCACACTTCACTCGGATGGCAGGGTGTTAACCGCTTTTTACAGCTCAGTCATGCCATCGAGATGGCGGTCACCCCCATGTTGCCGCAATCCCCAAACCGACATGGGCCAACGAACTGGAAAGATCGTCACCATCCTGATGAGCCCTTCTTCGAGCGAGACCGCCTTGCTGAGTGCGGAAATGCATGGGAAAACACCGTTCTCGGTGGACTGCAAAACGGCTTCGGTTCGACAGTGATACGCTATGGTCTCGTGACGCGGAAGTGGCCCACAATAACAGACCCGGCACAGGGGTTCGAGCTTCCAATCCGAGGAAAGCCGAAGAAATGGACGTCATTATATTTTGTGCCCATGTCACATATACAGAAGCTATTTACCGACCAGTTTTGGTCACACGAGGGCATCGGCAGGTATGGGGCCGGAGCAGTCAAGTCGAAGCGTATTTATGGTTGGAGAGCATTCAATGAAGGGGAGGTTACCAGTGACTCCGACGAAGGGATCAGCTGGGGTGACTCAAGTAGAGAAAGGGAGGCTGATCCTGATGGAAAGATCAAACAACCGCCATTCAAAGACCCAGCCGAGGACACGTCGGTAGATCCTTTCCAATTCATCGACTGGACTGGTGGGCAAGGTGGAGAATAGGATAAAAGATTGGAGTAGCTAGACGTTCAAGTGTACCCCTTCTCAAAGTATCAGGTGGAGAAGTCAAACAAATTTGATCATTTTACCACATTCAGAACTTCGGATGATGGCGGCACATATTGAGAAATCCAGCGCTCCTGCGGGGGATATTCAGTCCTCTCCGCGACGCGGTGACGTATTGAGGAGACCACCGGAGCCACGTTCGCTCGTATCGGGGCGACTTGTAGCGGCTCTTCATGCTGTACTGCCATTCCTGAAATTGTGCGCCTACGTCTCCAGTATGACCAATAGGTAGCAAAGCATGGTCGAATGACTTCAGGCTGGCACAGCGGGTAATCAGTCTGCCAAGCCCATCAACTATGATGAGGCGAGATCGACGGACCCATATAGACGACTAATTATATGATGGTGTAATAACACAAGCATGTACGGGAAGTATGCCTTTGCTGGCAGCTTTGACGTATTTCTCTGATCAGGGATGCAATACAAGCTTCACTGTTCGCAAGCGTCTTGACAGTTCCATGGACTGTCAAGAATCGTCCAGTAGCTCAACCTCCTCATCAGTCTCGTCATCTACATACATATTTTCCATCCCCGGACTCAATCTGACCGGCTGGCCCGGTCGCACAATTCCCTCGTCGTCCGGCCACCGGTCCCTGCTTGAATCATCGGTATGGAAACCATCGTGACTGCCGACCCAATCCCAGTTCCTCAGTCTCAGACCGAGCGTCTTCTCGAACCGCAAAGCTGTGACGCCGAAAACCCTGACTTGTCTGTTCCAAAAGTCTTGTGTAAACAACGCCTGCACAAAGGGCATCGGGATTGTATAAATCGTTGACCACTTCTTGGGCGGTTTGCGCGAGAGGGGAATCGTGGCCCGTCCCGAATTGTTCTGACGGACGACCATGTACTTCTCGTCGAGGTCGGGCCACTTCTCGATGCACATCCCAAACCTACTGTCATAGGCTTTCAAAAATGGGAAGATTCGGCCACCCAGAGTGACCGATTCCCAGGCGTGGCCGACCTCGGCACGGCGATGGTCGTAGAAGAAAGGTTCGAAATCTTCTACAGGTGGCTCCGGGTTATAAGCGCGGGCGTTACGAGCCGCGTGGGCAAACTCGTGGGCAAGAGTGGTGGCGAGCAAGAAGCTTGTCCGGAGCCTCTGTGGAGTGGATAGAGTTGTTGTTGGGTCAAGGATGGTACGGAAAGCTTTTGACAGTCGTATGATGGAGCCAGTGCCAAGGAAAGGCTGCAGTGCTGGCGTAGAGCTGCGGACGCAGATGGCCCAAGCTCCTGTATTTGACCCTTCGTCGAATTCATAGCGGGTTGTGCGAGCAGCGTGGAGCATGGCTCTTCGGACTGATTGTAGTTGAGCAATCCCAAGAGGACCTGGTCGTTGGGAGAAACAGTAACAGGGAGCGTCGAATTTCTGCGAGGTGGCAGGCAGGTAATGGTAGGTGCCAAAGATCAGACCGTTCCAATATGGCAGCAGAGACGGCTCATCGAGGAACTTGGACGCTAAACGTAGTGCTGGTCGCAAATGATCGTGTTGGTGCAGACCAGAAAACAGTGGATGGGTCGGATTGTTAAGGTCTCCTAAATGAGCATTGGGTAATTGAATAACCTGATTCGCTTGCAATTCTGGGAGCTGGAACCGTTTGAGGTAGTAATCGCCCTCATGCCATGGTCCAGGCGGTGGGGATGGTTTGTCGAGAGGATCATCAATACGCCGTCGCTTCGGCGTTGGTGAGCAGTCTCCTTCATCAACTTTGTCGATTCCGCGTTTACCTGTCGCCATTATCGGAATGACATTAGTCAGGCGAGGAAGAGTATGAGTCTAGCACACTATGACATATTTGTCTAGAGCCACACAACCAATGAGGTGTCATTTGATTGAATCAGAGATCGTGGCTTCCCTTCCACGAAAAGGCGCGTTGACTTGAATCATCTACCCACTGTTCAAACTTCTGTCATATGCCAGGACCGGAATTGTTGCAAGCACTTTGTCCGGAAAGTCATGCGTATCTGGACCAGCCTACAAAGTCTCGGAGCTGTGACCGGATCCAGCCAAGATCTCAACAATTGCATCCCAAGGCTTCGTCTGAACCGCTTCAAGACAAATAAACTAGACATCGTAATCCGCTTCACTTCGGTAGCACGACATTTGTAGCGATGTGCAACTACACAAGTTAGAGCCGTGGCTTTGGGTCGACGACCAAATCTCAAGTCGGTTGTATCGTTCATTTAGAGGGGTATTCCCACAGGAATAAAAGGTCACTCACTTAGCCACGCCTTGGTGTTTTCTAAGAATGGAAATTTCGCATAAGAGGGGATTGTCTGCTCGCGGCACTTAAAATCCAGCATTCCAGTGATGCATGCGGAACGCGAAAACCTTCCCTTTCGGCTATACAAGGACAAAGGTAAGTGTACCAATTGATGATGGATAGGAATCGGATTCTGCTGAGAATGATATGGCAGAACTCTAGGCACTAGGGTCAGGAGCTACGCGTTGTTGTCAGAAGAGACCCCGTAGGTAAGCACAGATGCTCAAAGCGTACCTTGGAGACGAGGATTCCTGCTAGTAAGGCGGTGCTTTATCCAAGTTTTGTTGTAACGATATCACACGGAGCAATCCAGAGTGTCACGAACTATGAAGCGCCTTGAGAGGCTCTCTTCAAACGCTCGAATTGCTGTATATCCTTATTAGCTCAGGAATCTGGAACATGCCCCAGAGTCGGTGTACGAACCTCTTTCTGCTCCTCAGCCAATCTTCCTTGGGTGTCCTGCTATCTCTTAGTCAAAAGGATCTGGCTCGGGACCTGACGAAAGGATTCGGAACGAGAATAAGCAGAGTGACGGGAAACCATACACTGATAATCGTTAACATCAAAGAATAGTTATTGAACTTAAATCTCTCTCTTTTTCTGACATCTTTGATGTTGTTGCTGAGTTTTGACAAGAACACGTCAAAATCGGTTCGTAACCTGCGCAAACTGCTCGACACTGGCTCATCATCGCCTGCCTCACTGCTCAGCAGCAGTATACTATGCGCGAATTGCCCAAAACGCTGGGTGAGAATGTGCGGAGCCGCAGATGGTCCTGTCCCGTCCGAGCCTGGTAGGGAAAGTGCCGGAACACCAGCTCTTCCAGACAGCAGAGAACTGGCGCGGCGAATCGACTCAGAGTGCATGTCCATAACGACCTGGAAACGTGGCCATAAAAGCATGCTTGTGCCATTGATATATCCATCCACTGTCGGGTTCTTCCGTCTTTGGAGTGCGAATGCGAGACGCTGGTTGACTCGAACGCAAAGCAGAATACCTATTGCATCGACCGATGTCTCAATCAGGTGCTTTGTGAACGATTTACCCAGTGTAAAAGTTGGCTCGAAGATTTCGTTGAATTTGCGCGAAAGATGGTGCATCGGATACGGAGAGAAGAAGTCGGTGAGGAAAGAGTATTCCGACGACGCGTTATCAACAAGGACCTGACTGAAGTTACAGAAAGGCACTTCTAGATTTTGGAAAGATTTGTCTGCCTCAATCAAGTGAGACGTCATGGCCATATGGTCGAGTGACGTCAACAGATTCAACCTTCTGCCGATGTTGAGCGCTTCGTGGGGAGCTGCTGTCATCTTGGAAGCCGGAACTACCTGGCCTTGAAGAAGTAAGTAGATGAACACCGCCAAGGGATGGGAACCAAGCTGACCCCTGGGACCATGACTTTCCGTACCCAATAAATCACTCTTGTCAACGACATGCATTTTGAGCTTATCTAACGCTTGCCGATACCTAAAGAAGTGATTTGAATAATACCAGCGCATAGTATTGATGTAAGCTTGAAAGATCTCCTCAGCAAGCACTGGGTGATGTCTTGCAAGGAATGGGTAGATATCTTTGAATCTCAACAAACACTGTTGTTGTATAATTTGAGCGTCGACGTTATGTGACCGGAATGCTTTGATCTGTTCGACTAGATAATCGCGGATTTGTTCGATGGCCTTGACGGATTAGGTCTCCACTTGAACAGACATCCATCGGGAAGGCTCACCTTGTTTGTCAGATTAGATAGCAGCGGCTTGGCATCTTCGACAGCCTTGATGGCGACTTGACTCTTCATCTGCCTCTGGATGATCTCCGACCGCCTGTCCAGGTGCACCAGAGCCCTAACCCAGTCCTCGTCGACAGCGTCTTCGGAGATCTTCCTCACTACGGCCGGCGATATGCTGATCTCTTCAACCGCAGGACCTAACAACTGCTCGACCAATTTACGATTTTCCAGCATGGTTTTCAGAACCTTGGATCGAGATTGCAACGTTTCGATCTCGGCAGAAACGACAGCTAGATCAGTCTGAAAATTAATGAGGGAGGCTTCCACGGACTTGAGAACATTGTCACAGCCCTAAACGATGCCAATTGTTACTGACGGTACAAGGTTGACCGCTTACAAGCTTACCAGTATTGAGCGGTGCAGGTCATCGAATGTAAACTGTTGTTGTTCATCTGCGTCAAATGTATATGTGAGTAATTGATATCGAATCTGTCCAGGTTGCGGGCTTACGGACAGTCATCGACAGTTTGTACGTCGATTTTCGGGCCTATGCTCTGCAGATCGTGGTTTGTCTCATGACGCGCCTCTACGAATGCTTGTAGGCCCAGTCCACCGAAATCAACGTCTGCTTCGACCTCGGGAGGTTTCTCCGGGCTCCCTTCCTCCCCCAGAGACCTCTCGGTCACAATGTCTCTAGCTGAAGGAAGACCGATAACGTCATGTAAGACATCCAAGGGATCTCGGACGTCAACAAGTGGAGATATCTGCTTGAGTGCAGACCCATTGAGGATGCGTGCGGTAGCTGATAAGGAGGAAGTCGAGGTACTCGGGGCTAGGGCGAGAGATAGAGAAGAGGAGCGCGGGCTATAGCCAGGTCGAAGTGGCAGCGGTGTAGGGACCAGATGACTGGATCTTCGCTGTGGGGCTGGGGAGTAGGCCCTACCATGTCGAGGAGGTGAGCCCGATGGAGTTGTATGGCTTGAGAATCTGTCCAGCCACATGCTCTCTTAGCAAAGGGGTTCACACCGCAGTGGAAGGCCTATTTGCTGATATCTATGGTCGTTATCTTGCTCCGGGTTGTGCCTTGCAACGCGCCATGCTCCTGCTGAAGTAGATCGCAGTCATATGCCTCTCTCGGTATGTAGCATGGTAAAGGTGATTGTCACATTAATAATTGCACAGTAGTCACCTGAGGTAAGGTTGTGTAGTTCCCAGGTTCTCTAACCCCCAGTGACTCGACGGTAACTACCAGGTACGTTCGTAGGTGACTACCGTAGTTACCTGAATACGGATGCAATACGCCGTAGATGTACAAAGTACAGGAGGGACCGTACGGCTGGCGGAAACGCCATTAGGCGCAGGATATACGCTTGCCCGTATACGGCAACACGTAATCGCTTTTTCACCCCGCTACCAAGGCACTCTGGCGAAATCCACAACTTTCAGGTCCGTCTCTAACGAAATTACCCTATCTCAACTCGACCCCCTCTGCTCCACCCCCCGGGCTTATTCCCATCGCTCACTGTCAGATCGTAGCCCCTTCTTCTCTCTCTAATCGCAAGGCATTCAGGAGCCATCCGACATGGCGGACGATGCGCAGGTACGAAACCCTCGAGTCATCCAACCGTCCCCCCCCACTTCCGTCTATGGAGCGCAGTCTCGACTGAACACCACTCTGAATGGTTATTGACCGGGTTCACGATTTAGCATGAGCACACCTTTGAGAGTGCCGATGCGGGCGCCTCGACAACGTATCCCATGCAATGCTCCGCTCTGAGGAAGAACGGATTCGTCGTGATCAAGGGGCGCCCCTGCAAGATCGTGGAAATGTCGACCTCAAAGACTGGGAAGCACGGACACGCCAAGGTTCACCTTGTTGCTATCGACATCTTCACTGGCAAGAAATTGGAAGATCTCTGTCCATCTACTCATAACATGGACGTTCCTAACGTCATCCGCAAGGAATATCAGCTTGTGAGTTGTAACGTCAGCTTGCAAAGGCTACCTGCGACCCGATCAAAGCTAAACTGGTTAGCTTGACATCTCCGAGGATGGCTTTCTTTCCCTAATGTCGGACGATGGCGCGACCAAGGATGATGTTAAGGTTCCCGAGGGGGAGGTGGGTGACAAGATCGAGAAGCTCTTTCGCTCAGACGAGAAAGATACCAGTAAGATATTCCTCCACTCTGGAACTCCCCTTCGTCAAGACTGACCGTAATACCAGATGTGATTGTCCTTACATCGATGGGCGAGGAAGTTGCCATCGATGCGAAAGAGGCTCCTCGCTCCTAGACGTCTTTCGCACCATGACAGGCTTTGATGATTCTCTTACACGGCTGGTTACTATAGGCTCTTTAGGAATGGAATTATCTGAAGGCTAGATATCTTCGTGGCTGTATGTGTTGGTGATGCGAAGCTTAGGTTATTGGCAAAGACTTTCAAGCTTCTTCCCGCATCATGACCATTGCACGTTTCCCTTGGTTGCGGCTTGATCGTCTTTTTTCCCGTCACAAAAGAGATATTCCCATCTTCGTTACTCGTCGAGGATGAATCCTGCTTAAGATCATAAAGATGAGATACCACCAGCCACATGTAGAATACAAGCTACAGTACCATGTACAACTTACCACGTCCTCTGCTTCCTAGAGTGGTAACGGAGCGCGACCATAAAAAGGTATTGCAACTCCCATGCTGAGGTACATCAGGTAGAAACTAACACTTCGCGGCACCTTTTCGAAAAGCACCTCCATAAAGAGCAAGAAACGTGCCCAAGAACGGTGCTTCTCTCTGTAGTAGTCCGGCCCAATTTCATACTACCTGTACCCTTGTTGTCAACCTCACTTTTCTGGGTTATGGATATAGCTCGAGGGCCATATTATCACGGGGAGAGAGAGCCATGCAATCCGTCAAGGGCGATATCTGCGGTGTAGAGAATTGTCGTGCTGTTCAGTACTACACTGAAGATGGTTTATGGTTCTGCAAAAATGGTCATCAGAGTGCAGTTGGTCTATTCAATTCTCCGATCGCCGAGCTGTATCTAATCAGGTGGCCAGGGTCGTGTTCAGGTTCAGGAAGATGAAGATAACTTCGGAACCCAAGGTCGAAGGAGCCGCCGGAAGCGCGAGATACGGGAAAAAGCCTCTCAAAGTAATCGCTGCTGCTGACTCGACTTTGCCGTGCTAATACGGTTCTAGTTCTACGTGGTTCCAAAGCCTTTGAGCTGTATTTGCAAGCTTATCAGCTAATACTCTGGAAACAATGCCATTGGTTGGTCCACACCAAAGGCTTTCCCGCCGAATTGGAGTCTCTCGTCCATGACCTGTGGGCCGTTCGCATGCAACTGCTCAAGGCTAGAGTCGAAGAGTTGTCCGACCCCGAGACGCCTTCACAAGTCTTCAGCACCCAATCTGAGAAAGAACCTAGCACAGAGGCGGAGGAAGCCAAGCAAAGCAGAAGGCGCTCGAAAGGAAAGGATACTCCCACATTACGCGACACGCTTGCACTGTGTTATTTGGCGACACTACTGTTGAGGTTGCCGGTCAGTATAGGGGACATTCACAGGTCAGTGATGGCCGTGCGAAGCTCCAAGCATGTATCTGGACGACATCAGGTTGAGATAAGCGCAGGTGGGCCGTCAAAGAGGAGATCCCGTTTGTTAGGGCTATACGCTTGGTCCCTCTAGTCATGAGAGAAAGGCTACCGGCTCATTACTTGGGTGCCCTAGACACGAAGGTAGGGATTAAGGGGTATAAAGGTTCACAGGTATCATCTACTGACGCATACACAGAGTATACTACAGCCCGATGCTCTGCATACTTCAGTCGTGACACTTGTGTCCATCTATAGCCGGGAGCTTGGAGTCTCCTTTCCAAGTCTGAACCATCCACTACTTCTATTCAAGTATATCAAACAACTCGCCTTGCCCTGTAAGCCAAGCTAGCTACTCTGTGGTTCAGATGCGAAGACAACAAGTGTGCTAAACAGGGTGCAGTGGATGTCTACCCGGTCGTGAACGAGCTTGCTCCGTTAGTGTCGTATAGCTTTTCCTTTTTCACGTCCGGTAGTCGCTGCCGCATCAGTTGTCATCCCGAGCCGCAGTTGATATCACTTCTGATCGTCGCGGTTAAGCTCTGCTATCCGTTCGATTCACTCATTCGCTGTCCCAGGTCTTTGACCGAGCCCGCAGCACTTGGCATCACTTGGGAAGACTGGGCCGTTGTGCAACAGAATGGCGGATCCCATTTCGACAAGAGCCCTAGAGATGGGAAAGAGATGCAAACTGCCGAGCACGACGTTTTCGACATGAGTGAACTGCAAATGGACGAATACTTGAGCTGGTATGAGACGACTTGGCTCGACGAAGAAGCCCGGAGAGACGAACCAAAAGCGCTCCCGAAACAACTACTGGATATGTTCCCTACGAATGGACTTAGAGATCCCACCAATCCAAAAGCCCCGCTGCCAAGCGAGGGTGGAGAAGCCAGAAGATACGGCGACGCTACACTCGATAAGGTGAAGCAAGTGCAGCGCTCGATGAAGGCAAGCTCAGTCGTCTTGGATAGCGACGTGGATGGTCACACCGAGCATGTCAGACGTCCTGGAAGCTACTACAAGCGTTATCGCGTAGTGGAAGACATACCACCTGATGCGAGAACGTTCTTCGAAGCGGCGGCGAGGGTAGTGGGACTATCCTTGCGCAGCATAGTAGATGCCGTGTACCAAACTGAAAGCAAGCTACAGGTCTGGAAGCTTGCAAAAAGGAAGCTAGATGCTATGAGTACAAAGGAAGGGATCGATCGGCCTCCAGCAGGCTGACAGCGAGTCTAACGGCTGCGCAAATCGAGGAAGCAAAAGATAGCTATGGGACACTCACGGTTCAAAGGAGCTTGACTGCACGGGGCAGCGGGACCTCTATAACGTGACAATCAAGATCGTTCACGGGCTCTACTCATCATAAGTCACCTCACCCCCAATGAAGTCGTGTCAGCTAACCCTGACCAAGAGTCGTGTCAGAGTTAACAGGCAATACATACTCTGCGAGGTTCTATCAACGAGACCTGGGATCATCACCGCCTTCTTGTTGGCAGCAGTACTGGTCGCCAGCGCCGCTGGCTTCTGCACTTCCACATGACTGCCGATTATCTATCTGCCTGGACTGTAACACCGCGCGCAATGACGTGGACTGGAAGGGATTATGTAAAGCACGGTCAAGCAGGTTACACGCTGAACAGGAACGACACAGGACACTCCCATATATCCTCAGCGGAACAAAGTGACCCTTTGAAGTCAAGCACGCACCCGCACCATGGAAATATGTAGTGTAGCAGAGTTGTCTCTAAGACGGGCGCGCTGGGTTAAGGGTAGATGATCAGGCCTAAGGTAGATATCTGCGAAAGCGATCCATCCCCTAGCCACATACGGATCTTCTTTTATCTGGAGCCTACGGTACCTAAGGTACTTTGCACATCCAAGAGCAGTCCCAGATATAATGCTTGGTGACTTGCTTTGTGCCCTGATTTGGCATGCATCTCTTCTTTACAATTCATGTTGGAATGTTAGGCACCTGGTATGGATCTCAAAAACACCTTACTTAGGTAATACAAGGTGGCGCGCACAACAACGGGGTGATCTCGCTAAGGGCTAGGGCCGTAAGAGCCTCAACTCCCAACCAACCACCTAAGCGATGCACATGAAGGTAATTATTATCGCTGCTTCGACCACGTTATATGACAACTGGCACAATACCGCGCACCGCAAACAGTAAGCTTCTCAGCCTTCTTTGACGCTTCATCTTTTGCTGCGTACGTGCTAACGTTCCTGGGTGATCTACAGTGCAGATGTAAGCTACTTTGCCACAGATAGCGACCGAGCGCACTCGTATCTAACACCGTCAATCAGCTTCGTGAAAACCCTGACGGGCAAGACCATCACTCTCGAGGTCGAGTCCAGCGATACAATCGACAATGTCAAGTCGAAAATCCAAGACAAAGAAGGGATCCCGCCTGACCAGCAACGTTTGATCTTCGCCGGCAAGCAGCTCGAGGACGGCCGGACCCTTTCAGATTACAATATCCAGAAGGTATTGACCTCCTCGGGCGGACAGTAGATGGATGCTAGTCGCAGAAGTGATTTACATTCACGTTTGCGCTGGATGAGGCCTTTGGGCTAACGGTTGAATTACGCTAATCTAGGAATCTACCCTTCATCTGGTGCTCCGGCTTCGCGGTGGTATCATCGAGCCTTCGCTCAAGGCCTTGGCAAGCAAATACAATTGTGACAAGACGATTTGCCGCAAATGTTATGTACGTTGAACACCCTTGCGCTCAGCTCGGCGTAGCAAGTCATCTGATCATGGTCCGTTTCCAGGCACGTTTACCGCCGCGAGCGACGAACTGTCGAAAGAAGAAATGTGGTCATAGCAACCAGCTGAGGCCGAAGAAGAAGCTGAAGTAGACTAGTCGGTGTAGACCGAAACATAAGGTCTTGATGGGGTGGATGTCAATGGGCATGAATGGCCGGCGTGCGGCCGTACTCTAGCTTTCGAGACGCAATGACAAAACACCGCTTACGAAAGAAGGTCATCACCTGGAAGGCATGCAGAACATCATAGCTAACTGGTTACGTGCCTGAAGTAGTTTCGCCTGCTTAAGTGGTTGCCCGTGTCACTAGTAAGATGCGCCGAAAGAGATGATATGGATGTAGATCTATAAGCCCAGCAAAACCCTCCCTAGTCCCTCCTCCGTGCCATCGACTTTGTTCTTTTTCGAGACCGGACTGCCATGCCTAAGGGATGTCAGCAAATCACGATCGAGGGCTATTGCAGCATGCCGGACATACGCGAAGAAGAGGATTTTGATCGCAATGGCCAGGCCAGCGTGCAGACCCACCACGAGGATAAGCAAAACCTTGGAAGTCTTGACGTCTGTCGCGCTTAGGACGGGGTAAAGGTTCCGGAAGAGGAACAAAGCGGAAATGCCGAACCCGGCACCCACAAACACCCAGTTGAGGATGGTGATAGGTGACCAGGATATCAAGGCCACCGGGATCCATATCAAGTTCGCGTATCCGTATAACGCCCAGCACTCCAGCAGGTTGGCACTCTCACTGCCGAACCACTTCAAGACCCCCCAGAGCGCAATCGGTATCACACCGGTATATCCGTAGACCAACCCTGCCGCACCGCTCAAAAGGGTAAAGTCGTATTCGAAGTGGCCCTCACCTTTCCGGCTCAGATAGTGACTGATCGTTCCTGTCAGGAACAGGATCATCACCACCGTTGTTGCAATCCAGAATGGACCGTAGAGATCCGGGTTGCCTTCCAGCACATCGAGAAAGTTGGCGCGAGGGAAGATTGCGGCGTAGCAGCGGCGAACGACCTCGTTCGTGTCGACGTCAAAGAACTGCGAGTAGAAGGACAGGGACCACAGAAAGCGTTTGGAGCTTGTGGACGTGCTCCCCAAGGGTGGAGGCAGGAAGCCGGCGTTTGAATCAGGTGGGATCTTGTTTCGAGATCGGCCATCTTCAAAGTCTAGGGTTGATGTCAAGATTATTTCTCCCTCAGAATTTTGAGTGACGTTGGCTCTCACTGGAGGAGTGAAACTCAAGATCTTCTTGCAAATCCGTATGACCCAAGTCGCCCTTGACACGCGTCAGCGTTCCCCTCGAGCTTCCGTAAAGACAGACTGGGAGCAAACAAACTTCCGCATCTACGTCCACTACAACATCATACCCTCTGTTAGCCATGGCTAAGATTTAACAGCTTGCTTCTGTCGATACAGAGGTCGCTCCTCTTGCGCCGTAACTCGCCGTACTCCTTATCTTACCTACCTTAAGTGACTACCTCACCTATTCGTACCCTAGAATACCGTAGATGTACCTTAAAGTACTTCGATTAGGTATACGGTAGGTAAGGTACAGTAGGTGGGTACCTAATGGTAAGGTATTGTATTGTATAGGTACCTTAATATGGTAGGTAGTTATTTGTACATGTACCTAGGGGTACAAAGCTTAAGCCAAGAGTACCTTACCTTATAGATTACTGCCTGGAGGACTGCTTCGTCTTACTGTGACTGCTTCTGCAGGTGTCCAAAGCCAGGGAGGGCGTCACTGAGATCTACACATGGAAAGCGCTCAATCAGCGACACACATTGTAAATTCGTCAATGATTTCAGCCAATCATCAACGGTTCACAACAAGCTGAAGCGTTTCCCTAAGCTTTCGGAAGAAAGATGCAGCTGCTGACACAGACCCTTCTCTTCTCAGCCAGAAAGATACAAGGCCGACTAGAATCGCGAGACCCACGGTGCTTGCTGGTCTTCGGTATTTGTAAAGTGCTGTCATCGCCCTTTCCAAGGTCTGTCGTCTTCCGAGCTGGCAAGCCTGCTTTTGAAACAACCTCTCACCATCAACGAGTATCTGTTCCACGGCTAGATTTTCTGTTGTTTTGAGCACACTGTTGGAGGATATGTGGCGCCAAACCCGATTCGGCAGTTTCTGAGGTGGATGTCGTTGATAGAGCTGCATGGTCGTAGCTATCAAGGATTCCAGATCTAGAGGCTTTGGCATTTTCGACAACACCGAGTGAAGCATGTCCGGTTCATCGGCAGGAATCTCGAATAGCTCATCCGAACGGGAATGGATGATGGCCGCAAAGAGGTAGATGGAGATTACAGCTTCTTGAGCGAGAAGGAAGTCAAACAGACGTGCAATGTCTCCGTATTCTTGGATATCATGGGCATATAAAGTCAATGTTGCCGCGAGAGCAAAGAATGGCCGAGTTTGCGAGAGATGATGGCACAACTTCGAATCCACACAGTGCAAAATGGACGGCAGGAGCTTCAAATGAAGCAGAGCCGGCGACAGTGACGGGAGCATGAAATCGCGTATTCGCAAAAGGGACAAGTGGGCGACCGCTGGTCCGACCATCTCCATACCCAGCACGAGCAGCAGAACTTGTACAATGTCGTGATAGCCTTGAAAGTAGCAGAGCATCGTGTGACGTCGGAGAACTTCCGTAATGACATCTGAGAGTTCCCTTTTCCGGCGGTCAAGCTCGTCCTCCGTCTGATCTTGGAACCCGGTCAGCGCGCCTCATCCTCATCACCGAGAGGCCACACTAACTGCGGGGATAATATATGAAAGATCTGTTGACGTCCAACCGGACTTGATCTTCATCTCTATGTTGCGGCAGATCTCGCCAGTCCCTCATCGGGCTATCCCCAGACCCCTTGCATCCCAACAGGATAGGCCCTACAAGCCCAGTCTCTCAGCATGTCAATGCCCGGTTGGAGTCAGGACGTACAAGCTAATCGTCGGATACCGTCCTCCATTAAGCCTTGGGGCGAGGTTGCATGGGCGATCAACATTGGCAGATCATTGCCGTTGCACGCCTCGAGAATTTGGGTGGCCTTGGAAGCCTGTGCACGCTCTCCCTCCCCTTGCCTTGAGACTTCAGAACTAGGCGAGTCATTTTCCTCATCCTGCTCGAGTGCAGAGAGTTGAGGAGGGTCCTGCACGATTTCTCGGTCATGCTCCATTTATTTAGAGGCGGTCTGTCGATGTTCGTTGTCGGGGACGGTACAGTATACTGTGTAAAATGGCTTACAAATACCTAACCTTTCATACCTTACCTACCTTACCTACAGTCCCTGTATAAAGGGTACAAGGTAGAAGGGTACGGTAGGTAAAGGTACCAGGTAGCCAAGACATCCAAATATCCTGTCCTACCTCCGAAATAGCGTGCGCGAATACGTGTTCGCACGGATCGCCTGTTACATGAGGTTTGGGAGATGTACAGAAAATCAGTGGTGCTCTTATCCCAGTCTTGCTCTCGCTGCCGCTGTCATCCATGAGGTGCCTACCTACCCAGGTATCTTCATGATTCATCACATCTGACGAAATTCGACATGTGCAGCATCGGGCTCGACCCACAGCGGCCCTATATAGACTGTACAAAAATCCGATTCGATCTCACAGCACATTCCCGCCTGGCCGGTGGTTTGAACTAGGTACATACTGAAGGTAAGCACGCCTTACGACAGGGTCTACTGTAGGTCACATCTCACCAAGCGAGCAGAACCCGACGGGACGAGCGGGCTGAAATGTCGTGAATGAGTGGACATCCTGGCTGGTCGACGTTGAAGAAATAAAGTTCGTGCAGCAGCGTTGGTAATCAAGCTTCACTCCACACCGATACCAGTAACGTTACCTTGATCCCACCGCACCATCTTGGAACATCTACCTTACCTTACCTGCCTTTGCACCCGCCACCTGCTACCCACCCTTAGATAAAGTGCGTTGACAGACATTACCTCATTCCCCGGGCTTGCGCGGCGTTGCGTTGCCCACCTCCTTGTAGCCTTGTCATCCTTGATGATACCAACGTACTTATTTCCTTCATAGAGATCTTATTGAGGGACCCCAATCAACACACACCTTGCTCTCCGATGGTTACCTTGAAGAAGCCGGAGTGTGCTAGGTTCGGTGGGTCCTAGTTTTACTACACCAATAACACGAATGTTGGTGATCTCCGTTGCGATCTACGCCCGCTGACTATTCACCGTGCCTCGATAGAGTTGCGGCGAAGGGAGCAATACCTCAGTACCCCGTCATTCAACATACTACAATGTTTCCTCATGCTTCCTCTTCGCCTCTACCGTGAATTCCTTTCCAGGTGTCACGGTACGTCGCCGCCAAACGGTCGTGCATCTTTAGGGCGTCTTAGCGCTTCATGTCACTCGAAACGAGAGTTCGGGTCAATGGGCAGTGGACAACCCGTACCATGGATATCCATCACATTCTCGCTCAGAACCGAGAGGAGGAGCCGGCTGCACCGTCGACGAAATCATCACCGGAAATCAACATTCCCCCAGTCATGGGCATCCTCACGAGTACGATAACCAGAAGCCCTGTCTACAATTGGATCATACAAGCTCGAATACGTCATAAAGACAAGAATGATGTAGTCTGCATCGGGGATAACTTCGTGGAGATCAAGGAGCTCATGAGCGAGGGTAATCATCTTCGAGACGTCGTCACCAAGTCAGACTTTGGCTCCACGATACGCGCGGCGAGGGTCTTTGGCACTGCGAGGAAATCTGCAGTTCCAGGGCTAGATGTAATTATCAAGGCCGAATCAGAAGAGATGGATCTGGACCTACCGAGCGGACAGAAGATTCCTCCCCAGATACTGGTTGTCGCTCTCGAGTCGAAGGAACTGGTCTTTCTTTTCGCCGTTGACAATGATCATCATGTGGATTTCCTTACGAGTCGCAGGCCTCTTCCGGAACAGAGATCTTATCTAGAGCAACACGGTAAACATGTCGCCGTGGATCCCAAGTACGTGAGAATCTCTGCTTCGTGGCAAGCGCTTCGCTGATGTGATCATACAGATCTCGAGCTTTGGCCGTCGCGGCGTGCGAAGGCTCATTTTCCTTCTACGCGTTAAGGTCAATGGACCAGCTGCGGTCCAGTATGGAGCGTCAGGGCTCCCTGGATGAAAGTGGCTTCGATCCTATCAGGCAGGTGTGTATAGCATATATTCCGTAGCTCTATGCACTGTCTCAGCTCTTCAGCATCGTAAGACTGGTCATGGATCCTGATTATTGATGTAGGAGCGGCACTTCTCCATAGACGGCGTTATACTCAAGATGGAGTTTCTGTACCCGCCAACAGGAGATGACGATCACGTTATATTGATGTTGATAGTTTCTCAGGACAACCAGACCCGGCTGTTATGGTATGACTGGGACTGCTCCACTAGTTTACGTACCGTAGGTTTATTGGGTCCCTTGGGTCAACTAGTCATGAAATGTAAGTGTGACTCCTGTTACCTGAGGGAATTAACGACGCTGTGGCTGAAAATAATGCTAGTGGAGCAACTGCCATTGTTGCTGATTCCACTTACAATATCGTCAGCCTTTATGCTTATTTGCGAGAAAACCATCTCTGTCTACCGCGATGTACTCACAGGAAACGCTACGCGCAAATCCATCTCCTTTCACTCTAAAGATGCTCCCATCCGACCAGGCAGCTCACGCAGAGCACCTTTGTGGACTTATTGGGCTCGGCCAGTACGGAGGGAAGCTCATACATCGAAGCATGATGATCTCTATATCTGCAGAGAAGATGGTGTGGTTCGGTTTCTCGAGATCAGCGAAGACAGTGAGATCATGGTCGACGCCTCCATGAAGGCAGGCATCTTGAGTTGCAACATCGACACTGCTTTCGCGAGCCTGGACCTTGGACTTGATCGTGATGATCTGCTATTCGCTGGTGGGGATATGAGCAACGGGGGTCTCTACTCATTTCAGGCGCGACAGTCGCCGGAATATATTCAGTGCATACCCAACTGGGCGCCGTCCATAGAATTCATCACAGCGGCGGTGAAACCGTCTGAGACTCTTGCTTTAAACTGCAGCTCTCCCGATGCCGATCTGTGTCCTCGTCGCGATCGCTTATTCACTGGCGCCGGCCGAGGCTGTCCACACGCAGCCGTTGCCGAGTTGCGGTTCGGATTACAAGCAAGAATGGGAGCAACCCTTGGACTTGACGATAGCGGTATACTCCGGCTATGGAACCTGCCAGATGTCACTGGCTCGGGTTTATACTTCCTTCTCGCGTATTCTTTACATAGCTCTTTGCTGCACTGCTCCGTGGACGATTCATCCAGCGCTTTCGTACACGATGATTCGACAGGTCTCGATTTAGGTTCTAGTACCTTGGCTGCAGGAGCTACACCCAACGATTTGGTCCTTCAAGTGACCGAGCGCTCAATCCGAGCCACCAGCATCGTACCAGTGGAACCTCGGCCCGTCTGGTATTCGAATGACAAGATAGTTGCAGCAGCCATAGAGGGTGAGACTTCCTCGATCATCACAGCTGTCCGTGCTGGGGATAAGATTAAATTACACTTAGCACGAGTGGTCGTTAATGACATGGGTGGCCCGATGCTCTCAAAAGTTGGTCCGCCGTTCGCTCTTTCATCAGAGCCGACTTGCCTCTCGGTCGAGAAAATCGACAGAACATCGTTTCTTTTCGTAGGGACAGCAGCCGGCACGCTGCAAATCTTCCGTATGAGTCTGGCTTCAGGTTTAATCCCATTGCTTGACCAGCCTCTTGCACAAGAATCGGACCGTGGCACGTTCGCAGTATGTGAGAGTTTTGCTACCGCAACCGGCGAGGGAGGGACCATGTTGGTTTGCGGGCTTCGGAATGGCAGCTTAAAAGTCTTTCATATAGCGCTCAATCGAGACTCGGGTAGGTTAGTGATAGTCGACGTGCAAGATACACTATGCTTACGCTTCATAGCGATCGAGATCTCCTTATCCCTCAGGGATGATATTACAATGGGCACAACTTCCGTCACAGTCAAAGGCGACATCCTGCAGTCCCAGGCTATTTTCGCACTCTGTGGGACCGATTTTTGTCGCTTGGAATTTTCCTCGCAGAACTCCATCAGTCCAGCTGTACACAGGATCTGGCTTACAGATAGAAACAGACCAGCTTATCAGCAGACCTCAATGAAAGCGGTGACGCAGGTCGGACCACAGCGCCATCTCGAGAATTCGGAAATTGTGGGTTCACTTGTTTGTGTATTAGGGAACGAGTTGGTCATGAGTGCTCTCGACGATTCAGGCGGTCCTAGGATTGTGCCTCGACGCATCGCAATCGGAGGCACGCCAACTCGAATGATCTTCTCCAGAAAGCTGAACAAACTCATAGTGGGCTATATGACTTTAGAAATGAGGCCAGCGCGACCAGTTAATGGTCATAGTCGTTCGTCTGGGAAGCGTTTCCTTCGGCCGACTGTTCAGGTCATCGATCCTGACAGTGATTCAATCAAGGCTGATGATCTCATGGACGCCGTTGATCATGGGAAACCCTCACCGGGGCGTGCGAAAACCTTGTATCCAATCGGTAAACCGGGGGAAAGGATTCTGGGCATGTTAGGTACTCAGGTTTCCATTCACCTTATTCGAATGGACACGAGCATGAAAGCTAACTCCTGATAGAATGGAACCCTACCGAGGGCAACAAAGTGTATCACATGCTCGTGCTGACTACGATTGTAAATCGCTCAACACCGCACCAGGCAGCTGGCAGAGTCCTTTTCTTCAACCTTAAGACCTCCGATGAGGGAACAGTCGACGTCAAGTTGAAGCGTCAGGTTAAACATGAAAAACCCGTCTATTCTGTAGCTGCTTTTGGACCGAGGTGTGTCCGCCAGTTCGTTGCGCATCTGAATCCTTCAAGTGCCACTAACATGCGGTAGTTCATTGCTATATTGCTGCGGCAATGAACTGGTATTTCAGACCTTGAGGCTCCCGGACAAGAAGTGGCTGCCCCCTTTCAAGCATACACTTGGATCTCCCAGCATTCACATCTCCGTTGCTGGCTTGTTCGTCTACGTCACTACCGCACGCCATTCCTTGACGATACTAAAAGTCGAGAACGATGAGCTCCGCCCTCAATTTAGCGACCGCGTTGCCCGCGACGGGTTGCACCATTTCCATACTCGAGATCCCAGTGTCACCTTGGTGTCTGACAAAGCATGTTCCGTGACTGGCTTATGGCAGCCTCCACGTGAGTCATCAGTACAAATCATTGGCCTTGCTGAACGCCGTGCAGAGCGCCGGACTGAGAGTTCGGCAATTACTTTATTCGAAGCGATATTGCCGAAATCGATCACTCGTCTGAGAAGCGGCGCATTGTCGAGTGCATGGTGCTCTTCACTGACGACGCAGCGTGAGACCGTCCTTGGCAGCAGCGCCGACGGCACCTTTTATCAACTTCTCATCCTGTCCGAGACTACCTGGAGGCTCCTTCGGTTTATACAGAATTTGGCTCTCAGGAATCGGTTGATTTGTCCCTTTCAATACTCCAACCCGCCTCACAAGCACATTGAGCCTTCTACGAAGAAAAATCGTTACATGCACGTAGATGGAGATGTCCTCATCCGTTTGGTGAATCTTGGGGGAGCTTCTTTACTACAGGCCATGCTGGAGCAGGAACCTCATCCGGATAATCGTTTTCACGACTACGAGACTGCCGTCGCGAGATATGGAAGATTCTGTGAGCTTGTCCGCGACGTGGCGGGCGGGGATGGGCCTGAAAATCCCGTGCAAGCCGCCATTGACACTATCAGGAGCCATCTTGTACCTGATCTATAACGTTAACTTGCATGTTTAGGTCAGCTCTCTGAACATTTCCCAGAAAGTATGCCTTTCTGTCCGAGCGTTCGTTCTGACTGCTTCTGACTGCTTGGGCACCGCTGGGACAATAACACAGACCTGGTCCATTATTGTGGCTCCTCCGGATCTAAAGATCCATGTGATACAAGTTTTCTAAAGGCGGCCAGAAGGTTATAGAAAGTGTGGTACATCTTGACTGGTTTGAACAGCTTGCTTGGTGGAGTCATTGCCCATCGGCCATGGTCGGTTCGGAGGCCTGCCACTTATTTGTAACTCGTACAAATTTCATGCCTCGATCACACTCAAGTACATAAGTAAATAGGTTCAGTGTTGTCACTATGTCATGACCGAGACTTACGACTGCGCCTAGACTCGACCGTTGAAGGTGAGTAACGGGTGGTACGAAGTACTACTGTACATACGGAGTAAGGTATGTGTTTTTGATTTACCTTAGGTAGGCGTTATCTGACATCTATACCTCATTGGGACCATGTGCCCGGAAGAACTAACGGCCCGAACAAGACCCCACAAAGCAGCACTTCCGATGACAATAGGTCCAAGGATACGTCCAAGTACAAGTAACTCACAACACACCGCTTCGACATATATCCCACGCTTCACTGTCTCATAACAGTACCGGTCACATCACGAGGGTGGTCTGTTCTGCAATCCTGACGAGAAGTCCTGACCAGACGGCGTGCCGCGGGGCTGCCACCTCTTGAGCTTACAATTAGCGCCTGTCACGATTTGTCGACCAGAGTGAGGGAGTGTGAGAATGGCCCCTAAGAAGAACGGGAACAAGAAAGGGAACGATGACTGGGAAGACGAACTGGGCGAGTCGGTCGATCCAATAGCAGCTGCGACTCAGGAAGCCCAAGAGGCAGAGGCGGAGGCGAAGGCGTCGAATGGTGCCCCGGACGATGAGCCTGCTAGAGGTGGTGGTCTCTTAGCTGCAATCCAGAAGAACAGAAGCAAAAAGCAAAAGAAGGGTCTGGTATTAGAAGATCCTGTAGACGGTGGGTCTGGCGCAGAGCTTGAGGGAAGTAACGATGCTGGTACGAACGGTCAGATAGATCTGGCTACCAAAGCTCCGGAGGAAGCTTCGACCGACGATCTCTTTGCCACGGGCCCTGCGAAAGGGAAAGGCAGTAAGGGTGGCAAGCCGGGAATGGGAAAAGAGGAAGATAAGATCGGGGATGAGGCAAACGACGACGAGGACGGTAATAAGATGAAAACCAAGAAGGAGAAAGAAAAGGAGAAGAAGGAGAGGGAGAAGCAGCGGAAGAAGGAACAGGTATATCAAGTTAATTGGTTTGCTTTAAATTCATGCAAGAGATGCTGACTCGTGTGCAACGTTCCGCAGGCTGCGAAGAGAAAGGGCCCCGGGCTCGGAGGAGCTGCAAAATCGGAAGCTCCTGTATCGATTCAAGAGACGAAATTCGCCGAGCCAGCAGCAACTTCGGATCAAAGCAAGGGGGCCAAGAAGCTACCCCCGGCACTTGCAGCACTCCGGAAGCAGCAGGAGGCTCTACGAAGGCAACAGGAAGAGCAGGACAAACTAGAAGCCGAGCAGAGGGCACGGATCGAAGAGGAAGAGCGACTGGCCGCGGAAGAAGAAAACAGGCAGGCAGAAGCGAGGGCGCGAAGGAGAGAAAAGGAGAAGGAGAAGAGGGAGCAGTTAAAGAAGGAGGGCAAGCTCCTGACAAAAACGCAGAAGGAAGCTAAAGAGAGAAACGAACTACGTATGAAGCAGATGCTTGCGGCTGGAGGGAAAGTCGCTGGCCTAGATGGGACTGGTGAGAAGAAAAGACCTGTTTATGACAACAGGAAGAAGAAGGGCATCAAAAAACCCAGCGAAGCGACGAGGAAGGAAGACGAGGAAGGGCCAACAGAAGAGGAGCCCCAGGTGTCGGTCGCAGATGTTGAGGTTTCTAGCGTTCAGGCGGATGACACGACGGAGGCAGCGACACAGGGCGAAGATGACATTGCGAATGACAAAAGTGATGGGGTAGATGACTGGGAAGCTGAGGCCGACGCTCAGGATAACGTCAAGGATAGTTGGGATGCGCCTTCGGACGAAGAGAATCAGAAATCCGTAGCTAAAGCGACGAACGGTAGGTCGGAGGCAGATCTTAGTATAGGAACAAATGGAGTGAAGTCTAGACCGAGCCATCAGAAGGCGGCCGCTGCCCGATCTAGAGCGCGTCAGAACAAGGATGGTGATCAGGAATCGGATTCGGGATCGGATGAGTTTTCAGAGGACGAAGCCACAACTGCAACTCAACGAGCTGCAGCGCAGAAGAAAGCCGAGGCTGCAGCGCGAAGAAAGCAACAACACGAGGAGGCACTGGCTGCTAGGTCAAAGGATAATCTCCGATCACCCATCTGCTGTATCTTGGGTCACGTTGACACTGGAAAGACCAAACTGTTGGATAGGATCCGACAGACAAACGTGCAAGAAGGTGAAGCAGGTGGTATCACGCAGCAGATCGGTGCTACATACTTCCCCGTCGAAGCATTACGGACGAAGACCCAGGTTGTTAATAAAGATGGAGCCTTTGACTTCAAAGTGCCCGGTCTACTTGTCATCGATACACCCGGTCACGAATCGTTTAGCAATCTCCGCTCACGGGGTTCATCCCTCTGTAATATTGCCATCTTGGTCGTTGACATCATGCATGGCCTCGAACCCCAGACATTAGAGTCGATGAAACTCCTGAGGGACCGCAAGACACCGTTCATTGTGGCTCTGAACAAAATCGACCGCCTTTATAACTGGAAGAAGATAGACAATAACGGCTTTCAAGATAGTTTAGCAATGCAGAGTAAGGCAGTGCAAGGTGAGTTCAAGGATCGACTGGAGAAGACGAAGCTCGCATTTGCCGAGCAGGGGTTTAACTCGGAGCTTTATTACGACAACGAAGACATGCGTCGGAATGTATCAATGGTGCCCACCTCAGCTCATACGGGAGAGGGCATTCCGGACATGCTCAAGCTATTGGTCTCGCTCACTCAGGAGCGCATGACCAATAAGCTCATGTACCTTTCGGAAGTCGAATGCACTGTACTCGAAGTCAAGGTCATCGAAGGTCTGGGGACTACGATAGATGTTGTACTCTCAAATGGTATCCTACGGGAAGGTGATCGGATAGTGCTCTGCGGTGTTCAAGGAGCCATAGCTACGAACATTCGAGCATTGCTGACGCCGGCGCCGCTCAAGGAGTTGCGCCTTAAGTCGCAGTATGTTCATAATCAAGAGGTCAAAGCATCTCTGGGTGTGAAGATTGCCGCGAACGATCTTGAACATGCCATTGCTGGATCACGATTGTTGGTGGTAGGCCCTGGTGATGACGAGGAAGATCTGGAAGACGAGGTCATGTCCGATATCGAGAATCTCCTTGGAAAGGTCTCCAAGACCGGCCGTGGCGTCAGTGTTCAGGCATCCACACTCGGCTCCCTCGAAGCACTTCTCGAATTTTTGAAAGTCTCAAAGATCCCTGTGGCCAACATCTCCATCGGGCCAGTGTACAAGCGAGATGTAATGTCGGCTGGTATCATGCTTGAGAAAGCCAAGGAATACGCTGTTATGCTGTGCTTTGATGTCAAGGTTGACAAGGAAGCTCAAGCTTATGCTGACGACGTCGGTGTCAAAATCTTCACTGCTGATATCATCTACCATCTGTTTGACGATTTCACCAAACACATGGCGCAGCTTGTGGAGCAAAAGAAGGAGGAAAGCAAATTGCTTGCTGTGTTCCCTTGCGTCCTCAACCCGGTGGCGGTCTTCAACAAGAAAGATCCCATTGTTGTTGGTATAGACGTCACGGAAGGCAGCCTTCGTTTACTTACTCCCATTGCCGCTGTGAAGACAAATCCAGTCACGGGCGTCAAAGAGGTCATTGCCTTGGGTAGGGTGTATGTTAACACCTCATCTTCAGCGCCCCGTCCCTTGCTAACGATGTGACAGGCAATCCATCGAACGGGATCATAAGCAGATCCCAATCTGTAAGAAAGGTCAACCTTCGGTTGCTGTCAAAATTGAAGGCCCTAATCAACCACTCTACGGTCGCCAGCTCGAGGAAAAGGACGTTCTGTACTCGCTTATATCGCGGCAATCCATCGATACTCTGAAGGAGTACTACCGTAGCGAAGTGAGCAACGACGAGTGGCTTTTGATCAAGAAGCTAAAGAGCTTGTTCGATGTCCCCTGATTGCTCGAGACTAGGCTATTCGTTGTGTGATGCAGCCACGTTAGGCACACCAGTACGGCTTGGAATCCGAGCAGAAATGGTGAGGAAGATATGTAAGATAAAGCTTCTTGTCTCCGTTCCGGACGCTGTGCAACTTTTACGGCTTGCTTTGAGAGGTTTCATCCTCGCTGGATACCGGGTATTTCTCTATTATTCATTGTATTAGATGACTTTATGGGCCGGGACTTCTTGCTTAACGAGGCTTTCGGTGCTGGAGCCCTGTAATACAGCGAACTATCTGTGGAATGGCATATCATCTATCAAAAAACCTGATCTCGGCGCATTTTCCTTCTGGCGGATTCCCGTCTTGTTGATAGATCTCGAAGTACACTACTATGATAGAGATTATACTATCTGCGTTGAGGCCCGTGAGAGAGGCTTGCCGTGGCGTTTCGGGAGTGAGCAGACTCGTCACGCTCACCTTGGACGACGGCATTGGGGCGTCTCCTCCGAGCTATAAGGCAGACAGACGTGTGTACTATGTGAAACCCGAATTTTCTACCGATGGAGCACGAAAAAGGGCCAGTCTTGAAAGCGGTGCCGACCCCCCTGTGCTGCTGGACATAAGATAAAGATGTGATAGGGAGAGGGCATTGTTATTATCATGAGTCTTACACTAATCTACCCAAAGCCATGTAGAAGTTCGAAAGGCAAGACCCTAGGAGGCCTTGTTAGGATTGAAACCTAGGCTCTCATGATGTGTCGTACGAAGGGTCAACTGGCTGCCGGTGAGATAAGTCTTTATAGGGACTAGCTATTGTGGGAGAGGGGACTGAATTCAATAACAAACAGGCTCAGTCAAGTCGCCGAGTCTTCGTACTATAGCCATATTCGGAATACAGTTGATTTGGACGAAGTGCAGCGTCTGCTGTGACGGCTGTATGAGTTTGACATGGGCGTCCTAAGTTACAACCCTTTGTTATCTAGGTATGAGAGTTCCGTTCTCCTGCTCTAGCAGTGCTGTTGAAAGTCACGTTTGCAGGACACGCTCGGTTGAACTGGGTGTCTTTGAGGTGCATGCTTGCCTTCAATGCATCCAGACATGCCTTTTGGGCGACACCAATGGAGACATAGCACTGTACGGTGATGGTGGCCCCGACTCTGACTTGGTTATGCTACCTAAGGCGGGACACGCCATAGAGGGCGTAGGGCTATGGTAGCCAGGGGACCATGATCAGGCCGTCTCGCCATTGCACATAAGTCTGGAAGCGAAAAGCTTGACCCATTGTATAAATCCTATGTCGACCTTCGCCATATACAATCCGTTGTGAAGAAATCTCTATAAAACATGCAGGCCTTCTGACTCAGAGGCGCCAAGGAGCTGCGCCGAATAAGTCTGTCGTCCGTCTCAGGGTTGAACCCTATCACCCCCATCGACGGAGCAAACGTCTCTGTAGAGCATCGTCGACTCTAGGCAGGTTACGGACGGCCTCCATGGTCCTTGGGGCGATCTTGATAATCTTCTCCGACTCTGAAGCCTTGTCGAGAGACAATAAGTTGCCAGATTCGGCGGCCTGTATGTCTAATATCGCGGCCGCAAGGTCAACGAGGGTCCGGTACGCTGGAGCGAGGAGCCACGGCTGAATCCTGTGGGCGAGCGTGGTTTTCGTGATAGCCTTGCTCAGGCCTTGTCGTTGCCGTTGGGACGGCCAGCCTCTCCATCCGTCCATGAGCTTTTCCTCACAGCATTGAAACGCCTCCAAAACCCGGCCATTCTGAACGAGTAGGTGCACGTACAGATTCCAGTTCGTGGAATTCAGATCGTAGCCATCTGATTGAAGCTCAGCTATGATCTGCGCGATGCTCTCAAGGTCACGCTGCGCGCCCAAAGCCTTCATGAGGTATATGAGGGGCGTGGCAAGACGAAAGCGTTGCGAAGGTAGAACCCAACCTGGCTTCAACAGATCCGTAGTGTCCAAGCGCTTTGATAGTCTTTCAATGGATGACCTTGCTAGATCCCAGCATTTGTGCACATCGCTGTACTGTTGTTGACGAAAGTGTGAGACCATGAGAGCGCTCAACAACTTAAGCGTGGGCGTGACTTTCGCCTTGAGCTTACGCTCATCGGCCGTTTCTAGATACCTCTCGTATAATTGCTGGACTTTCTCGAAAAGCCCTTGTTGTCCGTAGATGAAAATCAGGTACTCGAAGGGTGCTGCCAGATACGCGTCGTCCAATGGTTCTTTGTTGATCCCTCGCACGGGCTTTCTTGAGGCAAGGTCCATGGGGTCAAGGCTGGCTAACGTTTCTTCCAAAAGGTCCTCCGTTTGCGTGAGCTCTCGAATGGCCTCTGTCACACCGGCCTCCCTGATATCAGTGCCCTCAGCAATTACGCTTGCTTTGAGAAGCGGGATTTGGGTGCTTAGTGTAGGTCGGATACCTCGCTTGATCATGCGGTTATAAGCCTGGAAAACTTTCAAAGTCTCTTCGGTCCTGACAAAACCACCCATGACAATAGCGTAGTGGAAAGCCGTCGCTTTGATCCCATCACGCGGCATTACCACTCTTAATATCTTATACGCTACATCTGTCTCTCGAAGGACAGCTAAGCTCTGCATTAGTGCGGCATAAGTCATGCCATCCAGAGGAACACCGGTATCTTGCATACGCTGGTGTATGCGCGTTACGGCATCAATATTTCGTCTTAGAGAATGGGCGTTCAACAGGTAGTTCCACATTCTTGTTCGAGGACCATTGAGCTCCATGGATAAAGCTGCTTCGACGATACGCTCAGCTTCATCTAATTCATCGTTATTGATGCACGCAAGAACGAGACTGTCAATTGCAGCCAAAGACCTCTTAACGCCACCAGATGTTGTTGTTTGAAGAAGTTGACGCAAGACGGTGGCGTCTCCCATCCTAGCACAAATATTGAATAGTATGCTGTTTGTATATTCGTCGGGTTCGAGATGAGTACTCAGCAGATCGTTGAAGCATCGGAAAGCACCATCAATATCGTTGACTCTGGCATAAACGCTGATCAGGATATTCCAACATTGTAGATCAGGGGTGATCCCAAACTGCTCAGAAATTCTCTTGAATTGCCGAACGGTTTCGTCGACTTCCGCACGCCTTGCATGAACGAGCAGTAGAGGTCTCAAGAGTGTAACGTCCTCCGGAGCCCCATGCTGCGAAATGAATCCATCGAAGAGTTTATGCACAGAGTCGGCATCGCCCATGCTTGCCAATTTACCTAATGCAGCTTGGTAGGCACGACGATTGAGGCCCCCATGGGCAGCGAATGCATCGTCAACTACCAAGCGTATATCGTGGAGTCGGGCAAACTTGCAGAAGACGGACAGAAGTCTGTAAAGCAGCTTCTGGCTTGTCATATAACCTTCCCGCTGATGATAATCCCGATATACCATAGCGGCGGTGCCTCCTTTACCCAGGTCAAGAAGCCTGTGTATTGCATTCTCGTAATTGTATTTCCCCAGGAGCCCAAACTCTTCCAATCTATCAAACAGCCGGTGAACCGGTTTCATGGTGATAAGTGCACTCTTGAACTCGAATGCTCGGAACATAACGGTGTTGACGAATTGTTGGAATAAGTCAAGATCATTCGCAGATTGTGCAACTCGATCCATTTCCACCTCTCCCTGGGCGAAATCTGCCAGTGATAATGCTAGTTCTATCAAGTCAGGTAAGGTGTCAACTTGTTTCCATATCCCTTCTTGTCTGGCAGACTGGAACGAACGTTGCCGATAATCAAGCCACGCGCGAGAGGCAAGGTCCCACTCTTTCAGGGTAAGAGCACTTGCAAGTAGTGTACCGGTTCCCACATCTCCTGCCACCTTCGATAACGCTTCTCGGTGTGTCTCAACAGCTTTGCCGAGGTTAGATAATCTAAGCCAAGCATGGATTGCGATGCGGTACTGAGGCAAATTCCAATTTTGGGTGTAGAACCGACTCAGAAGTTCTATCGTTCGCTCAGAATCGACTGGTCGTTCGGAAGTCGACAAATAATCAAGCAGTGCCTCGACCTGGTACATCACGGATTCCTCCTCTTCTGTGTCTGCTAGCATCCAAAAGCTTCGCCATGCAGCTTCATACTCTTTCTTCTTACTTGATCGTAAGATGTCATCTAAGCGTCGAGTGTTTGCCTCCTCAGGGACGCCTCCCTGCGTCCCTTCATCAACGCCTACAAGCCCTGCGGAGAACGAATCACCGAATAGATCGTTTTTCTGTTCCGAATTATTCTCAGTCTCTGTAGCGCGAGACGTGTATGACCGGGTGCCGTTCTTATACCGTTGCGTACGCCGCCTCCCTTGAAAGTTGTAAGAAGAAAGTCGGCGAATGAGAGCCAAAGTTTGCGCGGGGTATAGAAACTCGAATAAAGGACCCTCCCCTTCGTTACCGGGAGCCTCACGGCTGGCCATGCCGCGCGGATGCGTACCATTCACAGGTGGTGGCAGTTGTAGCAGAGACGTCCACCATGAAGGCAGATCTATGTCACCGGCTCCGTGACACCAGAAGGATGAATGAAGCAGTCGTCGAGTTCGCGCCGACGTCCTCGGTGCGCGCATCAAACGTCTTCCTCCGGTCTCGAGACATCCTACCGCCCTCTCTAGCATGTGCTGCCCAACCACGCTCTCACAGTGCTATAAAACCGAGTACCTCATCAAATTTTGCTTGGCTGTCTGCAATGACTCCCAAATAGCCGGTCACACGCGCTTGTCAAGTGTACAATGCTCACTGCGTGTACGAAGCAGCGACTAGGACAGCGTTGGGCACTCTTGTTGGAATTGACAAACCTCGCTGTACCAGAGCAGTGGCGGAACTCTCGGAGGACTTTCGTGCCTCTAAGTTGGTAAGTCAATAGCAGGTTATGTAATCATTGATTGAGGCGGCTCTTAGCCATGACTAACCCTAAGAGGTAAGCTTCAGCTTTGCAGTTACTGTAGGTAGGTAGTTATCCTCCAAGTAGCACTTGTAGTTGGAACATTATTTACATGCCACTTCTCCCACCTAATTGAGCTTTCACTCTCCGAAATGGACGTCACCGACTTCATTGTTTCGTGTAGGAACGGCGCTCTCCTTCTGGGGGATTACGGTATGTATCGAGCGCAGCTCTCCCGGCGTATTCTCACGGTTAGGAGGAAGCTTGGGCGTACATCTCCGAAGGGGCGGAAGTACACTTCCAAAGCGCCTGTGACAGCGAAAGATGTTGCAAGCAATCAGGAGTATGGTCCAGCGAGAATAAATCTGACTCTCAGACCTGCTTACTTTTCTAGGTTCGTTCAATTACTGTTACTGACCGCCGAACGAGCATGGGCGCAGGGCATGCATCTGAGGGCGACACACTCCGCAAACACCCCCGGAAAGGCTATCAGCGGCCCAGCAAGGCGCCACACCATCTCCCGCTTCAAGAAAGCATCAAACTCTGCCAACGAGCTTGTTCAGCTTCTCCAGAATGAGTCCAACATAACGGCCAGTCCACAACAAGTGCTTGAGGCTAGAGCCTATTTCGTAGCCATTGCTGGGTCCGTGGAGTTTGAGAAGCGATATTGGGAACAATCTCTCACACGTTACGCTGAGGCTTATATCCTGTACACTGCGCTTTCAACGTCAACCAAGAAAGATGTGTTCAAAGAGCTTTTGAATGATACCATAGTGCCGAGTATTCAGTATGCTGCTTATCAGTTGCGCCTTCCGAGAACGCTTGGGGTGCTCACCTTGGCAAGACGACATTTCCCTCGCGGAGATGAAAAGATGGTGAATGAGGTTGAGAGGCTGGATCCGGGCCTGTTGAGTGAACAGACCTCAGAGGCCACTAAAGTCGCCGGGAAGGAGGACGATAACGTACCGAAGACAGTCACCTGGAGATCGAGGACGGTAAATATAGAGGATCCGTCTATCTCTCAAGCCCTCTCTTCGGTCGGCGCCGCACAACACCATTTGTCAAGGTTCTTATCGGAGCCTTCAAAGAGGCATCTGTCGGCGAAAGAAAGAGCTGCATTGTACGATGACGTTCTTATCTCCAGTCAAGACGCAGTCGATGCGACTAAGTCGGCAATCGATCAGCTAGCTGGTGAAGGGTTTGGACCTGGTGATAATCGGATGCAAGCGTTGCACGTCACCAGAACAGCCGTCAACTACGCTTTGATTGAGTGGAGGATTGGCCGGAATCGGGTCTTGTGCGGAAAACAGGACGGTGCTCTGCTCGAAGCTGGGACGGTACCAAAGCCAAGGACATCGAGGAAAAGTGGAACCGAGTGGACTCCAAGGCAGGAAAGGAGAGGAAGAAAGTTGGCCGGATTAACGGAGAATGTTGCGCTCTACGATTCTACGCTCCAAAGTCTAGATTCCGTCACAGCATTACCGGGTGTGGCCGCCGATGAGGCATTCATGGCAGAGCTCAAAGCGAAGCGCGCTTATTTTCAGGCTTTGAAGTAGGACACTCCGCCACGCTTGAGGGATCTGTACTCACCCAGCATGATCAAACAGGTGTCTGTCGGTCGCTCGCGCACATTCTCTGCACTCCAACAACAAGGCGGCCCTTGCTCTCCTCGCTCGTGCTCTGGACATCGCTGTCCAATGTAACTCGGCCAGATGCCTGGCATCTTCTTCCGAGACGAATGAGCCGCCGCGCTTAGAAGTCTCGCGTGAGCAAGCCCGATGGTTGCAACAGTTACTGGACGGTCTCGTGTCGCAGCATCGTGCCCTGGTCGAACTCGAGGAGGGCAATTCCGCTGCGTCTGCGTCTGCGTCTGCGTCTGCTACCAGGTCCGGCCAGGCGCCGCTGATCGAGAGGCTAGACGAATATCCGGCGACGGGTGTCGATCTGACTCGACTGGTGACCTACCCACCGAGACTGGAAGCCATACCGGTCAAGCCCCTATTCCTGGATATCGCATGGAACTACATCCAGTACCCCGGACGTGCGGCGCAAGCACCTCGGCATGGGGAGAAGGCGACAACGGTGATGGATGGGGATACGGGCCAGGTCGAGGAAAAGAAAGAAGCGAAGAGAGGATGGTTCGGCTTCGGGCGTTCATGAATGTCAGCATCGAGGCCGTCACGGCTTGGATCTCTCTGACATGCAGCACTCCGGTCGGACGCAAGGGACGGAAGAGGAAGGTCTTTGGGGCTTCAGGCTAGTTCTACTGCTAGCTGAATAGATATCTACGGGTGATAAGGTATGTTGCCGTGTATGTGTATGCCCTGTGTAAGTGTAAGGTGTGGGTAAGGTATAACAAAGGTAAGGTAAGGTAAGGTAAGGTAAGTTATCTTAGGTACCTAGGTAAGGCATGCTCAGATCTGAGGGGTAAGGTAAGGTATAGTCAGTACAGTAAGGTACCTTACTTTAACTCATAAAGGTTACTTCATACAGTACTTGTTTAAGGTATTACAGGTCACTCAAGGTCAATTTGCCAAGACAGGTTTGATGACTTCTGTGAAAGAGAGAAGATAAAGATCAAGAAAAGCTCTAGACTCTTCTTGTTGAATTAATAATGTCTAGAAGAATGATGACTAGGTACCATATTATTAAAGCATATGAAGTAAAATAGTATTTGCCCTTGAATGAAAATATTTTTATTTTTAAACATTGTCATCAAGTCACAAATAGTTCTCTCAGGTTTCTTCAGGTTACAATTATACATGTTAGATAGTCTTACTAAAACCTTAAATGATCTTAACAGAGATTATTAAAAGATCATCTGATCTTTTAAAACATCTTAAGATCAATTGAGATTTAAATTCTTTAAATATATTATTAATCTATTCTGAATTAATTAATTCTAACTTTAATGTATCTAAAATGCATACATAATATATTTTATATTGCTAACTCAAATTTTCTAATTCTAATCATTTAACTTCTAAACACTAATCTTTAATCACTAATCAGTTACAAATAGATTCTTAATAGATTTGTAATGAATTATTAATGAATTACACAATCTCAAGTTCAGTATCTTGCTTGTTAGCTTCTTGAAAAACTCTATTTTAAAGAATTAATGTAAGATCATTCAAGGTTTTAGTGAGACCATCTGACCTGTGTTCTGTTCAGGTATGGGAGGTACCTTCAGTATGTACCTTACCTTACCAAGCAGTAAGTACCTGTACCTTGTCAGGGATGAGCAGTAAGGGTAATAAACGTTATTTTCTCATTATTTTATCTCCATCAATTGGATTTGATTTGTCCTCAGTTCAATTTCAATTCAAGTCCATTCAGGACATGACGAGGTGCTAACCTTAGGTGTTCCTGTTAGATAGAACCTCCCCTTCGGACTTTTCAGTTGCTCCGACTATCTTTGACGTGGATATTATTGATCGTGAGACACCGTCAATTCACCTCAACCAGCAACAACACCACACGCTCGCTACCCACAAGGGGGGGATTTGGCCACCAAGTTACCCACACACGCTCGCTTCCAGTTGATATTTTTCCCTCAGAGAAAAGCCGCATTCATTGGCGGCGAACATGGCCAATGGCACTTTCGCCTCACCTGTCGCCGACGCTCTCTATATCGCCACCCACGAACATAACGCCGGAAGTCTCTTGAATGAGCTGTATGGTCGTCTGAATGGTTGGACCGCCACCATCACACTATTGGTGCTCCTGGTGGCGTACGATCAGTGTCAGTGACTCCGACCGTTCCCACGGCCTGCGGCTCCACGAAGGCGGTAGCTGATTGGACCTAGTCAATTATGTCTGGAATAAGGGCTCGATCGCGGGTCCGTCCTGGAAGATACCCTTCATGGGGCCTTTCCTCCAGTCCGTGAACCCGAAGATGGACGAGTACAAGTCGAAGTGGGCGAGTGGCGATTTGAGCTGTGTGTCGGTCTTTCACAAGTACGTCAAGCGGTTCGGCTTCCGCATTGGGCAATCCGGTTATTGACGGGCTGTTGGCTTAGGTTCGTCGTCATTGCGGCCTCACGTGACATGGCGCGGAAGGTCCTGAACTCCCCCGCGTACGTCAAACCCTGTGTCGTGGACGTGGCACAGAAGTTACTTCGGCCGACCAATTGGGTGTTTTTGGACGGCAAGGCGCATGTCGAGTACCGGAAAGGTCTGAATGGTCTCTTCACCCGTCAAGCGCTCGAGCTCTACTTGGCGGGGCAAGAAGAGGTCTACCGCAAATACTTCGACCGGTTCGTGGAGATTTCGCAGGAGGAACATCATGGCAAGCCGGTTCCTTTCATGCCCCACTTCCGCGAGCTCATGTGCGCCGTTTCGTGCCGCACTTTCGTGGGTCATTATATGTCGGACAAGGCGGTCAAGAAGGTCGCCAACGACTATTACAACATCACGGCTGCACTCGAATTGGTCAACTTTCCCATTATCATCCCCTTCACGAAGACCTGGTACGGCAAAAAGGCGGCTGATATGGTATTGGATGAGTTCGCCAACTGCGCGGCCAAGAGCAAGGTCCGCATGGCTGCAGGAGGGAGTGTCACCTGCATCATGGACGGATGGATCAAGTCAATGCAAGACTCGGAGCGATATCGCCGTAAGGTCGCCGACGGGGTGAAGGTTGATGATTCCGAGAAACCGGCAACTCTGCTGCGCGATTTTTCAGACTTCGAGATCTCGCAAACGATTTTTACCTTCTTGTTCGCCTCCCAAGACGCTACCAGTAGTGCGTGTACGTGGTTGTTCCAACTCATGGCGGATCTCCCCGATATCCTGGCCAAAGTGCGAGAAGAGAACCTGGCTGTGAGGAACGGCGATCGCGAGCAGGAATTCAGTATGGACATTTTGGAGAAGATGACGTACACCCGAGCGGTCGTCAAGGAGACATTGCGATACCGACCACCAGTCCTCATGATACCGTACATGGTGAAGAAGAGTTTTCCGATCACGGACAGTTACACGGTCCCAAAAGGATCGATGGTCGTTCCGACAGTGTACCCGGCACTCCACGACCCAGAGGCGTACCCTGAGCCGGAGACGTTCGACCCCGATCGATGGATCACCGGTCACGCCGAAAAGGCAGCGAAGAATTGGTTGGTGTTCGGTACCGGACCGCATTACTGCCTCGGTCAGACGTACGCGCAGCTGAACTTGATGGCCATGATCGGGAAAGCCAGCTTACACTTGAATTGGGAGCATCATATCACGCCCCTTTCTGAAGACATCAAAGTCTTTGCAACCATCTTCCCTCAGGTCGGTACACTGTTCATTTTAGACTTGATGGGCTTCCAGCATGCTGACTATTGACTAGGATGACTGTCCTTTGGTGTTTTCTCGCCGAGACTAGCCTGGAAATCTGCCATCAAGGCAATTCGATTCTGACGATGAAGGACCCTACACTTGTACTTAGCTTCCCCCTACCTAGACATTTCTTCTTAGAACGCCCCTTTTTGTCGGAGCAGCAGCTCATCCTGACCGCCATTGTTGTTGGGGTTGTGGGAATTGGTCGGCGTTATGGGCATAGCTGTCTGGCCCCAGATACTGGGTGGCGCAGTAATAATAGACCGTAATTATAATCAACGCAACCCAATGGCAAAAGCTGAACCGCGTACTTACTCAACGGATATCTACATCTACAAGGATATTTTCTGGGACGTGATGACGCTGTTCGCACCCGTTCTTCATGTGACGCAGCTTAGGACTATTGACCCCGTCCTCTCACTGTCGTTGCAGGACAAGCCCTTGAAGCTTTGCGTCAACTAGTCCTCAAATTCGACGACCTCCACCGCTCCTCGGTCTTGTATTTAGACGGAAAGAGACTGGACTCGAAATGGTAGAGGGGACATGATCACTTCCGTCTACTGAGCCTCACCGCCAATGCAAACCGACACGGGCTCCCTGGATCAAGACACAGTATCCCCAACTACAGCACCCCCCCGCCTCACCTACTCCCCATCTCTTTCCCACCGCCGACACGCACAAACACACACCTACTCCTCCCTCTGCACCTCTCCACCCTTCCCCACCCAATCAAGCCAACTGCCCCGATACTCCCCGACCCGCTGATACCCGTACTGCAGCGCCATACCCGCCGCCGCGCTGCTCCGGACGCCCGCCTTGCAGTAAAAGACGACTTCCTTGTCCTCGTCCGGTTTCGCGAACCCGAGTTGCTCTTCGAACTCGTCCGGAGGGAAGTAGAGTGCATCCGGGCACGAGGCGATCGGGATGTTAATGGCGGTCGGGATCCAGCCGGTGGAGGCTAGTTCCTCGGGTTCGCGGACGTCTGGTGGTATTTAGTTTAGTTTGGAGAGTGGGGGACGAGTTGGAGGGAGAGAGAGGAAGTACCGATGAGGATGCGGTCTTCGGATGCGTGCTCGACTAGTGCTTTGATCTTTTGCGAAGAAAGGTTAGCTGTTTCTTCAGGTAAGAGATAGAACTGTAAGAGAGACAGACTTCGTCGAAGCTGTAGGGTTTAGACTGCAGTGCCGGTTTGGAATGCCATCGAATCTGGCTTGAGGGATTGTGCTTCGGTGTTGTTGGCCGGTTACATGTCGAGATGCTTCGTGTCAGGTCATATCGCCGTAGGAATGGGCGAGGTGATAGTAATGCCCTGGTTGAGATTCTTAGGAGGGCTCGTCTTGAAGCCATGGCTTGTGTTTGGTGCAGGCGGGAACCGGGTGTACGTTCCCGAGATATTTGTACCTTTCTTATGCGAGCTTACATCATATTTAGGGCAATCTCCAGTCGGTAAGGTAGGTAGGTATTCACTCTCACCAACGCGACAGCCATACGTGCATCTCGACAATTGGTCCTCCAATCAATCTAATGTAGGATAGACTCTTACGTGATTGTCATACCTCTTGCTAGAGGTCCCGCGAATAGTAATCCGTCATCTCCAATCTCAATAGGAGTTGTCCGATACTGTTCTCGCCATCCTCATTCAGCTCTTCGCTTCCAAAGAGCCCATGCTCACCCTCCAGTACAACTGTCGCTTTAGCTCCATAACCCTTCTTCTCGGTCAAGCCCCTACAAACACTGATGAACACGCCGATCTTTTTTCGAAACTTAGTGTAGATCTGCTTGATTTCCTCGTCTTCGGGTTCTTTCCTTTTCAAAGAAGCTCGGGCTCTGTAGTACCGCGCAAACGTCAATATGAGAGTAAAGATGTCTTCCAGGAGTTTTAAGACTTGTTCTTGCCGATTGCGAAGAAGGGTTGCGAACAATATCCGGTCCAGTACACGCTCATGATATTCTTGCAGCTTATGCAGCCCTTCCGTATCACCTAACGATCCTTCTGCGTCCTCGCTGTCGATACAGCTCTCAATTTCGTCAAGCTTGTCCTCAAACTTCTGCCACGCAACGCCGACACCTATCTCGAAGAAGTACCCACTCACACTGAGGACAAAATGGTGGGCTTCGATTCGAAACTTCTCAGCCACAGCATCAACGCCCTGCCAACGCGACGTACGATCTGCGGCGTCCTTGAAAAGCTGAGTGACTACATAACTCATCCGCATGACACGTAAAAGATGCTTGAACAGTCGATCATATTTGAACAGGCAAGGGGGCGTAATGATGACTTCAAGTGGCGGTGGTGGCTTATACTGAAGTCGCAGAAAGTCTAGCGCCTCGAGACTATGGGGATCCATACACTTTTCCAGCTCTTCCTCAGAGATATTGCGTACCGCAAAACTAAGGCCTCCAGGGAGCTCTTCTTTGTGACGCAAAGTGCCGCCTGTGTCTTCTTTTCCGGGTGAGGAATGGTAGCATTCTGTGAGGATGCCCATGAGAGCGAGCCGGAGCTCGGAGCTCGCTGGCGGCCAGTTTTCGCGACTACCAAGCCTAAGACCCAATCCTGCACCAGTACGTACCAGCGTCTGGCTGCGCTCGGTCGTTCTCATGTCCGGGTCAAAAAGGGCATGAGAGATCCGAGAAGCAAAAACTCCATCGGTGATCAAATGAAAACGTCGTTGTAAAGATAAATGTGACCTGAGATGATGTCCCTTGAAAAGAAGCCTTACACATGCCGAGTTGACAAGACGTGCTTGTGCGGAGAGAATAGGACCGAACGATAGTTGTGACACTAATGAGAGTGGTGGAGCGAATGTTGAGGCACCGTCAAGACCCTGCACAGCAGTACTAGCCGCTGTTCGCAATATCAGGCTATGAAGATCACGACTATTAGTCAGATCTGGGATGGCGGGGATCTCCTCTTCCAAGGTTGCACTAGAAGCCGCAATGTATCTCTCAAGATCCTCCTCACTCTTCCCGAACACGTCAAAAGTCTGGACACTCAGCGCATTGTCATTGACCGAAATCTCCTCGGGTCTGTGCCCATGGATGGAATACCTGTTGATCGCTGCCGCTATGCTACGCTCGTATCTTTTGGCTCGACCGATGGTCCTCTCTATGTCGGTCCAAGAAAATTTCCACTCAAGTTGTGGAGTTCCAGAATCCGGAGAAGTTTCCAGTCTCGATAGCGGGTGGTCTGGATCGTGTGACTGTAAGAGCCGCAAGCTCTTGCCGGTTTCGAAAATCATATGCGCATCTTCATTCAAGATAAAGCGCGGGACTTTGGAGCAATCAAAGACGTAGTCCGGCCTACTCGTCTTCAAACCGGCTTCATCGACCCAGGGCTTGATGTCAATAGTTACAAAGCTCCTTGTCTTCCCCTTCAGCAGAGAACAAGATTGAAGTTCTCTGCGTAGTCCAATCCATTCCGTGAAAAATTCAAGCAGCGGCTGTGAGACACGTGCGAATATCTCCAGAAGTATCTGCCGAAGCCAAGGACTTGTGTACTCGCGCTGCTGTACGAACTCGAATAATGTTGACAATAGGTCATCGTCACTTTTGGTTTTAACCACAATCGAGACAATCTCATCGATACATTTGAGAATGAGGCCGTGATCATTGCACAGCGATTGCAGTTGAAGAAGACTTTGAAATGAGGCTGGAGAGTTACTGAGCCTGCCTTGTAACGCGGATAAGGTAGTGGAGACAGTATCTGCCAAGGAAACAAGGACAGACTGTGAAGACCTGCAAGATTCTGTGAGCCTGTCCCTAGTATCTGACAATAGAAAATTGAAATAGGCTTGATACTTTGATGTATATACTCTGTTCACAAAACACTTCAGGTTTCTCGTAACATTGCCGTATTCGATGAATCGGGCAGTAAGGCTGTGTCCGTTAGCAAATAGTATCAGATGTCTCGTGCGCGCAGGAACATATACCTCTTCATGGTCTGCAAAGAATATCCAGATACTTTGAAGTTTGGAACGGCCGGCTGGAAGCCTTCATTCACATCCTGGTAGCGGAAGAGTACAGAGCTATTGCCCAGCGCTAGGCTAAACAGGCACTTGAGGACCACTCAGTCGATACTTCCATATTAGTTGGCCAATTGATAGCATACATTGATGAGAAGCCTGTACTGAACGACGCTGGAAGGTGTGTCCTTGCCCGAGGTGTTCCTGCTCTGCAACCGTAGTGCCGCATCGAACACTTCCGGGCGCCCCTCGGAGATGTAGGCAGAGCAAGGCTCCCCACCAGCATTGTCTCCGAAGGTGTCCCAGCTCCTATGGATGATCTCTTTCCCCTGAGGCTCTATAGAGTCTCCAAAGCCCCATATGTCTTCTTCTTGATCTATCTGGGGTTCGTCATGTTCTATATCCGACGACTCCACCGACTCGGCAAGAATGTCATTGGTTTCAGGAGGACCGAGACGAAAAGGATCTGTATACTCGAGTTGACAATCTTTGAGAGGTGGGAAGCGCGTAGGAACACTTTCGAGAGAACCTGGCCATGTTGATCAATCCTGCCTCACGCCAAAACGTGCAGAAACGCCTACCAATGTCGTCAAGCGCAATAGAGACATGTTCCGGATCCTCGAAACCACTTCCGGGAAGGGTCGACTTCCTCCACAGGTCTGGAATGGCGAATGGATCTCCGGTCTCTCCCACCGAGTCCATGTTCACTGTCCCCTCAAGTATTGACATACGGTACTTTAACGAGGCCCATCCTGCGCGTTGGTACTAGTACTAATGGTCCCTGACGCTAGTGACGCGCTGTAGTAGGGTGTTTCTATTCTGCCCCCAACTAGTATTTTACTCTATATAATTTACAGTAGTCTTAGATTAATGTATGTGCATAAGGTCACTGTCATCATAGATGTGATGTTTAATTTAATTAAACTTAATAATTATAGTAATTTGTTCATGTAAAAGAAAATCTCACTGTCATCACAAGTCAAGTGCTTAATAATGTAAATAATATAGAACTACTATGCAGCTATAGCTCTACTATCTTTTTCTTATTCTTTGCATCTTTACTGTTCTCATCATCATTCTTTACATCTCTACAGTATTACTCATCATTCTTTACATCTTACTATTCTCTTTCTCATTCTTTACAATGTTGTTCATCATCTCTCTATCTCTCTAACTCTTCAAAATTATTAATATTTATTTACAAATTTCTTCACTTTATCTCTGTCTTAACATCAGCTTTTTATTTCTTAATCATTCATTTTATAATCTCTTAAGTTCTCAATTGTAAGTCTGTCTCTTCTATTTATAATTATAAAAATTTCAGAATAGTTCTCAACAGCTTTTTCACTTCTTGTTTTTATATAAATTTTATTATAGTTTTTAGCATTTTTATTTATCTCTTAAATAAAATGACTTTTATATCTTTAAAGAGACTTTAAGCAAATTCTTTAAATCTATAATATTGTATAAAAAGATTATTAAGAATTTCTTATATCTAAAAGAAAAATTAATATGTTATTTACATTAAAAAAAGACTCATCTTTAATCATTACTTACTTAAGACATCAATTTTCTTGTAGATTTTCTTATTTAAATAGAAAGTAATTATTTCTTTATAGATTTTAAAGTTACAGTCTTTAAACATAAAAATATAATGATTTTAGACATTCTTCATTAAAACTTTTTTCAAAAGCTTTTTCTGCTGTTAAATATGCTGACAAGAAAGATTGTACTGTTAAAAGAAGAGATAATTACAGTTAAAATTATTCTTTAAAGTTTAAAGATTCATCTCATTATTTAATAGTTGTTGTTTCATTACTTTTTTATAAAAAATAAGAAATTATATAGAATAAGAAAGCTTCTTTATTTCTGATTAAAAGATAGTGTCAGCAAAGTATTTTATATAAAATTTAACTTTTTTCTTGTTCACTTTTCTATTTCATATCACTGCAATGTTAACTAAATGCTGAATAATATCACAAAATAATTACTTAATTATATTTACTTTAACTTTATACTTCAAAGAAGTATGTCAGTTCTTCACTGCATTTATAAATAAAATTTAAAGAAGAAAATTGCTGTAACAATATATATAGTTTGCTCAGTTTCTTTAAGTGTTTCATTATTTCTTTATAATATAAGTTTATCATCATTTCTGTTAAGAAGCAGTGTTCTAACTACTTCTATTAAGTCAGTTAAAATTAGCATTAAAAGCTGAGTAAAGTCTTTAATGATGTTGATTGCAGTTAACATTCTTAACTTTTTCAGACATAATCATCACAACTTATAGATATATAAATATAGAGTTTTACTAAACAGCATAGTATAGTATAAGTATCTTCTTTCTTTCAATAAATTATGAGCTCAAGTTAACAAGAAGCTTCTCAGAGAAAGTGTATATTTTTAATGTATTAATAGCTTAATATATATCTTATTAAATAGATAAATAAGTATCTACAGTAACTGAATATGTAAGCTTAAATCATTAAGTAAAATTAGCACTTTCAGCAGATTAATATACATCTTGTTGAATAGATAAATAAGTATCTACAGTAACTAAATATGTAAACTTAAATCATTAAGCAAAATCAGCACTTTCAACAGCTTAATATGTATTTTATTAAATAAATAAATAAGCATTTACAGTTATTCATTAAGAGCACTGTTCTTCAACAACTTAATATGAGTCATTAAAATAAATAAGCATTTACTGTTTTACAAAATAAGAAATATAAGACTTTCTTTATTTTATTTACATTATCTTTTATACATTCATTATTATTTTACTTTATCTACTTTTTATATTATGTGTTAACTATCATCATTATGAACTTCAACAACTTCTTTATAAAGCAATAATTTATCTTAATTCTTACTTACAAGAACTGCAATCAATGATTTACTCTTATGTAAAGATGATTAATAAAAGAAGATTTATGAAATATAATTAAAATCTTAGCAGTCAATATTTTCATCAACAAATTTTCATTTTTTCTCAGCAATCTTAATTTTAAAAGTTAGAAAATCAACATAAAGATTTTATACTAACTTATTATCTACATTAATGTAGATAATTAAGAATATCTGATGAACAAGATTAGCATAAAGAATGTTTAAGATGCTTTAAGATTTAAGTATAAGAAAAAGTTGTAGATGATGAGAAGACAATATTTGATGAAGTTTATTAAATATAAAATGTCAAAAAATATATTTATTAAAGAAGCATAAACTTATCTAAGTAAACTCAGCAGAAAGATTACTGCAACTTAGTTTGATATAATTAATTTATTTAAGTCAGAGTAATAATTTTAAACACTGCTTTAAATGTTATTAAATGAATATATTATAATTTATAATGCAATTAATGCTTAAAATTCTCTCAATGTTGAAAGAGATCTGTAGAAGCTTTAAAAGAAAGAGATATAATTAAATATTAAGAAGATTATTAGCATTTTGTGAACAGATAAATAATAAGAAGATAAACATTCAATAAATTATAACTGTAATTCATTGAATTACTGTATAATCAACATTAAAAAACATCATTAAAGATCATTTAACTTTAATAATAATTAACTCTTTCACTGTAAAATCTTTAAATGTTTTCTCTGTTAAAACACTTATAGCATTCAGAACTGCAAATATCTTTTTAATGCTTAAAGAAATATTTAAAAAAAGATGAATAAGTTCACTGTATATTATTGTCAGATAAAGTCAAGAGATAAAAGACTGTCTTATTAAGTAAGTAAGAAGTCTTAGCTATATAGTTATTTAACTATTACATTATAAGAGTAGATAGACAGAAGCAATTTTTTATAATGATAAATAAAGTAAGAATAAATGTCTAAATGAAAAGAAATGATGAAAGATCATTATGATGAGAAAAGATCATAATGATAAATTAATGTAGTAAGAGAAAAAAAGACATCAGCATCATAATAAGTTACTGATTACAAAAAAAACATTAGTTTTTAATATTACTTTACTCATTCTGATGTTACTTCTTATTCTTACACTTCATTAAGATTCTTTCATTCTTTATATTCAGTGTTATTTACTTATCTTTCATCATCTTAATCACATCTACATCTATTATTCTGTCATTCTCTTTTAAATATTCAATAATGAAGCTTAATATATTAATCATCTTTATAAAAGTGCTCTAAGTTCTTACTGCATAATTCTTAATAATGCTTAGTTTCTCTTTTAAAATAATGATGCAATTCTTCACTTTAACAATATAGCTTCATATTTTAATTACTGTCTTCATTTATTCATTCAGATATACATTTAGTTAAGTAAAGCTATCAAGTAATTTTTGTATTATGACTTGTAGAAGAGATACATCAATGATAAGAATTGTAATAAATAGAAATTATAACTTAATTAATGTTATAGCTAATCTTAAGATAAATAAATTCATTAATCATTATTTATTCATTAAGAAAATATTAAGTTCTGTCTTGTCTGTCTTTTGTTTAGATATGTAAAATATAATAAATAATGTAAAGACATTAAAGCTAATTGCTATTTATGCTGATGTGATCATTTCAATAAATACAGTGATAATATTAAATATAATTAAGTCTTAAAGTGTTAAAGTGATCATCAGATTAAGTTAAACTCAACTTTTAAAACTTAACTTGATCTGTTGAGCTTAACATTAAGGCCTGACTCAACTTGTAATATTATGTAATTTTCATTGTTTGTTGAGTAATTTTGGTAATTTTTACATCATTAGAAACCCCTCACAATTCTCTACAAAACAAGCCTAAAATCATAAAAATCAGATTGCTTTCAAGCTTAATGTACACAGCTAAAGTTTTGTTTAAATTCTTAAGTTTCTGTCACTATCTATGATTGTTCACAGCTAACAAGACATGCAAAATAAGCAAAAATTCAGCTTTAAAAAAGTCTGATAGTCAGTCTATAAAGTGTTGACTTTAACAACAGTGTTAAGATGAGCTTTATTGCTAAATTTAATGTAAATAATGATGTCACTATAATAAATAAAGCTAAGTTTAATTTTAATATAATGAGTCTTCAACTTTTGTAACTTTTATAATAAATATTTCTGCTTTATTATCTTTGACAGTTTTCTTTAATTTAAAGACTGATTATAAATTAAGATGTATGATCTTATTATTAAATTAAAGTAATTTATCATCTTTAATTTAATACATACTGTACTGCATCTTTATATCTGCTTTTCTTCTCTCTTCTTTACATAATTAATAATAGTTCTTAAAAATAACATAACAGTTCTTGTTAACATTATTCATCATAACAGTCTCATTACTATAATTAGTTCTTAAAACTTTAATATCTCTCTGCTGATTAAAGTTTACAAATTATATTATATTTCTTTTGTTTCTCTGCATCTTTTATATAATCATATAAACATTGTAGTCATTAAGTTTTATTTTATTTAATGATAATTTATTTAAATAATTTAACATTTCAATGTAAAGCTTTCATTCTCTTTATACTGTCTGAGAAATGTTGCTTACTTTAACTATATTAATCTTTTTGTTTAATTCATCATTACATCATAATTTATGATTCACTAACTCTGAGTTTTTCTTTTAATTAATCATTTTAACATCTCATGATATAAAGAATGAATAAGTACTATATGTGTCTTATAGAAATGATTTATGTGCTGAAATTATATATTATTATTATTTGTTCTATTAACTCCCTATTCAGTCCCTATCTAGGTCTATGAGGGCGAAGCGCCTTTGCAAAGGAAAAACCCAAATGGAAAACCTTAGTCCCGCCCCGCAGGCGCTCCGC
>JAABUY010000703.1_pt1 | contig 54615 bp, 97 predicted proteins | sample 5560271 | NCBI WGS metagenome assembly JAABUY01 (sample SAMN10711886, study PRJNA513374) | rock metagenome | isolation source: Antarctica rocks | place: Antarctica: Victoria Land, University Valley | reverse complement strand
CCTGGGGGGGGGCAGGGGGGGCATGCCAAGATTGCCAATTGAGCCAGCTCGAGATCTACACAACCCATTCATCTCCATTGCATGCGCTCGCCGACAAGCACGATATCCGCCCGTCATGGCACCTGTCAGACCAGGACCAGTTGAGTCTCGCAAAGGGAACCTTCTGGTCTCTCTCAAGCAGCTCATCCGGACCCTGCTACTTGACCGTCAGTCTTTCTGGCATCTGACCGCGCTCCTTTTCCTCGGCGAAGCAGCTCTTGGTCTGCTCATCATCTGGAAGGTCCCATGTCCGTTCCCTTCATCCCCGCTTAGCTGTAGCCGCTGATTTGAGACTCATCAGATACCAAGATCGACTGGCCAGCGTATATGCAGCAAGTTGACGGGTTCCTTTCGGGCGAGCGAGATTATTCCAAGCTAGAAGGAGACACAGGTCCTCTCGTGTTCGCCCCTCTCTCCTTTCCTCCGATGGAGTTTGACGGCTTGATACCAGATACCCAGCATTACACCTATACATCTATACCGCTTTCCACCAGCTCCTGCCCCACTTCGACCGAGTCCGACCAGCACAATATATCTTCTTTGTAAACTACCTTCTCACCTTTCTCATCATCGCTACCGTCTATTACCTCTCCGGAAGTCGCAATCGACATTATCCCCAGGCTCTGCTCATTCCGCTCACACTGTCGAAGCGTGCCCACTCGATCGCCCTGTTACGGCTCTTCAATGATCCGCTGGCTATGGTTTTGCTGTACGCTTCGGTTGTGGGAATGATGGTCGGCGGGAAGAGGGGTTGGAGGGTGGGCTGCTTCTTGTACAGGTAATTCCTTGCTTGTCCAACTGCGCTAAGCGCTGAAACACGTAGCCTGGCTTTAGGGATCAAGATGAATATCCTCCTCTTCCTGCCTGGATTGCTCGTAATGCTCTTCCAATACCGAGGCGTTCTCGGTCCGCTTGAAGCCATCTCGCTCATCGCTATCATCCAAGTCAGTCGCAACTACTATTTTCGATTGGTCTGACAGATTCTTAGCTCCTCCTCTCAGTCCCATTTCTCCTCTTCCTCCCCGACCTCTCCCTCAGCAAAGCGTACTTTCGCTCGGCGTTCGATTTCTCACGGCAGTTCCTGTACGAATGGACCGTCAACTGGCGATTTGTCGACGAGGAGATATTCCATTCACAGGCTTGGGCTTTAGGACTTCTCAGTGGACAGGTACACCACTTCCTGAAGATCCTCCGTAGATCGTCACTGATCTCGCACCAGCTCTTGTTGCTGCTCGCGTTCGCTTGGTCACGCTGGTCGCCTGTACCAGGCGGAACGCTTACCGTCCTCAAGCGCGGTCTTCAGAGTCCTAAATCTCCACCGGTTCCTGCGCTTCGACTACCCTCAAACCGCACGTCCACTCAAATCGCCGCATATCTGACTGTTTCGCAGATATCCCGCTGGTCCTCTTCACCTCAAACCTCATCGGGATGACATTCGCTCGATCACTTCACTACCAATTCCACGCATGGTATTTCCACCAAGTACCATTCCTGCTCTACTCGGGTGGCGCATGGAATAGTCTCCCACTCGGGTAAGCAGCTTCTACACACCGCTGGAACAGGTTTGATGTGATCCAGGGTGTGTTTGTGGGGAATGCTGGAATGGGCTTGGGCAACGGCTCCGGCGACGAGCTTGAGCTCAGGGGTCATGCTGTTGGTGCATGTGGTCATGATCAGCGGATTGTGGTTCAGAGGACCCAAACCCGACTTTGGATCGGAAGGGCATCAACGAATCAGTAAGAAGGTCAGCTAGCACCGTCGAACTCATTCATGGATCGAGCGCCAGCGCGAGATCATGTGCTATAGCTCTCAAAGTAAATATGAGATCAGCCGCTGGGTCCTCTAAGCCGTGAGATACCATATCCATAGATTCACACATGGAGCAGGATCCCCGGCAGAGCTATCCCCCATCACCCTCCTCGTCCAACCTGATCCTCCCCTCTTTCCGCTTCCTGAACCGCCTCCACCAACCCTCCCTGCTCTGCCCAGTCTCCACCGGCCTTTCCCACTCCCTTAGCGTCCGCTCAACCTGATTCTCCCTTCTTCCCTCTTCCTCCACCTCGCCTCTCATGATTGTACCAAGTCCAGGCTGACCCTCACTCCGGCTCCTGACCCGTCTGTACGCCCCTGAACCCCGTCTGTCACCTTCACCCGCAATACTCATACTGCCCGGCCGAAGCACGAAGCCTGGACTAGCCGCACCGAGACCGATACTGAACCCCGTCGGTGCACCTGGGTGCACTAGCTCGGGTATAAGTGTCCCGTATCGCGGCCCTCGATGGCGGATGCGGGCGCGAGTGGTCGGTGACATGGGCGACATTGGCGAGCTGGGGGATGAGGGATTGGAAAACCTTGTGGAGTGGTTGGTGATGGGCGTTTGCGGATGCGGATGTTCTATGGGATCAGATTCGATCTCCGCGGGTTCAAAGAGGTCATCTCCCCCGAGCAGCGGGCTCTGGTCCGTCGCCATCTCAAGCTCCTCGTCCTCTTCGACCCATGTACCAACGTCGACGCCGCCTTGGCCGGTCGGCTGGATGGCGGATACTACCCATACACCTAGAAAGAGGACGACGACGCCGACGAATACGAGGGCGATCTGGTGTGGTCGTAGACGGCCAAACTGGTCATAGAATACCAGACCGTCTAGACTCATCAGCTAGACTTCGGCTAAACAAAGCAAGGGGACATACCGAAGATGGAAGAGAGGTTGAAGAAGCAGAACGCAAGCGGGCAGATGAGGGCTGGACTGGCAAACGTCAAGCTGTAATTGAGGTAGACGAGCTGTAGGAGTCCGCCTGTCAAAAGTCCAGCAACGAGGAACCAGCTTTGCACCCGGACAAATTCGTTCGCTCCACGTCCTGTGCGGAAGTGGTCGATCGTGATGACCAGCAATTCCACCGCCGCCTTGGCAAGTACCAAAGACATTCCGGAGAGGGTCCCTGAGGCGGCGGCGAATGCCAGACCGGTGAGGGTCAGGGTGCGTTGCTGGGCCTCGTTTGGGATGGCAAGGTCAGGCGGGGGAATCTGGATGGAAAGACCTTGAGGAGATATAGAGGTCTTGTGATTTGAGAACCGAACGCCGGGTTTGTGATCATCTGGAAGGTCGATGTGCGTGGTGGAAGCGGTGACGGGTGATGACCACCGCCGGGAGGTCGGGTGAAAGGGGATGGGAGGGGGATCGCGAGGTGAGGCATAGTTGCTAGGTGGAAGTGAGTCGAGTGGGGGCGTATCTCGACCAGGGAGGGCGATGCGACCGGGTAGGATCTGTCGTGATACATGCCATGCCGTGACGTGCGCCTGAGCCATATCAGCTACAGTATGACCAAACAAGGGTAGACAGACCGCGACCAGCACGAGCACGGTAACCGCCGCGACCACGCCAAAGAAAGCCAAGAACGCCGGCCTCGCCCACAGCTCCAAAAGATCATCCAGTGAATGCTCCTTTTCATCCACAACCCCAAACACGGCGATCAACACCGCGCCCACCGCGACCAGCGCCGTACCCATTATCGATGCCGGGCCAAACATGTCCCCCAGGATGAGGCGTGCGAGGAGGGCATTGAAGATGAGTGAGATGGCACCGAGGGGGGCGAGGATGACGATGGGGAGTGTATCGAGTTGGAAGATTGTGGAGAAGATGTTGGAGGTCATGTAGATGCTGAAACCGAGTAGCCAGAGGGGACGACGGATGGCTCGCCGTCGTTCTTGGAGGGGTTTGAGCTCATCTTGGACATGTGATTTGCGTTGGATGGTCAGGCCTGGGTATTCATCAGTATATCATGAGCCAGGGCTGGACGTCGGATCATCCGGAGTATTGCTGGACTTACCAAGGGATTGGACAAAAGATGAGATGAGCCCGACGATGATGGCGACAACGACGGAGATGCCGGCCATCGGGACAGCTCCATGTGCTCAGGCTCAAAGTCAAGTAAAGAAAAATTGACGAGCCGGGCTGAAGCCATCCATCGGAAAAGTGTGAACGAGGGTTTTGGAAAGGACGGATTCTTGAGCTTGAATACTGTCCAAGGGGTGCTGAATGCTTATGCGATGTATCTCTAGATCTACGCGGCGGTTCCTATTGGTGCTCTCAGATCCTCCGCCCTCGCAAGATCCTCAACCTTCAACACTTTCACCTTTCCAACCCGGACATCCGCCCCCGCGTCCCCACCATCATACCCAAAGGACCACCTGTTCGCATACTTGGGTGAGGGATTCCGCTTGACGACCTTCAAGATCTCGCGGCCGATGATAGGTGCGTACTTGAACGCGTGACCTGGGCGTATCAGCGATCGCCTGGACTCAAAATGGTGGCGCGGACCTGATCCTCCAGTAGCCAAGACCAGGTTATCAAAGTCAGGGTGATAGTCGATCAGCCAGTCCCCGCTGACGGTATCGCAATACCTGTCGACACGCTATTCAGACAAATCGCTGCAATGCTCGTTGGGACTAACCAGCACAACCGAGTCGAAACAAACGCCTTCTTCGCCAGTTCGGGGTAGATCTCCCCCAGCCCTCGTCTCAAATCCTGCAGCATCTTGAGCGGTATCATCCCGTCCTCGGCGCCAGGTGTCAGCTTCGTCCGGGGCACCGACACGGGATTTGATGGGGAGATAGGAGTGGGATTGGTATAGCCTGCAGCGTGGATGGCGAATTTGACGAGACCGGTGGGATTAGGGGGAAAGACGTAAAAGCCATCATCGAGATTGAAGACCTGACTACTGGTCAGACCTGGACAAGCAATGACACGAATCTAGCAGACCACCGGGACTTTCGCATATGTCTCGACCTCGTCTTGAGTAAGCTGGACAGTTCCAAGGCTCTGCCTGGTAGCTAGTTCAGCCTTAGCCTCATTCTTGCCGCAGACTCGCGACATACCCAGTGGCTTGTATTGGTGGTAGCCGAGCCGAGATACCAGGAGAAGCAAACAATGCAGGTGTCCTAAGCGCGACGATGAGCTCTCATCAACGGCGTTCCTGACGTGGGCGTACCATGCACCCGCCGCACACTGTGCCACCTGCATTAGCATGAGGACCAGCCGATAGCAGCTTGGCTCACCACCACCACATCCGCCTTCACCTCCTCCCCACTCTTCAACACAACCGCCTCCACCTTCCTGCCCTCACCTCCCTTGGCCAGGCCAACAACCTCACATCCCGACCGTACCGTCCCGCCCATCTGTCTCACCCTCTTGATCCCCACCTCCACCGCCCGTCCCGCCTCTGCCCATCCACCGATCGGGTTCGAGTAACCCTGTCTCGTACCAAAGGATCCTGTAGGTGTTATAGCCGGGAACTGGGCTTTGATGGTGGAAGAATCTGGCACGACGACGGCGTCGATACCGAGGGATTTGCAATTCCGGTAGGCGGAGGAGACGAAGCGGTGGCCTTCGTGACTATTCTCGGCAGAGAGGGCGATCACACCGGATCTGACGGAGTCAACTGAACATATTTCAGAATTGATGAGGGAAGGACCGACTCGTGATAGGTACCTTCCCATTCGGGCCGTTTCCAGATCTCGACGGCGTCAACAGCGAGCCGAGCAAGGTCGGGATCGGCATAGTCACCAGCTCGGATGATCTGTGCTCGTCAGCTGTTGATGACGGGTCAGGTCATCACGCATAGCTTGCCTTGTTCAGATCTGTACTCGCCATCAGCTTTGGTCACCAATACAGGACCACTGACCAGTGCTCGCAGCATCAGGCGCTGGCAAGATCCCGCACTTATCCAGCACGGTCACGTCATATCCTCCGTCCTCCAGCATCCACAACGCTGTGGACATACCAAAGATGCCTAGGCAAGCTCCCTCAGTAGCGCATTGGACAAGAATGGGAGGCTCACCCGAACCGATTATCACTGCATTGACTTTCGCTTCTCCGCACATCGTGGCGTATGAAGATCGACGAAGAGGATGGGGAAACTTTTTTGAAGCGCGCAGGCACCGTGCCTCGATTCGCCTAGATTAGCGGATCTTTACTTATCAATCACTCCTTCGTTTCATGCCCGAGATAGAAAACGAAAGCCCGGTCCGTCACCTGATATTTCGCATACTACCTCGGTTTCCTGGCGGACTGAAGAGAAAGCGAAGACAAAAGAGAAGGCGCAGGTCATTCGCTCCTAGCTTTTTCCCCACAATACCTTGCAGTCGCGCTGTATGTCCTTCCCCGCACTCATCTGCGTCCCCGCCGGCGGGTGTTCCAGCCTCCATTCCCGTACATTTCAACGTCACCTCCGCGACGCCGGCTTCACCTCCATCCTCGTCCCCGATCTACCCTGCCTAAATTGCGAGCCACCCATCAAGACGATACTGGACGACGTGGCCGTCACTCGTGAATGCATTCAAGGGGCACTGAGCAGAGATGAGGATGTGGTCTTGGTTCTACATTCCGCATCTGCCATTATTGGGAGTGCCGCTATGAAGGGGTACTTGAAGGAGGAGTGTGAGGAAGAGGGAAGAGGGTGAAATGGGCGGTGTGGTTGGGATCATCATGACTTCAGGTGTGGTCACGCCGGTGGGTAAGGGGATTAGAGAGGCATATGGTGCGGCACCACACGAAGTCATCAATGGGGTAAGGACACGCCTAATCAACATGACATCAACTGAGCTTACTGGTCGGTGGGCAGGATTACGTGACTTACCCAACGCTGAAGGTGGTGTCTTACCACGACGTCCCCGATCCCGACCAATACTTCACACCGGTCAAGCACATGCCCCTCGGGTGTTTCAATCCCGGCGTCCCATACCTCCCCTTCGGTCTCGAGTTCTCCTTGGTGCCCATCACGTACATCCATTGCACGCAGGATAGAGTGTTGCCTCTGTGAAGAAGGTGGATACGGTACATATGCTTTTCTGGCGAATCCAGAGAAGGTCGCGGAACTTATAAATACGTCGGTGCGGAGAACGATGGAGGATGAGGATTGAAGGGTTGTCGATGTAGCTCCGCTACCCACCCAGCTTCCAAGCACTCTGACGAGCAGTCCGGTTTGGGATGTGAGACTTATATAGGAGGTTGATGTGGATCGATGTGCTGGGTCGCTTGCGGGTTCTTGACGAACGAGCAGACTAATCATACAGACTGGCCTTCATACCGAAGAGCCGGCCAGAGCCGGTCTTGAGCTCACACAGCTCCCTCCCCCTTTCGTTATTCGTCCACGTCTCATGATATTTGCTCTCCAACTTCTTCCGAGTAGTGACGGAATCCCAGCTCAAGCGAGAGAGCCATACTGGGAGGTGAGTATTCCGGTGTTTCGAGAACGTCCAGAAACTACGCGGCAGGGCAAACGGTGGCTCCCACATCAGAAGCTCTTCAGCCTGATTCCTTCTTATCGTCACTTGTGCTCACCATCGCCGTCCACCGGAGTTTGGCTTTAATGCTCGAGGGGAAAATACGACCATAATAGACTGTCTCGTAGCTGTCCTCAGCTCTTTGAAGGGCGGCGGTCGCATCACATCGGAGGGTCGTGTCGCTGAGTAGGGAAGCCGCCGCGTACGCCTTGAGAGCGCCAAACAGCGGTACACGCATGTTGCAGCGTCTGCGGCCATCCTCGACTTGTTCGGATGGGGTGATGAAGATTTGACAGTGAGATTGACAGTGAGATTGACAGTGATAGAAGTATCGTTTGCCCATCGCCTTGCGACTTCCCAGATCGCCCATCTAAGCGACCGCGTGGTGGATATCCAGCACGATCTCTCGTCCTCCGGAAGCTGCTCGATGGAGATGACGTGTAAGATCTCGGCATGCTTCGGCAGGCTAAGACGTGATCCGAGGAGATTCTGCGCCATACAAGGGCCTTCGAATCACCCCTGTCGATCTTGGAAAGACAGATGACCGAATGCTTGGCGGAACGCATCAGGAGAGAGGCAACCGAGGTTCGCGTTGGGCGAGCTGAAACCATCGATCGAGGGATCGCCGGTCGAGATGAGCGGTGAAGCCGAGGTAACATCCCGTACGCGGAACTCGACAAGGGAGTTGCGCGCTTCTCCGACAAGACGGAGATATGGCGTGAGATCATTCGAGAGGCCGGCGGCTGGGAGGAAGGACATAGGGAAAATTGGACGCTCTGGATTACTTTCAAGAAGATCATACAAGCTAATGAAGAGGGAAATGCCGAAATGACAAGAGATGATGAAGTGGAAGGAAGAGACATGTGAGTATTTCAGCTCCTGGTGAAGGTTTGAGATCCCAGAGGTCCGAGCGTATTCAGCCATCTTGAAGAGCGGCAGCGCCTTGTCATCGCCTGTTCTGCCGGACGATCGAGAGACGATGGTCAGACGTCTTCAAGATCCATTTCCATTCCTCGTTAGTGAGTCAACCCTGATAACGTCGGTATCTCAGCTTCGCCGGATCTGCACGCTTCTCCTCATTCTCTATCATCTTCCTCTCCGCCGTCCGCGAGTCATCGGACGTAGCGTCACCAAATCAGGAGATTCAGCCATCCCTTTCCGGAAGACCGCCAATATTGATGCGATCTCCAGAATCGTCTTGGCAGGCTCAAGGCAAGATGCTGAGGATCTCGTCAGCGAAGTGGAGGAGGAATTTAGCGAGGCTTTACCGCCGTGAATTCTAGGTCCGTCTCGACATTTTCCGGAAAGATTCGACCGAAGTAAAGAATCTCACGTGTCCTCGTGGCCAAAGTTGTCGCCTCTCTGACCTCGGAGGTATGTTAGTCCGTCTGCGACCAATGGAACGCGCGTAGAGGCGAAGCGTTGCATACGCTTTGTAGGTAGCTCAGCTCGGGACCGCAGGCGCTCGATCCGTGTCGAATGACAATGAGATGAACGGTCGGATTGGTCCCGAGGGAGAGGAGGCGGGCAATTCGCCATAACGCCCAATCGAGATTGCAGATCGTCGAGATCCATGGCGACCTGAATTCGAGGGAAGATAAGTGCTTGATTTCCGAAGAGAGGGCGGTGGACTGCCATCATTGGCCGGCTATTTTCGCCCTTGGACATGATATAGGATGCTCTGCTGCATCCAGGGTGAATCCAAACGATATTCGTTATCCCGTGGACCGAAGATTCGGGCGTATTGAGCAGGAGTAAATTCCGCGAGGGAGGGGTTCCAGGCCGAGAATCCGGAGGTATCGTTATTCCCGGTCCATATGAGGGGCGATCTGGACCCAGTATCCCCAACGCGGAAGACCACTCCTGGGTCGCGGCTTCTCGATCTCGAGCTGTCATCGAGGCGACCGAAATCGGCTGCTGAAAGCTGGTTGGGATCGCCTGAAGGCGTGTCGACGGTATCGCTTCGGGCTACAAGCAGGAGGGCGAGGAAGGCAGGAACGGGAGACCAATCAAGAAGAAGATGCGGCAAGTGAGAGTAAGAACAGTCAACAGAAAGACAAAGACGCTGTCAGCGAGTGAGATGCAGCCTCGTGGAGATTCATGCGCTTGCTCCATCGCCAACCTTTGTGCCATCTTATGGAAATTTACCGCGCACTGACCCGTCCTCTCCTCTTCCTCTTTCGAAGTCTCCAATGCCATCCCGACCCAACAGGCGACGTCATGGCAGGTTGCTCGCCGACTTGTCCTCCTCGATCTTCAGCCTCTTGAGTTTCCCCGCCTCCGCCGCCCGACGTCCCTCCTCGATCTCCTTCCTGACTATCTCCCTAGCCTCCGCCCTCCTCGTTTCCATCCCCTTCCTCAACGCCATCCACTTTCTCTCCTTTCCCGGCCTCGCCCTCTGCTTCCTCCTATTCAAATGAAGTCTCTCCAACCTCGTCGTCAATTCCGGTTCCCTCCCTTCCCATCGCCAGATCTCCCTCTCGGGACGTTTCTCCCTCCCATCCGCATAAGCCTTCTCCTTCTTTGCTTCGTCCCTCTTTTCCAGGAGCGTGTTGAGATCTGCGGCGGTTTCTGCTGGATGAACACCGGCGATGAGTCGGTCCCAATGCTCGGCGGGATCCCAAGGACGGAGGTTGGGGAATTGTGTCGAAGGAATGAGATCGTGGATAGGATCGGAGATGTGCCATACGAATTGGGTGTGGGCTTTCGAGGTGGATTCCTCGCGGACGGGTTTGATGTGGATGAGTCTCTGAGATTGGAGGACGGGGAGGACACGGCGCTTCAAGAAGCTGGTACATGTCAATTTCATATGGCCGAGATTTATCTGGCATGGCTTACTTTGCGGAGACGAAAGGATGACCTTCTGGGAATTTGATAGCCAGATTTTCCGCCTTCTTCCCCTTGCCGGATGCTCTCCTCGGCGGAGCAGGTACAGTTGTAGGCGTCGAAGAGGAGGCTGCAACATCGCCTGACTCGGTAGTATGGAGGGCAAGTGCTTCTCGCAGTAGGTCTTGGAACTGTCGGGGTCTTTCGGCAAGGATTCGGCGGACCAGTCGGAATGCGGGAGGGAGAGGGGCGTTGAGCTGGGCCATATGGGACATGTTGATAGGACTGAGGGAGGGCTCTACCCTGTCCTGTTCTTGCAGAAAGAATGGACAGATGGATGGGCTCTGTCTCGCGAAATCCCACGTGTCATTCACGGAAAAGCACTGGATACGAAACCTCCGGTCTCGCATCCTTTGTGCTTCTCGTAGGCACCCACAAACAGTCCTCGTCTACCCGACATGCATCTCTTAGGCCATCACCTCCCCGACCACAAGCCTGTCCTCGTTTGTTCAGCTTTCTCCCCCTACGCAAGCCCCGCTGATACCCCCTTTCTCCCCCTGCTCCTTCCGTTCCCCCCCGCTGATCCCCTCATCCTCCCGCTCATGGCCCTCCAACCAAAAACCCCCTCTCCCCCTCCCTCCCCCCCCCCCCTTCCCAACAGATCGCCCTCCACTCCTTCTACGGCATCTCCTCCTCCACATCCCACCGCCTCCTCGCTCGCCTCCAGATAAATGCCGGCTGCCTAGTCTCCCAACTCACCGAACCCCAAATCACATCCCTATCCGCCTATCTCTCTTCCCCAGCCACCTCTCCCCGTCCTCCCGCAACGCCATTAGCGATACCAGGGAGTAGTGAGGTGGTCGAGAGGAAGAGTAGTGGGGTGGGGGGAGTGGACCCGATGGATGGGTTGAGGATCGAGACGGATTTGAGGAGGTCGATGTTGGCGGATATCCAGCATCAGCGACAGGTCGCATCGTATCGGGGTAGACGGTAGGCTTGGTTGGAAGGAAAAGAATGAGGATACTGATAATTGGGCCGTAGGATTGCGCAGGGATTGCCGGTGAGGGGACAGAGAACGAAGACGAATGCGCAGACTGCAAAAAAGTTGAATCGGGTGGAACGGCGGCGGTTCTCTACGTACGTCTATCTCACACTATCTGGATCCGCACTGACATGTCATCAGGATGGCATTTCCGACGGCAAGAGTCTGGTCCTCACCCATCCTCTCCTCACCCATCCTCTCCATGCTCGCATCTCGTCGATTAGGATGGTGATACAAGAGGGTATGCATGACAGGGTTATAATGTGATGCCTTGCACAATGCCTCGACGTCAAAGTAGATACGCTACTTACTGCTCCGAGTCGCCCACACGGCACCAATGATCACCACACTCAACACCCCTATTGCCGCGGGTAGAGCCATGTCCTTTGGTAGAACGCCAAAGATGAGGTCCGGGACGCCAGGTGTACCTGGACTGGGTCCGGCAGAGTGGATCCCCTGCTTTCCGAATGTCGGCTCGAGCGATGGGTCCGCTCCCTTGTCCTCCATCTGCTCCTCCTCAGCTTCCACACCCTTGATCTCGTGCTCGACCTGCTTCAGCTTCTCCACCGCCTTCTCTCCACCTAGATCCCGCGCTGCGTCCTCCCAGACCTTGCCTCCATCAATCAAGAGTACTACACGATCTGACTTCTGTCCTCGTGCGATCCGCACGGAATCGCTCACGTCCCCATCGGCGGTGATGGTCACGAGGTCGCCGTCATCGTCGGTATAGCTGAGGGTAAAGGCGTTGGGATCGGGTAGATGAACCTCTGCGCCCTCCTTGGCGCCTTCCGCGGTGAAGAATGGGTCATTGACAAGCTTCCCAGCGACGATATCCCGGAGCAGATCGTAGCTGTCATGACGGGCCTGGAAGCGGTGTGTCCGCCCTGATGGCGTCCGGAACTTGAAGATGTAGGTGCCATCGTCAACAGGCAGCGCCGCAGGGACGACAGACGACTCAGCGCCTTGTTGAGCATTTTCAGAAGTCCCCTCGTCCACTACCGAGGCAGAATCGTTTGGCATGACCTCAGAAATCGGCGAGGTCATACTCGAGAACCCTCGGCCATGCATGCTGGGTTTAGATGGAGTGTCGGGCTTATCGCCTTGAGAAGCGACGGATGCCGTGTCGTCATCCCCTCCAACGGTGTTGAGAGTGTCAAAGAATTTGCCCCACATCGGACCACCCTCAGATGACCGGTCGTCATTCATGGTCTCGATCTATAAGATTCAGCCGAGAGCCTTTTCGAGGCATAAACGAGCGTACCTGCTCAAGAGTGGCATACGTGAGCTTGAGTACGTCAACGATGCCAACAAGCCTGCCATCGGATTCGACAACGGGGAGGTTCAGGTAGTGACCGTCTTTTGTCAACTCAGTCCTATATGCAGTACTCACTGTGCATCTTCTTCAACGCGTCCTGCACGACCATGGTGGGCGGGGCAGTGTCTGGGTGTGGTGTCATGACCCGGACCACGCTGCACCTCGATGCGTCGAGTCCAGCAGCAATGACTCGGAGGACAATGTCCTTGCTTGTGAAGATACCGGCGATCTTGGGGACATTACCATTGCTCATACCGGACACAGCACTGCTGCCTGGTGCCTCCATCACGCAGACAGCGGTCGTTCGGCGCTCCTTCATAAGCTTGGCGGCATCTCGCACGCTCGTACGAGGCGAGACGGTAGGAGGAGGGTTGCGAGTTTCCATGACAGACGTGAGATCGGGCTGGGCCATGCGATCACGAAGCGCATCGACATAGGCCAACATCGCAGCTGCCTGAGGGTTCGCGGCGAGGTTTGGACCAAGCTCTGACTGGACGCCGGCTAGAGCGGCGGAGAGCTGAGAGGTCGCAGTAGATCCACGTTCGACCTTGGCGAGGGCTTCGTGGAAGACCTTGGTGATGTCGAGTAGACCGACAACGTCCCCATCGTCATTGCAGACGGGCTGTCATCAGCTCAAGCTCGGCTGTTGGCACTCACAAGATGCCGGAAGCCTCTGCTGACCATGAGCTGGAGAGCTTCGGTCGCGCTCGTCGAATCTCGTGTGACCATAGGATTTTTGGTCATGATCTGCGCAACTGTCGTTGTCCGGGGATCAAGCGCCTCGGCAGTGACCTATGATTATCAGCCCCGGACACAGAATCGCGACCTACCCTGAAAGCAAGATCTTTCGCCGTGAAGATCCCGCTCAGTCCCTCCTCCTCATCCACCACCAAGACACAATCAGTCCGTTTCGCAGCACACAGCTGACTCGCATCTGCAACGCTTATGCTCTCCGGCACCGTCAAAGCTGGACTGGGTCGTAATCCGGCCACGGTGCCCTTCTGCGCCTTCTTGTTCCGCAGTTGCTTATTGGCCTGCGCCGGACCTGATCCTGGTCGTTTGCGGGACAGCTCACTCTCGATCTTCTTGCGCAAAGACTTTAGTTTGCCAGCGAAATTTGTTGATTCGGAGCGAGAGACAGAAGGTTTGGAGAGGGTCGAATGGTATCGCGGTCGAGCAGAATCATCGGCGGACGGGTCATCCATTGAGGCAATCGAGAAGCCGGAAGAAGCACCGTGCAAGGGCACGGATTTAATCGAGGTAGTCGACATGGTCCGGCGGTGTTTTGGTGGGGCGCGTACGTTGACGGGGATGGGGGGAGGTTGCATGGTAGGTGAGGGTGATCGTATGGAGCCAGGAGGAGTATCGAGAGGGATTTGAGTGGTCATGAGGAGTTGCAAGGTTGAGGGGGAAGTCGAGGAGTCCAACGTTGATAGAGTGGGATGCGATGCGGAGGAGGAAGTCTGAGCATGGGACATTGGACAGGAATGAGCCGGATGAAAGGGGGCGTGGGGACACGAAGGTGATGGAAAGCTCCCAGAGATGGCAAGGAGAAGGGGATCCAAGGAGTCCGGAGTAGGTCACAACAAAGCACGCAATTCTCGGCTCCCTCCAATCTACCAGCCACCCATGCCTTTGGGACGGGATGGGAGCGGTCTGAACCTTATGGCGAAGCCAAGAATCTGCTGTACAGCAGAGACCAGCTGCCTTGGCTTTCACAAAATTCGCGCAAAGAAAAGGCAGCATGGAGGGTCATCGAAGACACACTCACCTCGTCCCGCTTGCTTTGTTTACGCCTCGTGTCCGCCGCTGGACTCATGCCGTTCATACTGGGTGACTCGGTGATACTGTTGGAGTGAGAATGGAAAGGACGGCTGTTGGGGATGGGGATACGGGACATGAAGCTGAGAAGCTGCAAGAGTCGATATCAGACTGGTTTTGGTTCAGCCAGGCAAGGTTGGTTGATTTGGTTGATCGGTTTTTACCAACGGGGAAGCCGCGACGCGTTGATTTTCTTCTCCACGTGGGCTAGAAACGGATGCAGAACTATCAATACGAGTCAGGCTCCCTTCCAAAGCCGCGGTCGACACCCTATCTCGAGTCACTTCGGCGAGCTTGCTAAAATGAGCTTGGTGAGTGCAATAGCTATGCAATTCCGTTTGCTGATTCCTGTGCGAAGTTATCATCCGAAGACGAGGATACTGACGGCGTCGAGGTTGTGTGGGGTAAGCCATGACTGAGGAACCTCACAACAGCTAACTTCTGGTCCGGTGCAGAGGACCAGCAGCGGATCAATACCTTTTCAAAGTTCAACAACCGCTTATCGGACATCCAAGATCAGCTGAAAGTGAAACAGGTCAGCGAAACCGTCCTGGTCGAGTTGAAGGGCTCGATGAAGGGGACTACATGCTGACACCACTCTCAGGAGGAGAAAGACTACTACGACGACCTCTCAACCGAGCTCGAGCTAGCCGACGATGATCAACCTGTCCTGTACAAGATGGGCGAGGCATTCTTCAATCTCTCCCTAGCCGGCGCGAAGCGGCAATTGCGGGCGGACATGAAGCGCTATGAGGTGGATATCGATGGGTTGCGGGGAAGAGCCGAGGAATGTGAGAAGGGGATGAAGGAGTTGAAGGTGCTTCTGTACGTTGCCAACCCATGGGATGAGGGACCAGCTGAAGGAGGCAGGTATGCAAAGTTCGGGAAACAAATCAACCTCGAAACCACGCCAGAATGAGTCACACCGCTGTTCACCATACCTAGCTTGTCCGACATCATGCATTATCATAGCCGATCCTCCTTGTCCGCACTCCCTTCCTCCTCTTCTTCTTCTTCCCGCTTCTTCTTTCGATGCTTCTTCGCCCGATCTGCCTTCCTTTGCCTGACCTTCGCAGCCCTGAGCTCATCCTTGGCGTACATCCCTGCCATCTTCGCCAGCTCCGCCTTCTTCGCAGCCTTTCCTTCCGCCTGTATACCTTCAACCTCATTCAACGATCCCTGTTCTCCAGGGAGATCGCCAGTCGCTCGAAGAAGGTCCAGTCGGTCCCGCAAAATATGTCTTGCAGCCGTCCGGTTCTGCTCCCTTGATCTCGTCGGTTGAGCCTGCACCCGTATTCCCGTAGGAAGATGAGTCAAGCAGACGCTCGAACTGGTTTTGTTGACCGCTTGACCGCCTTTTCCGGAACCTGAACCACCCCATCAGGCATGGGAGAGAGTGGTTACGAGTGGCGTACCGCGCACAAACTTCTCTTCGAGCTCGACTTCGGGGATATCGATCATTTGATGTCGAGAGAGGAGCTTGTTGAGCTTCTTGATGGACTTGGGAAGGCGGGGACGCTCCGCTGTCTGTTGTTATCTCGTAAGCGCTTCTGTTGATACGGTACGTTCGCATTGCACTGACCGATGAGGAGATGACCATTTCGACCTGATCCACCAAAATGCCATCTTCCCCCAGATCTGGCATCTCGCTCTCGTCCACGTCTTCCATACCAGTAATCAAGTCTTCACCATCCGCAGTGTCGGCTCTTTGCTCTAGAGACGTAGCTTCTGGTAATTTGGTACTTGTCGAGTACCGCCGCAGGTAATGATTCTCGGTCCAATGACTACACCCAGCGAGCTCTTGCCGATTGAAATAGGTGGAATGTCGTGTTGTTGAATCGGCGGAACCAGGCCGATGTACTGAAGGTCCGGGAGACGTCCTCTTCAAGGAATACTGGACACATAGCGCAGCAGTCCGAGTCGATATACAAGGTGCAAGGCTTCGAGTCCCGTTCATGCCGTTCTGGCAAAGATGCTGCTTGCTCCCATGCTTGCTCCCAAATGAAGATTTATGGACGACCTCCACCTTGACGGGCGCCACTACCGGATATTCCCCGGGATTTGCGAAAGTTGGCAGTATCCAAGACGTGCATGTCCCATTCAGACTTTTTTAGTAGCCTCTAAGCAAAGTACCAGCCTCAGATATCTCCCCTTTTGTTAGGATACCTCGAGGCTCGGACTCCGCACGAAAACGAGTGCTTATCGACCTCCGTTCACTCTGGCCAATTCTTGACCTTTCGACATCATGGCCGATCCTACAGCATTCTACGAGCCCGAGGAGGACGAGCTTCTCTCTTCTCTAGCGGTGCCATCATACCAAGCAGGCACCGAGCAGAATGACGATGACGAGTACCGAAGACTCCAGGAGCTCGAGCAGCATGCGTACGCTGAGCAGATGGAGCAACAGCAGGATCATGTGGCTCAGCTCGAGATGGTTCCCGAGGATGTGAAGCGGGTGCGTCAGGACATACGGATTATAAGACGTGCCGTTTGCTGATCGTTGTAAATACAGTTCTTGGTACTTTTTCATCAGGCGATATTGGAGAATGACTTGCCGAGCATCACGAGCATGTATGAGTCGGGATGGAACAAGCTCACTCAGGTTGGTCGAGCTCAGCTGGAAAGAAGGACGGAGCTGATCTGGGATTTCAGGCGCATTACAATCAGAGCGAGTGGCCCGAGGCGGAGCTCATCTCTTCCTTGGTGCAAAACGGTGCGAATCTATCGCAGCTTGTGCCAGACTGGAGTCGCTAATGCGGATGCACAGACCAGGTATTCCTCACCCTTTACCGCGAAGTGCGTGGATGCCCACAACTAGGGGAAACTTCAGCTGACAGATGCATTGCTCCTAGCTCTACTTCCGACATGTCTATGCCAAGTTGCAGCCCACTATCGACGATCGATTTCAGTCCTACGAGAATATTTGCGAGCTGTTCAATTACCTCCTCAGTCAGCCACCAAATCCGTTTGTTCCCGATTGCGCTGACATGAGACAGATTCAGAAGGACCGGTTCCGCTCGACCTTCCCATCCAATGGCTTTGGGACATGCTCGATGAGTTCGTCTACCAGTTCCAGTCCTTCGCACAATGGCGTGCCCATTCGAAGAATAAAAGCGACGAAGAGCTCGATATGCTCGCAGAGGCGCAGCAAATCTGGAGCTGCTATTCGGTCCTGAACGTGCTGTACTCTGTGGTCCAGAAGAGTCAGATCAATGAGCAGTTGAGAGCGGAGAAGGAGGGCAAATCGGCGGAGGAGGTCGAGTGAGTAGTTCCTTTGGGCGGAGTCGACAACGCTGATACGCGCAGGGATATTGCTGGAGAATATGGCTCAAAGCCGCTATACCGAAATTTGGGATATTTCTCCCTGATCTGCCTATTGAGGGTACACGTCTTGCTGGGTGATCCCACTTGTACGATATATTCGGTAAAGGGTTGAGCGGAGAATGACAGTTTATAGTGGCGCTGCAGACAATGGAGGATGTCGAACTTGGATCAGGGGCCTTTCTCACTCGGATCACTGCCTGTCACGTCACAACATACTATCATGTGGGTGTATCATTACGAATGCCAAGCGATTCTAATTTTGGCAGGTCGGCTGTGCCTACATGGCCCTCGGACGGTGGCCAGACGCCATCAAGACGTTCATCTCGGTCCTCATCTTCTTCATCAGAATGAAGCAATATCACACGCGGAGTTACCAGTACGGCTCGGTGAGGAGATTCGTTTCGTTCTGACTATGAACAGTGCTGATGCTCTTAAGATTACAAAGCAGTGCGAGCGGATGTATGCGCTCTTGGCCATCTGTACAACACTATCACCTGGACCATCAGACGAGAGCATCATGTCCATCGTCAAGGAGCATTATGGAGACCAGCTTGCCGTGCTTCAAGCCGGAGGGTGAGAGTTCGCTCGTACGCTTTGACTCTAGCTAAGGAATGTAGCAACGAAGCCCTCGAGGTCTACAAGGAGCTATTCCTCCAAGCATGCCCGAAGTATCTAAACGTCAATCCACCACCTTACGAGGACGAAGTGGCACTGTCGGAGTGGAATGAACACCCACCTCAGGATGCCACAGAACGGCATCTCGAGCTCTTCCTGTCCGACGTTACAGCGGTCAATGGTGTTTCGAGCTTGCGAAATCTGCTCAAGCTGTACACGTCCATTGACGCCGCCAAGCTGTCTGCCTTTACGCAAACGGGGGATGAGGACGGAGAGGAGGATGTGTTACAGCAGTTGATGGTGTTGAAGGCGGCAAGCCGGACATACGCCAAGGGTCAGGGAGACGGTTCGCTGCTGGATGGAGACCGAATCGTGACGAACAACCTGGATTTTACTGTCGACGGAGTGAGTCAAGTTTGGCGCACCCCTATGTAAGCTGATGGACTTAGTCCATGGTCCATGTTGAAGAGACCACATCGCACCGGAGATATGCAGGGTTCTTCATTCGGCAAGCTGATGGCCTGCGGCTCAGATCTATCACTGACGGTCCCCCAGAAATGGCGAGCACGCGCAACGACTCTTCCAGGCGATCCGCTCTGCACCTTTACCCGTGCAACAACGGATACGGCCACCGCAGGCAGTTCAGCAAATGGCGAATGGTACAACACCCGCAGGCGGGAAGACGGCAGCAGCTTGGCAGCCCAAGCGCCAAGTGCGTATCGCTGGATAAATGCTCAGCATATGCATCCGCCTAGCATGTATCTGCGATCTGTGATCTCCAGTTGATAGACTGCTCAGTCAACGACATGGACAATCCTCACACTCCTGGCTGATTGACAAAACGCATTGTTTCTTCACGGTCCCGCTGATGACGATCATATGTGTATAGTTGTGTGATGTGCGGTCTGCATCCCTGGGTGTTTGAGGGGGTCCCTTGACACCTGATGGACTCGGAATAGCTCGTAGCTATGTGGACCTCCTTGGGAGCGAGCTAGGATCGAGCAGGAAAGGAGGGTCCGGCTGGAGTCGATTGTAAGGAAGTGATGAGCTCGGGAGTATCGACAGCAGACTTGGCATCCTGTAAACATTCCTTCCAGCATGACATATGGCATGCTGGAACGAGCGAGGGCCGTTTGGCGTAAGACATAAAAGATTCCGGCCGTGACCGGTGGCCGTCCGACGCGAGGGTGTCGTGACTGAATTCACCCTCAACCTCCTTGGCTTTCCCATCTTGCCGCATTATCCCTACCCCTCTCCCTACCCCTGTTTCAAACACCCCGGTCAACCACGACATGGATGGTCCGAGCACACTGCATCTCCATTCCACGGCTTACAAACGCCGATCCCCTCCTCCCTTGTGTTCCTCTTCCCCTTCTCCTGGACCACCCTATCCAAACGGTACAGCTTCGGCCTTATCCTTCTCATCGCGCTCGGCGAACCCTCGGAACAGTTTCTCGACGATCGCGAGTCAGAGTGAGGACACGTTGAGTGGGGCTGGCTCATTCGCGGATGAGCCTGGAATCATGAGTGGTGGAGAGAGCAGCTCGGCGGTCCATGCGTCCCCAGGGGTGGGTGGGTATGCTTACTCGACCACACTACGGCGTCAGCCATCGCTAGAACCTATGGGATATCCGCCTCAGCGGGTCGTCTCACCTCATCATGCGTCGCCTTACCGGAAACGGACGTCTTCGAATGCCTACAACAATGGTGGACCACCGATAGACCTGGATCCCGAAGGCCAGGCGCAGGAGCTAGGAATGGTAATGAAACTGTGGAGGCGAGCGCGAAGAGTGATTGGGAGACGGGACTACGAGGAATTAAGGCAGGACGAAGCGGAGCAGCGGATTTCAGCTGAACGGAGAGCAAGGGAGACACCCAGCGCGATATACGCACACAAATCCATAGAAGTGAGTCCTTATCCTTCTCCGATTACTGGCCTGACCAGCTTAGGACACAATATCCGCGTTCGACACGCACCCGACTCAAGGGCTCTCCAACGCATCCCTCTCATCTCTCTTATCTCGATACGGACCTAACGAATTCGAATTACCCCCTTCCGAGGCTCTGGTCCTCAAATTCGCCAAGCAGGTATATGAGAATCCGCTCATCCTGCTGCTCATTGGTAGTAGCGTGGTTAGCGCTTTGATGGGTCAGTACGACGATGCTGTCTGCGTGGTGATCGCTGTAACTATCGTGCTCACTGGTGCGTGGCCAAGAGCGAAAATTGGGATATGCTGATAGGGCGTAGTGGGGTTTGTGCAGGAGCAGAGATCGGAGAAATCGCTCGAAGCGCTCAATAAGGTGAGTTCACTCTGGCATGAGTACACTAGATGTATCATGACTGATACTATGCAGCTCGTTCCACATTACTGTCACCTCATTCGGTATGTCTCTTCGAGTTCCCTAGACTTCGCTGACCCGTGTAGCAATGGCCATCCCCTCACCCCCCTCGCCAATGGCCTCTTCCCCGGCGACCTCGTGACGTTTTCCGTGGGGGACCGCGTGCCAGCCGACATCCGCCTCATCGATGCCGTCTCGCTCGAGATCGATGAATCGGCGCTTACAGGCGAAACTCGGCCAGCGCGGAAGAATACCGATGTCTGCGAATTGGGAGAAGGGGAGGACACGCATGGTGAGGGTGGAGGCAAGGCATTGGGGGAGAGGCATTGTATGGCGTTCATGGGGACTCTGGTTCGGAGCGGTATGCAGCCTCCGACTTCGATGTTTAGGAGATGCTGATGAATGCAGGACATGGATCCGGTATCGTGGTCGGCACGGGCAAGGATTCAGAGTTCGGCGTTATTTTCTCCATGATGCAAGATGTGCGTTCACGTTCTGTTTGGTGATGCGCACTGCTGACAACAACAGGTTGAGGAGAAGCGGACACCTTTACAGCTATTGATGGACGACCTGGCCAAGCGATTATCGATCTTCTCCTTCATCATCATTGGGATCATCGTGATCGTTGGCGTCCTGCAGAAGCGGGACTGGCTAGAAATGTTTACTATTGGAGGTGCGTCGCCCGTTGGCGAAGCATCACAAGCTGATCCGGCCGCTGCAGTCTCTTTGGCGGTCGCTGCGATTCCTGAAGGCTTACCGATTGTGACAACGGTCACACTCGCACTCGGCGTGCTTCGCATGTCGAGGCGAAAAGCTATAGTCAAGAAGCTCCCCAGCGTCGAGGCACTGGGCAGCGTGAGCGTCATTTGCTCCGATAAGACCGGTATGTATCAGGAACCATGTGGATGCGTCCCGTAACATTGCTCCTGCAGGAACATTGACAAAAAACGAAATGACTGTTACGCACCTCTACGCGGTTGACGATCTTGCCGACCTTACACCTCACCTTCACTCCTCGCAATTCTCACCGCGACATCCTGATCACGCCGAATCTACGACTTCTCCGGCAATGGTCAAGGCAGCTCTGATCGGAAACATCTGTAATAATGCTTTCCGGAATGAGACCGGTGTCAATGTCGGACAGGCAACGGAGGTGGCATTGTTGAACGTCTTACCTGTAATCGGGAGAGACGACGAGCGAAAGGTGAGCAAACTTGCAGCAGCTATTCTGACATGCAGATTTTCGCGCGCAGGACCGAAGTTCCCTTTACCTCTGAGACCAAGACGATGAGTGTCATTGGCTCACTCAGCGGCGGTTCCGACATGATCTACATGAAAGGCGCGGTCGAAGCGATCATCGCCCGATGTCGGTATTACTATGTCACCGATTCTTCCACGCCCTCACTCGACGCATCAACCGAAAAGATCATCCTCAATCGAGCAACGGAGATCTCTAAGCGAGGTCTGCGAGTCATCGCCATGGCGTATGGCTTCCCGTCTCAACCGAATGGCAAACCGGCCAACGGGGACGAGGCGCCTGCTAATCTTGTCTTTGTCGGTTTCCAGGCGATGATGGATCCACCACGCAAAGGTGTCGCGAATGCTGTTGCTGCATTACATGGCGCAGGGGTACAGATCGTCATGATCACCGGTGATGCCGAGCAGACTGCCCTTGCCATCGCTCGGGAACTCGGTCTCAAGGTTTCGCCATCTTCTGGTTCAGCGGATGCCTTCCCAGGCGTATCTAGCTGCATGCTTGGCTCGCAGATCGACCAGCTTGGTGAGCGGGAGCTCATGGAGCGAGTGCCGGGAGTAACCGTCTTCGCGCGAACAACGCCACGACATAAAATGGCCATCGTGAAAGCTTGGCAGATGCGGGGTGCAGTAGTAGCCATGACGGGCGATGGGGTCAACGATTCTCCCGCACTCAAGATGGCCGACATCGGGATCTCCATGGGCAAATCGGGCACCGACGTAGCGAAAGAAGCCGCCGACGTGATTCTTGTTGATGATGACTTCTCCTCGATACTCCCCGCTGTCGAAGAGGGCAAATCCATCTTCTACAACATCCAGAACTTCCTGTCCTTCCAGCTTTCCACCGCCGTCGCAGCTCTCACCCTCATTACGCTCAGCACGTTTCTGCAACTCCCCAATCCGCTCAACGCAATGCAGATCCTCTTCATCAATATCCTCATGGACGGTCCGCCAGCTCAAGCGCTGGGAGTCGATCCTGTAGATAAGGAGATCATGCGCCGGCCGCCGAGGAAGAAGGGAGCGCAGATCCTTAGTCGTCGATTGCTCGCACGGGTTGGCTTTTCGGCAGCTATGATCGTGCTAGGTACCTTTTTCATATTCGCATACGAGACAAGCGACGGTAGCATGTCACGGCGGGACCAGACGATGGTGCTTCAATCCTTTACCCCGATGTTCAATGCTAATGAGAACCAGACCTTCACTTGCTTCGTCTTCCTCGACCTCGTCTCGGCTCTCCAGAACCGTGGATTGACTTGCGCGATGTTCCGAAACCGCATGCTCTTCCTCACCATCTCTATCTCCTTCATCTGTCAGCTCGGACTCATCTACGTCCCGCCCTTGCAACATATCTTCCAGACCGAGGCTCTTGGTCTGCGGGACCTGTTCATGTTGCTTGGACTGGCGGCGACGAGTATGGGACTGCATGAGGGACGGCGATGGTGGGAGAGGAAGGTCAATGAGAGGGAGATCTTTGAGCAGACTATTGGGCAAATGGCATGAATGGCTTGTTGCAAGGGGCTTTCGAAACAGTTGATTCTGTCCTTGGGCGATTGCTCCGGATTTAAAGGGGTCGTAATGGGGAAAACGGTGTCAGCAGATCAGGCGTCTCAGGGGGAAGCCCTCGAACGATTCGGAACGGCAATATGCGCGGTTGACAGGATCCCGGCAAACTATTTTCAGACGGCATTTCCTTCTAGAAGACTGTGATAGTAGATTCCCGAGCCGGTCCAACCCCGATGAACTGGACCTTAACTCCCAGGAACTCCTCGATGAAATGGACGTAATTCCCGCAATTTGGTGGGAGCTCGTCGAATTGCGTGCAATTAGAGATATCGGTCTTCCATCCGGGAAGAGTGGTGTATTGCACCTCGACGCGGGCGAGGCGATCCAGGTCGGCTATTAGGAAAAGGCGATCAGCTGCCAACTCCAAGACATCTTGCCGAAAGACTGACCTGGGAAGCCATCGATATCAACGCCGTCGATCTTGTACCCCGTGGCCACCTTGATCTCCTCAAAGCCATCCAGCACGTCCAGCTTCGTGAGATTGAGCGCGGTATACCCGTTGATCATCGTCGAATACCGCATCACGACCAGATCCAGCCATCCACACCGTCTTCGACGCCCGGTGACGACGCCAAACTCGGCTCCGACCTCTTGTAATATCTCACCGATGGTACCGAGATCCTCTGTGGGGAACGGACCACCGCCGACACGGGTTGTGTAGGCTTTGATGACGCCCAGGACTCGCTTGATAGCCATGGGAGGGATGCCAAGGCCGGTAATGACTCCGCCGATGGACGTCGCAGATGATGTCACGAAGGGGTACGTTCCGTAGTCGATGTCGAGCATGAGAGCATTGGCGCCTTCGACGAGGATACGCTTGCCGGAGGATACAGCGGAGTGCATGAAGGTCGGGCCATCAACGATGTGAGGTCGTAAACGGTCCGCAAAGGCCTGAAACCGATCAGCGGTCCGTCAAGGCTATATCCCGAGAAGGCGTCTCTCTGCGGCAAGTCCCGTGGTGGAACTCACCAGGTACATCTCGATCTCCCCTTCCGTATCGAATTCAAAGTGACCATACCGCTTGAACCTCCCCTCGACCAGCTTTCTGAACTTCGCCGGGAAGCTAGGGTCGTAAAGGTGATGTACGCGCAAGCCCGATCGAGATGCCTTGGAAGAGTAAGCGGGTCCAATCCCTTTCTTCGTGGTCCCGATAGAAGAACCCCCAAGCTCGATCTCCTTCAGACCGTCAACGATTTGATGGAATCCGAGCACGAGGTGGGCGCGGTCGGAAATGAAGAGGCGGTCAGAGCAAGTGAGACCTGGGATTGCGCATCAGAGCTGTATGATGAAAGGATGACGACGGACCTTTGCGTTCAAGCGTGTCGAGCTCGTTGAAGAGGGAGGGAATGTGAACGACAACTCCAGAGCCAATGTAGGCGATGCACTTTGGGTTGATGAGACCTGATGAACGGACCTGTCAGCACCATGCATACCTGATTCAGTGTCAAACTGCTGTTTGGCTGGTCAGCCGCGTGGTGCTACACTCACCGCTCGGCAGGAGGTTGAAAGCATAAGTCTTCTTCTCCCCCTTGTCACCCTTGACGACAATAGTGTGCCCAGCATTGTTCCCTCCCGCGCATCGTGCACAGATGTCCGCTTCAGCAGCAAGAATGTCGACAAGCTTGCCTTTGCCCTCATCTCCCCACTGCGCGCCCAGGCTGAATGAAGAAAGTCAGGGAGTGGAGCGGGTTTGTCGGGATAGCTTACACGACAGTTACCCCTTGCGATGCTGCGAGAAACTGATCAGCTAAAGCCTTGAAATGGGTGATATGGAAACACACAAGGCGTCTCGCTGCTCTCGTGGCCGTTGGTCCCATTGTGCATCTTTTGGTCCAGGACGAATGGTTGGAAGATGGATTGCCCGTCCCTGAAATCGTTGGCGACGATATTGACGAGGTATGACGTGGACATTGTGTCCTCGATAAGCCGGCGAGAAGGGGAGGATTCAGGGTAAAGATTGGCCCATTGAAGACCGAGTTCGAAGGCTTCGTCCCTAGCACAGGCCGTAAACGAAAGCTCCAAAGAATTCCGATCTAAGACTCACTTCCAGGCGATGAACGAGACTGCTTCAACGATGGTTGGCTAGGCTGATTCAGCTTAATGTGATAGCCGGTGCCAAGTAGCTTTACCTGAACAATCTCCTTGCCAGGAAACACGCCCCAAGTCACGGCATTCGGCCCTTCACTATGGGTATTTGTTCTCAGGTCACCCTGCTTATTTACAGCATAATAGGTTATCCGCGGATCCCGCTCGATCCGTCTGATGAGAGGGGACAACAGTTCGGGGGATACAAAGAATTCAAGATATGCCTATATTGCGTTAGCTTGCTACTTCAAGGGTTTAGAGGTAACGTACCTTTTGATAAACATAACCGCCTGGCGGACCCCATCCATGCACCTTATCATCGCTTCTGACCCCGTCGACGGCGGGTTGCGAGTTGATGGTAAGGTACCCGAGCGCATTCATCTTGGCCAACTGATCGGTGATGACGGACGTTTCTGATGCGGGCGGTTGAGAAGACCATGGAAGTTTGGCGAGATCGCCTCGACAGAAGCGAGAGAAGAGATGACAGATATCAGAGAAGGTAGAGGGATGACCCCACAAGCTGTATGCGTCGGTAGGCTGACTATTGTTTTAGATTTGCTTTTTGGCGGCACCTAGGACTCACGCTGATGCCGATGGAGACCGGGTAACCGTCAAGATCTCCGTATGCAGGACTGCGAGAGTCTCCCCATCGCCCATTCGGGAACTCGTCCCAGTCGTCAGCTTTGAAAAGACATCAGTGAGGTCTCGTGCAGTCTAAGTTGAAAATGGCTTACTGCGCGAGAGATACGAATGTACTCGGTTAGCCCAGAAGATCGGGCGAATCGACTCAGATCGTCGATGCGGAGTCAATGATGGTCGCCACGGGAACGGCGCTATCGATTCCCTCCGTCCTTCCAGCTGAAGCTCCTGCAGCAGCATCCGAGCACCTTTCTCCAGATTCAACGTATAGATGTGCAATCCCTTGATTCCGATATCTTCGTTGCCCAAGATCTTCCGGCACATCTCTGCAACTAGCTTCGTCCCCACCGCCCGAACCTTCTCGTCATCCCCGACAATCGGATTCAGCGCCTCGTAAAAGTGCGGAGGGACAACGATCTTCTCCCTTTTCACCCAGGTTTGGAACTTGTCCCAATTTTGGATCGGCATGATTCCCGGCACGATCGGTACAGTAATACCGGCATCTCGAACCCTTCGGATCCAGTCGAAGAGGATGTCGGTGTCGTAGAACATCTGTGTAAAGATGAATTCTGCGCCGGCTTCGACCTTCTCCTTCAGCCACATGACCTCCTGATGTCGTCCCTCATCCGTGTCTGATGTCTCGGGGTGACCTTGTGGGAAGCCGGCAACAGCGACGCAGAAGTCTCCAGGGTAGTGCTGATGTATATAATGTACGAGGTCGGCGGCCCGATAGAAGCCGTCCGCCGTCGGCTCCCAGGCGGAAGATCCTCGAGGTGGATCACCGCGGAGAGCAAGAATGTTCTGGCAACCCGAAGCCTTCGCTTGCTAAGAAGAGGCAGGCATGAGTATTTGTTTGATAGAACGAGATTCTTACCGCAAGGGCCTCTTCTACCTTCTCCTTTGGCACTACCACCTGAATCAACATACAGCCCCATAGTGACTGCCAAATCAACCCACTTTCCGTGCAGCACAAGTGCATGCAGCACTCGAGCCCGATCGTCTCCTGACACACCTGCACGAGATTCGACGTGAGATCCGCATTCTTGCCTCCTGCACCCCTGAATTCGCCACCATTTGAGCAATGAGCTGCAAGGGAGATCCGAATTGCTCACCATGTAATGTCTATGAACTCCGGTCCAAGATCTCGCATCCGCTCTATCCGGTCGTAAAGGTTTTGAAGTCCCTGGAGATCGAGGTTAGTGATAGCGAAGACAGTTGATCGGCAGTCAGAATCCAATCGCAGACAGACTTAAGAGCTGCGAAGACTCCTCAGAGGAGACGTTGTGCCGCAAGTGGTCCCCAAACAAGGTCGTAACGTGGGGAAAAAAAGAAGTCGGTCGATGGACTCACCTGGGCAGTCCGTGGCGGAAAGAACTCGAAACTCCAGAACGGCCTCCCCTCTCGCTCCGCCTTCGCCAGCTTGTCGGTGATCTTCATCTCAGCGTCGTCTCCAGGGGTCCCCAGCTCTTTGATAGTCCCAACGAAATTCGGTTATTGAGGTAGATCTAGGAATGAACGGAAATGATCGATTGTCTGGCAAAACAGAGTGTTGGAGCTCTATTCTCTCTCGAGTGGAAGAATCGAATAGTCGTTATCTCGGAATGTATCGACACATGGTGTCTAAAGTCGGGCCGGACTCAGTGAGATCTCGTCAGGACCTCACGGACTGCAAGAGGGGAATGTCGTCTGAAAAAGTTGGGACGATTGCTTTCAGGCACGTGATGCCGACGGGATTCTACCCGTGTGCCTAATTTGGCTTCCCGCGTGCGCATTTGGCGAAATTGCTGCGCATTTGGCTTTCTGCTCGTTCATTCAAGACTTCCCTCCCCCACCCCACAACAAGTCTTACGACCATCTCACCACTACCAAAGCCGACGCGCACAGACCTCAGGATTCTTTTGCGCCGCTAAGTAAGACATTTCGTTTCAACAAACCACCGAAAAGTAGAACTTCGACTATTGACATCCTTTAAACCCGCTTGGCGAAATTGTGACGACTGGCAGAAGCATAGAGCATCCGATGCCCTGTTCTACCATATCGGAACACAGCGAATTCCGACTCTTTAGCCTCTTTTTCTCCTCCTTGCCCTCACGCGACGCGGGTTTCGGTATTCCGAGCATTCCTTGAGTGAAGTGGAAACGGTAAACGCATGGACTCGAACCTGAGCTCAAGCTCTCTTTACCCTCAAGCGTCTTCTACACGTCCATCTCTTCGACGCCTCACAAAACTGTCGCGTCAACGACCCGATCGGCCGGCACAATGGAGCGCTCAAATTCCAACATTGGGCATTCCCCCTCAACATCGTCGTCCTCGACGAGCCTCGCCAAAGGTACGCGACGGACACCATCTAGCGGGTATGGTCGAGAGGATGATGGGCTAGTCATGCGGGAGAAGACGGATAAGGATGATGGAAGTGTTGGGAAAGCTGGAGCCGTTGGGGTGGGGGTGACGAAGCCGAAGCGACGGTTGAGCAGGTGAGTGCCCTGCCAAGTCAGTCCTACCATGGGACGCTTCAGAGGAGCCCGATCGTCCGCTCCTTCCTTCCTGGATGGCGAGATGCTATCCTTCCCAAGGGGAGCCCGGGCATCCTTGCACAGCTGCGCAAGGTGCCCAGTACTCACGTCCTTTTAATGGCGCATTCCAAGGCTATTTTTGGCTCTCTTTTCCGCTTCGTTCAAACACGGTATACTGACTGACCTCAGCCTTCCTTCACTTCCTCACCCCTTCCACTTCTCCGCGCAAATTAGGCCCATTCCTGCCATTGTCGGTTCCCCATCTTCATCCCCGAATCGGCATTCCCCTCCGCCTCGTCAAATCAATCTGCCATCCACATACCATGTGCTGCAGAATGCCATGTTTGCTGGATCATCGACCTCGACAAACTATTTGAGTACGCAGACGACATACCGACCGTCATCACCCCGAATGGACGAGAAAGGCGGTACAGCTTCCCCAGTCTTGCAGGGTATCGCGAGCCGAGATCGAGATGGATCACCTCGGCTGTTTGGGGTCGAGTTGAAGTGGATATCGTGAGGGAATTCCAATGGGTCACACCCCTTATTGATGAGCATTGTAAACAGCCTTATAACCCTCGCCCTGCAGAACGCATTCCTAACCATCATCATGCACTACTCCCGGATATCTGCCGCTCCCAGCAGAACGTACTCCGCCGCTTCCGCAGTCTTTCTCAACGAGCTCCTCAAAGGCTCGATATCGGTCGTCATTGCGCTCAAACGAATCGACGTCGACATGCTCGCCGCACCTCAGTTCCAACCCTATTCAGATAAGGACAGCAAGGATTCGGAGCGACGTCCCACACCTTCCTGGTCCTCTCCCTTTCAATCGAGTCGGCTTCAATTCTTGTCAAAATCGGTCTTCTCGCCAGATTGCTACAAGCTGTCGGTCCCGGCCATCCTCTACGTCATCCAAAACAATCTGCAGTATGTCGCGGCTTCCAACCTGGATGTAGCGACATTCCAGGTTACCTACCAGATGAAGATCCTTACGACGGCCTTCTTCTCGGTTCTGCTTCTTCACAAACGGCTCACCAAGGCAAAGTGGGCATCGTTGGTGATGCTCGCTGTGGGCGTCGCCATTGTGCAGCTACAATCAGTGGGCGCACCCTCAGCGAAGGTCATCGCCGGATCAGAATCGGGCCTGAACTTTGCGACGAAACGATCGTCGATCCCGGAGGAGTCTATATTGGCAAGTGATCGAGTGATGCGCCCGTTCCGCGGGTTTCTGGCTGTCACTCTCGCATGCTTGACTTCGGGTCTTGCTGGGGTGTATTTTGAATTCATTCTCAAGGCCTCGTCCGGCTCGGCACCGCCCCCTGACCTTTGGGTTCGTAATACCCAGCTCTCTCTCTTCTCCCTCGTCCCAGCACTCGTTCCCATCGTCTTCGCTCGTTCCGGACCCGATGGTGCTGGATGGATAGGAAGGATGATGGCGAGCTTCAACAACTTCAATGGATGGGCTTTGGGGACAGTCCTGACGCAGACTCTGGGCGGGTTGATCACAGCTGTCGTTATCAGGTACAGCGACAACATCATGTACGTGTCTTGTGCTTCGTATTCGTATCGCTTACATCACTACAGGAAAGCCTTCGCCACATCATTGTCAATTATCATCTCCTTCCTCGCCTCTGTCGCCCTCTTCTCCTACCCCATCACTCTCGCCTTCGTCACCGGCTCCTCCATTGTTCTCGCATCGACATACCTTTATAACGCCTCTTCCGCTTCTGCCGCCTCTATTACCCGCAATGCCGTTGGTGTACAACCCGGTTCACCCATCCCTACCACCGCCCCAATCCTCGGAGAGCCTGATCGACCTTCCCGGGCGTCAAGCGTCATTAATCTTCTTGGTCTCGGCTCATCATCCGGTTCTTCGTCTCGTCAAACGTCGTCAAATGACCTCCGGGGACAAGCCAAACATCAGCTATCTTTCACTCAGCTGAACCCGGTCCATCACGCAAATGGCTTCTACTCAGCCTCAGCACCGGGAACACCATACTCGGTCTCCGGCTATCCCTCCAGTACCAGCATTTATGAGTCATCGAGAGGATCGCCGAACCTCAGCGTGAACATCCCGCCCGGACGTCGATCACCCGGAGAGAGTAGTGCAGGGAGTAGTGGTAGTAAGAGCGACCGGCCGGTGCTCAGCTTGGAGATTGGACGGGAAACGATAAGGGGGGATGATTGAATTGCGGGGTCTGGGATATGAGTGCATGCAGTCAATTCGCAGAGTACGCTGATGACGGAGTAAATGCTGCTGATTTTCGCAGGGCCGCGAAGTGCTGCTGATCTTGGCGGGGCCTTGAGGGAGGGAATCCCGCGTCACGGTGTACTGACCGCGATTCGGTTCGACTGGCATTCGATCCTGTATCACCGCAGATTCAGGACCACATGATCGGTAATCCGCAATGCGACACGCAAGCGACACGATGTACCTCTTGTCATATGCTACGAACCCCAGCATCTGCCTCCCAATCCTACCTCCGGCGCCTCCGAATGCTCTTGTTCCCTCTGTAATCATGTCAACGACCATGCTTCCTTGAAGCGCTTCCTGACTACATCAATATTATCCTCAGTCCTGAACAGAGGAAGGATGTCCCGCCGGATTTACCGCCTCGCCTCACTCGATCCTGCAGTCTGCCTCCTACGATCCGCGACCTTCGCGACCATAATCGTCCGTCCTCGGATCCCACGCCAGCCGACCCATCCATCCCTCCAGCCCATTCCCCCCATCAGCGGACCCCGCTCACCGACTCCTTCGGCCGCTGAAACTCCTCCAACATCGGCACTGAAAGGTGCTATCATCAGCGTACTGTCAAACAGGTTACTGGTCTATCATCAGGTCCCATTAGCAATCCGATTCTCGACTGGCGACATGTCGATCTCTTGGCTCTTGGCTTGACATGATGAGGTAGGTGAAGATGGGTTGCTCCTCCTTGATGCTGAGATCCTCCTACGTGTCCGCGTCTCCTGCTGCGATGCATACGCTCACCGTGAGACAGGTAGCTTCATATGGTAGTTGAGCAGACACTGACCGATGCGACCTCCTTTGTCGAATGATGTCCAAAAAGCAAACAGCGTCATCTTCCAGTTTCTACATCACGCATTAACCTCTGAAGCATTTGTCGAGATCTAGCAAACACCAACTTACCAACTTCACCGAGCACAGCAGACATCATGGGCAAACAACACGTAAGTCCATGCTGTACCCCGATCCCATCTCTTCCCTTCTCCTTCACGATCGAGCTCAATCCCGAACCCCCTGCCTGACGTCATGTTATTTCTCTTCCGTTCAAAAATGAGGGAGCAGCTGTTGATCGTACCCTCATGCAGGACGACCCCAACCCGGCGGCCTACGTCGAAGACGCCAAGACGCAATCCCGTCAAGTCCCGGCTAAAGCTGGCGAAAAAGGCGCCAGTGTCAACCACGACCATGACATCAAGAAGGCGGAGAGGGAGATGCACAAGCAGTTTACGGATGCGAGGTTTGAGAGTGGACAGGCCACAGGCGGGACTGAGGGCAGCGGGGCCATGCCAGGTGGGGCGGAGGTGCGGAGGGGGTTAGAGGTGAAGGTATTTGGGTGATCGAGGGAGCCCTGCCCGGACAGGAAACGATGAGAGCGATAGATAGGAGTCTGATGGAGGAGAAGGGGAATATCAGATGAAAGGGCATGAACCAAACTGCATCTTGTTCCGATACATCCCACAAATCCTCGATACGCAGAGGCATTATATCCGCCGGTTCCAAGGGCCAAAGCCTCGATCGTAGCAAGTTCACAGGCTCAGGGCGGATAATCGAGCGAAACTGACGGTGGAATCCTTCTCCAGTATATAGCCTTTCCCAGAGCCGTACTTTCCAACCTTACCGATCTTGCAACATACTCAAGGCATCATGGCGATAGTCGAAGACATTTCCGATCACGAGCCCTCGTCCTCCTCCTCCATCGTCAGTGAGCCATCTCCCTTCCTCTGCTCACAGCTTCACCAACAGACCGGCAACCCGACCTCCGGACTCCGTCACCGAATACCCCTGGAACACCCCGACATCCTCCCATCCTCATCCAGATCACCTCTCATCTCGGGTACGTCCCCTCCGACGGATTCCGCAGCCGAGCCAGAGCTCGAGGAGGAGGAGAGGGACGAATGGTTCAATATGCTCGTCGCGACAATGCCCTGTTGCTTCCTCTATCTCCTTCTCGACATGTGCGTTACCACTTCCTATCGCCTGTTTCGAGTCTATCCAGCTGATGGGTCCTGGTCCAGATTAGTGCATTTGCAATATCAGCATCGGCCGACCGTCGGGCTCCTGACTCGACATATGCTCCCAGCGGTCCCTAGTAAGCTCACCCTTCCATCCTCTCGTCACAAGGCTGAGGATCCCTAGCCCTCGGGGCTATAGTCTTTTACAGTGCGCCCTGCCCCTTTCGGAATGTAGTCTTGACCAGAGGAGCTAAGACCGAACAGGCAATCGACATTATACCCACCCCATCGCCCAGCTCCTCCTCATCAGCGCTAGCGTGTTCTCGGGTACTCGCCTCATCTGGCTCGTCAACAAGGCTGGTTGGTCGGCGGTGACCAGGCAGGTGAGGACAGCTTCGTTGTCTTAGGGTCGACTTCTATGCTGAGCGCAGGGCAGGCACCTCCAGCTGGCACGCTGTGGATCCTCACTATTGTGCAATTACCCCTCAGCCGGGCTGCGTTCGCCTTAGCAGGAGTAGCAGGATGGTGTTGGTGGACCGGGATGACTGTCATGCCTTGAGCCCGACAAGACCTATGGCATCCCCTGACGTTCGCAAGTCATAGTGATCAAGGTGAACTCTTTGCCAGAGGCACCGCCCCCGCCCCCGCCGTCATGCTCCCCGCCTTCTTCCTCCTCTTATACGGTCTCTTCACCCTCGGCGCACTCGGGTCCATTACCCTCTTGAAACCCTTCTGCGGACCCGGCTTCCTCCTCTCCTTATCCGGATTCGGTGGTCTCCCCCTCTTCTTCTTCACCACGCCACCCATGTCCGCCCCCGCCTCGTCTATCCCAAGATACTCCTTACCGACCGTGTGGACCAGGTCGAAGTGCGTCTCGGTGGAGTTGACGATTCGACGTTGCGCGGCGAGCTCGGAGGACATGAAGGTCATCACGTCGAATCTGTCGAGGTATTTCCGGAGGAAGGGGTGAGAGGAGAGACGGTGGCGGATGATCCCGGCTGTCAGGGGCACGGGTTGGTGTGGTGCGGTGGGATTGCTCCGGATTGGAGGGATGGGGCGGCACTGGGTGGTCAGCGTGGTTGAGGGGTAACAGGTGGAAGAGTCACAAGATCCGCGATGAACTCCACGACAAGGTCTTCCATGTAATCTACCGAGTCCAAGTCCGGCTCAGGGACATCACCAGCAGCGTAAATCAGCTTCGAGACTGCTGGGACGTCAACACTCATATACTCGCCCGTTTCCAAAGAATAGAACACCCACTCTCGTTCCGCATCGAGCCCCGCATGCCCTCATCGCGCCTTCGCCGCACCTCGCCCGGCGCCGGTGAAACCCTAGACTCCCTCCCCATTTCCCTCTCCCTCTGTCTATCCTCATGCGTATGTTCCCGAGCCGTCGGCTCTCTAATCGCAAAGTACACCGCCTGCGTCGCCCCGCTCGGCGCAGGTCTCGGTCGCATATCCTTCTCCCTCCCATCAGCTGGACTGGGTCGGCGCGGAGTCGGCTTCGATGGTCCAGCGGGTGGTTCGGCTTTGATCGGCGAAGGGAGACGGAGACGCTGGACTGGCGGGGTGTAGACTTGTGACCCCGGGATCGAGGGGCGACGGATAGCGTTATGAAGACGGGCTTGGGGTTGGCCGGTAGGCACAGCGTGGTTTGAGAGGAGGGCTGGGTGGAAATTATGGTGCTGTTGGATAGGTTGGGTTTGGCGGCTTTGTTGGGATGGTGAAGGTGGGGGAAGGCGGACTTGAGGTTGTTGCTGGGGCGTGACGGGTCGGGTTTGCTGTGGTGCGATGGTCCGCTGTGGCTGCTGCACTGGTGGTTGCTGCTGCTGTTGGTACCGCTGCATCTGCTGCATCTGGATTTGGTGAGACGAGACCGGTTGATGTGTCGCCTGCAGGTACTGCTGCATTTGCTGCGGCTGTACTACCTGCTGGTCTTGTTGGGGCTGATTCGGCTGACGCTGCTGCTGATGAAAATCCGCAAGTTGCTGGATATGCTCCGTGCCAAATGGGTAAGCAGGAGCTGGGACTGGCGGATTCGACGCTGAGCCGGGGTAGGTGGGGATGTTGGGTAGTCCGCCGGGCAAGGGGTTCGGCATGGGGTTGAGGGATGGGGATTCATCGCCGGAGGAGGTGGGGCGACCATCGTAGGCTTGTTGAGGAGGGATGTTGGGGTATTGGGACATGTCGTTGGCGAGCGGACTTGGCCAGCGAAAGATCAACCTTTTGCTATGGACAGCCCTTTCCTGGCGTCCCACAGGATAACGTAAAGAGTGAGAGCGAGAGGAGCTACGGCGGTCAACGGAATCTCGGATTTTGAAGGGGTTGAAAGCTCCTGCTTGGACTTTGATACGTTCGGTCTCTATTATGGCGGCATCATTGGACCCGATCTGAATTCATCAATGCTGCATGATCTCCCTCTTCGACCTATGCGAACTCATCCCCCTCATCCACTCTCGGACAGCTCAAAGACCCGCAACCACCCATCGAACGACTCATCCCAAGCGACCTCCGTTTCCTTCCTCACAATCTCATACCCATCCTCATTCCCAAACCACCGGAGCTCCCGCTTCTGCCTCTCCGCTCTCAGATCCGTCTCCGTCAATGGCGGCTTGCTCGACTTCTTCTCAGCGACACTCAGCTCTCTTGCGCCGCTCGCCAATGTTCGGGCACTCTCTATCCGCGGTTCGAGGGCGGAATAGTAGTCCTTCCGAGCGGTGTTGATCCGGTCTAGCAGTTGTGAGAAGGATTTGGTATACCACTTCTCCCCGTCCCTGTCCCATTCTCGGTCTCCTTCGCTGAAAGGCCGTGTATGCCCCTCGATGAGTGCTAATCCGGCGTCCGCACCGGATTGCACCCGGTATCGTTCGGTGAAGAAATCGTAGATCATATACGGGAATTGATTGAATCCGAGGTGATTGGTGAACGGGAGGAGGAGTATAGGGGGTTGTGGAGGCAGTGGAGACGGCGGAGTGTGGAAATGTGACGATATGAGGGGTGGTGAAGGTGACGCAGGGTTACTGATCGAGGGTGTCATCTGGGGTGGTGGTGGACGAGAGAGGAAGGAGAGGCCGGAAGGAAGCGCGGATACTGGTGTGTTTGGGGAAATGGGCGGCGGTGTTGGTATTGACTCGGGAGTGGGATCGATTTCGTCGGGTTGAAACTCCGGCTTGGGCGTATCAAATACACCGTCAGCCTCCAACTTCCTCTCCACGTCCTTCTCCCAATCCCACTCTCCCACTCCGCCGGTCCATCCTTGTCTCAGCCCCTCGATGTATTCCTTTAGACTCGCCCTACCCACGAGCACGACTCCACCCTCCAGCTCCCGAGCCTCAGCTGCTTTCGGATCCAAGGAGTGTGGTAGACTCATGGGCAGAGGCTCTAGACCGAGGGCTTGCCGTCGCTTTTTGAGGATGGAAGCCTGGATCTGGCGCTTGACAGAGCCATGCAATGGCGCTGGAATCTGGTCGTAATCTATGGAAGCGGCGTCCAAGTACGGCTAAAGACTTCAGCTACACACAAATCCCTTCAAGCTCACCTTGACGTATTTCCGGAAATATCGCAGCGCCCGGCCGTCATCATCGTCCTCCGGCCATCTCGCTCCGATGGCAATGATCTTGCGAGGCAGGTCAAGACTCCCAGGCATCGGTTCCTGCGAAAGATGCTTGACCCGCTCAATGGTCGCCGCCTTGATGCGCCGACATTGTCGACGATCATCGTAATAGAGGTATGAGACGGTGCCGGCTACGGTGAGGAAGATGGTCCAGTTTCGTGAGGGAAGACGGGGCTTCCATAGAAGGACGGAGCGGGGGATGCCGGTATGCTCCAAGGAAGAGCGGAAGCCTGTAACTGGGGCTTTGGACGAGGAGGCAACTGGTGTGGTCGCGTTAGACGAAGAAGGCGCAGGATCGGAGAGTGCCCTACATGGTGGAAGAGGGGGTTCAGGCGCTGCCATGGCGGGTAGGAATCGATTGCGAAATCTGAGGGAGGGCATGGTCAACCAATGTGCTTGATGTGAAGGACAACAACGGAAGAGAAGAATCATAGAAGCCGGATAAGCATGCTTGCAACCATCTCGCACCCTGCCCTCCCACACATTCCGCTCCGACCAGAACCAGCAGTACGCCAGTCAAGGCCTTCGCAGATTCCGTAAGCCACCACAACCTGCCCTTCATCGCTTGATCCTGCCGGCTCAGCTAGTAGGGCGAGAGCAGGCTGTGGCAGGCCAGTGGGTGCAGGAGAACAGGACGAGTGGGAGGAAGTCAGAGAATGGATTGAGCTGAAGTTGAATCACGTCGAGAAGGGGTAAAGAGAGCTGGCTTGAGAAGGAGAGCTCACGCCTCGTGGAGGAAGCAGGGATAGATATCTACGTGTTCATTATCAGCTTGGGGTGTCACTTTCCTAAGTTCAAATCAAATGAGGATAGATGACGGCTCAGAAAGAGTTTTTTGGTATGTTGGGTTATCGCTCACGAGTACTCGGTAGCAGAACTGAAAGTTTATACATCACAAGAGAGGAGAGGAGATGAGAAAGGGAGCTGGAGTCGAAGACTCACCGGTTTGCTGCTCGAGGATCTACTCGCTGAGCGATGGCTCGAAGCGAGAAAGAATGAGTATGCTAGATCATGCAGGAAGCCGCTTCGGTCAAGACGAAATCTAAGCAGCAACTTACCCAAAACCTGTTCCTGTTTTCCGTAACTCCGATAAGCCTTGGTCGCACGCCTATTGGCCACCTTCAATGCTCAAATGGATCATCCTCTCTGCTGTTCGTCTATTTCCTCGTCTCTTGTACCCCGAATATCTGACGTGATGGGAGCCGACGGCGGGTCTATACCTGATCGACGAGATCTGGTCCGGACGAAGGGAAAGGCGGAGCAGACGGACAGGGCATTGTTGAGGGAATTATTTTTTCTGTGCGCTCTCAGCAAGGTAAGCTCGAAGCCTTCCCTTTCAGCGGTCATGAGCTGATATTGGTAACGCAGAAACCGCTCGCTCGACCAGTGGTGCTTGATCCTCTCGGCAAGATGTACAATAAGGATTCGATCATTGAGTACCTTTTGGACAGGTCCAAATATGGGGATGGTGACCAGATCTGCGGGTATATCAAAGGCGTCAAGGTGAGCCTTCGCTTCAGCGGCTAGCACCTTAACAGCGCGGTGATCCGAAATTGAGTCGTGAGCTCACGTCGCTGTTTGCCGACCAGGATCTCCTTACCCTCAACCTCACCGCCAACCCTACCTACTCCTCTCCTTCATCTTCAACCACCGAAAATGTCCTCACTCGCGCCCCCTTCGTCTGCCCACTATCCCTCAAAGAGATGTCCGGAGCAGTCCCGTTCGTCGCTCTTCGGCCTTGCGGCTGTGTCTTCTCAGATGTGTCGATACGCGCTTTGGTGCCCACCCTCACAAAAGGCGTCGCGGCGACAGTCCTACCGAAGGACGACTTGCCTGAAGAGGCAAAACCGGTCGTGGATGGGGAGAAAGCGGACGTCGCATGCCCTAACTGTGGCAATCCTTTCGACCCCACATTACCTACCAGCATACAGCCTATCAACCCGACTCGAGAAGTTCAGGAGGACCTGTTCGAGAACCTCCTGATTGCGCGCGCGGCAGCCAAATCGTCGTCGAAGAAGCGGAAAATCGTCGGGATCACTCCCTCAGTCCCCGTCACTGAGGAGCAGCCAGCCAAAATCCCCCGTAACACCTCTTCTCCAATACCGCGAACCTCTTCCGCATCTCCTGCACCGGGAATGCGAGATTCACCTAAACTCGCTCCGACGTCTTTGGCTCGATCAGTTCACCAGAAGCTCGCAGAACAGGAGCAGAAGCGTCTCGTGGCGCAAGCAGGTATGAGCGATGCGGTCAGGGCCATGTTCAAGCCTAAGGAGAAGGGAGCGGATCATCATAAGGGGAATGCAGACTTCTTTGGGAGGACATTCACGCGAGTGAGTCTTTGAGCTTGCTGATCGCCATGCGGTTTACTGACGGTTGTTCAGTACGCCGCATGAGTGATTGAAACCCAATAGACGTTTAAAACATTGTAGGCATTTATCTGTTGTAAATCACTTTGCATCGATTCCATCTCATGCTCCCAGCGCTGTCCTGACCATCCGCGGACACTGGAGACACATCGCTTATCAAAAGGAAGGATCGGCGCTGTTATACCCTGTCAGCCCTTGATCGTGTCTTACTTCTCGCTTTCCCCTTTCCGCTTACTTTCCCACATTCCTCATGTGAATAATCTCTTCACGATCCTCTCATCTCCCTGTGAGTAGACCCGCCATGCATTATGGCTTCATCCCACCCTCCTCACCCACACCCCACGGCGGTGCTCTTCGGTCCCTAATCCCCTCGTCCCCCTCCCGAGTCACTCTACATCGAAACCGACTTGACCGCGCCTCGTCTTCCGCCGGACATGTCACTGCTGCTGGCTTGACGACCTGGAAGAGGAGACCGAGGAAGGACAGCTCGGATGATGAGTCGGGTAAGAGAGGGTTGGGGATGGGGATGAAGGGTACACCTGGACGGAGGAAGAAGCCGAGGAAGACTAGCAAGGTCCGCTCGATCTCACATTCACAAGTCATCCCTGACAATGAGCAGAGTCTAGGCATCCAATCCACACCGAAAGGATCTAGCTCGAAACCTCCTTCCGGCTCCGGCTCATCCTCGTCGTTCCCCCTCTCAGACCTACCCGACTCTGAAGACACCACTCACGACACCTTATCCATTTTCGGCCATCCCGAGGTATCCTCTCCAGCGGCTGAAGCTATCCCGGGCTTTACGGAGAGCGAGGAATCTGACGGTCTCACAATGACCTTGATCAGTTCCAGACCGCCATCCTCGAGGGAGCTTCACGATGACCAGCAGCATACCGAGACGCTCGTCACCCTCTTCCCGGACGTGCAGGACGTCCTGATCCCGCTCAACGACGTATCCGAGCCCCTTGCTGGCTCACATCGTCGGCGAATGCGTTCAGAAGATCTTAATGCTCTGATCAACGAGCTGCCTCACCCCGATCAAGTGACAGCGGTGATGGCAGCTATCACTCACGAGGATTTCACCGTCCCGGTGAACGACGAAGCCCTTTCCGCGCGGACTCCGGTGTCCAACCAGCCCGCGAGTAAACTCATCGGGAGACAATCGACGCCTTACGTCTGGCGTAAAAAGAAGACGGTGCTGGTCATACTCAATGACGAAAACAGTGTTGCGGACGAGGATGAGATTGAGCTTGGAAGAGGACACTCACCGCAAACCCCACAAGCGAGAGATCGCTCTGAGTCACCGGGAGACGAGGAGAGGGCGGTGACGCCTCGTCATGACCGCTCAGTCTTGCCTTCCTCGGATAACGATATGGCGGCGACCGAGCTCGATGAACAGGGGAAATATCCGTTCGAGCCGGAATCCTTGGACGACCCTTTCTTGAACCCCGTCGAAGAGGTGGATAGTCGCAAGTCGACCCGGCGCGTCGTTCCCAATCCCCGGGATTCCCCGGACATCGCTTGTCAGCGCTACTGTACGCCGGGGCCGGAGGAAGCGACTTTGGGCGATCCATTCGGCTTCGACCGGGTCCAGCAGCTCCTGCAAGGTGAGCATATGAGGTATTTTATACGGGAAGCTGACATCGGGCAGAGAAGCAGCCAAGACCCTTCCAGTCGTCATCAGAACTGGCCACACCCGCTCGTTCCCCGTCGACATCCACTATTATCTTCTCGCGTACACCGTCTCAGTCGTCAGTCGCATCTTCCGAAACAGTCAAGAATCCTGGGGTATCAGCAAGCCGGATTAAGAGCATAGGAAGGTCTCGGAAAGGAGTTTGGCGGGGAGCGGAAGTCTTGTCTCGGATGGAAGCTGGAGAAGCGGAACAAGGGTCGCAACACGCGAACGGCGAGGATATGGAAAGCAATGACGAGGGTTCGGATGACAGTACTCGTTCCAGAAGGACGGTTGTTAAAGACAGTGGGAGCATGCCAAAGAAGAAGAGAAAGGCCGCAAAGAAGAGGGAGGCGTCGATTCTTGTGGAGTCTGAGGTAAGGGCCATCCTAGCCTTGGTCAGAAGATTACTCGGCATGAGCGCTGATGCCCTCCTAGTCTGCGTTCTGGGCACGCCAAGCTAGGATACAGGACTACCTCGACCTCGAGAAACATTACAAGCTCCATGTCGAGTTGGTGTTATGGTAACGCGCAATATCCATGATCTTCGGAATACTCCGCATGAAATCATCCGCTGTCGGGCGATCGGCCGATGTTTTTCTTCGGCCGGCGTCGATTAACGGCATTTGCCGACGCCCGTTTCTAGCGAGGGATGAGGAGATGACAATACTGACATTCCTGATCCACATTCCTCTTGACCCTTCATAACTCGCCCATTTTACCTTTGCCATGACAGAAGCCACCTTCTTTAGAATCATATAACAGAGTTAATCGCGATGAGCGCAAATGCCATCGATCCACCTTTTTCCCGTCCAAGCATGTCCCGGCACGCCTCTCGCCTCAAATCTACCTTGTCCCACGTCCGAACCACCGATACCCATCCACCCCACCATGCGCACTTTGACGTCCCCGAAGGTCCACCATCCTCCCCTCAATCAGATAAAGATCATCATGATGCACCGGTGATCGATATCGAGCATGTACCCGTCGACGGTGATCCGAGAGAATGGAGTCGGACAAAGAAGCATATCGTCTTGTTCATGATGACACTATCGGTCGTAAGTCCTCTTTGCAGGCGAGACGGAGAAAGCTGATGGGGTGACGGCTAGTTGGGACCGCTGATTGCGCCGAGTATATATAATCCGGTTATTGACGAGGTCAAGGCGGATCTGCATGCGAGTAATACTCAGATCGGGTTGAGTTTGAGCATGTACATTCTGTAAGTGATCATCGGATTGCGTGTCTCCAGACGAGAGGCTGATTAGGATCAGGCTGCAAGGATGGTTCCCACTGCTCTGGGCTTCGGTTGCTGAGGTGAGTCCAGCGATGCGTTTCCCTTATAACTCAGCTGAAAGCGTACCAAACAGATCATTGGGCGAAAGGTGTGCTACATCCTCCCAGCGGCAATACACAGCTGACGAGACTAGATCGTCTACCTTTCATCATATGCTGTATGTCTCATTGATCCCGATCTTCGGCTTGCTTAAGCTCACGCTCCACCAGATATACACCGTAGCAAGCATCATCGCCTCTCGCTCCAGCAATATGCCGACACTCATCGGCATGCGCTGTCTTCAAGCTTCGGGTTCATCTGCAGTCGTGGCGGTTGGCGCTGGGAGTTTGGCAGATATGTTCGAGGTGCATGAGCGGGGGCAGAAGGTAAGCGAGACCGATCAAAGCTCGCGCAAGCCAAGGGTGCTGATTACGTGAAGCTAGGTCTATTTTACGGGATGCCTCTGCTTGGTCCGGCTATCGGTCCCCTCATTGGAGGTGCTTTGGGTAATGTGAGTGTATCTCGCCCGTCTGCGTTGCTGTGTCTCACAAACACTAGGCTTTCGGATGGCGGAGCGCGCTGTACTTTCTTGCAGCTTTTGCGGGTGTAGTCGAGGTCATGTTTATCTTCTTCCCCGATACTTGGCGTCGAGAGGTGCGTCCTCGCTACTCTTACTTTCGAAATCCGCAACACACTGACACGCATCTCAGCGGTCGAGGGTGTATCAGAAAGCCATGCAAGACGCCATCAAGCGAGCCATGCACCACGACGACAAGCGACAACGCAAGCTCGCTCGCGGACTCGCTTCGACCGCGCCGACACCCCCCATGACGCCGATATCGCCTGCGACTCGTCGTCCGAGCGCCGAGCAGATAGTGGTTGATACCGAGAAGAACGAGGTGACTGTCAAGCGGCGATGGCTTGGTTTGAGGAAAGCCGAGGTTACTACGGAGCATGAGCATTTTAGGCCGTCCTTCCGGGATGTCAACCCGCTGCCGACGATGTGGAGTATCTTCAAGCGTCCGACCAATCTGATTATCCTCTTGAGTTCGGGTATGTTGCACCTCACAAGCAGCGGTTGAAAGTGGCTGACGTCTAAATAGGTCTGTTGTTCTCAGCTCAGTACACGACGACATATACGGCCAGTGTGACTCTAGCCAAGTAAGCCTTTTGGACCTCTCAAGCAGGAGGCTAAGCTGATATCCATGCATCGCAGAGCTCCGTACAGCTACAACGCTCTCAACATCGGTCTCGTCATCCTCTCTTTCGGTGTTGGCAGTATCATCGGCAGTATCGGCGGCGGCAAGTGGTCCGATATGGTACTGCGGAAGCTCAAGCGCGCCAACGGGGGTGTCTCCGTTCCAGAGGTGAATTTCCCTGTATCTTGTCCCCAGCGTCCGCTGATGCATGCTCGTGTTAGATGCGCTTGAAGAGCACGACCATCGGTATGCCGCTCGTTGTTGTCAGCTTCCTTGCATATGCATGGACCGCTGGCGAGAAGGTCAATATCGCCGGGATCGTCGTCAGCTTGTTCTTCTGTGGCCTTTCCCTGATGTGAGTCCTATCCTCCATTCTTCACAGGCTTGAGCTGACGCGGAACAGGCTCATCTACTCCAGTACCCTCGCATACCTCGTTGACGCCAATCCCGTGAGTGTTACACTCATCGTCCGTAAGATTAGGCTGAGCCAGTTTAGGGCCGCTCGGCTTCTGCAGTCTCGTGTAATTCATTCGTCCGTGGTTCCTTTGGATGTGTCCTCTCCCAGGTCGCCATACCCATCCAGAACGCAATTGGAGATGGGGGATTATACTCCTTGGTAGCGGGACTGCTCACTCTGTCCTGTTGCGGGATCGCTACACTAGCCTGTGAGCTCTGCCAACGTGAATGGGAAGATATTATTGACGGGTCTGGTAGGGAGAGGAGAGGCATGGCGGTCGCCTGATCATGTCTGGCCTTGGCAGAAGAAGCGAGTTGCGTTAAGAAAGGCTTCGACCCTGTCTAGGTCAACCTCGGCAGAAGCATCGAGGTCTGAGGAGAAATCAATCGGAGCAGCGGCATCATCACACTAGTAGAGACTAGAGCGTATCAATCACCCAGCATAGGAAATCCGTTGTATTGCATGTATTCTACCGGTGGCGACTCAATGTTTTCCCCTAAGTTACCGGTGGCGTCGTAGGATAATGACGTAATCCTTGTAATCCTTCGCGTTTCGGAAGAGGAAATAAAGTGCCACACTCCAACGGGAAGTCCTAACGGGATGGCTGTAATATAACCTCCGGCGTCTCCATATCATTACCTACTCTACACTTGGCCACACGACTCGCAAATCATCCTTCCTTTCCTCCCTTCCAATTTCCTCTCCATACAACCACACTATGGCGTCCATGTTTCGCCCCACAGTGTTCACTCCACTGCTCAGCGTCGCTCGGACGGATGCTCTGAGAGCGTTCTCCGGGTCCACTGCTCTCCTCGCTGTTCGGAGGCAGAGTGCGTCCCTCAATCCCGACCCAGAATCTACCATTGACTGACTCGCCTTGAATTTTCTCCAGATCGCGACTTGGCCGAACCCCCGAAAGGCTCACCCACATCCTACGCTCTATACGTGAAAGACTGGTTCAACCGTGAGAAGGGCAATCTTCAAGCCGAGGGTGGAAAGATCAAGATCTCCGAAGTCTCCCACGACATCTCTTCCTCTTGGAAAACTCTACCCGAATCCGACAAGGCGAAATATGACGCGACGGCCAAGAAATTGCGGACGGAATACGAGTCTGAATTCAAAAATTATCTCTCTGGATTGACACCTGCGAAGAAGGCGGCGGTGGAGGCTCAGATGGGGAAGTCGATGAAGGTCCCAATGGCGAGTAAGGGGAGGAAGGGTAGTGATGGAGTTACAAGGAAGAAGCCGGTCACGGCTTTCTTTGAGTTTTTGGCCCATATGAGGGAGACGGGCGGGATTGATGTTAGCGGGGAGGCAGGGAGGAATAGGGTGACGATGTTCTCGAAACGGGCTGGAGATCAGTGGAAGAGTATGAGCGAGGCCGAGAAGCAGGTGGGTCAAGTCACACCGTGTGACTTTTGGTAGATGGGAGCTGATGGTGGGGGCAGCCGTACAAGGATACCGCGGCGAGCAAGATGGCGACGTATCTAGCTCAATTGAAATGAGCGGTCGGGCTTGTCGAAGGGAACGTCTTTCCAGTCTGATGTGGAGGGTCAGTAGGGATGGCGGAGCTGGGACAAGTGCGTGGGCGAGGGAAATAGCAGCGGAAGTAGGTTGTTTGGTTATATACACTCGCAAGAGGGATACCCTATGAGCTTGGGTCTGGCTTGTACATGGCGTTTGGGAACTTTGGCCCGTGTCGTTATGCAACTCCACTCCAATCAATGCGCGGTGGACTTCGTTTGTCACAAATCCCTGTCCTAGAAGTGCAGGGAGCGAGACGTGAAGACGCGAAATGCTAGTTGTCAGATGTATGGGAAAGGACTGCAAGGCGAAATTAGGGGAGTATGCGAGGAAGCCATCCATATCACCGTGGACTATTCCATCCTCTACCCTGCTGCCCAAACAGCCCGCCTAGTGATGGTGCCCTCCTCCCTGGAGCAGTGCCGGGTCACCCTGGAAGTTCAGATTATACACTACACACTCGTCAGCGAGGTTGCGGCAAGACTACAGCTCGACGAGCTGAGGAACCCGCTACTCACCGCATCCACACTCCGGGCACCGGTGTTTGCTCGGCTTATCATGCGTCACCCTCATCCAGATCGTGTCGTGCGAGTCGGCGGGGAAGCCTGTGCAGCCGACATGACGCTCGGGCCACTATTCGCTCGTCAGCTACTGCAGCCGGCCGACCCCTCCTGAACGAAGAAGGGGGCGGTCACGTCGTTGCGAAAGCTATTGACGCACGAGTGAGAAAATGGGAATAGGTTCATCCATCGTCCCCATCCGAGTCATCTCGATCGGTTTCAGGTCGAACACGTCCACACCCATGAGATCACCGAGCAGCTCGAATCGCTCGATACCGGTTGCTTGCTCCTCACTGATGACATATCAGCTCTTATCCCGGTTAGCCAGATAGCCAGACACGTAGTCCGCGTCCGGCACAATGGAGACATGCAAAAGCAGACGTACTCGGTAGGCACCTCACCGGCTTTCCCACCAGGCCCGTAGAGCTGGGGCGGTCCAGAAGAACCGTGGTCCTCTGAAGTAGCAGAACGGAGGGCGGAGAAGGTGAAGGCTCGGGCGAGGGGGAGTTTGGCAATCGGGATGGGACGAGCCAGGGGAGATGCGCAGAAGATGGGAGCGCGGAAAGTGCGCAGGACCGAAGCCATGGTGGGCGGTTGTAAAGCAGATTGTGGTGATTTCAGCAGGACAAAGGCTGGGATTGGAGGGATATATAATGGGGGACGGTATTTCCGCGGCTTTAGCGAGGTCATGGCACTCCTCCGGCGTGATTGCCTTTGATCTCCGCAATGTTGTGCATGTCAGACATTACTTTCTGCGACTATTGGTTTCCCAGTCTTCAATCAAATAGCATGCCTCGTCGAGCAATAGAGGATACCTCTTCACCTGACGACTGAAGTTGTTGTCCACCATGTCACGACCCTCCTTCCCCTACCTTCCCAACCCAGACAAGTGGATCGACACAGCATCTCATCCCAAGAAACCTACCCAACGCCCTCTCACAGCTCTCACCAACTCCTTCGCCACTCCTCCTTCGACATTGAGTCGCAATGCGGTCGCCGGCCCAGGTCCATCCACCTCGGCAAAGCGATCGAATCGCAAGCACGATACTCCGTTGGAAGAGTGGAAGCAAACAACCCTGAGCGGTTTCCTCACCCCGCCAGAAACCACGAGTGAGCCGAGGAAGCGGGCGGGAAAGGTCGGACGGAGTAGGTTGAGGGAGGAAAAGATGAGTCAGAGAGGTAGCCCGATGCCTCGTGTCAGCGGGAAGGAGGTTGGACGGCGGCAAGACGAAGAAGACGACTATTGGCGATCCGATGAGCTTGCTGCCGATGAGCCTCAAGCGAAACCCACGGATAAAGCGGTAGGACCGAGAATGGCGAGGTCGAGCTCGTCAGACATCATTGATCTTTCGGTCGACCACCACGCTTTACCGCCTTCCTCAATCCCAGCGATCCCGTCTTCAGGCCTCCCGCTCGCCCTTCCACCCTCATCGCCGAGCTCAAAACCTCCACAGCACGCCTCCGAGCTGTCCGAGCGCCAACTCACGCCAGTACCTGACGACGTCCGGGAAATTCACCGGAGCCTCTGCCGGCAACAGCCAGGGAGAAGACGCGGTCGATCCCCATGGCGGAAACCTGGAGATCCTGAACCGGAGCCTCCGAGCGCGAAGAAGCGGAAGAAGCTGGATGCAACGGAGCAAGTCACACGACGAGCCCTTGAAAAAGCTCAAGTCAAGGGTAGAAAGGCGGGTGCACTCGTCAACCTATCCGACGAGGAGACGACTCCGCGCAAGAAAGCGATGCCTTTATCGCCTATCCCGCCTAACATCCTTGGTGCAGGTCAAGGATCGCCTCGTTCCCGCAAAGTATGCAAGAATCCCCTCTTGCCACTCGCTCGCCTTGACAAGCAAACTTTTACGAGATCTGCGAGGGAATCGCCGTTCAGTCCTGTCCGCCTCGAAGGTGGAATGGCGGAAGGCGTCAAGCTAGCTAAGGCAAACATCACGCCGAGGCCCAATCGCTTTGCCGACAGATTCGCTGGAGACGACATGATCCACGTCGTCCCTTCCGCGCAACATCCGCCACTTCGTGGACCATCACCTTTCGCCCTCGAACCTCGTCCTCCAACGCCATCTTCACCTTCTTCCGCCAGGTCGTATAGCTCGTCTCTACCAACTTCCACCCCTGTCAAACGTACTACACCCCATCACAAGATCACTCCGCCCAATTTCGTTACTCCAATCAAATCTAGTCACTGGCAGGAACATATGGAAACACTCTTCTCCTTCCCCCCGCCTCCTCAACCGTACTTCGTACGCGATGAAGCCGAGGCAGGGAGCAGGAAGGCTTTCGTGCCCACCGAAATGCAATCCGAGACTCTGATGACCTGGAGTCTTGGGCCAGCGGATCCCGGAACACGCGCACCTCAACGGGCATTTCTCAGCCGAGACCGAGACAGAATCAAAGGCGATCAAGCGGACCATGAGACATTACCTCCTGCACGACCCTCTATTCATCCTGTGAGCAAGCGCAAACGTCCACAGTCCCCGAAGCCATCGCTCTCGCCCAGCAAAGATGGTGATACCCAGAGCGTCAGTCCCAAGCCGCCATGCTGTCCTTCTCAGCTTTAGATGCTGACATTATCACGAAGATCGCTCCGTCTGTCGCTTCTCAATCGTTTCCCCGCCTACTGCCCTCTTCACCCCCACAGCGCGCTCCCGCATCCTCGACCAGCATGCCGCGCGTCCTCGCGGTGCAGGATGACATAACGAATCCCCTAACGCCGAATCCAGGAATGCTAGAGGCGATCACTGCGCCAACGAGACGGCGTACCGAAGCAGGCTGCCGTGCACTAGACCGCGGTATCCTGTCGGCCCCACCTCCACCAGCCCCACCTTCGTCTCAAAACACCTCAGCCAAACGTATGCGCGCCTCGACATCCTCACGCAGGAGCGAGGGAGAAGGCCAGACCAAGCTCGCAGCATTCGGCTTCTTTGGTGAGACGAAGCGTCCGAAGGAAGCGGACTTTGGAAAGGATTGGGAAGAGGACGAGGATCTGGAGTTCGAGCCGGATGATCCACTGGGCACAGAGGAGCTGCCGAGGCAGAGCGCTGCCGTTGTAGAGAAGGCGGGCCTGGGCTCGAGCCCGAAGGCGCCATATCATCCTTCGCTCCGCCCGGCCGGAATCCGGGAGATGCAGCGCCGGGAACGCGAGGCTGCGCCCACAGCTGGATTGATTGTCGATGCTGAGGAACGGAAAGATTCGCCGCCTTTCCCAGTACCCCGGCGGTCAAGCACAGACGAGTCATCCAGCCTCTCAACCGATGCCGAGGGGATCGGCGGACCGATGGGAGACATGACGGAATCTGCGAGGGAGTGGTGGGACACGATCGGACAACGGAGGTCGAGCGAGTTCCAAGGCGGATCTAGCAAATCCTGACGGGATGCCCGGTCGGTAGAGGATTTCGAGGAGAAGCAAATGCATGTGATTAACGATACACCTGCATCTATTGAGTCTTCTTGACCACCTCGCTCAGTTCCGGCAAGGTTCCATTCTCCCCCATCTCCTTCTTCTCCTTCTCCTGCTCCAGTCGTCTTCGCTCCCGTCTCTCTCGGCCCCTCGTGACCAGCTCGGCCGGCTCAAGATCGGCGAACAGCGCTTTACATGCCTTCTCGACAACGTAGCATCCGGCGAAATCGACGATCATAGATACAGTTAACTTCCATCGGAACTATCATTGCACAATCGAAATTAGTGGATGTTCAAACGCATCACAAAGCATCACGCACGGTTGTTGTCATCTCGACAAGTTGAAGCCAGCGATTCATCTCGGGAATGAAGTCGGTCGCGCCAGAATAAGCGACGGCGCTCACGCCGACGAGGCCCAAATAGAGGGGCCGGTTCTCCCGAATACCCTCACGGAATGGTCGACCCTAGGAATGCGCGTCAGCCAGAACACTTCATTCGCAGAAGCGAGTAGCCTACCTGGAAGTTGAGCACAAACGTAGAGACCTGCTGCGAGAGCCCCAGTAGGTAGATAGCAGTATTGAGGAGGGACGGCTCAAACTTCTTTTCGAGATCGATATTTTGACCTCGGCTACGCTCAAATTAGCATTGTTCAAAGGGTGTTTGCGGTACGTACTCTTCGATGAGCTTGGAAAGGTTCGTGATATACACCAAGGCAACGATATGCACCGCGAATTGCAATAAGACCGAAAGAAGGACGTATAAGTTGAAAATGTTGCCCAAGGGTCGCTCGCGAGACAGCTTCTCCACGGGCTGAAACGGTCTCAGCGATCTTATCGCTATAACATGGCGCAAAGGACTCGCCTTCGCCCGTGAGATGCACAAAAAGCATACGCTCATCAACATGCCGGTGATTGTTACCTGATAGTCGCCGAACTTGATGCCGTCCAGATATTGCACGGACAGCGAGTAGGCGGTAATGAGACAGTTGAGAGCGAGAATCTTGTACATCTGGATGGTTGCGACCAGGGTACATCGTCCTTGCCGAATGATATTGGTGACTACGACGCCATCAGCATTGCTGACTAACAATGACCAGGCACTCTCACTCGCAGCGACGTTGGACAGCTTCGACGTGAAGGGAGCGGCGCAAGAGGCATCTCCGAGCTTGATCTGCGGGACCTCCTGGTCCTCATCAAGCTCCGACAGCTTCGCGGTGATTGAGGCGAGATCGAACTGGTAGAGGAGTCAGCTCTTACCTCATACATTGCGCGTGAAGTACCTTCTCCATTGGGTTCTTCCTCTTATTATTCTGGTGCGTTGCGACCACTTCCTGTTGGGTCTTCACCAGTTCCGGGTACGCATCCCGTAATACCGGTGGAGGTGGAGGTGGGGGCTGATTGAACCGAGCCGAAATCTTGCACTGCTGCTCATAGACCTTCTTCATCCTCTCCAGTTTCTGGTGCTCCGCGATGGCTTTGAGATCCTCAGGTGAACCATCCAGGAGAGCAACACCGATGTGCGCAGCCTTCAGAGCGCCGACATCGTTGGTCCCGTCACCGGCCATGAGGGTAGTGAAGCCGAGATCGCGCAGAGTATGCAACACGAACTCCTTTTGAGTAGGAGATACCCGCGCATAGACCCAGGTGTGCTTCGCCAAATCATGCCATGAGGGCTGATGTTCGAACTGCTTTAAGGCAGCTCCTGTTACGCAGATATCGTATTCTGCAAAAATCGATTTATCGAATGGCTTCGAGGGATCGACCGAGATGACCTTGCTCTCGTCGACGGTCCGCCAGACCAGCTCTGCGATCCGTCAGCAGGGAACTTGTAACGGGACGTATGATTGGCTCACCGTCGGTCGTCGTGCCCTCCTTCAGGTCTAAAATCATTGCTTCACGGTCCATAATGTCCACATCTCGAGCCACATGCACAGCTGTCAAAGGATTGTCGCCAGTAATCATGATACACTGTAAGAAGCGTCAACATGCTGCGGATCCGTCCATAGCTGGTACGTACCCTATGCGAGGAATCCGCAAGCATACGCAGGGTGTCGACGGCATCCGGCTTGAGCGGGCAGTGGAACACCAGGAATCCGGCGAAGTCAAGGTTGCACTCCACGTCGTCTCGCGGGACATGATTAATCTAGTTGACTCGATCAGCGCTAGCACTTTCGTAGAAACGAGTTGTCTCACTTTGTCCGCTGTTAAGGACATGGTCTTGATTCCCAAAGCAAGAACTCGACTACCCCGCCTCGTATAATACCGATACGTGTCATCGTAATTGTCCGGCACCGAAATGTACATCGCTTTCAGTGTTTCTGGGGCGCCCTTGACTGCCGCGACCCATTTGCGACCTGAAGGGTCTGTAATGCCGGCAAGGGTGGACATGCGCTTGAGCGCGGAAGAGAACTGGTACCGCCGGCGAATGTGGATCTGGCACTTGTGCGGAGCGTCTTTTGCGTTTGGAGCGATGTTGTCGCCTGTGTCACGACATCAGCCTCTTTCGCTACTCGTCAAAACCTCTGACACACCTTTCGAAAGCTTCCAGTCCAATGCAGCCAATGCAGTTTTCTCCATCGGGTCACCCACAATTGTGCCGTCCTCCAGCAGGACCAATGCGTGAGCGGCCGCGAGTGCTAGAGTCGTCTCCCTGCTTGTCTCGGTGACCGGTACAAGACGCTTTGGGTCTGTTGAGCTATCATTCCGTCAGCATTCACTTTCCCTTACTGACGTGATACTCACTCGACGCCAGCGATGCCTTCCACAACCAGATCTTCACCAGTGATCGTTCCCGTCTTGTCGAAGCAACATACATCCACTCGACCAGCAAATGGGATTCGGAACGGCTCGGTGCAAAAGATGGCTGCAACATCAATCAGATGAAGCTCAGTATAAGGATGGTAGTATCTCACCATACTTCTGCAAAGCTACAAGCGATGCATTGACGGCCAAAGAAAGCTCCATGGGTAACTCAGGCGGCACGACCGAGGTGATGATGAGGACACAGTCGAGTAGCAGCTTGCCCTTAGCCATACCACGCTCCAGTCCTGCCCGGACGTTAGCGAATGGATGCATGTCCCACAAATGGCTCACCTTTGATCCAGACATACGCGCTCGCAGCGATGGCAAAGATAAGCAGGAAGCCAATGAAGAGGAATGCCTCGAAGGTATTGGCAGATACGCGTTCAGTAGAGAAGATCATCGTGCGGACGAGCTGGCCCTGAGTGGTCCCGAAACCGGTTCGGAGGACAACAGCAAGACAGCCACCATCGGGCGCTGCGGAAATCAGAGTCGACTTTCGAGCTCCAGAAGGACTTACTCAATATGCCACCCTCGCCAGCCTTTTCAACTTGCAATGCCTTTGTTCCCGAAAACAGCACATTGTTCCGGTCCGTCCCATTCATATCCAATCGATCCGTCCCTTCACGGAGCTCAACACTCTCCTTCAGCAGCGGTGTCGACTCCCCTGACAGCATTGCCTCGTTCACGATGCATGTGCCTCGGAGAAGTAGAAGATCGCAGGGGATACCAGACTCGGGCGTGGTGCGAACTATGCACGCTATAAGCTGCCGCATTCTCCAGGTAGGTGACAGCACTCACGAACACTGACAAGATCGCCAGGGACGAGCTCGGAGCTTATGACCTCGACCCATTTGCCGTCCCGGAATACCTGGACATTGTACGGTGTGATGCTCATGGTGCGGAACTCGGTCAATGTTCGAACCCTCTGCAATTCGAATAACGCAATATCAGTTCTGAGTTCAGCTTAAGTTCAATTCCCGACTGACCTGAAAGACGACGGTGCACTCAAATACTACCAGCATAAAAGCGGTGAACAGCGAGTAGTACCAGTACTCGTCCAAGCACCAGAGAGCCACACAGAACATCTGGAAGACGAAAAATGGTGCGACCGCATGTTCGGCGAAGAGCTCGGTGAATCGGGGGATGGGAATATGGCATTCGTTCGCGCCGTAAATCGCCTTGAGGACATCGAGGGTAGGCAGTGTAGTGGTCACGTCCTTCCTCGTGGTGCTAGGGGTGTGAGTGAGGATACCGCGGGACGCCTGGAAGGTCGATAGGGGAGGTGAGTCGTCGCAAGGGTATGGAATGCGGGTGAAGGATCTGCTTAGGGCTACTACGTATCAGCCGAGTCCTCTCGGCTAGATAGCAGCCAGAGGAGTGAAGGCCATCGATACGCACGGGACCAAATGTAGGTGTCCCGTTGGAAGTTGAACGAGTACGTCGGTTTGTCCCCTCCAGGGGGCTAATCGGCATCAGCAAAATTCCTTCGGCCGAGAACAAGTATTCACCGTCTTCTGGTCCAATGGCACGATCTCTCCCTTTCCCCTTCCCTTCTTCGGCACTGCTCGGACCTTCGACGCCTCCTCGAGGGAGTTAGCCTATTATCATATCGCATGTCAGCTATGCTACTTCGGTAGATGAATAGCAGTCCGCCCGGGAGCGGTAGGGACTGGCAGCTTCTTATGCCTTACCGTGGTATAGCTGATCCTAGCATTGACGCCACCACTCCATGCCGTAATCAAGAAGCTGAGCGCATGTCCGGCGAAGAGGAGGACGCAGTATATGAATGTCCATTCCTCCGAGACGACCCAGGTGTCATATTTGTGATAGTAGGCGTAGTAGAGGAGCGGATAAAGAGCTGCAAGGCCGACCTATCAGCAAAAAGGTGTGCCGCAGCTGTACCGTTGCTGCTACAGGAAGATCAGTCCGACTCACAGAGAAAGGGCAAGCCGTAGAGTCGAAGGTGGAGAGGAATGGGATTATGCAAGGTGATGCTTTCGATCTCCTCCGAGACGATGCCGAGTTGTGACGACCTGCAAGTCGAGCTTCAGCTTTCGCATCGATTGACTGGATATTTGTTACTCACATGATGCTGACTCCCTCCCACTATGGGGAAAGGAATGAAAAGTCAGCGGCGACGCCAGCGTGGTAAGAATTGCCACGTTATGATCCGCCACGAATGCCGTGACTTAATGCCGGAGCGCGTCTGTCCCACGTGATGGGACTTGTGGGATTCTGCAGCGATCATCTCCTCCTAGACGAGGTGTTCCTTTCACCTCGCTCCAAACCGCTTCTACCCCCGTTTACGAATCAGTCCTGACGCTGAAACCCGTCGGAAGCTTGGCCATCACTCCAAACGTCAAGCCCCAGCGTTCCTCTCGGCAAGTCCCAATCCCCCATATCCGGCCGGCAGCAACCCGCCTCACCCAGTATGAACATCTTTCGATTCCTCGGTGACCTCTCCCACCTCGCCTCCATCTTCATCCTCCTCCACAAGATCCAGACATCCCGATCCTGTCGTGGGATATCATTCAAGACACAAGCTCTCTACCTCGTCGTCTTCATCACCCGTTATGTCGATCTCATCACCGGTCCCTACGTCAGCTTTTATAACTATGTCATGAAGCTGTTCTTTATCGGAAGTACGGCGTATACATTGTTCCTCATGCGAGTGACCTTCAGGTGCGTCGGGCCTACCCACCACTTGGTCAAGCTGATGCTGCCTCCTCTACTTGTTTTCCTTCTCCCCGACCCCTTCCCCCCACCTCTTCCTGCCCCTTTCCCCCGCCCGTCCCACCTCCCCGCCCGGCCATCCCCCCTCCGCCCCTTCCCCTTCCCCTTCCCCCTCCCCCCGCGCGCCCCGCTTCGCTCGGCAGACCTACCCAAGA
>JAABUY010000701.1_pt1 | contig 54653 bp, 57 predicted proteins | sample 5560271 | NCBI WGS metagenome assembly JAABUY01 (sample SAMN10711886, study PRJNA513374) | rock metagenome | isolation source: Antarctica rocks | place: Antarctica: Victoria Land, University Valley | reverse complement strand
TTATACTATCGACCCCGCCTCGACTGATCCCTTATCCGCATCAAGATGCTTCACTCTGCTGTTCTGCGCCGGGGATTTCAGCCACCCAGTTGAGCCGCCGGTGGGCGTAGAACTCCAGCGTCCGCTTGGATTCCAAAACCGCATCCAGGGTGCCTTCCTGCGATAGCCGGTCAGCACACGGCAACGTCGCCACCGACCACATCGGCACCATACTTTGACGGCTTTCATGCCCTGCTCTCGGTCAGCAAAGCGGAGCGGGAAAGGAAGGAACCCTCAGGTCACGGCACGAACCGGATTGCCAGTTGTTTCGCACCACAGGGTGACGCCACAATCGGCACAGAAGAAAGAGGTGATGGTGTTGCCGGCATCGGTAGGTTTGCTATATTGTTTGGGCGTGCCGGAGACGAGTTTGAAAGAGTCGTCGGTGACGATCAAGGTGGTGCTATATGCGCTGCCGCTCACCTTGCGGCAATCGCTGCAGTGGCAGACCGCCTAGAGAGGTTTCAGATCGCGTGGAGAGGGAGGAGCTAGTGTTGTCTTGCCCTGAATTGAGGCTCGCCACTGAATGAGATGGTGCATTTTCCGCACACTGTTGAGTTGGGTGTCAAATGTCAGTTTGGTTGACGCCAGTCCAAGAGTGTACTTACGGCAACCTCCTTCGGCCATGATGATCTCGCTTGGTGCAAGAGGGCTGTCGTCTCGAATATGCTGGGAAGATGAATGATTTCAGGTTCTTATCAACCTCTGTTGACGATTTGTTGAAATGAAAGTGCCTGATGACTGCGTCTGGATCTTTATGAATTCTTGAGCTCCCTGGTTCATGTTGGAGAAGCCACATCTGCATACGTGGCTTCGACTGATCTCTGTGACTCATTGGCCCTGGTACACAGTGACTGTCACCGACACAGTGGGTATCGTCGGAGAAAGCTTAGTCGCTCGTAACACCACGGTACAGAGACCAATCATCCGTTGCTCCATATCTCTCACGTCCTCCGGAGCTTCCAGTCACCCGTTCTTGACATCTCTTGCCAAGGCTTTTTCTATATGATAGTCAACATTACACCTATAGGCCAACTGGGAAGGCGACGATCAGATGCCTCAACCTCGCATATCTAACGGTGGATTTATTGTCCACCATTACACCAGTTTTGCACATCGGCATGTATCAGCAAGCAGGCAGTTCAACTCGTTGAAACCTCGCAGCCCCACTCTGACCGTGGGTCGACGTCTAAGTGATGCTGTACACATGCTACATATCAATCAAATCCTCTACCCTTTTCACAGCCTCTTGCAATGCCTTGAAAATGGCCGAGTCCGTCCTTCAGTGCTCTAGATAGACAAACGGCATCCGTCATCCTCGACCTCGTAATGCACCAGCACGCCCTCCGGATCCGGCATGAGAAACCCCGCCTCCTGCGCCATCAGCCCCTGCGACGGATTTGTCTTGATCTTCCGACTGCTCGTCACGCACATCTTCTCCCACGTCGAATCTCTGAAGAGGCCCGGCACCGGCTCCTTCTCGTGCGGCACCTCTGACAGTGCTACCAGGTGGGCTGCAAACCCCCGCCCCCTCCTGATCGAGGACATCGTGTTGGTGTGCACGTTCGCCGCTTCCCGCAGCAGCATCCATCACTCAGCTGCCGGTATGCCGTCGTCGATGACGGCCTTGCAGAAAGCGGACATGGCGGGTGAGACGTCTTGTACCCTATCCAGCCGGCCTCGGGAGAAGAGCATCATCTTGAGGACCTTTCAGGAGGGCCATTGTCGTCCGTAGTGCAGGAGAGATGCAAGCTGAATAATGAGCTGGTAGCCGGTTTTCGAGGGTATTTTGTGGGTCCCAAGGAAGGTGTTTCCCAGAGTAGAGAGATAGAAGTGGTTGAACTCAGCGGCATGGTGACTCTTGCTGAACTTCCTTCGACCGCGATCAATATGGCTTTCAATGGCTTTATTTGTCGTGAAGGTATACTCCTCACTCACTCTCCCGAGCTGGTGGATCTTCTAGATTGGGCTGAGCTTCACCGTTATGCCCAACGATGATTTGCGTGATATACCTGTCATCTATTTGATCGAAGCTGCATAAAGTCATCGAGTGTTCACAAATATAAGCCGAAAAACCGTTTTCACAGACAACAAACTGCAGAGATTGGTCGCTCCAGCGGTTCGAGGGGTTGCCCAGAAGGAACCTGTTACATCGCTCTGTCGAAGTGCTTGGAGATCCATCATCAAGGCAGACCACAAATGCTGCCGCTTCGATCATACGTATCAAGGCGTCATTCGCTTGGCTGTCCGATCTTATCTTTTCTCGTAGCTATCATAGTGCCTGTTTGTACTGGGCCTTGGATGTCGTCAATAGCAAGCTTCATATCATTGAACCAATCTTGATTTCTTCTTTTCTAATTTGAGAGTCTGCGTTAGATGGAATCAATTCTTTTTCAAGAATCAGGACGGTCTTGAATAATCTAGCCAACCCGCTCGAGCTTTCAAGATGCTCAATGTTTGACTTGACGGAACCGAAGTGGAGGCTATCTGGTCGACGACCATTCCACAAAAGTCGTTGGCTATTCCCCGCAGCGCAGTGATATCTCCAGCAACTGAGCCAGTCCCATGTGCCTCGACATAGCGTATAAAACCTGGGGGTTGAGGCCAGTGCACTGGTAGACATATCGTAGCAGACTTTCTTGCGCTTGTTGACTCGACAGCGTGATGCCATTTGTCTTTCCGTCCTGATTGATGGCGGTGTTGCGGATCATAGCCCGTACATGATATCCTGCCTGCAGGCATCATCAAGACGTTTCAGAAGAATAGTGGCTGCACCGTCTCCGCAACCATGATCTGAACCGTTTATATCAAATAGATACGACCTTCAGGTGTCGTTGAGCATGCTATGCGCGTCACATCAGTTCATGGGAAGCTTTCCGGGGAAGGAATCAATGCACACCGCAGTTTGGTCATTCAAAACATAATATTCGGGTTTCGTATAAGATTAACCCCAGACGCCAGGGCCATTGTGGATTCCGCAATGCACAAGCTCTGACATGCCTGGAGTATGCAAAGGGCGGCGCTCTACTAGCTGCAATCATCGTCGAAATCCTCAAATATCCCAAGAGCCTGCTTCAACTCCTTCGTCCATTGACGAACAGGCCTTTTCCCCTGTCTAAGCTCGTTGTAGAACGTCTTGAGGGGTTCCGGAAGCTGGTTTGCGTCCAAAAGCCCATCATCATCGACGTACAGCTCCATGTACCCAATCATTGGCATTGCAAAGGAACCTATGCGCTTCCCTAAATCGCGCGCGTACAGACGCAGAAATGCTTCCAGCAAGATATGAGACTTGGGCACGATAACTGGATCACAGTCCGACTTGAAGACACCCGATCCCCGACCCGGCCGCCAGGGTGGGAGAACAGTCTGGTCGGACGCAAGGATGAATTGCGAAGGAAGCTTGGATTTCTTCGGTGACGAGAAAGAGCTGTCGAGCGGTGGCAGGAACCAAAGAGTCTCGGATTGCGGATAGAGACCCACGGTGACTTCTGAGTCTTCAATGTGGACGTGAAATGCTGGTGGCGGCGTGTACCGCTCCTGCGAGCTTGAAGGGCAGACTTCCCGGTCCGGACATGGCGTGAGGCTCTTGAACTGAGCGAGAGTCTTTTCGCCAACCCTCAAACGGTCATCTGGAATGACAAAGTCAATCGACTGGCAGATCATCAGCTCAGGATCTGGGTTTCCTCGATCGAGGTATACCTACGCCGATAATGGATGGTACGCCATGGACATTGAGAAGATAGTGTCCCCAGAGGACACAGGGAACCTGGTCCGAGTTGAGAGCCCGAGCAATGGATGCCACAAAGGATGACGAAAGATCTGACATGTTTTCGCTTTGCTCTTTTCAAATTGCCAAAGGCTCGGATGTTTGCTGAGTTGTCTGTGTCTGTGGGTGAGAAATGTATAGAAAATAAAAGTTGAGGGAATCGTTGTTCTATAAGATGGATGTGCTTCCAAGCGCCTTTACATTAACGTTAGCGGCTTAAACCACCCGTACCTAGGTATTAAAAGATTGATTACTGTACCTTACCTAAGGTACCTTAAGGTACCTGACCATCACCCTGAAACCGCGAAGTCGAAGCGCGCGTCTGGGCATACAATTTCTTACCGCCACCAAATATGTCGGCCGCGGACAGTTTCACCTACTTTCATGCTTTGCCTCCAGAACTGCGACTCCAAATTTGGGAGGAGGCGCTGTCCGTGCGGTCCGTCTGGGCCGCGGTTCGCAACTACAATGCAGATCGCGACCTCAGCGCGAGTCGCCGGCCCTTCATCATGGTCTACATTGGCCCAGCGCCATATTTAGCAGGCCTGTCCTCCAGGGAGGCCCGGCGGCTGCTGGAACAATCCTATATTAAGCCCATCCGTGGACTTTCCAATGGTTTAGGGACAAGTGTTGGTGCTTACTGGGTCAATCTGGACACAACGGTTGTCTACCTTGGCGATTTCTCTGACGCGACGACCGTCCTGAACAGCTTCGGCGTGGATGAATTGTCAAAGTTTCACCATGTCGCTCTACCGTGGTATCAGTTTGGTAGGCTCGCCAGGACATGCCAGCGTTTAGCAACAATCTGTCCGGCTCTTCGCACCATCATCATTCAACGCCGCGAGAAGGAGGCGGCGACCAACCGGCCCCTTCGCCAACCTCTGAGTCTAGAGACAGCCGCCTACTACGCAACTATTCCTGAATATGCCGGGCCTGAGTTAGGATACGAAAAATTGGACGCCCCTCATTTCCGGTCGCTCCTACTTGAGTACTTCGGCGATTCGCCTCCCAGGTTACATTTGCTGTCTCCAGACTCTGCCAACTGCTCGTCAAAGAGTTGGCCCCTCTGATCGATACGCTACCTACTGTTTTGAGATCTCTTGAAACACTGGTGATCATTGGATATGGTGTCATTTTGTGGCCCTCCCTGCAGTCATGTTTGATCAGTGGACAGATCTCTCACTATTCTAGTCTCGCCAACTTGGCACACTGTCAAACTATATATACCGTGTCACGAGAGCTCTGTCCGACAATGATATCTCAGATCCTCTACAGTCATAGCACGCCCGTTCCTAGATCATTGTCCCTTTACGCTTGTTATATCTGTCCTATCCTCAGCCATCCAGCACCATGCCTTCTCGACCTCAGCTCGAAACAGTCGCCGCCGATGTTATCCGCATTCTCAAGGGCATGCCTGAATATTCCGATGCCAGGATTGCCATCATTGGCGGGCTGGCCCTCTGGAAATACATCCCCACCGGCAGAAACTACTGAGGTATTCGATTCCTATATCCCCAGTGGCCGCACGCCGCACTTACATGGCTCCTAGGATGTTGACTTCATTGTCAACATTGGCAATGCGCCGCAAGGTGTCAAAGAGAGGCTCCTGGCTCTTCCCAACTCCCCTTTCGTCCAGCAGGCCCAGTTCTTCTACTACAAGACCTCCAGCGGATCCCACATCCAAGTTGACATCACTCCGGAGTGGCAGGTCCGTACACCCCTTCGAGACACTCCTGTTTTGTGAGGAATAGGGGTGCAACGAACACTCCTGCATGCTAACATTGCTACATGCTAACATTGCTACTTAGTCCCCGTACATGCCTGCTGCTGCAATGAAGCTGAGAGACCTCCCGGCAGGCGCCATCCCATGCATCTCAGCAACCGACCTCGTCGTCTTCAAGATGAATTCCTGTGGTTTGCGGGCGCAAACACCCAAGAAACGTACCGATGCCACTGATGCCCAGGTCCTGCTAGAGAGGCTCACTGTGCACACCTCACTCAACCTCACCGATGCTCAGCGAGCCATTGTGGAGCCCTGCATAAGGGATGTAGTCGCACATGGCACAAAGAACGAGGCGTGGTGGCGGGAGCGTCTCAATCTGCCCGCTAGCCGGTGATTGCAATTACTAGTCGTTTTGTTGAGGATGGTTCTTGACTCTCGCGCTTCTCGTGTCTCCTTCTGTTTCGGGGTCGAATTTTGTATTCACGAGTGTAAAGAAGATGGCGTCGAGTGACATAGCTATGTGCTAGGTGGGGGGAAATTGTTAGAGCCACACTGGTGTCTGTCTACTGTTTCCATTTAAGTCCCTGGCCCTGCGTTCCATGATGGACTCCAGTCGAATCTGGCGCAGGATCTAGTATCCAGTCAGTCAGTGAGCGGTGTACTAGTCCACGTGCTCTGCTCCACCTCAGGCGTCGCCGGCCCACAATCCCCATCCACCAGGGATTACGCGCATTCCATATATTCTAGCGATTCCACCTATTCCGTGTAGGGCATCAATTGCCTCTCGCTCATACCTCAACAGTCTTCTCCCCGTCATAACCTTCAGCCTGAGCAAAGTAATATCCCCTCTGGTTTGCAAGCAGCCTCAACCGTCCAGCGCCACCCTCCCGCTCAACTGTAAAATCGCAGTTGTAATGCGTATGGCCAAACGCCCAAACTTTGACATTTCCACTCTTGAAGCATGCCTCATCGGACAGTTCCGTCGAGAAAGCGCTCGTGATGGGACTCCCGGCATGCCTCGGCTCAACCGCACGAACATCCAGCGATGGGCTCCAATGCGAAAAGATCATGATGTTCACGTCAGACTGTTCAAGGTCGGCGACCTGCGCATTGAGCCAGGCAAGATCCCGCTTATGCGCCTCATTGTGCATGCCGACGTCCCAGTCGCTTGTTTGGAAAAAGTCGTTGAGCCCAAAACTGACCGCCATTTGACTTTCGGGCGGGATGGAAGAAAAGAGACTGCAGCCTAGGATGGTAACGTTCGTGCCGGGCAGCCGGAAGGCTGCGCGGTCGAGCAGGACAAACTCTCCTAGCGACCTGTCCTTGCGGACGTCCTGTTCGAAAGCGCGAAGGATATCGAGAGTGCGAGGCCAGTTGGAATGATACGCTTCATGATTGCCAGGGACGAAGAGCACAGCGCGGAACTGGTTGAGCTGTAGGGTCAGGAAGGCAAGGCAGTCGTCCCTGTGCGATGCAATGTTGCCCATGTCGCCAAGCAGCGCCAGGTAGGGTGCCTTTGGGACGATCTGGAAGACATCGTAGGCTTTTGGGGCCTCCAAATGCAGGTCGGAGAGAATCTGGATCGCCATAGCGAGGGAAGATGGTGATGGAGAGGCGGGGAAGGGTAGCACGCGATGTGAAGATGCCAAAGGTGCGAAGATAAGAATCTATAGGGTGGAGTTTTGCCACACACTTAACTGCAACCTAATTCCAGGTCGCCGTTGGGCAGCCATGTTCTCATCTCGCGTTTCAGCGGTGTGGGGGCTAAAAATAGACTCTTCGGCGGATTAGAGAATGGGTGCGTATTTCTGTCCCTTCGCCCTCAGCTCAGGTTAAAGCAGCAGCAGCAGCAGCAGCTTAGTTTGGGGTTCGTAACTGGAACTGGAGAAAAGAATCTGTGTCCGACTACCGAAGTGGGCGACAGCCAATGCCAATGATGGCGCTCGGGATCAAACTTCGAGCCATGATTGACAAGTAACTTACTGTGTAAGTTAAGAACTGCGCAGAACATTTCGCCAAAAACTCTCAACACCCATGGAGTCCCAGATCACGCTAAGGTGTCGCCCGCCACAGACGTGCCTTCAGCGTTGCAGGCTTGGACCACATATGGCTACCTAGGTAGGTAGGTAGGTACTTGCTATGCATGGGAATTGGTGGGATGTTGCCACTCCGCTTTGCAGGCATCAGCTGCATGTAACGGTCTTGCTTACCTGAGTCACCTTAAGGCACTGTACTCCATATCCATATCAGTACACAGACATGCTGGGGCTAATGATGCTTGCACCGCCTCGTCAAGGATAGGTTACATTCTTGGTGTGACCAATCCTTCGGCCTTAGCACGGGTTACATAACGGCAGGATGACAGATAACAGATAACACCGAGTACGGTAGGCCAGGTGGGAAGGCGATGACGGGGTACAAGTGAAGGAGCACATTGGAGAAAAAGCTATCCTTTTCGTATCAAAGTCTTACATCCACCTTTGAGCGTCCGAAACCCTTCCATTGTATCTTGTGGGCGGCTCTCAATCTTCTCTCATATTGAGCTACAGCTCTCCCCGGGCTCATGGTCATCGATCAAGCACAAGATGTGGAGGTTTCCAGCTACACGAGGGAGCTTGTTCCCAGCATAGTTGACCATCTGGCTCTGGTCAAACCTAACTCGCTCTATGCGGAGTATCCAGTTTCGACATTGAGCTACCAGGAGGGCTACCGCAGAATCACCTATGGCGAACTTGCAAACGCCGTCAACGGAGTGGCATGGTGGCTACAAGAGGCGCTTGGCCCTGGGAAAGACTTCGAGACGTTGGCATACATCGGTCCCAATGATCTGAGATATCTTGCCTTGATCCTAGGCGCCGTCAAAGTTGGCTACGTGGTACGTTGAACGATCCTCCACGCCAAGAGACGAAAACACTCATTGATGTAGATGTTTCTCACATCGCCTCGCAACAGCGTCGCCGCCCAGATCAACCTCTTCGGTCGGCTGAAGTGCAAAACCATGCTATCACCAACTCCCAGGCCACCGCCTGTGACTGCGATCCTCAACGCCCATGACCTTCGTGTCTTGGAGGTTCCAAGTGTCGATCATTTACTCGACAAGCAGTTTCCACATTTTCCAATCGGAAAGACTTTTGAAGAGGCGCTTTCAGAACCGTTGTTTGCCATGTGAGTTGTGTCGCAGCCGTAGATCTCGCTCAAACCGCTCTGATGACGGCAGTCATACCTCCGGTTCAACAGGCCTGCCCAAACCCCTGATCTTTACTCACGATACTGCGGCTCGGAACATGACCATGATGGCACTGGATCCACCCTCGGGGCTTGACAGCCAAGATAAGATGCACCGAGGCAAGAGAGTCTTCTTGACCTTTCCCCCTTTTCATGTAAGTTGTTATACGTGTTAGGCAATGGCAAGGTCCGTCAAGGGTTCAAAACCTGTCCTAACCATCTAACAGGGCGCTTATCTTGTATGCCACCTGTTCAACGCTGTTCCGTTCAACACCGTCATGATCGCTCCTACGTCGGGGGCGATTCCATCAGCCCATGGGCTTGTTGAAGGGCTGAAGAACACTCCTGCAGATATTGCCTTCGTTGTCCCGTCGATCGTACACGAACTTAGTCAAAGTCCAGAGCTCTTAGACTACTGTGCCGAGAATCTTGAAATGATCGTCTACTGCGGCGGTGACCTTCCTCAATCGATGGGCGATGTGGTTGCCTCAAAGATTAGACTCGTAAATCAGTTCGGGGGCTCAGAGTTCGGTCTCTCAGCGCTCCTTTGGTCAGAACGCGATCGCGACTTAGAAGACTGGAAATATGTCCACTTTCATCCAGATACTGGGTCCGAACTCCGTCCTATTACTGACGGTGCACACGAACTATATATAGTGCGCGATCCTAAGCTTGAAAAGCAGCAGCCTACGTTTACGTTATTCCCTAGCTTGCAGGAATACCCAACTCGTGATCTTTTCGTTCGTCACCCATCAAAAGACAAGCCGGATCTTTGGAAGTGGGTCGCTCGAGCTGATGACATCATTGTGTTCTTAAATGGGGAAAAGACGAATCCCGTATCCATGGAGCAACATATCGCCTCTTGCAATCCTGGAGTCGCTGCTGTTTTGGTCGCGGGCGCTCAGCGTTTCCAGGCAGCTCTCTTGATCGAACCCGTCACAGATGGGGATGGAAGGGAGCTCTCTCCGAGTGAGCGAGCAGCGTTTATCGAGAAAATTTGGCCAACCATTGCAGATGCCAACCAAGAATGTCCTGCGCATGCTCGAATAGCAAAATCCCATATCTTGTTCACGCATCCGCAGAAGCCCATGCTACGTGCAGGGAAGGGCACGATTCGGAGAGCGGCGACTTTGCAATCATATGCAAACGAGCTTGATGCCCTATATGCTGATGCAGAGCTCATGTCTGCGGATATCGGTGGAGGATTACCTGGCAGTCCTGTTAGTTTCGAGGACATGGATGCTGCGTCTCAGCTTGTCAGAGGGTGTATCTCGTCTATCACTAATTGGCAGGATCTCGATGACAACGATAACTTTTTCACTCTTGGCATGGATTCACTACAAGCTATTACGGCGGTACGCGCGTTGAAGAAAGGCTTTGCAATGCCTACCATTGCACTGAGCACACTCTATACCAATCCTTCTGTGTCCACGCTCACGAGTGCAATTGCTCAGCTCTCGAAACAGCACCAAGTATCGCAGATGTCAAACGAGCAATTGCGGTTACGAGCGAGGAGCAGTATACTCAAAGAGTATCAAGATATGATTGATCGAATACACATACCGTCGAAGCGGCCCGAAAAGCCACGTGCACAAAATGTTATTCTTACGGGGTCGACAGGTGCACTTGGTTCCTACATTCTGCATTCTCTTCTGGAAAATCGAGCGGTTGCCCATGTCTACTGCCTGAACAGAGCGACCGACGGCTTATCGCTTCAGGTCGCGAGAAATCAAGCTCGTGGTTTGCCTACCCAACTAAGTTCTAGTCGGGTCACCTTTCTGACGGCCAACCTGTCGCACACACATCTGGGGCTTCAGGCTGAAGTTTACAGCAAATTGTTAAACGCAGCTACCGTTGTGATCCACAACGCTTGGCCCGTTAACTTCAACCTTTCCATTGATTCCTTCCGCCCACAGCTTGCTGGCCTCGTCAACCTCATTGAGTTTGCCGCGCTTGCAGCCACGTCGCCACATCTTCTTTTCATCTCCTCCATCAGCTCAGTTATCTCATACCGCAGCGCCTCGCTGCAGACTCCAGAAGAAGTCATCCTGGCCGACATTGCCCTCGGTCCAAATGATTATGCGGAGAGCAAATATATATCCGAACGCCTCCTCAACCATGCAGCACAGCGGCTATCTATCAATGCGTCCTTTGCGCGCGTCGGTCAGATAGCTGGCGCGGTAAACTATGCGGGACTCTGGAACACAGCCGAATGGTTTCCAAGCCTGATTATTAGTTCACTCCACCTGGGTGCGATTCCAGACTCTTTAGGTCCAAGTTTAGGCACGATCGACTGGGTTCCTGTCGACCTGCTTGCGGAGGTCATTGTTGAGCTGGCACTTGGCAAAGACCAACTCATCGAAGCGACCCGATCACAGGACGACCATTTTACCACAACGGTGCCCCAAGGACGAGCTCGTGTCTTTCATCCTCTAAACCCGCATCGCACGACTTGGGAGGCTGTAAGACCGATTGTGACTGACGCACTCTATGCTTCTACGGGGAAGCGACTGGAGACTGTCCCCTTCGATTCCTGGCTGGAGAAAGTCCGTCACGACATCGAGCTGAAGGCGGATAGCCACACTGCTCTTAAAGACGGGGATTTCGAGGCCTTCCTCCGTGTGAACCCGGCAGTCAAGTTACTGGACTTTTACGGGCAGGTGCTAGGCAGCAAAGAGGCGCCGGCGAACAGGCTGGAGATGAAGGAGACCATGATGAGCAGTGCGAAGCTCCGAGCAATGGAGGGCATCAAGGCAGAATGGATTCACAAGTGGGTTCAGGAATGGATCACTTCGATGGGGATAGGGAGTAACCGGGCACTGGTGGAGACTAAATTGTAAAGAAGAGAAACAATGATAGAGAAGGATGTCTTAGAAGAAGGTATTGAACGCTGGTGCCTTGGCACATCAAGTTGAACTTCGTTGATCAGGCAATGCTCTTACGTAGAAACTTTCTAGGATGCCGGTCTACCTGCCTCTAAGTTTGAAGAAGTGTGTGCACCAGGAGAAATTGACATCGCCGTTTGATAGATTTACTTTTGGATGTAAACAAGACCGATTCTATCCACTCGTAAGATGCGAGTCACCCACCCACATTCCAGCCTTTGAGTTGTTCTACTCTCCTCGTCGCCCTTTGGAAGAAAATCGCGCCAGAACGAACCCGAACCCGAACCTGAACCCGAACCAGGACCTGAACCTGAAGCCGGCCATTGTTGTTGAGAGCTCAATCCGAATTGGATCAGCGGGCTGCCCAGCGAGGATGGGCAGGTCGATGGGGTTGGTAGATGTGGGGTAAATGGAGGCATGCAAAGGCTTAAGGAGATGAGGTAACGGTGACACTGTGACTCATTTGCAGGTCTCGGTAGACTCCACAGTCAAAGGTGTTGAAGAACTTGGTGTGACAGACAGTGAGTCAACGGTTGTGGTCCTCGTTTGATGTTGGAGCAGACATTGCTAGTGAATTGCCAAGGGCGCGAAGTGAATAGTCTAGGAAGAAGGATTCTTCAAGCTATCGGATAAGCTAGATATACAAGGTAGTGAACGGTAAGCCCGTAGCTAGGTGGACCATATGATGTTGCGGGTAAGCGTTTTCAGGTTACTGTGTGCTCACTGGAGCGTTGTGGCTTCGTCCTGTAGGTGGGCGTTGAGCTTGGCGGAGAAGTCGAGCATTGAAGGTCAGGGTTAGGGCTGTTGATCTCTCGTAAACCTGACTATCGCATTTGTGGCCCATCTCCTTCTTCTCTCCTGTCATTTCGAGGACGTCGATCTTGTTCAACGTCTCCCATAACTAATCGCTCTGCACCAACACACCGATTGGTGGAGATGTGCTGCGGGCCATTACATCTGTCTGTGCACAAATCTGATCTTGAGCAGAGGCAACTGCCCTCCTATCGGGTCACTAACGCGAAAATGGCCGTTGAGGATATCATCGTGGGGTCTGGACGTGATGTATCTGCCAATTGCTTGGAGTTCAGGGTGTGGCTCAAGCATGTTAATATGGGCGATGCGTAGCTGCCCACAATAGCTATAGTGTCCTTCAATTCATCTTCCTCATCACTTCTGGTCCATAAATGTCCGCAAGAGCCCAGTAACGCTCTGCTTTAGCTTATGACTGACTTCCAGGAGTGGTGATGGCGAAGGGGAGGCAGTGGCACCACAATTGCTGCTGTTGCATGCTAGGACCGCTTGGTAACCCCGTGTGTAGGCCAGAACTACCTCCCTATTTATCAGACGGTCCTAAGCTCTGTTGCAATGCGGCTGGGTAGATTGAGCATCGAGACAAATTCTGTTCTTGCCGTCAAGCCGACCAATGTTTTCTCCCTCGCTACCGCTTCCCCCACTTGGGGAAGCAGACTGTAGAGCCTGGTATGGGCTGTGCCTGGCGGGCGTTGACCTCTTCTGCATTCGACCCTAGAGTGTCTCCGGGCCATATCCACACCACTTAAGATAGCGCATACCCTTCCGTTTTTCGCGCAATTCTCACACGCCCGGTGATATTTAGGGCACTCGTCTTTTCTATGCCCGCCTTCGTGAAGCCTTTACAGTCTAGACTTCTTTGGTGGAAGGGTAGACTCAACTTTCGGGGTAGAGATCATTGGGGCAGCGGTGGTTATGCAATTGACTTTTTGTTTTGAGCTTCTTGTCGTTGACTGGGTTAGAGTCAGTCCCGCAGTACAATCTTTCTCTCTTCTCTGGTGAAAATCAAGGGCACACCTCGAAATGATCATCAGGATTGATTGAGAAGGTTGAGGCGCAAGGACCGTCAAGGCAGCCTTATAAGGGTTGCAAGTTGTTATGAATCTGTTCAGAAAGCATTGCGTGACAGATAAGTCCAAGTTGAATATTAGACCACTGTCTTGCTTAACACTCACTGCAGCACAGGCAGATCGAAGCGGTTGTACTTAGCCATACTTAGCCGCTTCAGATTGACTACTCTCCTCCAGAAGACCAACATCGATCCATTTATCATCAACTTCAACAAATCGCCCTTTCAGATCAGGCTTGTAAGCTCAGACTGAGGCATTTTCGTCATCAGATTCAAGTAAATTGACAATTTCATCATTCTGATCACTGTCTTCAGCTTCAGCTTTTGCATTCTTTTTCTAAGAACAGTCAACTTGAGTATGCAGACACTGAGACCTGACTGTTCAAGAGAGTGCAGATGAAGTTGCTGAAGCTCATCATCAGCTGACATGGCTGCAAGAATTTTGTCGTCATCCTTTGCTTCACCCACACATGTGCCAACAACATTCTTATCCACACTTTAGGAGAATTGAGGCTATCTAGTAAAGGTTCTGGAAGAGGAATGGATGGATATTTCAGAAGGTGCAGACATAGATGATCGAGTCTCCCTAACAGGCAGTTGATCGTATAGAGTGGTGACCTCGGATGTACTCCATGGGGCTTCAGTGGTCTCTGACATCCTCGAAGATATATCTAGTTGAGGTGAAGTTGTTCCACACCTCAATAAGGGATACCTTGAAGCGTTTCTCCAGCGTTGCCTTTTGCGCTTTTAGCTCTGAGACCTTGTTAGAAGTCTCAATATAGGCAGCAGTTCTTGACGGATCTGCCTGTAAGACTTCGAGTATAGAATCGTCCGTTTCGAGTCGGTGTTCTCGGTTGGCCAGACGCTCGTAAATGTCATTTCCACTAGGCAGCATAGATAGGGCGTCCGGTGTTATGTTACTTTTCCCTGGCTCAAAGCGGATTTCCAACTCCGCCATTGTATCTTTGGTATGTTGTTGTACAGCAAGTTTGCATATCCTCTTTGCAGTGAGTATGGCATTGCATTCCGCTCAAATCCGGCCCAGCAACCAAGGTCAATGATTCTTTCCCCAAGCTTTGCGCTGCGAAGCGGCTGTCCCAACGCGAACCAGAGCACAGAGACTCCCATGAAAGCATCTGACTGGCAAATCTTGCGCGAATGAACACCAGATTTTTTTCATTAGCTTTCTTCATCATCAGCAATCAACCATGTGGCTTTTTGTTTGACACAGGTGTACACTTCAGTAATAGAAGCAAATAGTGGCTGAAAGCAAGATGCAAATCTGGCTGTGGATGAGTTTTGTGCCTCTCAACCCAAATGGGACGAGCATTTCAACTTTGTTGATACACTCAGTCCCTCAAGACTTCCAAGCAAGGTTCTGTTAACTGTAATTCTCTTGTGGCAAATCTTACGCTTTTCCTCAGTTGCAAGAACCATTGTGTCGAGCATCTTCAATGATGTGTGCGTCAGCAAGGTAAGTGTCACTTGTTTTATTGTATAAACTTACCGTCATCGTCGCTCTCCGCGGTGTCACTCTCAGGTGCTTCTCACGTTCTCTTCATGCCACAAATCTGAGTGTTTGATTGATAACTCCAATCGAATCATCACATTCTTAGATCTTGTGACATAAATCTCTGGCTTCTCCATCAAGAGGTGATTGTCTAACTCTTAAACTCCTTCTTCAATACAAAGTCGGCAAACTCAACGAGACAGTGAGACCTCCATGGGTCAAGACATTCAGACAGGTCCTCTCCTTAAGACAAACTTCAATTCCACTACACTCTGCTCAGTATTGCACGGTCGGCTCCGGGCGGTACACGAGTATGCCGAAGCTCTTCGGACTCAATGCAATTGCCGACTTGGTGGAAGAGCCAACAGTAGGCGCCCCGCTTCAGATCCTCCTACCATGGCTCGCAGCTGAAACATTGCCCAGGTGTTCCTCGGGGTTCTTTGAGTGGTAGACATAATGATCGCCTGCAGGAGCGCCTGGCGAAGGCTGTCTTCAAGTCGTGCCATCTCGTCCACTCACTTTAAGCTCGGTCTGCGGAGTGCGGGGAGAAGGTCAACGCGCAATTCCCGAGCTTAAAGAGTAATGCTCTTGGTGAGATCAAGGCCGTTGAAGCTCTGTACTGGGTGGGTGATTTCGGACGGACGGCTGTGAAGGTGTGAGTGGTGAGTGAGGAAAGGAGGATGTAGAAAATGAGAAATCGAACTGACGAACAACATTGTCACCATACTTACGGCAGAGATAGAGGCATCCTTTTCTGTAAGTTCGCGTAGCTCGTACGACTTGAAGAGAAAATAGAAAAAGAGAAAAGAGAAGATGCTCAGGGAAGATGTTATAAAAAGATCAACTATTAGGGCTTCATGCTAACGGAAATGTGTTTCCACCCACTGAAATCATTCCAGTCTTTGCAGCTTGGTCTCAAAACTTCAATCCTTCCAGTCCAGTATCTGATCAGGTCCATAAAATCATCGAAGATGATTTCATCGAAGTTGCTGACAGTGGTGATTGCAATGTTCTTCGGGGTTGCCTACAGACAGTCAAGACTCCATGCAGACTCAGTTTGAAGATCACTGAGATAAAGACTTTTATCCACATCCACTACCCCAGAATCCCACACCCCGTCCCAGGCCATTGCAAAGCTCCACCCTATCCATGCCTTGCAAGCCCCTTCCACTCTTCAAGCATCGATTTTGCCTCCCGACCTGTGAAGCGCCTTGTTCCATACTGTATCGAGGAGCGACATCTTCCTGACCTTGGTAAATGAGTGACTGGCACCCAAGCTGTTGGCGCCAAGGTTATCAGCTCAGTCCGATGATTTGTTACTCTGTCTTGCTTGTTGCAGAGCACACGCAATCATTGCATATCGTCGACACCACCCTGATGAGAGGCTTGAGCTCCTTATCGCAGCGCCAAGCACCCTGACATCAATAGATATGTTGGCAAAATGCAATCCCCCAGTAACATCTGTGGTCGCATCATCATTGATGACAATCCAGAGATGAAGAGGTTGATATGTGCAGCATTTTAGACCGCTCATTCACCCGTTGTACGAGCTTGGTCCAGAGCAAAGGAAACAAATCTCTTTCTTCGACCAAGACTGTGCTAACCTTGGCGTCGAGTGAGGACTGTGGGTGCTCTTCCCTTACGTACTGAGAGACAGACAATTAGCCATATACTGATCACCAATGTCTTAACCGGTGCTACCCTTATATAGTCGTCAGGTATCCTCATAATATGTTGGAACACTGTGGTACTCCTCATATATTAGATATCCACGGTTTTCGCGAAGAGCACTGCGAAGATCACAGGGCAACTTCTCTTGCGCTTCATTAAGAACCTTTTTCTCTCTCGGATGGCTTGTCCTAATATGATCCCTCTTTGATACTAGAACCTTTTTGGAAAACTAGAGGAGCAGTCTTTTTTAATGGCCGCATCAACTAAGCCCGATGGATTATGAGCTGGTATTGTAACAGATCGCCACCAGAATGACTCTTGCAAACACTCTTACGCCCATGGACAGATTGTCTCTTCCAGAGCCACCCTCACTTCCCTCCTTGCCCGGCGTTGTTGAACACAGCCTATGGGCAAGTTCATATCTTATAGGTCAAAGAGGAGTGCACTGTATGGAAGAAAAGATGAGCACATCATTTTTGCACAATCCAAGCACTGATCGCAGAACAATCTCTGTTCTTGCTCGCATCAAAGAAAAAGCTTCAACAGTGACATCGGATACTGATCGCAGCTGAATCAATGCATGCGGTATCCTCAGCTCAAATGGTGATTGAAATATTCTCGGGGTTGCACACAGATTCAATCAAATTAGGGCCACTCTGACGTTTTAAATGAGTTGCTGGGCCACCATCAACACAAGGACGTTCGATGCCAAACTTCCTGCCAGATGGACACTGTGTCTGGCGACTGAGGTGAGTCAGATGTTCCTCAAGCCAGATGTTTGTCAAACTGCTTGTTCCTGTGAGCAGTGATGAATTCGGCACGAGCTTCCTCAAGTATTCGGTTTAGGTATGCAGACTCCTCCACCGTCAGCGCTCTTCTCTTAGGGCTGTAAGCCGTAGATGTGGCAGAGCCGTCTTCAGTACGCTTTCGCTTGGGGCAGGAGCTGGCACGACACCTTGAGACAGACCATGAGTGACCTCTCTTCCGCTTCAGGCTTCAGCTGGATTTTTTGCTTCTGCTTTCGTTGTAGCGTTGGCTTCATCACCCCTAAGGTTAGGGTTGCTTGAAAGACTGAAAGCGTGTGGAGACTCAAAGGGGAGCATCCCTAAAATCATCATCACAACACTGGCAGAACAGCTCCTGTTGATTTTGCTGTTTTACCTCTGCGTCTGGCGAGAACTGCGACAGAACACGGCGGCGTGGACCAGAAACCAAGTATGTATAATTATCCATCGGAGAATGCGCAGTGAGAAGAGGACAACCTTGTCTCAATAAAATAACTGCGTCCGCAACAGCATTACCGGGCAAGGGAAACAGCTATATTGATGAGAGTACTTATGTTTTCCAATAACGTCAGCTCCTAGGTTGCACTCGAAGACAGCACAGAGCCGTTCGGACTTGGTTGGATTTCACTGAAACTCGTTGCTGTCTGTGCTCAGGCCATATACAAGCTTGTTTTGCTTGCCTTGGCTCTCCCTTGTTCGGTGCACAATACCTTTCTGTCAAAGAAACCGTTCATTCCACTGCTATTTTACCGCAGGGATAATGTGAACAGTAGCTCTCTGACACGCCAGTCTGAGCCATGTGTATTTCATACTGGCGGTTCAGCCCTGTAACATGATCAAAATAGACACCAGGTCACTTGATCATTGTCAGACGCGGACAGGGCGAGTCATTCTCACACATTCAGTGATGTTGGCCCAAGGCAGCTTTGACCTTCTGGGCTGTTGCGCCCAAGAGATCGGGTTTCGTTTCCGCTTTTGCTCTGAGCATAAGCCTTGGTAGACTGTCTTCGCCACAGTGGATATTCTACTGTGATCTGAGCGCACAAGTCTTCATAATATGTCCAGCTTCAACCCAAGAATTGTTTGAATGATCATATCATTACAATATTCACTAGGGCGTAGGCTCTCTAGATTATGTCTGGTTGGTGTCAATCAATAGATCAACATGTCTCCACTGTAGGTATTCGGTGCAGGGTACATAGGGGTCTGAGCGGTGTCACCAACATGACATTCAAGATTTCTCTTGTCATGAATCGACATAGTAGCCCTTTCATTTCTTCCTTGACCTGTTCGGGAAAGTATTTGTCGATTAGAGCGAGTCCAATTGCCATTGATAGTCATGGGTTCTCCAGCATTGTGACCTGGCACATATTGCTGATGGTAAAAGATCTGGCGGCGCTGGTATGACCCCCTGTATGAATTGGTATACCTTGCGTTCCTGTATAGATGTGAAGTCTCAAATTGTTGCGGATTGTCCCATGGTAAAACTTTCTTCTAAGTACCCATAACTCACCGACCTCTTCCATTCATTCCACCGAGGTTCATAACGTGTGGGTCTTGCTCACACGTCGTCCAGATCAGCATTCGCAAAGAGATAGTAGCCTGAGCCTGCGTCTGCGCATTCTGTCTTATATATACTGACTATTGGTGCAGCTTCCTCTTTCTATTCATTCATCTCGCAGCATTGGACTCCGCAGTGGGCGTCTCAAACCAATATAGCCTTCTCTTTCCTGGTCTAAATAGCACAGACTATCGTCAATCTCAGATGTCAGACTTCCAAGCTGTTGGTATACAGCATTATAGAATCCTGGTACCGCAGCCAGTGTGCGGTCACCTGTGGCAGATTGGCCTATTGCTGGGCCAGAAGGTCCACCCTGATCTTGGAGCCAGCAGTTGTCACTGGACTAGTTCGATACTGCAAAGCAATCAGGGTCGATACGGCTCTATGTTCCAGAGGATGTCGCTGGCCTGTCCCGACTAACATTCTTTTTGTAGGGCCCTTTAGGCCGGCTAGATTGTAGATGTCTTCGGTCTGTTGGGTGATGCGCCCAGTGCTCACTATGAGTTTTCTCAACCGCAGAAAGACTTGACAATCGTCGGTCACTACTTCCTGATGGCAGTTGAATTCGATCGCATGGAACCTAGACGGAGACACGAATTTTGAGAAATATGTCGTGAGAGATAAGGACATGCTTCACCAAGTGTAAGGTAGCAGATTGATCGATTGTCATAGCCTTTAGAGTTTAAGGCAATGTTCCTGACATCTGCTCGCTCTTGTACTCTGCTGCAGTTGCCAACTCAGCTTGCACATGTTGATCCAAGATCATAGTTTTGTTGCCCTGTCCACAATCCAATAACATGATAGTTGAAAACTCTGGAAGCATTGAGAAGTTGATTGATAGGCGCAGGCAACTCCTCACAGTCATCTTAATTCATCACTTGCTGCCGTGTACCCTTGTCCTAAACGAACGTCGATCTCAACATGAAGGATACCGGAGTGAGTCCACCGTGGTGACTGTCTCGAGAGAGGTCATCTTCATCTCTAAAGTGATATCACACCTTGAAATCGACGAGGATACTGAAGATGTAACAAGACAATTCGCTCTTTCTATCCTGAGATCACCTGATCGTGCGAAGTGGGCTAGCCAAGCCTTACCCCTTTCAGGAACTTTCATTCGCTTTTGGTGAGTCCAAGGATTGCTTGGTCGTCTTGTCTGATGTTATTGGAGCTTGCCGTCTTGCTGGAATAACGGCCATTCAGCTCATGTTACTTGCCCTGCTTTTTCATTGTAGATTGGGTGATTTATCAGTGTGACATTGCTCAAGCTCACTCCCTTTGAATACTTCTGGTCTGATTCATTGTATTTAAGCTCATCCATGAGCTTGACGAAGTTCTTCCGTGTTGCTTCTTTTCTAGGACCCATCTCAGTTGTCTTGTGGAGGTTAGATGTAGTGGAAATGGCTGTTGGAAAGATGCAGTTATTGTTGTCACTGGGGGGTATTCCGTGAGACCAGTTTGGCGGAAAAGGTTCTTTCATTTGACTGAGGCGTTGCAGTATGACAAGAAAGAGTCAGAACGGCAAACCAACACTGTAAACAATTTGAAGTTCTGGTACTGGGCTGTGTTCGAAGTCTGAAAGTCTTTCAGCCAAGAGCGTCAAGCGCAGTTTCAGCGGACAATCAGGGAATAAACTGGTTTCCATGGCTGAGAAACCAGCAGCCATTTGGCAGTAAGTGATAAATCTACCAGGATAAGAAGAATCTCATCTGTCATCCTGCTCTACTTACTCTGTATTGTCACCCTTCCTTAGACATTATTGACGCTTAGCTCATGAGCTGCTCGGCTTGCCCACACTTTGGGCCAGCACTGCTCACTTATATTCGGTCACATTCCTTCCTTTCTCCTCTTAGACAGTCTTATAGTTCCTGACCCAGCTACTCTGTTGTCAGTGCGTCTTTTGCGTCACAACTAGAACACTGATAACAGGTATTTGGATAGGTAGAATAGTACGGGTAAGAACCACTTGCAGTGAGATTGACTGGGTCCAGGTCCTGTGGCCTTCCATTATTCACGCATTGGAATATCAATGAATGACTGCACTGTACTCCTTCTCGACTAGCGCCCTTATATGCTCCCCGGTCTCGCAGTAGTTATTCCCGCTCTTGAAATCGCCTCATGGTCTCATGGTATCTTCTCCTTCTTGTGCCTTGGTAGAGGCCTAGGTAGCTTTGTGAGACGGGAACTCCTAGAGATGGGTTCTTCGTACAAGTGCCTCGAGCTTGTAGGATGACCTTGGTTTGCTGGCAAATGTATAAAGAATCCTTGCCTTGGCGCGTTCCTCCGCATTCCAACGCCTTGATCAAGATTCGACTTATTTTCCACAACTGATCACACTTGTGTACGGCTAAGCTGGTGCGAGATCTGGTGCGTGTTCAAACGTGTCATTGCTCGGTGGGTGCCCTCGATCTTGTTCCCCCGAAACCTTTGCGATTAGGACTTCTCCCTTGTAATCTTTGCTGATGCACCACTATTCCCGGTCAATGGCTAAGATTTCCTTCTCCATTAGCAAGGTGTTCCGAACTGTTCTTATCATTCAGGTACTTCTCGGCCAGATCTCAACGTCAACCCCGATTTGAGTTCCTCTTCGCCATCGCTCCTGTAGACGCTCGGCCCACTCAGGCCCGGTTCCTGAAATCGAGTACGCCGAGCTGAGAAGATTCGACCGAGCCAACGTGTTCACTCGCCGCCCTATAAGCGGGATCGACAGGAAATTGCGCTCAACTCTTACTTGGCACTTCTCTCTCTCGCCCATGGGCCTTTCGACATGTTCCAGAAGTTGTTTTGAGTGCTTGCAACGATTGAGTTTGTGAGTGGGCGTTCCATGCTCACGAGAACGCACCCGACATAACCTCACCCAAGACGCTATGGGTGGTCTGCCTTCTCAACGATGAAAAAGAACTTGTATAGAGCCTTGACCATACTCCTGTCGTGCCCTGGAATGAGGCCCAGATTAGGCATGAGTGGGTTAACCATGATGCGATGATTTGAAAGCAGATGAGGCAGGTTGCAATTTGGGAATCGTAGAGCACAAGCACTAAGGTGAGATTGCAAAATGGAAGCGGTAAGTACTAAGATCCAATAATTGAAGATTTGCCTGATTCAGCGGTGACGTGTATGGTATTCGTAACAATGTTTCTGCGCTTGACGACAAACAGTCCTTTCATCATGAGTGGTGATGTGATAATGTTAAACTGACTGATGAGGATAGCAGCAGGTGGCTTCTGTACTCAGGCAATCAGGTCTCTAAGGAAAGCTGGATAACTTATGAAGACCAGATGAGGACAACGCCGTTTTGGAGGGTATAGGATATTGGTACTGCCGTTAACGTAACACAAAGTGATGTAGCTTGGAAGAAGGACCGAACCTATGACCGGCGGAAGAGGATGAAGAGAGAGGCATCAGACGGGAAATGTAACGTCCCAAAGCTTGACTCATCACAGTGAAAGTAAAAGCTGCAGCACAGCCCCGAAATGCAGGCAACAATAAGGCCCTTGATATCGTGCGAGGGGGTTTCATCGGACTGGCTATCGTTACCATGGAGCTATCACTCCACTGTCCACCGATAGTGATTTGCGTCTAGGTACTAATCAGTTCATTGTAAATCTGACATTGAACGTTCGAAGGAGAAATGTCTCGTGCAGACTTTGAGTGGGATGAAGTAATCTAAGACATTCACTCACAAGCGCTGTATCGCCGACTAACTTGATACTTGCCAGTGTGCATCGTGAATAGGCCCATGATAGATCGAATATCTCCGATCAGCTCTTCCACGATACTGATAAGATTTCTTTCCCTCTCCCGAACGGGACAACCTCAATTGTCCCGTCTTTAGACGTAACAACCTCTGGTATAGTCTCTCGTTTCTTTTCGAGTCGGATCTTTGAACCATCCAACTCCGCTGGCTGTTGAATTCTATAAAACGCCCGTCCGTGGCCAGAAAGAAAGCCTTCGAGTGGTTCGCGTGTGACATCTTCCTCCGTGATCCATCCATGATCAACTGCTTGTTCTAGAGCGCCGATTACCAGAGCGGTGCACCAGGGCTGGGTGAAGCACCCTGCCGCAGTGCCACCTGCCCCCTTTTTCGATTGAACTGGATGTGGGGCCGAGTCACTCCCTTTGCTATTCATTAGTTATGCAATGCATGTGAGACGGGCGGTCGACTGACCAAAGAAGAATTTCCCTGAACCTTCCACTACTGCCCTCACCAGTGCTACACGATCCTCTGCCGTCTGGTGCCAAGTTAGCATAGTGCTTAAGGGTAGGTTGGGTTCCGTAAGATCTCTTATTTGTCCCAAGACACAACACCAAGTCCAATGCATACCTTTGCAACAGGCTTGCAGAAGCTAAAGACATCCCCGCACCAATCATCGACCGTCATCCACAGGTGGTGCGCTGTGATGGTTCCAGCCACCTACACTCGCCATTAGCCAAGTTCTGTCTCTTGGAAGCTCGCACATTCTGTGTCGAGCCTCTCCTGGCGTACCATACCATTGGTCCGCATCGCCGTACTGCATCCAGACCTTCCCGGGTGCTGACATGTTCGAGAATGATGCGTAATTTAGGGAATGCCGCGTGTAATTTGTGAAGTTGTGGAAGGAACATAGGCTCGGCGTTGAGCACCGTCACAGCTGCTGTACCATCCGCCTTGTCAAAGGCAGCAGGAGGGGAGCTCATCATTTCCCCGTGCAGATTCAAGACTAAGCCGTGCTCTTCCATTGCCTCAAAGACGTGGTAATATTGCTCTATATCTAGCACTCCGTCTTGGGAGTTTGTAGTTACCTACCCTGGGATCAGCCGCGTCCGATCCAGCAAGGATAGCTTTTATGGTCTGGGGAGGAGCTTGAGGAATTGAACTGTACCCCGGCTGGATAGAACTTGACCTAGAGCTCAGATCAGCACTGATATCTTTTCCTTTCGGTGATGAGACGTGTTGCGCAGTCAGATTGCGTTGAGGAGTACAGCATAGATAGAAAGCGTTGTAGCGCAGGGTTGATTTACCCCGTGAACAACCTTCGTCCGAGCAGCTTCAGCTATGATGGCTGCATTCAGGCCCGGATGAAGGAAAAGAGACATCAAAAATGTTACCCCCGGCGCCAGGCGAGTCAGCTTGTCATGGTAAGAGACAGCATCCGAGACTTGAGTTATCGGTGGTTGGAGATTTGGCATCACATATACTGTATCACATCCGCCGTCTCGTATGAGCGGCGCACAGAGCTCCATCATCGCCTCCTGTCGGAGGTGGCAATGGAAGTCTGCCTACAGCTCAACAGAAGTATAATTTAGTATATATCTCCCGCAGTATTGCACACAACTTCGGCTGGGTTCAGAAAAGTAAGGAGGTTTTTTAGAGTAGGGGCTTGCTTACTGTAGGCGGCAGCTCAAGATGAGGAATATTTCTCAGCTTCATCTCGTCAATCCGATAGTCCTTTACAGACAAAGGTCCAGGTGCTGCAGAGGCCCAAGGCTTTGGTGTAGGTGGGACGAGTTCTTTTACTCGTGGATTAGCGGGTACAGTACAGAGTTAAATTCCTGGTAATTAAAAATTGGTTGGGTCGAACATGGCATCAAGATGTGTTTTGCTCTATTGGGAACAGGGCTTGGAGAGGTTCGGCTTTCCGGGGCTTAGCGCAAGAATGCTTTCACATGACGCATATATCATCTAGAGGTAAGGTACACAGTATGATGATGAAGTGTGGTCAACTGACTGAATCAGCGCAATACACATTTTTACTGAATAAAACTTATCACAATCAATTCTCTGCAGTCTCTTTACCTTAATTAAGTCTACACTAGGCGTCTAGATGCGTGGTGAAGACCATGAAAGAAAAAAAGATGACAAATGTATTTGATTCTCAGAAAGTCACCACAAACATTAATCTAGCTACACTACAACAACTGATCATATCAGCAATAAAAGAAGGAAATCAGAAATACAAAGAAAGACTTCAGATCAGAATTCAGGCTCAGCTGAAGAAAGTTCAGAAAAAACATCAGATCAGCATTCAGACTCAGTTGAAGAAAATTCAGAAGCAAATACAACACAAACATAAGAGGATGATAGCAGACATGAAAGAGAAAATAAATAAAGTACTTGAGCATCTTGTCTTAAATGTAAACAAAACAGCAACTTATGCTACAGCAGCTTGCAGAAATCATGCAATCTCTTTCATAAAGATACAGTACAGAATGACACTCACTAATTAAATGATTATGTTGAAGCAGATCATGGACCTGAGAGTGAACAGCAACATCAAGATACATATTAAGAATGCAGTAACAGTGAAAAGAATTCAGTATACAACAGCATTACTTCTGATAACAAACATCAACAAGGCTCTAAAAGAAAAAACAGATGACAGAGTCATTGCAGCTAGATAGATGTGAAGTGATGATATTAGTGTGATTACAGCAAATGTTATCAGCAAAGCAAAATTGATGAAACATCAAGAATGACTACAGACACTTAATTAAGACATAGAGATTATCACTTCAGCATATTAGATGTTAATACATGATGTCAGAATCAAAGCAATAGATATAAAGAAATTAAAGATCACATTTGAGGCACTCAGAGCAGAGAACATTGACATGATGTAGAAAGAAAACATTAAAAGAATCATATGAGCTAAGTATGCTCTGAATAAGAGGCAGACACATATCTCTTTAATGATGAGCTTCAATAAAGCATCAACAGCAAACAAGATTATTAGAAAAGAACTGATGTTTAAGTACAGAATACATAAATGTGAGCTGTGAGACACAAGGTGCTGACAAAGACAATGTTATCAATGTCATCAATATGAACATATGACATTCACATGCAGAAGAGCTCAGAAGTGCATCTTTTGCATGAGTCTTCACAATGTGAAGAAATGTGATGTCAAGAAAGATAAGACAAAGCTGAAATGTGCTGCATACAGAAAAGATGAACATTCTGTTTGAGACAGATTCTGTAAGCTGAATAAGAAGAAAAAGAAGAGAATTAAAGCAGCACTTAAGATGAGACTGATACTCTACAATGAAGAGACAGAGATAAATAAAACAATGAATCAGAATCTTTTGAGTAAATCTATAAGATAAACATTTCAATCTCTTTCTTCTTTATCTACAATTGAACAGTCACAACTTAACAGAACAATGAACAACACAATATCAGTAAAGAGAGACAGATCAAAGAGAAAAGCATATAGCTCTGTTAAGAAAATCATGATGCTGCAGAAGAACTTAAATATCAGTTAAAGATTCTTAAATATGACTCTTCAGAACATGATCATGTCAAATCTTTAAATAACAAGAATAGAAAGAACAATAACTTCATTCATTAAGACATTGAATCAGAAAGAATGAAGAGAAGTTTTTTACAGAAAAAGAAAAGTGATTATAAGTTAGAACTCAGAAGAATCTAGTTTAAGTTTAAAAAGAATCTCATGCAAATCACTAACAGAAAGAGACAGAAATCTGAAGTCTTAAACTTTACAGACAATGATTTTTATGAAGAAGAATGAGTTGTAAATAAGATACACTATTTATATTACAGTACAATGTCATGAAGTCAAGAGATCAGGTGATGATCAGCTTCATGAAAGATTGACAAATACATAAATATGACATTCTATCAATTTAGAAATCTTGAAGAAATAGATTCATAAACATAACTTATTACAGTAAAAAGAAATACTTTGAGCTGAAATACAACAACTCATCAGACATAAGAGTCTGTTTCTTCATCAATAAAAGACTGAATTTAAAGAGCTGAATAATTACACATTACTCATTAAATGTAGTCACTGTGCATCTGAAAGTATGAAGAGATAAGAAAGAGTTAATTATTAACATTCATAACTTCTACAATGAATTAACATCAGAGAGAAGCAGTGATTTCTATGTCATTATATAGAAGTTAAATGAAATCATGAATAATATTGAGAAAGCACTTCAACTAAAGAGAGAACACATCTTAACTGATGACTTCAACTTGCATCATTAAGTCTGAGCAGAACACAAAAAGATGAGACATCACAACACTGCAAAGATTCTAATGAAACTGATAAATAAAGCTAAAATGACACTCACTCTCTCAGTAAGAATCATCATCAGAAAGAAAGATAAGCACAGAGTGTTAGATATATAACCCACGATAGCTATGCTATTAGTGTGGTGCCACCTTTTAACAGGTTATGAGCCCGGGTTAGTGCGTGATAACTTGCGTAAAATGGCGCCTAGGCCACCTCTGCCGGTGGTTCAAGTCCATGGTGAGGGAGTAAGTCCAAAAGGTCGCGAGTTCGAACCGCCGTCTGCGCGCACCCTTTACACCTGCGGGTCGGTTGCGGGCCGATCGCGGGTTAGGGGGAGTGTTAGATATATAACCCACGATAGCTATGCTATTAGTGTGGTGCCACCTTTTAACACAGAGCATCAATGTTGAATCTAATCTTTATATCTTAATTACTACTACAGAATGACAAACTTCAGATATGTAAAAGAGACAAGAAATTGAATTATTATTCTGATCATTATCTGATTTATACAATCTTAGACCTTGAAGTGAAACAAGTCACATTAAGAAAAATCAGAGTGTGAAAGAAGACAAATTAGAAGATCTTTATATGAGTTTTACAACATTATCTTTAACTGACAAAGATTCTTCTTACAAAACAGAAGATAGATGAGAGCATATACAACATAGTACATGTAATTCAGAAGATGATTGACACATTTACACTGTGAATAAATATTAATTCTTAGTCAAAATCATATTGAACAAATGAATGCACAGAAGTGATAATGGAAATTAGAAGAGTCAAATAAAGATGAAAAAGATATTATACAGCAGAGACAGAGAAGACTTTTAGAAACATTAGAGTCAGAAAGAAAAAAGTACTTTGCAAGCATAAGATGAAGAAATACAGAGCATACATCATTAAAGCAGTAGCTACTGATCATGATATCTAAAGAATAGCAAAATGAATCAAGATGAGAAACAATAAGACAAAGACATCTAGGAAAATCTCTACTCTTGTAGAGAGAAACTTCTTTGCAGAGTTCACAGCAAATAAGCTGTAAATACTAAGAGACTTCTTTTTTCTCACTTTCTCATCACTAAATATGTTCAACACACTGAACTTTCAATATCTGAACAGAATACACAATTCAGAAATACACATTACAGAAATGACTGCAGTGCTGAACAAAACACTGTTAAGAAAAGCATCAGAACTAGATTAAATCTCTAATTACATACTGCATAGAGCAAAAACATGAATTTTACATCATTTAATACTTCTGTTGAAGATCAGTCTGAGACTAAAATACTATTCAGAACACTGTCATCAATTCAATATAATTGTACTTTGCAAGCTGAGTAAAGACAACTACACAATAGCAAAGACATACAGATCAATTGTGCTGCTAAACACAATGAAGAAGATTATGAAATCAGTGATGATGAAAAGACTAAGCTATATGACTGAGACAGAGAGTCTGTTCTCAGACATGCACATAGAAGAAAGAAAGAAGTGTTCAGTGAACACAGCAGTGAAACTATTAGTGAAAAAAATCAAAGCAGTGTGAAGTAAGAAAGAACATTGAACAGTCAGCATTTTAAGTCTAGATGTGACTGAAGTCTTTAATAATGTCTTATACAAAAGACTTCTTCACAATCTAAAAAAAAGAAGAATATCAGAAGATCTAGTTACTTGAATTAAAAGCTTTCTAATTAACAGAACAATGTTTATACAAATAGAAAATGAATAATCTCTTCTCATTCAGAGAGATACTGACATATCTTAAGAATTCTCTTTATTATCAATTCTGTATCTCTTTTACAATGCAGATTTGCTAAAGATATGTGAAAACACTGTGCTATGCACAAGTGGCCTAGAATACACAAACAATGTTAATATTTTTGTGTATAAACAGACAACAAAGAAGAATTGTGACACTCTGAACATCATACATGATCAATGTCAAGTGTAAGCAAGTTAACATTGCTTCAAGTTCACATCAGTCAAATATGAACTTCTATATCTGTCAAAGAAATCAATAAGACATAATTTAGAAGCAGTTCTGACACTAGAAAACATGATAGTGCAATTAAAATCAGTAATCAGAATTCTAAATTTTCATTTAGACTTAAGATTAAACTGAAAAATGCATCTAGTCATAGTTTTCATTAAAGTTAAGATCTGCATCAATGTTCTAAAAAGCATCCCTGTATCAATCTGAAATTTCATGCTGCAGAAGACAAGAACTATATATATAGCTATGATTCAGTCAATACTGCTCTTTAAATACACAGCATAAATGCAAGTCAACATAAAAGAAAAGCTTTCTAAAGCCTATAACAAGATACTTTAATCAGTTCAAGAACAAGCACTCAGAATGATGTGTAATGCTTTTAAGAACATCTTTCTAGAAGTACTTGACATTGAAATGCACATCATATCAATATTAATTAAAGCAAAATAAACACTACAAGTCAATCTCTTGTGACTGTGCAGCAGTGAGAAGCTTAGTATTATTGAAAAAGTGATTAAGACAATAGTGAATCAGAAAAGAACAAGATGCAATATATTTACAACATTAATGTCAAGAACAGTCAAAGGCATGCTTAACATGCTCTGATTACAGACATTGATAGAAAACAAGAATCTGAAAAAGATTAAATGCATTAATGTCTTTTTCATTTCTCTGTGATGATGTTTATCTGACATGACAATTAATGATAATTCTGAAGAGACTTTAAAGAGATATAATGACCTGCAGAAAAACATTAATAGATTTAGTATCTACACAGATGACAATGATTACAATGAAGAAGTTAAAGTGACTGCTGTATTCAGTTAAGCAGAATATAGACTTTATCTTGACACTGTAAAAGAAGTCACAGTCTATATGATGAAACTGATAGAGATGATAATGACTTTTAATATAATTAGGTTTCTAATCATTAGGAATCATGATCAAGGCAGAGAAGAATACAATATTTACATGAATAATTAGACAGTCATTAAGGCTGTACAGACAGGCTACACTAGGTCTGAACAAGAAACACTGAGGAAAATCACAAAGATGTAAGAGCAGATATGAGAAAGTATCATTATCAACATCACAATTATCTGAATCTCAATTTACTTAGAAACTTCTGACAATGAGTAAGTGAATTAAGCAGCAAAGAAGGTGATAGAGAAAGATGTTCAGATTAGTTAAAGTCTGAAATACATTTTTAAAAGTCTCATCATAGTCATTAAGACACAGTCTGTGTGCAGATGACAGAAAGAGTGAGAGCAAGACTGAAAGATCAGTTCTAAGAGATGACATAGCTACTGCATTACAGAGTAATCAAACAAGAATGTTCTCAAACTACATGAAATGCTTTTCAAAGCTAAGAATGCAATTGAGGTGCAGTTAAGAACAGATAAGATTGATTTAAAGAAGTTTCTTTATAAAAGAAAGATCTTAAACTTTGATACATTGTTATGCAGCTGCAGAGAAGAAGATCAGAGTGTACATCATGTGCTATTGATGTGCAGCAGATGAACACAGAAAAGATGAAAGATCTTTGAATGCATCAGACATCAAGATCTAATCAAACTACTATGAGAACTGAATACTCTGAGAATCACTATTGACATAATACTGAAAACTGAACTTCTAGGACAGTTTAGAAGGATGAGGGAAGTGCTGAGATCAGTGATATGAATTATGTTTTAAGAATAGTTTGTAGATGAGTCAGCAGAGAAGTATGCTCTGCATAATCTGCATAATCTGTACATAAATGCACATAATGCATGATTAGTCACACCTGCATGGCCTAATTGGCTGGAACGGAGTAAGAATCAATCAATCAATCAATCAATCAGGTACACAGTATGTGTGAGTCCCGCAAACCCTAATTGCAAACCCTAATTGCGAACAAGGGTAGGTGCAAACCTCGCCACCACTGATCCAAAACTACTGTGATTGACATCTGTACTGTGCTTCCTCTCTTAACCTGACTTGCTGCTTCTGCAGCTGCTCCCGCAATCCTTCCAAATCATGTTGAACGGCCTCGGACACCTGTTTGGCCTCTTGGAACTAGATCTGTCGTCTCTTCAGGTCTCCGTTCTGTGCATTCCAGCGTGCGGTCAATTGGTCCACGGCATCGCTTTTCATCGAGTTTCGAGTGTCGCATAACAACAAATAGTTGGACAGTCTTCTAATAGATCTGAAGGGCCTTGATGATAAACATGGAATGACTGACGTTCTTGACAGTTACGCCCATGTTAGAATCGCATCCGCCATACAACACTCATACAGTTGATAACTTCTTCACTGTGCTGTCCAGATAGATCTCGAGAGTGCGATGCGAACTCTGAGGATAGTGAAATCTCACTCTCTATTCGGCACAGTATACACACATTGTGACTGTTATGCTCCAACCTATTCTGACTGTTGATCTCACATTCATTCGTTTGTGGGCAGTATGCCAGATCTACACCTCCCCTGGGTCGTTCGCCGTCCCCCGCCCCTGCTCTACACCATCCTCATCCAGGTTCTCCAGAGCCGCATCCACTTCCGCTCCGTAAGAGAGTTCCTGAAAATAGGGATTTTTCTAGCTGTCCACGAAAATGGCTGGTTTTTTGGCTAAGTACGGTCGGCTTGAGTTGCATATGGTCGCCAACAAATAGGACAGGACCCTTGGCATTCCAGGCAAGAGGTATAATTGCATCCGATTCAGTCATTTTAGCTGCCTCGTCAACAAAGGTAACCACTGAGTGAAAGTGCTCATGCAGCTTGGAGTCGCGAGCGTTGTTCACTGTACAGACTACCACCTGTGCTTTCCCTAAGACATGTTCCCTCAGTCCCTTGGTGAGGGCCCTAAAAGAGATCATGTCTTCAGGGTCTAAGTCGCCTTTGGAGTGGCGGTTATACATTGTATGGAAATCGTGCCACTGCGTTCCGGGCTCGCTGCAGGGGTGGGTGATGATGTTGGATACCCGTAACATAATAAACCTCGTCGACGTTGCCGCTCCAAGATCATAGCCTCGACTTGCACGTCGGGACATATCATGCGGTAAGCAACGGTCTTGTGATTTCGCTGGCCAATGCGGCTGACACGGGCAAAGACCTGCTCCTCGGTCTTGCGAATGTAGTCAGGTTTCACATGCGGCGACTGCGTCATCTTCCATGACGTCGGAGTCATTACCACCTGCTGCGAGATTGAGCAGGTAGTCCGCGATGTCTGGCCCCTTATGAGACCTATTGATGTCCCTCAATACATATTCCTTCGTTCTGACATTCGTAGGCAGCGGCATGCAGTGTAGTGAGATCGTGCAAAGGATCATGATATATCGTCATTTCCGACGCTGTCTCCTGGGCTTATCTTTCTAGCCCCCGTTGCTTGATCGGGTAAGCGGCGGGATAGAAATTTTCGTGTTCCCATACAACTTGTTGATGTGGTCCCTTCGCGTCCTCCCATCCTGCAGCGGACGACGATGCCGGATATGCTGGAAAGAGGGTAGGAGTCTTTGCGCCCGCGACTCTCCGTCCATGCGACAGCAACCTCGTACAAGTCTCAATTTCCCTGTCACCGGAGGAGTCGAATGTGACACCATATTCATTGTCATCGGCGGGGAAGGGGGCGGCAAGAAGGCGGGAGGGGGAACTTTCTGGAAGAAAATCCTTCTCGTGCTGTACCACTTGCCAAAACTCATCTCCTGCACCGATCGACGGCCGGATCTCCTCCCTCACTCGAAAGAACCGGTACGTACCGATGTCTCCCTGGTGTACCAGCGTGATTCCACCCCGAACCGATTGGCTCACTATATATACGCTCCTCCTGAGTTCGTTGTAGCTTACTAACCGTTGCACGGTCCCCGCAACACAATCTAGAATCTGGGTACCGGACTCATATGACCGTCGATCATTCTCTTGCATCAAGGAACCGATCGTCTTTCTGCGCGGCGATCTCCTCTCCAGCCCCCCCTCCAATTCCTGGTGGCTGATTGAGCCTTCCAGTAGCTTGACAACTCTGTTGGTCTCCATCCCCCGTCGTCGATAATGATTCGCTACAGCAACAAACATGTCTAAGATGTTGGCGACGAGGTCGATGCGAGATTCTGGGGTGACGTTGCAGGCAATCTGATGGAGATTCCGGACAGAGAGCGTTCTTTATTGTTGATCAACTTGAACGTGTTGACGTTGAAGAACACCGGAAACGCTTCTTGGAAGATCTGCTTGCAAGTATAGACACCCGACTCGTGTTGTCATGCGGTGGGCTGATATTCGAGCCAATGGGCGGGATCAGGCTTCGCCATCAATGGGAGAAGAGAAAAAGGCAAGACAAGTTCTTGATTGTAGGTTGGAAATGGGGGTCATCAAGGCCGATTACGTGTTGAAAGCGGCAATAACCATCCGTCTCGGTTCCGGGCCGTTGTCCACCTCTCCAATCAGTCTTCCCGGCGCCACCTGGCCAAAGACCCTGTATGCCCGTGGTCCTGACGGGTCGAACGTGTCTTCGTGTTCTTCGTACTCGCAGCCCGTTGCTCTTGAACCATCAACAATAGGAGATCCCGGATCTCCGTGGGTTTCTGATGCCCGCCATGGCGCCCCGTCACGCGAGTAGTAAAGGCGGTGACTTCGCGGGTGTATGCGTTCTGATGATGAGCGATGCGAAGATGCAACGGAGGTCCGCGAGGAGCGTCAGCGGATAGGGTTGCAATATGGTTTGCAAGTGTATGCAGGGCATTAACCTGGAGTGCGAACGACGGAGACACCTTGTAACATCAGTGCATCGGAAGAAAAATTGGATGGAGGGAATGCACCTTATCACAAGGCTTGCGTTTCGCTTTGCAATAGTCGCAGTTTCTATTGGGGACCACATTGCAACGGTTGTCAAGCTCTCCACTTCTCTTGGAGCAATGGAGACAGCACGGCGGGCTTGACTCTGGCGGGGCGTGGTTGCTCCGACTCGCCATTGGGGCAAGGCACATGTTCGGGAAGACCAATGAATCGCGATAGGGGGACGGCAAAGCAGTGTTGTGAGCGTGAACAGGTTGCGGCATGGCTTCGGCACGGCGGGGTGGCGACAGTGACTTGGCAACAAGCTTGGGAGACGGTGCCGGCAGGACATGGGAGCGACGGGGAGATTGTTGCGGGACATCAGCAACGTGACGTGGGAGTCGAGCTCGAATCCTCCGGTGCCGGTCGTTTGGCGCCTTTACTCAACATGAATACGGATAGGTCCTGGCGGCCAAGATGCTCACGTAACTCCTTGCCAGATTTGAACATGTAAAGGGTACGCTGGTGTTGATCGAGGAGTATGTCTTTTGCAGCATTCAGCATTGAATCGACAATTGCCACTTTTCAGAAGTTGGTTCTCATTTGATACACGTCTTCAAGTTCGTATCCCTTTCCTTCCGCCCCTGAAAATTTCTTGACGAGCGCTCCCAGATTCGCGCCTCTTCCTCCTTGGTCTGAAGACAGTCGCCCAGGTTGTAATGGGCTCACCGTCACCAGACAGTCTTGTCAAAGTCGGCAGGCCAATCGTCATTGACCCGCCCCAGATCCACGACTCTTTCAATCTGACACCCTTAAAGTTGTTGGCACTCTCCTGCAGCATCCAAAAGATGTTGCCAAAGCCCCAACCTGCTAAATAGATCACTTGGCAATACCAGCCGGTGGGGTCTGGTAGTCTTGATTTTATTATCTGATGCATTCTCAAGCGCGAGAATGCAATGCAGTACGGTGTGACTGAAGACGTCACCTCTTGGTTGACCTCTCTGGAGTTGACGAGGTAGAATGCAGATTGCTCCAAATGTAGGTACAACTGACATTCAGGTCTGCTCAGAAAGGGCCGGTTAACCGTGCATATGGACAGTCAAATTGTGAAGTGCAGAGCCATGAAGCTTCCGGTGCATATTTCCCGCCCCCGATGTCCACGTCCATGGTGAGAGGCAATTCGTCTTGTGGGATTTCCCCTGCGTTTTCTTTTATGTTTGTCATATTTCATGCATTGGTGGGACGACTCCCCTCGTTATGTGTTCATCCGGACCCCGTATAGCGCGATTGCTCGATTCGCTGGTTGCCAAATCTTGTTAGATGCTTCTGTCTGACTGACATGTCGTTGGTGATGTGTACGCAGCTCTTCTGTCTTAGCTTTAAGCGACATGTTGTCCGTGAGATGTACACCATCATGGAGGCCCTTGATGATGATGTACATCTCACAGACAATATATCGCGAGAGGTCATCCAACTGTGGCTGCCGGCTTTTTCTCGCTACCGCTGGGCAAGGTCGTTGACTGAATTTGGTTAAAGACGAACATGAGGAGAAGGAGAACTCGGTGCAGAGAGCTGAGGAGAAAGAACTCGGTACGGAGAGCTGAGGCGAACGTCTCAGGGTGTACCACCATGAAGGTCCTTCCTTTAAATAGCGCCTGTTAACAGACTTGGTTTCGGGACGGTTAACCCGCGATCTCCACCTCGAGGCCCTCCCCTAGGGATCTGAAGTAAGACTCGATGGTAAGAAGAACAATGAACATGAATAAAGTTCGCCTTGACCGGAACATAATCATCGAATTATCGTAACACAATCAGGTAGCTAGGATGAGGTAATATTAAAGCCGCAGATAACAAGGCCACCTGTCTAATGTACCCGAAATAATAGACTGTCCTTAAAAGGAAAGGCAAAGAAAGGGCTGGGGCTTGGTGGAGATATGAGAGGAGGATGGTAGCCCATGATGTGTAAAAGAGAGCGTTTTTCGTGGCGGGGGACGTGGATTATATAGACGATGGCAGGGCCGGGTAAGCAGTATTCACAACGGCGATCAGAAGGACAAGCAGCGTAGGGTATTTGTTTTCGGTTGCGGTGTTACCGAACGAGAGTATTCGCATAGTGTGAATCATACACGGGAAATGTAGGTGGACCTGCAAAGTCAGCGGCTCTAGACCTAGATGTAACGGTGAGCGTACAATCGATGCATGCAGTGGTTGACATAGCATGTCCTCGTAGGAAGGTGTTCAAGTTATTGATATATTGATTATCTTAATCTCCTCCTCCGGTTTCTCCTTGTAGACCCGAGTATTCTCAATCTTATGCACAACATCAAGCCCCTGGATGGCACGCCCAAAGATCGTATGTTTCTTATCAAGCCACGGAGTCTTCTCGGTCGTAATGAAGAATTGTGAACCGTTGGTGTTCGGCCCGGCATTAGCCATGCTGACTGTATAAGGCTTATCGTGTTTCAAAGTCGAAAACTCGTCCTCGAACTCTTTGCCCCAGATTGACTCGCCGCCTGTGCCATCACCCAGAGGATCGCCGCACTGACAGAAGTTAGAATTACAATCAGCAATTCAGTGGTCGGAGGAAACCTGCCTGTATCATGAACTTCCGTATCACTCGATGAAAGATAGTGTTGTTGTAGTAACCGTTTTTTGAGTGTGTAACAAAGTTCTCGACAGCCTTGGGTGCAGCTTCAGGAAACAATCGAATGTGGATATCGCCATACGTTGTGTGCAGAATTGCAGCAGTGCCAGACTCTGCAGGTTTTGCCTCCAACTGCTGTCTCGCATTGAGGAGTTTGGGCTTCTCATTCTGTACGTCTCGGCTCGATTTGCTGATGTCGCCTTCGTTAGTGAACATGTAGAATCGAACTTTGCCTGAGCCTGTCGAAACTAGCATGGGATCTCGTTCCTCCGCTTCTTGCAATAGAGGGTTGGCGCTCGCAGCCATAGATACGGTCACTATGCCCTTCTTTTGCGGTTGCCCTTGGTAAAGAGCAAGATTCAGAGGCCGGAACGACTCGTCTTTGCCATAAACTTTGACGACCCGGTTGGTGAAAGTATTGATGACCTTAATGCCCAACACAGACCCATACAAAACGAAGTGCCCCGACTCGTCGAAGATGACGTTGATCCTATTCCGTATCGCAGGATTCTCGAGCTCCCGCTCCACCGCCAACCGTCGCCCAAAGTCGACATCGTCTAGCTTTTGAAGTGCAGTGCCTGCTTGCTGCATGTCGGTAATAGTGACCAGAGATTCGTCGTATGTACGGTAAAGCTTTCCAGTGGGGAAGTCGAAGATTCGCACCTTTCGGTCGGGAAATGAAAACGTTGCAAACTGTGAGCCCGAGGGGGAGATAGAGATCGAAGTAGGAGTTGATTTGGCTTTTTTGAACTCGAAAAGACTGGTCGAGCTCTTGTACTCAAAGACATTGTCTGGCTTTTCGTAGCTACCGTATGGTCGCCAGTACTCGATCATACCCGCTTCATCCGCTGATATAACACAGTCATAGGCATTGTTGAATGCCATCAGCGTGACTGGACTCCGGTGGACATTTGAGAGGACATATAACGGCTTCTGATTCTCGCCCCGTCCATCGTATATGCTTATTGAGTGACCAATCTCCTCCGACACGGCCAGCAATGGCATCGAAGCACCCCTCTTATGCACCCAGCAAACACATCTCGGAGTTGTTTCTGTATTGATCATCGCTAATAGATCTACGATAACCTGTTAACCTCCGAGCGTATCCGAGCTGTTCCTGGGCTTGCCTACCGAAAGTAATCACATCGAAGATCTTAATACTCTTATCAAATCCGACAGTCGCGAAGCTCCTCCCATCAGAGCTGACGCTGACACTCTTGATCTCCCCGAGATGCGCTCTGAATTCCTTCACGAATTCAATACCTAGGGCCACCTTCTTCCAGAACTTCACCACACCATCCACCGAGCTTGTAATCAAGAAATCTGTGAATGGTGTAAGTGTTACGAAAGCCAGCTGATCCTTGTGCATAAGAGATTTGGAATAGCGGGGCGAAGTTGGGAGGGACGAGATGTATAGCTTTTCATAAGGAAGCTTGCGGCGCTTCTTTTTGGGGACAGAGCTTGGTAGAGCAGGGCCAATGTCGTCTTCGGAGGACGACTCTGCACGATTTTTTAGCCATAGTCCGGTCGTACGTTCGGGTCTAGGGAATGTAATCCAGAGCTACACTTACCTTCATCTTGCGCGTCCAATGATTTACCTCCGTTGCTATGAGGTGGATTGTCGTTCTCAAGCTCAGAAAGCGGTCGCTTGTTGGAACGAGTGACGTTGGAGCTTCCATTCTCCATGACGAGTACGTAACTTATGAGTCTCCGGAATGGCGGCCGAAGTGTGGTCAAGCCTACATTCGGTCTGTCCTTCAGCATAACATGAGAGGGAGTACTCCGGATTAACCCGCGGGCCGAGTTAAGCTGTCCAGCTTTGGGCACCGCTAACACTCCCGCAGTGCTAACCTTTAGGAATCCTTTGAACGTGCTCCATCTATCTGCTGTTCTATCATCCAAATTTCAAGACTCAATTGGTTTGACTGTGATGTGCAAATCTCCGAGTACTTCCAGTGTGGTTACAGGCTGACCACTAATCTCTTCCGTACTTTCAGCTGTTTATTATCGGTTGAAAGAACGCTCATATTGCGTCCATGATACCATTTTGATGGTCACAGTAGTATGACTTCGATCTTTCCTATAGGTCTTAGCTCAGCTTGCTTCCTTGGTATACAAAAAGATATCAGGGCACCCAAGGATCCAGCTTTCAAGTGAACTTTTACTCTTTCTCTTATCCTTTCAGCGCATTCCACCATAGACGGAGGGAACAACAAGGTGGCCTGGTCACAAGCGGCGGCTGAGTGACGATGGGTTCTGTGTGGCTCACTTACCTGATGCTAAAGAGATAGTCTGGCCAGTTACGGCAAGCTAAATGTCGCCGTTGACGTTACAGACTTCTTCCCGAAGGCCGACGAATTTGACTGGTATTATCGGGCCTCTTCTACCACGGATCCTTGTTACGCCAAATGCCAGGCCAAAGTCATCCTCCAGGTTTACGCCCAGGGCGAACTTTGCGAAAATTCAGGGATGTAATCTCAATAGTTACGACATCTTGATGACCATAGTCCATGTGGGAACTCGTGGCTGTGCTTGGGGAGATGGGTCAATTGGTCCCTCATCAAGTATTTCCGCACAGGTACGACAATTTGAACCACTGTGTCAATCAATGTTGAGATTACCGGACCCTGGAAATGATTTACACTTGTTGACCGTGCCGACTGAGGTCATCACGCGCATGTGTCTGAGCACAGTATTGTCTAATCGCCTGTGGGCTGTTGTGACGGGATATATATGCGTCAGTTACCACTCCTGGTGCCGACTTCACGGCGGAACAATTTGACCTCATGGGAGATCACGACGGTCATCATCTAATCTCTGGCTATAACGTCGAGAGCATTTGTACCTGGAGCCGCACGCAGAGCGAAACCTCGAGCTTCTCGTTGTCCCTCCATGCGAGGTGCGAGATCCGAACTTCAAGCCTGCCAATGCCCGTGTGAGCGGGTACCTGCCATGGCAATACGTCAATGTTGTTCCATCCAACGACTTACCACCGGCTGCTTTCACCCATTACATCGGTGGGATTAAGGTCATCGTCACCCCGTACTTAGGAAGCCAGATCAGATTCCAGGAGAACCCCGATGGCACTACCAGCAGCGTTATCGTCGGTGGAATCGTTGCTCCTGCGACTAATGCCTAAACAGTCCGAGCGAGTCCGCGAATCGAATACTCCTTTGATTGTCTATCCTTTCAATCACCATCTATTTCGAAACACCACCTAACGCAACATACATTACTTCCCGTTACGTTGCGACCCTTCGTGCACCTATCCTCCTCCACAACCCATCAGACACCCAACCAACACCCTCTCACCCCAACCCCACCACTCCACCTCCCCATGTCCCTCCCCCATCGCAACCCTCCCCCCTCAAAACATCGCAATCGGATTCGTCGTATTCGCCGGCCTCGCCTGCGTCACATCCCAATGCTCGACAATACACGTCCCATTCATGCGATAAATATCCGCCACCGCCAACGGCTCCGGCTGATCCTCAACTCTCAAATGGACAAACCCCACATTATTATCGAAACTCGACCTCAACACCGTGAACGGCGCGAACGGCACGATCTGCTCGAGCTTGGCGATATTTGGCGCGCGCCCCTGCTGGTCCGTCGGGTCGTGCTCGACTAGGTCCTCGGCCACGTAGGTCAGGAAGGCCTTGGACACGTTCTTCTCCGTGTACAGGGCTTCGAGGAAGGCGTTGAAGATGGCGCGTTGGGTGCGCTCCGAGGCGTGGCGCCCGGGGCAGTAGGGCGGGGCGGAGGCGTTGTAGGTGTGGAGGCGGGCGTCGAGGGAGGGGGAGGAGGTGTGTGGGAGGGAGTTGTAGCTGTAGGGGATGGCGAGGAGGAGGGGGAGGGAGGAGAGGGTTGTTAGGAGGTGGGTGAGGTGCATTGTTGCTTTGCTTTGGCGGGGGTTGCGTACGGTAGGGTTGGCTCCTGCAAGTGAGGAGGAGGCTTTGTAGAGATCGGGATGGGCGACGGTGTTGGGCTTGTCAAGGGCCGGCTGTGGCCAGGGCTTTATAGCGTTGAGGCCTGCAGGTACCCCGACGGAGCGTTCTGGGTGTTGCCGGATCCATGACGCCGTGATGGATCAGATGGTGTTCAACGTGTATACGGATCATTCTTTCTTGAAGGAAATGAGTTTTGACATAAAAGCCGATTGAGTGGCTTCAAGCCACAAAGAGGGTTGTCGGTGACCGAGCTACGAGTGAGTAAGTGACGATGTGAGCGGTATGTATGGAGTTTCACTTTCATATGGTATACCATTCGCCATTGTTCGTTCACCATTGTATGTCTTCGATATTATTCAGGGTTACCCTACCCGAACTCCGGTTGGTCGTTTTCGCTTAGTCAGCGTAAAGCGGGTGCAAGACACCGTGAGGTTTCGGCTTTCGCAGTTGTAATCACACACAAAGTTCAATGTTGATCCGGTTGTAATAGAAGACTCCGTTTCTCGCTTCCAATTCAGATTTGCGGACATTCCGTGGTCTAAGAAGTATATCCAATATGGCAAGCTGTCTTCTAAATTTGGCCTTGGCGAGTCCAATTATCAGCACGATCGACATAATCTAGTAACAGACCCCAATGCACCTCTACTCCTTCACGGCCCCCGGTCTCGCCCTTGGCGCGGTTCCGACTCCGTACCCATTAACCCGTCCATACAACCATTTCAACGTCGCCGTACTAAGCGTCATGACCAAGGCACTGCCCGCAAACAAAGCCGCGCGCCAAGCCGGAGTTAGGACTTCGAAGAGCGGGTACGGGTACCTGACAGCTTGTCAACAAGGTTATCCGGTGCAGTTGGAAAAAATGAAACAGATGAACAAGACGAGTCTGTTAGAAGACGGACCATCCATTGTGCTTGTAGCACTGCTCCACCCAGAACCAGTACGAGAATGCGAGGATGCTGCTCACGCCCATGGCCGGTAGGGCGGTGATGGTCCAGGGTGGCGAGAGGAAGAGGAGATCGATGCAGAGCATCATGGCGGGCATGGCGTGGAAGCCGACATCTGGCAAGTCGATTAGTTGGTTGATGCGCGCCGCGGTTGACTGCATGTGGTCGCTGCTAGGTAGGGCTCATCGTACCGGCCCACGGATCAAGCTGTGCCCATTCGGGCATCACGAGGTCCTTGTCGATCTATGAGGGCTTCTGTTTAGCCACCGGGGAGGGCGGATGGAAAGTGAAGGACTGGCCTTACAGCTCGAAGACTCCAATACAGGATAGTGATCAGGATTTCCAACGGTGCACTGCATACTGAGAATGCATTCTTGATCAGGAATAGGCGTGGAGACTTTGTGATGTCCGCCAATGAGCCAAATGCAAATGTGACTGTGGCTAGGAAAAGGCCGATGATGGTCAGGTACTGGAAATGCCAGCCGTACGAGGTATTGCTGCAACTCTGGTCAGTGCGGCTGGTCCGTGGCAAGGAAATTTTAGGGTAGGGGTACGGACACGGGATTTGGGTAGTCCACGAGGCTTATAATTGACCTGTATTAGAATCTAAGGCTCAAGAGTGAATTGTAGGGTCTGAATAAAGAGAACCCACTATTTGAATGATGCTGCGAAGCTGGAAAGGCCAACAAACTTACTCAGGACTGGAGTTAGCACCATGTAAAACAGCTATGGGGGACGGGAGGGCTCACATGTACGAATGCCGAGACCCCTGCGGAGGGAGAGCTGACACGCTGCAAAGGATGCTTGCGAATAAGCGATTGAGCTGCGTTTTGCATGTTGGGAAGTCGAAGGAACAGATATGCAAGAAGACAATATCATCAATGAGCAAAAACGCATACGATACAGGTATAAAGGCAAGCGTCTGAAGACGAAGAATAAAGCAAGGCTGGCTGGGAATTCTTACGTAAGCTTGAAGCAAGCGGCAACTCTACAGCTGCATCCGATTTGGCCAAGTAGGTAACAAGCTTCGTCTGTATGAGAGTCCAGAGGTTGCGCCTCCTTCTCCTTTTCCTTCTTGTACTCAACTTCCATTGCCTTCTGACGAGGACAGGAGAGATCCTCGTGGGGCCAAGAGGACGAGGTCCCGCAACCACGTGGTCAGCCCTATAGGGATGCTCCAACCTAACTCGCAAAGATCTAGATCTAGATCTATCACGGTAGATGGCTTAGATGAACCTTATCCGCCCAACTCAGCCTCATTGCATTCAGAGGTTCGACGGGATTGACAGCGTATCAGCGTGACAGCCTTCTTGATTTCTGAAAACAGCCAGAAGAGTGTGCCGGTGACATCTAAGTCCGGTAAGTTATACGGTGGCTACTAGCATCGTAAAAGGCGACAAGACTTGATCCAGGAACCAGTCCATTGAGGTTATCATAGATGGAAAACCGACTCAAGACACAAAGTTCAACCCTTGATGGAAGCCGTAAGGGTGCTAAACGCTGATAGATGCCTGTACATACAGATACGTTATGCAGGTAATGTAAGCGGCATGGTTCCGCGTCTTCGAGGTTGCGGAGTGTAACCTGGGAGGTCCATCTTATCAAAGCTCACTTCAGATCTACTGTCCCACCATACTCCATGACCGTATCCATATATTCTCCTCGACTAGAGCTCGACTATGCCTCGACCGAAGAAGATCGGAGGGCCGGAACCCAAAAAGCGAAGCCGCAACGGATGCTGGTAAGTCAACGCCTCTCCGTAACTCGAATCCATCGTGTGGCATCGAATAGGGCTGATCTTCCAAGGCCTTGTAAAGCTAAGAAGGTCAAATGCGGAGAGGAGAAGCCAGGTTGTCTGAATTGCCAAAGGCAAGGCGAGGCATGCGATTACAGCATTCGTTTGAACTGGGATGGCCGGACGAAGAGGAAAGCCGGCAGCGACACTCCAGAACCATCATTCGTTCTGCATGGCTCTCTGGCCTCAGGTCCACCAGCAGCGACGTCGATTCCGCTCAGCTTCAACACATCCAGCGGCCAGGATTCTACAACTACTCGGAACACTTTATACGGGAGCGCGAGCCGTGGCGAGCTAGAGCCCCACGGTCGTAATACAGAGGGTCTACCGAGACAATACTCTAAACGTCCAGACCTTGCTCTTCAAAAATCGAATACTGCTCCCTTCGGGAAATACTCAACTCCGATGATATCACCCTCCGCTACATCGGGAACGACGGCACCGTCAGCATCGGGCCATGATCGCAAACTCTCATCTTCAAATAGCGATAATTCCAGCATTCTCGAGGTCATTGAAGATGAACCAGCAAGGACAGTGTCACGGAGTCAGGAAGAATTATCGACTGCTCCAGCTGGCCATTTTGTTGGCCATGTTCCTCGATCAATAGATCTCGGACCTTCCGGCATGTTACTGATTCCCGAAAACTCTAGTCTCGATAGTCCTGGCCTCAATAGCAGATCAACCTCGGATCCTGCTGCGGGTCTACAGCAAACGTCGATGGCCCGTATGTTACCACCGCATCATATACCTCCCCACAACTCCCCTTCGAACAGTCGAAGAGACCGTGATCATACCTTATCACCTGAGAATAGGTCGAAGAGGATCAGGCTCAGTCCCTTGTTGGGTTTCGCTCAGTCCGCAGGAGTTGCGGACCCTCATTCTTACAACACATTATCCTTCCCTCAGGCACAAGCTATCCCCATGAGCGCACCTGCACCTCCTTCAAGTCCATTCAATACAAACATAGGAACTCCACTCACCCCAGCTTCGTCATCTGCATCTGAAGAACACCATCAACGTCTCTCTACCGAGACTTCCCCTCGTCTACAACACCTGTCACCAGACATCCGCCGCCTTTCTGTCAGCTCCCTACTTTCCGGTCCTCCTGACGGATCGCATCCGATCACACATGCAGAGCGAGCCACAAACATCTCCGCCTATCTTGTCGCAGACGTTGGAGCAGACACTGTTACATATGGCTTGGACCGCGGATTTAGAGATCTTGATGTGTCAAAGAATGATGACAAGAATGCCCTCAACGGGATGTCGCCCACAATACTCAACGGTGACATGGAGGTGATGGTTCAGAATCACTTTGGAGATGATCCCAACGTACCACCAGAATTCGGCTTCGGGCTTCAGGCGAAGAATACGGTTTTTGGCAAAGGCGGATACTATGCAAAGCCTGTTCCAGTCAAAATACCCAGAAATTTGGAACCGCTTCCTGCGACACTACTGCAGAATCCCATGAATCTCCTCTACTTTCACCATTTCTTGAACCACACTGCTAGGATACTAGTCCCTCACGACTGCTCGGAAAATCCGTTCAGAAAGATCCTTCCGCAAAGTAATCCTTAGCCCAATACCTGATTTAGTATTGAAATCACTGACCTCATCAGTGGCCCTCGAGAACATCAACCTCTTGAACCTCTTACTAGCCTACTCAGCAAGTCATCGCGCACGCTTACTGAACCAACCCGAACCCGCCAACCGAATCGCGCTCTGGGTCCAAGACGTCTTCCCAACCCTGCGTCTCGCTCTTGATGACAGCAAAGAGAAGATATCCAACGCCAACCTAGCGACCGCAATCATGCTCGCCTCTCTCGAAATCATCTCCCCCAACACCTTCGAAGTGCCCGTCCCCTGGCAGAACCACCTCAACACAGCGCGACGCATGATCATCGCCCGCGGCGGCGCCCAATCCGTGCACCGGCAAGACAAAGTGTCGTACTTCCTCAGCCGCTGGTTCGCGTACCTGGACGTGCTCGGCAGCCTCAGCGGCAGCAAAAACGACCGACCCCTCTTCGGCGGCGACTACTGGGCGCACGACTCCGCCTCGGACACGGACGAACACGACTTCCAGATCGACTGCCTCCTCGGCTTCACCAGCCGCTGCGTCAGCATCCTCGCCAAGATCGCCGAGCTCGCCCGCCAGTGCGACTCGGAGCGCATCGACATCAACGGCCACATCCGCAAGGCCTGGACCCCCTCGCCCGCCACCGTCGCCGCCGCCGACAAGCTCCAGCGCGACCTCCAGGACGCCCGCACCCACGTCTACCAGGGCTGCCCCCACCGCCACCTCCGCGTGTCATCGCATGTGCACTCGCACTCGCCCTCGCTTTCTGAGAGTGAGGAGGGCTGGGACTCGCTCGAGATGGTCGCGACCAACGACGCCTTCCACTGGGCCGGCCTCGTGCATCTGCACCGGCGCGTCCTCGGCAAGCCGTCGTCGGACCCGCAGGTGCAGAATGCGGTCCGCGAGATCGTCGGCGCTTTGTATAAGGTCCGTAAAGGCGGCACGGCTGAGGCCTGTTTGCTGTTTCCCATGTTCACGGCCGGGTGCGATGCGCGCGAGCAGAGCGGGCAGCGGGAGAAGATTATGGAGAGGATTCGGAGCGTGGAGGGGTTTGGTATGACGCAGGTAGATTTTCCGTTCTTTTCATCGGTCCCTGGCCCAGTTCTTTGGTTTGGCTGTTTGCAGTGGGGTGGATTGTTGTGTGCACATAACTGAGACACAGGCGTGGCTTAGGTTCGGAAAGCGAGGACGCTGATGCAGAGGGTTTGGGATACGGGCAAACCGTGGGAGACGCTCGTGACGGGCGAGTTTTTTGGGTAGTGATTTTCAGGGGAGATTGCGTTTCGGATCGTTCGCGATGCTTTTGGACTGGCTTGAGATGGTATCGGCGTACAAAGCACTGGAAATGGGAACAGGATGGGAAAGGGGAAAGCTATGGTTACGAGACTGCATAAGCCTAGGTGCGGGTCGGTGTTAGATGGCTATCGAACTGGGTAGGTGCAGTTCTCGACTCTTCTCGTGGCCCCGACGGATGGACATATGCATGACATTTATCTTGATATACTCTTAGCGTGTGTCAACTTGTTCGGACTTGATGTTGTGGTTTTATTATTCTGATTTTGCAGGCGTACCATAAGAGTGGCTAAGGAACAGGGGGCTTTGCATGGATCGGTAGTGTTCGGTTTAGTTTCGCTGATTAGCTGGAGGAATGTGGATTATATAGAATGCTTGTCATGTGTTGCGGGGTGATGGATTCAGGGCTTCCATACTATATTCTGACTTCGTCTTTGGTGCTCCACTGCTGTGAGGTATAAACGGGAGAAAGAGAGTCACGGCACAGATCCTGATCATCCTCGGACCGAACAATGATGCCCTGGCTGGTACTCTCGCGTACCATTATGTGATGCGACTGAGTAGTCATAACGCAAAAAGACCAGTCCCGGGCTCCTATGCCGAGACTTGAGATTCTATTCTCTATATCCATACAAGGATCCCATGCTAAATCTTCTCCGCCTCCTCCAACAACTCCTCAATCCTAAACCCGCCATCCCCCTGACTAAACTGCTCCAACAACCTCCTCCTCACCCCCCTCTCCCTCCCCCCCACCTCCCCCTCCACCTCCGCATAAAACTTCTGCAAACACATCACCAACCACCTCCCCTCCTCCACACTAACCCCCCTCCCCCCCACCACGCTCCCCTCCATCAGCACCAACCCTTTCTCCTCCCGCAGATCCAAATGATGCGTTACCGTCGTATGCGGGCTCGCGTACTCCCCCCGCAGCTTGTATTCCGCCAGGTGCGTGAACAGCACCGTCGCCGTCGTCGGCGACGGGAACGCCCACTGCAGGAAATGGATCTCGGCGCCCTGCCCCTCGCGGGGGAGGGGGAGGATGAACTGCGGGTGTCGGCGTGCGGTATGTTCGATGCGGGCGTAGGTGGTGGAGGGGATGCTGGCGCAGAGGGAGGTTGGGGTGGAGGCGTGTCGGAGGCGCCAGAGGTGGGATATTTCGGGGGCGGGGAGGTGGGCGGTTTTGGGGAGGGAGAGGAAGGTGGAGAGGGGGCGGATGCCGGGGGGGGTGCTGGTGGAGGCGGGTTGGGCGAGGGGTTGGGGCGGGGGTGGGGGGGGTGGGAAGGGCGAGGTTGTTTGCGATGCTGTCGTCGACGCTGTAGGCGATGGTGAGGCGTCTGGTGTGCTGGCTTTCCGCCGCTGGTCTTGGATCTTCGCTCGGTAGGCTTCTTTGAGTTCGTGGGCGTCTCGGAGACCATGCCTGTGCGGTTGCGGTCAGTCTCGCCTTGCTGTACTGATGGTGTTGGGGGATGCAAGGCGGTCGCCAGATGGAGTCCTTACTCTTTTGCTTTGCGGTCGAGTTTATCTTTGTACTTCTCCAACACCCGATCCGGCTGCTGGTGTGTGGCGACGAAGCGCACGTCGTGCACCTGCGCCCATCGTCGCTGCGAGCTGCGGAGGATGGGTCCGGTTCTGCCGAGGGTGTATCGTAGGATGGGAACTCGTGATGGTGTCATTGCCGTACAATAGACACTGTGGAGGTATAGGAGGTTTGATCGTCGAACGTCTCAGGGGATCGTCACGCTACGTACGATAAGTTAGTGAAAGTTGAGCTCCGGAACCGATGAAACTTGTCTCCGATTGGACCTTGCATGCCCCACATTCTTGATCCCCACCCACCTCGCCATCTCCAAGTGAGTATGACGGAAAGCTAAGCAGCAGACCGAGGCTCCTGCTTACCTGGTATAATTCGTAGCTTTTAGCTTGAGGTACGAGAGGTTGCGTCCATCTTTCATTCCGATCCCCTTTTCTCAGAAAATATCTGATGCTATTCATTTATATTCGAATATTCTGCTGATAAACATGCCTACAGAATCCACTTATCCTCGCATCGATATACCGAACCTCGACATCTGGGCCTTCTTGTTCGAAAGGAAAGACATCCCATACCCAGACGATAAGGGTAAGTCGACCACGTTACTCACGCAGATGTTCTGGGATTGATTGTCTTACAGTTATTTATCGCGATGCTGACACGCGGCGATCCTACACCTATGCGCAGGTCAAGAGCACCGCGATCGACTTCGGGAAGGGGTTGAAGTCACTATGGGACTGGCGAAGAGGAGACGTCCTCGCACTGTTCACACTCAATTGCGTCGACACGCCGGCGATAACATGGGGATGCCATTGGGCGGGAGGAATTGTCTCACCCGCAAACCCCGGCTATACCGTCGATGAGCTGGCTTTTCAGTTGAAAGATGCCGGCGCCAAGGCCTTGGTGACGCAGAAGTCGTTTCTAAATGTAGCGCGGGAGGCTGCAAGGAAGGTTGGACTGCCAGAAGACCGGATCGTCCTCATGGGAGATGACAAAGACGTTGCCATGAAGTTCAAGCACTTCACCTCAATCCGAAACCCTTCTGGAGCGACGCGGTACCGGAGGACGAAGCTCAACCCGGATAAGGACTTGGCCTTCCTCGTGTACTCCTCTGGTACAACAGGCCACCCGAAAGGGGTCATGTTGTCCCACCTGAATATTGTGTCTAATATCTTGATGTTAAGGGCTGGAGAGGCCGGTCATCTGACATGGGACGGTGGGCCTGATGGTCAAGGAGATAGGATATTAGCGTTCCTGCCATTCTTCCACATATATGGTAAGATCTCGAAACGGGTATCAAAGGACTAGACTGACACCAAGACGCAGGACTTACCTGTCTCGTTCACCAAGCTCTGTACAGTGGTCTGACGACCGTAGTTATGGCCAAATTCGAGATTGAAAAGTTCTGCTCTATTGTGCAGAATCAGAAAATCACTTTCGCCTACGTCGTCCCACCACTCGTCCTGTTGCTCAGCAAGCACCCCGTTGTCGACAAGTACGATCTGAGTTCTCTGCGCATGATGAACTCGGGTGCCGCGCCTCTGACGAGAGAAATCGTCGATGCGCTTTACAAGAGGCTAAAGGTGCCGGTCAAGCAAGGGTACGGTTTGAGCGAGACTAGCCCAACCACTCATACTCAAGTAAGAACACCCTGCACACCGACAGCTTCATCACACTACCTATCGAAAAGAGCGACCACTGACGCAGTTTACATAGGCATGGGAAGACTGGAATATAACCATCGGGTCCGTAGGCCGTCTCCTGCCCAACCAAACGGGCAAATACATGTCTGAGACCGGAATGGAAGTGCCCGTGGGCCAGACCGGGGAGTTCTGGATCAAGGGCCCGAACGTCTTCAAAGGCTACCTCAACAACCCGGCCGGCACGGCGAACGCCTTGACGGAAGACGGTTACTTCAAGACGGGCGACGTCGGCCATCAGGACGAACAGGGCAACTTCTTCATCACCGACCGGGTCAAGGAGCTCATCAAATACAAGGGGTTCCAGGTCCCGCCCGCCGAACTCGAAGGCCTCATCGCCTCCCACCCGAAAGTGGCGGACGTGGCGGTCGTCGGCGTCTACGAGGAAGAGCAAGCGACCGAGGTGCCGAGGGCTTACATCGTGCCAGCTCCAGGCGTCGAGGGCGGGAAGGAGACGGAAGCGGAGATTGCGTCGTGGTTGGCGGGCAGGGTGGCGAGACACAAACGGTTGCGGGGAGGGATCAGGTTCATCGACGAGGTGCCGAAGAGCGCGAGCGGGAAGATTTTGAGGAGGGTGTTGAAGGAAAGGGTGAAGGAGGAGAAGGGGAGGGGGGTGAGGGCGAAGCTGTGAACCTTGCTCCACTTTTCTCCATTTCCGGTTTGCATGCCAGCGTATCAAGACACGGTGCCTTCATTTAGACTCCGAGATAGATGGAGCAACGACGATAGAAGCCAACATGCAGCCTCCGCTTGGGGGCGAGAGTATCTACCCGCATCCGAGCACGGCGTATCTAGACCGTACTTTCACTTATTCCAACTTCAAGCCAATCCGCTGGCGGGAGACGGTTTCTCGCAGGCGTGTGATGATTGAATGGATCTTCAGATCGCTTGGAGAGTGTGAAGGCGTCGCTGCGCTTCATAAGGTTGTTTGCTGCTGCAACTCTGTTGGGTAGAAGTGATAGACGATCGGTCTATAGAATAGATATGTAGACTATTAAGGTATCGTAATTGGGTCCGAGATATCTTCTGGGTTGAGTAAACAATCGGGAGTCGTAAGCTTGTGGTTCTAAATCCGGTTCTGATCTGCAGAGCAGAGACCAAGGTGGAAAGGTGCGCTGTTTTTCTGCATCTGTCGCATATGGATCTCATCTCCAAGCAAGCTTCTCTTCTTATCTTTTTCCTCTTCTCTTACAAAATTATTATTTCTGAACGACACTGGTCTACCTACTGTGCCCACTGTGTCCAAAGGCATTTGGACTCAGTCTCGAGCTTCACATCATAGGAATGCTGCAACAGCAGGCAAGTTCGATTTCAATCTGTTCCGCCTTCCTTCCCGCCCTAGCTTCACATGTTTGGACCCTTTCCACACAAACTTCGTCATACCTCGTACCTCGTACTTCATACTGTGTATCCAGGCCTACTTTACCTACCTTACCTACCGTACCTGTGCCTTTTGTTCCACAACCTGACCCTGTCAGCCTCCAACTCAATCGTTGCACTCAGTTTAGCAACTCCCTCTAAAGACAGGAGTTTGCACTGATCAACCATTCCCTTTTACCCCCCGGGAAATTCGGCCTCATCCAACAAGGCCAACCCTTTCTTCCCGCCTTCTCAATGCATCGCAAAACCTTGCTCTTTGCCTGTGATAGAAGTCCGGCACCTCTCACCTTCACCTTTTGAGGTCGCCTTGACTTCTTCCAAGCGTGGTGCACGGGCGACAAGGACACCTCTGCATCGCGGCCAAAGCTGTTTGTCTGTTTGGCGCGCGGTAGGCTGACATGGCATCGATGGTGATCAGCGACGCCGTGACCGATACAGCGTGTTTTCCCTACACGATGCTAGCTGGAAACGCGCATCAGACGTCTTCGACAGCGCCGGCACCAGTCTACCGATCTACACCTACAACGCGCTCGCACTCGCACTCGCAGCCTCACACACCGCAATCTCCCACGCCGCAACAACTTCACCATTCCTTTTCACAACCCAGTCATAGCTTGCGCGCCACTCCCGATACCCTCGCTCAGAACGGAGCTCCACCCTCTACTCAATATGCGCCCAACCCACCATATCCCGAATCGATACCGTCGTCGCATCCCGATGCGGCGCCTTATAGCGAGGAGTCAATAAGGCGATCCTTTGCTTCTCAGCAAGACTCCCCGCATCCGGCCGGGAGCGATCAGTCTTCTAGACGGTCTACGCAGGACTTTGACCAACTTGGGAATGCGCACCTAGCTGCGCCGAGGGGCTTTGCGTCCTCGCCAGCCTCGCCGCGCCTACAACCAAGCTACATTTCTTCACGATCACTCGCCGGGTCTGCGGTCAACTCTCCGAGTCGGATCAAGGTCCGAGATATCAATCATATCCATAGCTTTGCGAGTGAAGAGCTCCTGTCGCATTCGCGACAAGGAGAATACGGAAGGATTGCCGGCCTCAAGATCGGGCAGCAATATGAGATCAGCTCGATGCCGGTGACGGATATCATCGAGATGGTGGCAGGCTTGTTGACGAAGATCACAACGACCAATGACCGCCAGCACGAACATCTTCACCGACATATTCCCCCTCCAGATGGGACTACCGGGCTCAGCCAGCAGACGACGAGTGTATTGGCGTTCCACGGCAAGAACGTCCCAAGTATAACAATACTAAACTACATGAGTCGCATTCACAAGTACTGTCCCACGACGTACGAGGTCTTTTTGAGTCTGCTGGTATACTTCGATCGAATGACGGAGATGGTCAACAACGGCTCCGTGCGCAGTCTGAGGCAAACGGCGCGGCAGTCGGGCGAGTACAGGAAGTCACAGAGTGGGATGGGCCGTATGTCACTGGGGGATTCCACTGCCTCGGCCGAAGATGCTAAAACCACTCGTCCCCTAGTGGTGACGCCCCCTTCCTCCGGCTCTCTCAACGTACAGGATCCGTCAGCCGCTCCGCCCTCGCCTATCGTCACCGCCGCAGGGCCTTCGCTAAACCCCGATCCTACAAATTTATCACACTTCTTCGTTGTCGACAGCTTCAATATCCACCGGCTCGTCATCGCAGGCGTCACTTGCGCGAGTAAATTCTTCTCGGACGTCTTTTATACGAACTCCAGGTATGCAAAGGTAAGACCACGTCCAAGCCCAGCAGAACTCAAGCATAGAGACTAAAACCTTCCAATCAAGGTCGGCGGCCTCCCTCTAGTCGAGCTCAACCACCTCGAACTTCAATTCCTCCTGCTGAACGACTTCCGGCTCTCGGTGCCGGTGGAAGAGTTAGACGCCTACGGAACGATGCTGGTGGAGTTCTACGCCCGCGAGGTCATGGCGCAACAGCAAGGCGACGCGGAAAGCGCCTACGTGGAGCCTAGTACGGTGCAGACACAAACGCCACCATGAGCCTCTGTCACGTTTTACACACCAGAGCGATATACGTATCCCTTATCACCCTCCACATGTTGGGAGGAAATCCAAACCAGAAAAAAGGGCTCGGCTTGGGAAGTTTATGACGCGAAGCAGCGGGGCGAAATTCCAGCGACGTCGAGCTCAGCGCGGCGTTCTCACGTCTTTTTCATCTCGTCTTGGGTAGGTAGCGAGCGGGACGCGGTTGGCGGGTGGGTCAGGATTCTACGGCACGCACATTAACGACATCATCTGCATCTTCTAGAACGCTGCGCTTTTTCACCTAGCTAGCAGCTATAGACTTTCCTTCTTTCTTTCCGTATCCGATAGGGGGTATCTTTGCGGGAATGGGGTTGCTAGTAGCCAGGGTTTTATTCCGATGTTTTGACGTACCTACCTACGTACGTATGGATGGATGGATAGACTGTATACCCAAGGGGTTCTATAGGGGCTTAAACTTCGGTGCTTATACAAACCAATCAACTCACCATCTTCAAGTCTGCGCCCGTTCACAAATAATGCATATGCCTTCGCCGTCCATCTCCCGACAGTAAGTGAGTAAGACAGGCACAGCCATCTACAACACATTCCTACCTCCCCAACACCACCACCACCCCCCCGCACCCTATTTCACCCCCGGCCCAGTATACTCATTATCCGGCAGATAAAGGTGCCTAACCGCCCCCTCGGCCGTCAAGACGACCATCCTGATAACGCCACCGGAACTCCCATCCCAGCGAATAGCCTCCTGCAGCGCGCCCTTGACGAACGCCACGCCCTGCTCCTCGCTCATGTCCTCCCGCCAATTGGCGTCGCAGTAGCCGTAGATATACGTGCTGCCGGAGCCGCCGATGGCGTACGGCTGCCTGTGCAGCGAGCCGCCCAGCGGGATCGAGTAGACCTGTCCGCCGTGTCGGGCGTCGTAGCCGGCTATTATGATGCCTGCACTGTTTGTCCCCCCTTCCGTCAGTCTGTGTTCCCTTCTGTGTCTCTTATTCATTGTCCGCACGGACAACCCCACCCAACACCCCTGATCTGATCCTAAACGAAACGACAAGAGGTAAACAAACGCACCTCAACTGGTCCTTATTATCATAGCACAGTTCCTGAAACAGCGCGGCGGCCGTCTGCGTCGTCGGCCCGTCGTCGTGGCTGATGCCGTACATGCCTAGGTGGTAGTGCACGATGTCGGCCACGGCCTGCGTGTCGGCGGCCGACCCGGACCGGCAGCACCAGATGGTGTCGTGCACTTGGGTCAGTTTGTCCGTGACGCGGTTTGCGATGTAGCTGCCTGTTGTCGTGCGGCTGTCGGCGCCCAGGATGACGCCGTCGGCGAAGGTGATGGCCATGCTGAGGTGGGGAGGGGGGGTCAGCTGGGGTGGGTGAGGGGTGGGAGGGAGAGGAGGAGGGGAGGGGGAGGAGGGGAAGGCGGAGGGAGGAGACGTACATGGAGGTTCCGAGACTGTGGGCGGCGGAGGGGGGAGATGGTTAGCTTGTTGTTGAGTTGGGGAGGGAGGGGGCGGGTGGGGGAGGCGGACTTGACTTCGCCGGACTTGAGGTGGTTCATGTCGATGTGGATGCCGTCTGTGGGTGCTTGTCAGCGTGGGTTTGGTAAGAGAGGAGGAGTTTCTTTCGTTTGGGACGCCGTACCTTCGCTCAGCATGCCCGTGGCCGGCATCTCCATTAGCATCGTAGCGTCTGTGGTTTCTTCGGGGAAGGTGGCGGGTGGAGTGGGAAGATTGAGAAGAGTGGTTGGAGATGGTAGGTGTCTGACTTGGGTGAAATGATGGTTGGTGTGTCGTGAGTGAGATTGTTGGAGTGGTCTTGACAATAATTATGTATCGACTTACTTGTAGCTCATCTAGGTTATGAGGCAGCTTCGACGCGTACGGGTAGCCTTAGGCGCCACTACAGCAATTCCTAGAATGTTGGCTCCTCAGTTCGCTCAGAACTTTTTGCAACTTTTTTTTGAAAATCACACTCAAATTCAGTGTTTTGATGTTAAAATCACAATAAACAAATAGTTTGCATAA